>Ga0172364_10002489_pt1 | contig 14660 bp, 12 predicted proteins | sample LakKivSesite10cm_FD_114545 | JGI IMG/M metagenome (GOLD analysis project Ga0172364, IMG submission 114545) | Sediment microbial communities from Lake Kivu, Rwanda - Sediment site 10cm | ecosystem: Environmental > Aquatic > Freshwater > Lake > Sediment | place: Rwanda: Western Province, Lake... | reverse complement strand
GTGAAGTTGAACCCGGACTCGCCCCCAAACCGGTTGGCAAGGCAGCGGTTGGCGTAGGTGTTGCTATCTCGCTGGTTTTTGGACTTTTAAAAATCAAATAACCGCCAACAACTAAAACCGCTAGGGCAATAAGTATTATTACAATTAAAATAATTTTTTTGTTTGCCATAATTTTACAAAATCTTGATAATTAAACCGCGAGATTAATCGGCACCGCCACCTCCACCACCGGGGGGAGCGGGAGTGGGATTACAGCCAGACACATTTCTACAATTTTTATAGCCGTCATCGCATTGTTGCAAAAGGTGTTGATATTGTTTATTTTGCGTTCCGATTTCTGTTCGCACAAATTTCAGACAAGTACGATAATCTTTCTCGCATTTTTCGCAGGCAGGCGTAAGCGGCTCCGGGGTAGGCGGCGGAGAGATATTAATTTGAGATTTGCCCTGAATCCGACTCTGAAGCTCTCCTAAATTCACTAAAGCAGGATTGATTGTCCTTAGGATCAGGTAGGAAGCCAGAAGTAAAACCAAACCAAAAATCGCCTGAGTAATGTGACTCCTGGCCTCTTTTTGGCGGCTGGGATTGCCGCCGGAAGTGCTCCAGATAATTCCACCATAAACAATCATAATTGCCGCCAAAACCACGGCAATGCCAACTGCCAGTTTATAAATGCCGCTTAAATATTCAGCTGGCCCGCAAACGGTTTTCTGTAGGCCCGGCAGTGGTATTTCTAACGTATAGTTTGCTTGCTCGGGGCAGGTGGTGGTCTGAGCCGAAGCACTAAAAGCCGTTAGTCCAACAAACAGCAAAGTTAAGGCGAGAATATAAAATTTGATTGCTTTTTTCATATGCCGAGGAATTTAATTTGAAGCTGACCTTCTCCTCTGACAAAAACATTATCCAGCCGTTCTACGAGCGCCTTAATCAAACTGCTGCCAGCGGCTGGTTTGGAAACGGTTAAAACATAGCTATTTGATGTTTGTTTTTGACCATCTATCCACCAGGAAATTTTCATCTGACTGGAATCAGCCGGCGTAAAAAAGTAGGGCGTCGCCTTAATTTGAATTTCGCTCAAATTATTTAATTCCAAAACTCCGTTTTTAATTAAGAGCGAATTGTCCGATGGCCGCAAAACAACTTTGGGGTCAACTATTGGAATTTCTAAAGTTTTTTCGCCCAAAACAGTCAAGCCGCGCAAAACTTCCACTTTGATGTTTTGAGTTGGTCCCTCTAAAACCGTCGGAATCAAAAAACGAAAAGTTGTCATCCCTGTCCCCTCTTTTTTAATTGTGTCATTAACAGACCAGCGGTAATTTAAATTGGCGGCGTTCAAATAGGCGCCGGCGCTGTAAATAAATGGCTGAATGCTAAATTTAAGAACGCTGTTTTTAACGGCCGGCGTTTTGCCAACATAAGCCACCGGAGCTGTCGCGTCGCTTTCCCAAGTTAAATAAAGAAAGCTTGGCGGTGTTTGGGTTTTGGCAAAAGCCGCTCCGTTTGAAAGTGTTATTGTGAAAAGCACGACAGCAATTGATAAAATTTTCTTCATAACTATTTTCTCATCATTTAGAGCGCTGCTGTTGCTGCTGTCTTGGCAGCTGTTTTTGCCGCTGTTTTAGCGGCCGCTCCGACTTCCTTGCTTGCCGCTTTCTGGGCGGCTGCTTTCTGAGCCATACTTTCCGCTTTCTGAATTTTCTGCTTGGCGCTTTCTGGCAGTCGTTCTTTTATAACAATAATCAGAAAAGCTACGGTTTTGGTCGGAAAAAGATTGACTCCTGGCACCAGAGTGTCAATCGCCGAAGCAATTAAATTCATTTCTATCCGGCGGTGCTTCCACATCAACCAGAGAGTCGTGGTGGCAGTGCAAATGAAACCGACTATGACCGCAATAATATAGCCGATTCCCGTTAAAGTAAGCCAGTCCATCACATCGCTTAGTATGACAAGCGGCAAAATAAGCAGCACTTCTGCCAGATAAATCGGCGGCCTTGTGTCGCTTGTTTCTTCAGGTTCAGAATAATTTACCAAATTGTCATTTTCATTGACATTATTGGAATTATTGCGTCCTTTGCCAGCCGCCTCCCTTATATTGGTTTGTGGAATGTTTTGCTCTGCCATTTTTATTATAATACTTTTTTACATTTTAAACACTGGCGTCAAAACTTTCTTTTGCCTTGGCGATTTCCAACAGTTGAGCGGGATTAGTGGTGATAATCTGGTCCTCAGTGTAAGAAGCGATGACTTTAATAGCAGCGTGCTTCAGCCCGGCAAAAAATATTCCCTCGCCGACATCCGCCTCCAGAAGCACTTGCTTTTCGGTTTCGGTCAAATTGAAAGTGCTGGCCACGACTTCAATGGAGGCCGGCGATTGCTTAAGAAGCATTTGTAAAGCGGAGTTGGTGATAATGGGCTTGCCTTGCGGCGAATGGATAAAATCGTCAACATCCTGGGTAATGGTTGTCACTCCCAAGAAATATTTGCGGCAGCGTTTGACCAAACCAAACAAGAAATTGGCCCCAGCTTCAAATTTCATCATCCACCAGGCCTCATCAATAATCAAAATTCTTCTTTTCATTTTGGAGCGGATTAAATTCCAGATAAAATTCAAAACTATGAACATCGCCACTGGCCGCAACTCATCTTCCAAATCCCTGATGCCGAAAACTACCAAGCGGTTACTAATGTCAACATTGGTCGGCTGGTTAATAAAGCTGGCGAAGGTGCCGCGAGTGAATTTATACAAACGGTCAGCCAAGCCGGCGCCGCCTTCCATATTTTCCAAAACCGTTTGCAAGTCCTCCATCAGAGGCGGGGTGATTTTTGAAAAGTCGCTCTCCGCCGTAATGTCGCGGGAAGCATAGGTTTCGGCGATGGCCCGGTCTAAAATTCCTATTTCTTCGGCAGTCAAATCGCCCAGCATAATGCGCAGCAAACTGGTAATGTTTAAGATGTTGGATTTTAAGGCCTCGGCTGGAGATTCATCCGGCAGAAGCGGCGGCAAATCAAAAGGGTTGATGTGCTGTTCCGAAGTTAAAGAAATATTGATATAAGAGCCGCCAACGGTTTCGCATAAAAATTTGTATTCCCTTTCCGGATCAATCACCAACACATCGGTGCCGGTCATTAATGAGCGCAAAACTTCAAGTTTAGTGAAATACGATTTGCCGCTGCCGGCCTTGGCGAAAATCACCATATTGCCGTTTTCCAGAGAAAAGCGGTCAAAAACTATCAAGCTGTTGTTGTGGCGGTTGATGCCGTAGAGAATGCCGCTGTCCGAAGTCAGATCCACCGAAACAAAAGGGAAAATGCTGGAAAGCGGCGAAGAATTCAAAACTGTATGGATGCCGAGCTTGTCCAAATTTAAAGGAAAACTGGATTCCAATCCTTCGGCTTGCTGGAAAAGCGCGGGTTTGGTATAAACCATCCGGCCCTCCAGAAAACTGGTGACTTTTTGCTCCACGGTTTCCAACTCTGGAAGGTTAGAAGCGTAGATAGTAATATAGACGCCTACCTCAAAAAGTTTTTCCGTAGCTTGCTGCAAAGAGTCGCGAAGATTTTCCAAATTTTCATAAGCAGTTTCCAAAATCGGGTCGCGGACCAAACCCTTTTCCATCCTTTCTGCAACCTGAGCCTCTACTTGGGCAGTTTTTTTCCGGAGCCGCCTTAAAGCCACGGCAGTGTCAACCGGGTGGATAAAAATGGAAATATCAACTGTCTGGTCAATATTAACAATGGGACTGAACCAGCCGCTCACCAAATAGCGAGGGTAGGCAATGATAAACAAAGTTTTAACATAAAGATCGCCGAGGCGAACAAAATTAGAATCCACTTCAAAAGCCGGCGGAATTAAAAGCTCGCGGATTGTTTGCGCTCCAAATTTATAAACTTCCGGCACAGTCGGAGTTTCTTTCTCTTTTTTGAAAAATGGCATAAATTTGGATAAATCAGGCATAATATAAAAATTAACCTTGCTCCACTTCTTCCATTATTTTCAAAGATTTCTTTTCGACTTTTTCGGGGTTGTAAAGATTATAATAAAGCTCCAGCAAATCTTCGGTCTGAAGACGGATGGTCCTGATGCCAGTTGGGCGCAAACCGGAAACCACCGCATCCACCCGATGTTTCAGCTGCAGTTTTTTTGATTCAAAATCCATTTCCTCTTTTTGCTCTGGAGTGCCTGTTGATTTTTTTAAAGGAATGGGTAAAAACTTGACTATTTTACCAAGGACCTTTTCCGCTTCTTCCGTTCCGGCTGCATAAGAAACGACAATATAAAATCTTTTGGACATCACATTGGTTACGCTGACCAAAGTTTTGATAAATTCAATGTATTCCTTGATTTGAATTTTCAAAAGAGAATTATCCTCCTCATCTTCTCTGATTTTTAATTTCCCCAAATAACTGTCAATATTTAATTTTCGCGAATGGACAACGAATTGCACGGAAAAATCCAAACGGTTAAGCAATCCCTGGTAAGCGACCATAATCAGGTTCTGCTCGTCTTCAGATTTCAAATCAAAATTAACGCCGGAGACCATCAAAACCGCCCGGAGCGAACCGTCTTTCAAAATCACGCAATCATCTTTGATTGTTTCAATGCTGACAAATTGTTCGGTGGATGTTGATTGGGGCATAAGAAAAATTAAAAGTTTATTCTTGGTTGAGTTTTTTGGCTAATTCCGATAATTCTTCCGGAGAGAGACGCTTTTTTTCTTTGGGTTTTTCTTTCGGGGGCGCCACAGTTTGGGGGGCAATCGATTTTTTAACAGCTCCTCGCTGCCAGACATAGAGTCGCGGCCGCAATAAATATCTCAATCCATTCCAAACCACCCGCGACAAATTCTGACCATTAACTTTCACAAAGGCGAATCCCATACCTATTGCCGCAATAACAATGCTCACCATTATCCAAAGCCAGAACTGCAAAATAGAATAGAGCAGAAAAATTAAAAGACCGGCACCGGCCAAAAATAGAAATTGTTTTAAAGTCAAAGGACCGATGATTTTGTCTTCAATATCAATAAATTGGGGAACTTGAAAGGTGGCCATAATAGAAAACTCAAAATTCAAAATAACTTAAAATTTGAACTTTCGGAGATCAACAACATTTTCTGGTGGGACTTCTTGGGTTTTCAGCGAAGAGGGTGCAGTTGGTTTTTCTATTGGTGCTGCTGGCTTGGTCTGCTGCTCCGCAGAGCGAGTCTCGGCTTGGGCGGGAGTCGCATTAAAAGGTTTAGCTTGGGGAACAATTGGCGGCTGCTGCGGTTGGGTTGGAGGAATTTTAAAAACTGGCGGTTCTTCTTTTTTTTGTTCAAGAATCGGCGCTGCCGGCGTTTTCGCCGGCGCCGGAGCAGAAACAGCAGCAGCCGGCTCTTTGGTTTTTGCCGGTTCAGTGGGGAAAGCAGTATAATTAACGATTTTGACTGGGGTGGGAGCTGGCTTGGCTTGGGCCGCAGCTGAAACAGCCGGCTCTATTTTTTTAGCTTCCATTTTGGGCTGAGCTGGGGCAGTTGAACCTTCTTTGGCCACTTCAATGCTGGAAACCACTTTTTCTTTTTGCGGTTTAACCTCTTCAAAAGAGATAACAAATGGAGTTGGCGTTTCTAAGGTCGGCTTAATTTCTTGTTCGTGGCCGATAATAACAGGCGGGGTGGCTGGTGACGGACTGGCTTCGCCGGTTTTTTTGAATCGGAAAAACGGCAAGAATGACCGGCGTTTAGGCGCCTCGCTCGGCGCTGCTTCAGTCGGCGCCGGAGAAATCTTTGCTTCTTTTTTTGTTTCTGGCGGTTTGGCCGGAACAACAACAGGCTTTATTTCTGGAACAAAAGTTGGAATTTCTTCAGTTACTTCTTTTTTCTCTTCGGCCCCTGAAGCCATCAGTTCTTCCTTGGGAATCGGACGGTAAATCTCCCGCAAAAATTTTCTGAGAGGCAAGAAAATATCCCGGTCAATATCTTTAGCTATAGATTGCGCCACCATAGTATTTCCCGCCAACGCCTCGGCTAATTTTTTCGAAAAATCATTGTAATGCAAAAAACCCATTAAAACATCACCAACAAGCGAAGTAAGAATTCCTGATTTTTCATCGGATAAATGATAAAAATCGCAGATCTGAGTAATGAGGTCGCTGGTATTGGCAGAAAATAAGACCTCCCGAATTTCTTTGGGCAAAGAGTCATATCGTGCAATAAATTGTGGAGATAATTTTTTGGGCATAAACCAATATAATTAACTGCCGCCGCCGTAAGTTTTGAACATCTCTCGTTTCTGCTCTTCTGTTAACTGACTCTCGCTTCGTCCTTCCTTGCGTAGTGAATCTAATTTTTCTTTTAGTCTTTTCTCTGCTTCTTGTTGGGTCTGCTTGGCCTGGGCGGCAGCCTCAGCTCGTGCCTCCTCTTTCTCTGATTCGGGCGTGACCGCAGATTCAGCCGAGGTAAAAATTTCTTCGGTTTTCTCTTTTATTGCTGTTTCCTTCTCTTCTTTTTCTGTCGCTTTCTGTTTTATAGCATCATAAAAATTATCGAAAGTAGCCTTTAAGTTCCGCAAGCCAGGGTTTTTATTTAATCTATCAATAAGTAATTGGTCGTCCTTCTCTGGGGAGTTCTTTAGGGCGTCTAATTGTTGCATGTCAGTCAACAGGGTGGGATTGAGATCTCGAGCCCTATTCATTCTGGCCCTTAGCAGGGCTTCGACAAAAGATGATTTTTCAGCAATTGGTTTCTGACCAACAACCCCCATCACCACCGAAGAATTATATTTAACTGGGTCCTCTGCCATATTGTTGATGATTGCATCTTTCAGGCTAGCTGGAATTTTATTGATATCCATTGAGGCAATGGTTCTACTAATTTCTGTCGGAGAGCTTTTTTCGAATGATTTCGCCACTTGAACTTTAAATTCTTGTTTGGCACCATCGATTTCACTTTGCTTGGCTTTCATAACTTTATCTTTGCCGCCGCCAGCCACAAAAACTGGGTCGTCTTCAGATTTCTTATCCAATTGATTTTTTTCAACTTCTAATTTGTCGGTTTTCTTTATCAATGTTTGCCATTCTTCCCGCAAAGTCGGGTCAATCTTTAATAATTCCGCTTTATTAATTTCGCCTTTAATGGCTAATTTCAGCGCCATATCTTTCATATTATCCGGCATCTTCCCAGCTTTCATTGCCCTCTTAATAGCGGCAATCTGCTCGTTTGTTGTAAGGGTTGGGAATGCCCTAGACAGTTCATCCGGAGATTTTAGATGGGCAAGTCTTTTGTCGGCTTTTTCTATCTCAGCGGCTTTAATTTTTTCTCTTTGCGCCTGAAGACTCCGGCCAGCCACGCCAATCGGCTTGCTCAAACCTCCAAGCAAAGGAATTTTGCTCACCCCCTTAGAAATTCCAGCCAAAGCACCACCTCCAACTGCGCCAACGCCCTTTGCCCCCTGGCGCTGCATCCAAGCTTTTGCCGCCTTTCCGCTTCGGTCAATCAATCCATGTGCTGCTTTAGCGGTTTTGCTGCCAAAACCTTCGGCCGCCACCAACCCTGCAATCATAATGCCAATAACAGCGACAAATTGGAAAATATTTACGAAACTAAAATTATCCCGAAAAAGATCCTCAGGCGTACCGCCAGGGCTTGTTGTTTGGAAACCGCCAGTTAGTTGACTCCGACCTTGGGCAGTAAGCAGCGTCAAAAAGATGAAAAAGCCCATTACCGGCGCCACGGTTGCCCATTTGATAAACTGGTCCCACCATTTTTTAGCATTGGCGGCAATTGGACCCACCGGCACAAGGCCGCAAATCCAGGCAATTGGCGCCAAAATTAAAAGAACCCAGAGATAAATATTTCGAACAAAAAGAATAATAATCATAGCGCCGAAAACTATTACTGTTATAAAAGTAAAAACAACGGTCATAATTAATCGACCAATTGCTTTCAATATTTCTGCGCTTAAACTAAAATTAAAAGATTGAATTTTAGCGCTTATGTCTTCTGTCCCCCAGAAACCTTGAATGCTCAAGGCATTAGCTAATTGCGGACTCAACTCAAACTCGCCCTTAATCGGCGCAAAAATAAAGAATTTGAAAAGCGCCTGAGAAAAATCAATAATGATGCCGCTGATAGTCAAGCTGAAGTTAATTAAAATCGCAAAAAGAACCAGCTTAAAAAGAAGTTTTGAGGCGTTAAATTTTTCCAGCTTCAAAATAATGCCGAAAGCAATGTAGATTAAAATTCCGATAAAGAATAGGTTGGCGATATCCCGAGCAATGCCCCAGCCCGTCTGGACTACATACAATTTGGTGAATTGGCTACTGTCAACCAACCAATCAAGGAGCTTGCCTTCCAAAATAATAATCTGAGCGCCAAGCCACGCTAAGGCATAAGATACTACCGCAGCTCCCTTGTTAATAAGATATGAGAGTCCTGCTTCCATTGCGGTTCCAAATAGACCAATGCCAAATTGCGCGGAAGCGATTTTTGGCACAATCATCGCCAATCCGCCAAAAATAGAAAAAATAAAACCTAACCAGATATTTTTTGGTTTTTTTATTTTTTTAAAAATTAAATTTAATTTTTTAGACATTGCTGTAAATGAAGAACCATTAAAATTTCGTTTAAAGTGGGGGAGGAGTATGCGTTGGTGGAGGGGGCGGCAGGGTTGGTGTCGGCGTAGGAGTTGGGGTAGAAGAGGGAATGGGGCTAAAACTCGGGGAAGCACTCGGGGTTGGAGCGGGCGGAGTGCCGCCGCCGCAATTTTGCTCGCACCAATCAACTTTTTTGCAAGCAGAAAAATGCGGCAAAGCTACACACTCGCGGCAAGAACCGTCGCTGTAGCCCATTCCATAATTAGATTTATTCGGCAACATATCACTGGTGCAGGTGCAGCTGTCAGGCACTGCGTAGCCGAATTGCTCAAATAAGCTGTGATATTGTTCCAGAGCGGCACGGTCAAAAGTTTGCGGCTTGCTGCGCTCCGGCCAAATATTATCCTTAGCATTAACGCAAAATGCTCCGCAGGCACTCGTCGGGCTTATGCCAGTACAAGTTCTGCAAACATCGCCATTGCACTCAAATTGTCCAATGTGGACAGGGTCATATCTTCCTCTTACATAGACCCCCTTGCAATTATCGCAAGTTGGCGGCTCAGGAGGTTCTTGAGTTTTGCATTCATCTTTACACTCTGCTTCGCTCAAATACTGACCATTGGGGTCTATCGCGCACATTTTAGCGCCATAAGCTTCAATGCAACTGTATTTTGTCTCTGTGCAGCTATTATCACATTCTGCCTTAGTCATCGTGCCATTTGGGTCAGCGACACAAGTCGGACTGCTGCCTGACTGGTCGCAACGATATCTTTCCGGCTGACAAACCGAATCGCATTCTGCCTTAGTCATTATGCCGTCAGGGTCTTCCACGCACATAGCTAATGTGCCGGCTCGTTCGCAGCTGTATCTTCCTAAATCGGTGTCGCCGGTTTCCGGAACATTTAACAATCCTTCCCCATAATATTTTCCAGCGATAAGCTCTTCTTTGGCTGATTTCACCAAACGGCTAATTAGCGCCTCGGCAATCATTTTGGCGTAATTCAATAGGTCGGCCTCAGTAATCATATACTGCTCGGCTTTCTGCATCTGAGATGACAGCGCTTGTGAGGTTAGATCGGCTTTGGCCTGGCCAGGGATACTGATTTCTGTATCCAAACAAATTTCATTGCCAGTTGGCCGGCCATCAATGACTTCCGGCACTTTTACTGTGCATTTTTCAGTCGGAATATAGCCGCTCTGGGCTTTTAATGCCTGCTGTTCTTGGATTCTGGCTTGCTCGGATTCTAAACTATCCATCATCATCAGCCAGGCACCGTAAGGATTATTTTGAGGCTTGACCACTTCGTTATAAGCCAGCCAGCCGCCGCTTCGGAAATCATTATAAAAGTTTTCAATGTTGGTCATAATGGTATCCAGGGTGCAGACCGGCAAAGGCGGCCGCTGGGGTACCGGCAAAGTCAAAACAATTTGCGCTCGAAACGGCGCGCAGAGAAAACTTAAAGTTCCGGTTCTTTGGATGACATCACCGATTGCCTCTTTGGCCGAACCCCAGATAAAGTCCTGCCAGTTGGTGACAAATTGCGGCTCGCCAGTCGTCTTTCCGCCAATCCAGTCAATGATGTCGAACGCCATTTTATCAACCAGTTTGCGGACATAAGTGGCAATCAGAATTTTTTTCAACTGCGCCAAAAACTTTTTTAGTTCTGCTTGCTTCTGCTGAACCCACTGGCGGCACATTTGGGTGGTATCTGTTCCTCCGGCACTTACACTGCATTTTGTACCAATATCAGTGCCCAAGACGCTCGAAAAAATTACACAAACGCCGGATTTTATGGTGTTAAGTATGCTGCTGATAAAATCAAATAATCCGGAAGAGCAAGCTATCACTTCTGCCGCGCTTGTTCCGACATCAAAGCTCTCTGGCGCTGCTTCAATAATTCCGCTCATATCGCGGGGCGCGGGCAATGGCTCTTGGGCCTTGGCCGATGGCTGCCAACCAATGAAAACGGTGGTGGCAATAACGCAGCTTAATAGTAAAAATAGAAAAATTTTCTTCATAAATTAATGGCTAAACTCAAAAATAATGTTGTCTTTCTGGAGTTTTTGAGCCACATAATTATTCCAGGTGCTGGACCTACTGTTAATTTCATCCACTAATTCCGCGGCAATTAACGCCCTAAGGGGGTCGCTTTGGGATGAATAAAAAGAAGATAAAATTTCTTTTTTGGCTAAATTCAAATTAATCAAATCTCGGTGAAGATAAGCCCAGGAAGTCGGCACCGATAATCGCTCAAACTCTAAAATGGCCTTGTCCAAAGATTGGATTGGCCCGGCCAAATAATCTTCTTTTTGGGTGTCGCTAAAGCCCGCGATAGCCCCCATCAGTAAATCATCGGTGATTTTATTATCATAAATAATCTGGAAAATGTTTTTTAAATAATCCAGGGAGGTTTGCGGAATTTTGTCCGGAATAATTTTTAAATCCTCAATGCCGACTGACTGAAAACTGCTCCAAAACTCATTTTTATATTTATCTATTAATTCCTGACTCAATAAATCTTCGTTGGGCACGCTCAACATACCACCGCTCAAATCATTAGTCTGATTAAGATCAAGAATCTTTTGGCTGATGTCGCTGGCAATTTTATCCGTCAGGTTAGCCTCGGACTTGAATGCCAGAAATTCCAAATTGGTCCCTATTTTCTGGCTGTCTTTCTCTAATTTGAAGGGTTGGGCTTTGGCTGCTGCTTTGTTTCCCTGGCTGTTTTTCGTCCCTGGCTTACTAAAAGGATAAAACAACAAGACGGCCGCCACAACTAATGCGCTGGCAAGAATAATTATTCCGAGTTTCTTTCGGAAATTCATATACAATATTATTATATACTGAAAATTAAAAATAAAGGAGGATTTTAGCCAATTTTATCCACAACTCCCGGCCCAATTCCTGCGGCCTTGTCTTGGCGTTGAAATTGAGCTGTTGGAACGCTTCCTGGACAGTGTTTTTCGGAAATTTCCTTGACAAATTATTTAGCAATGTTTTACGCGGCTGCTGAAAGCCGGTTTTTATCAAAGAAATAACTGATTCCTCGTTTTCGGGGCGCTGATCTTTTGGCAAAACCTCAAATTTAATGACGCTGGAGTGAACTTTAGGCGGAGGATAAAAATCTTTTGGTTTTAAATGAAATAAAATTTTTGGCTTGGCCCACAAATTGACAATTAACGCCAACTGATTGGCCTTGGGGGGCCGGGCCCCGATTCTTTTGGCCACTTCCTTTTGAATGGTCAAGACAATTAATTTCGGCGGATTTTCTAATCGCTGAAAAATTCTGAAAAGTTGGCCAGTTAAATAATAAGGGATATTTCCGACAATTCTGTAATTTTTTAATTGCTTCGTAATTGCCGGCAAAATCTCCCGCGCATCTCCTTCTATAATTTTGAGTTTTGAGTTTTGAGTTTTGAGTTTTAATTCATTTGCCAATTCCCTATCCTTTTCAATCGCAATTACTTGATTGGTCAATCTCAAGATTTCTAAAGTTAGGTTTCCGTTGCCCGCTCCGATTTCTATAACTGTTTCTCCTTTTTTTATTTCCAAAGCCGCAGCAATTTTTTTCAGCGCCACTCTATTTACCAAAAAATTTTGTCCTAATTTTTTCACAAACTTCATAAATAACCGAAATTAAATAACATCATCAACGCTTGGCTCTTCTATTTCCGGGTAATCTGGGTCAATTTTGTCTTCTCTCGTTTCTTCGCTTGATTCTAATTCAATTTCCTGAAGAAAATTAGTTGGAATTTCACTTAAAAACCTGGAGGGCGGATTAACGCTTAAGTTGCCGAAAAGCCGGCGCTGAAAACTGAAAACCAAGTAAACTTCTTTTTTGGCTCTGGTCATCCCGACATAAGCCAATCGCCGCTCTTCTTCCAGTTCTTCCTCGGAAAATTGCGCCTGATTATGCGGTAAAATTCCTTCTTCGCAACCCGCAATAAAAACAATGTTAAATTCCAGGCCTTTGGCGCTGTGCAGTGTCATCAGTTGGACGGCATTGGCCCGAATTTTCTTCTCGTCGCCTTCCTGAAATAAAGATACTTGCTCCAAAAATTCTCCCAAATTTCCTTGACCCAGGGCGTCAAAATCTTCTGCCACCCGAATAAATTCCAAAACATTTTGCCAGCGTTCTTTTTCTTTCTCCGTCCCAGCGCCTAAATATTTTTTGTAGTTTGTCGCTTCAAGGATAAATCTCAAAATCGCGGCAACCGGCTGATTTTTAATCAATTTCTTCCCCTCTTCCAGAATTTCCAAAAAATTTTTTGCCTCATCTGTTTCTTTTAAGTTCTTCCAAACCTCCTCTGTTTTATCGCTATTTAAAATTTTTTCCATTTTCTTTTCGCCAATTCCCCGAGGTGGCGCATTTATCACCCGTTCCAAACTTATTAAGTCATCGGGGTTCAGCAACAAGCGAAGATGGGCAATTAAATCTTTGATCTCTTTTCTTTCGTAAAATTTTACACCGGCAAAAATCTGATAAGGCAAACGCGCCTTGATTAGCGCCTCTTCCAAAGCTCGCGATTGAGCGTTAATCCGATAAAGCACGGCGAAGTCTTTCGGCTGATAGTGATATCCTTCAATTAATTTCAAAATCATTCCCACCACAAACTCCGCTTCTTCAATTTCGTCTTGGGTCTGGATGACAAAAACCGGCGAGCCCTCGGGATTGTTGGTGATTAAAACTTTTTCCCGGCGCCACTTGTTGTTTTTAATCATCTCTTGGGCTGCGGCTAAGATATTTCTGGTCAGACGATAGCTTTCTTCCAAAACAATAATTTTGGCATCCGGCCAATCTTTATCAAAATTCAAAAAATTTCTGAAATCCGCCTGCCGCCAAGCATAAATTGACTGGTCATCGTCGCCGACAACGCAGAGATTGCGGTATTTTCCCGCTAATAATTTAATCAAAATGTACTGGCTGGTGTTGGTGTCTTGATATTCATCCACTAAAATATGCGACCAGCGCTTTTGATAAGCGCTTAAAAGCTCGGTATTTTTCTTCATTGCCTCCACCGGGATTTTAATCAAATCATCAAAATCAAAGGCATTGGCCTTTAATAATTTTTCCTCATATAAAATATAAACTTTCGCCACTTTTTCTTGGAAGAAGCTCGCGGTTTTTTCAATATAATCTTTGGCGTTGATTAATTCGCTTTTGGCCCGAGAAATTTCTTCCATCACTGCCGATGGGCTAAATTGCTCTTTCTCTAAATCCAGCTCTTTTAGACATTTTTTAATTAAATTCCGCGAATCATCTTCGTCAAAAATTACGAAGTTTTTCTTCCGGCTGGTTAATCTAAAAATTTCCCTTAAAATTTTTACGCCTAATTTGTGAAAGGTGCCAATAAACGGCCGATCCCATTCCAACCTTTCTTTATTCAAAATTTTTTTGACCCGCTCTCGCATTTCTTCCGCAGCTTTATTCGTAAATGTCAGGGCTAGAATTTTTTCCGGCTTAACGCCAGTGGCCATTAAATAAGCAACGCGGTGGGTCAAAGTCCTGGTTTTGCCCGACCCAGCGCCGGCAACAATCAAAACCGGGCCTTCGGTCTGAACAACTGCCTCTTTCTGTTTTTCGTTTAATCCTTTAAGAATTTCGGATTTATCCATAAGTTTATATTAACATATTTTCTCTCGGGAAAACAAAAAGGGGTTCCGCAACATTGCTGCGAACCCCCTTTCTTGTTGTTTGAGTTTAAAACCGCGGCGGACAGACTTTCTTTGACTGGCGCGTGGCAGGGATGTAGAAGATCAGTACCGTCAGAAAGAAACAGCTGCTAAACCACAAGAAAAAATTGATGTGGGTATGGAAAAGAAGGAGTGGAACCAGATAAAAAACCAGGGTAGAATGTCAACATTCCAGTTTCATTCTGGTCGTTTCTATTATACCACAACAAAATTGAAAAGTCAAATTTCCACCTTATTCAAAAATCCGCTGATAGCCGCACTCAATTTTGGCTAATCAGCCGCAGCAGACTAAGACCAGGCCATCAATATCGCAGCTGGGGATATCTGGCTTGACTTGTGATGGCCAAAGAGTATAATAATAACTAATCCCTTTTAAATCGCTTTTTGCGGCTT
>Ga0172364_10002487_pt1 | contig 14663 bp, 8 predicted proteins | sample LakKivSesite10cm_FD_114545 | JGI IMG/M metagenome (GOLD analysis project Ga0172364, IMG submission 114545) | Sediment microbial communities from Lake Kivu, Rwanda - Sediment site 10cm | ecosystem: Environmental > Aquatic > Freshwater > Lake > Sediment | place: Rwanda: Western Province, Lake Kivu... | reverse complement strand
GTCGGTGCGCAGGCAAGAGTGCCTGCGTTCCTTAGAGTAGGGTTATCGTGCTTATGGGGTCAAAGCCCATTGTTCGGATTTTTCTTCTGCAAAGCCCGCAAGCGCTGACCACGATTGGATTATTGAATTTCTCAAGTTTTTCCTTTAATGCTTGAGAGATTTTTTCGCTGGCAGATTGATTCTCTAACTTCAGCTCAAAACTTCCTCCTGCGCCACAGCATTGCTCAATCACTGCGGATAGTTTTATGTTGGGAAAGGATTTTAAGAATTTTAGAATTGGGTCTGGCTCGCCCAGTGCAATGATATGGCAGGCTCGGTGATAAATTATGCTCTTTTCTTTTTGCTCAAATTTAATTTTGTCTTCAGCCTTTTCCAAAAGTTCAAAAATCATATTCACAGAATTTGCAATTTTTTCTCCTGCCTCACCTAAAAGATAAGGGTAATGATAATGAAAAGCGGTATAACAGCTTGGGCAATTGGTAAGGAGCTTATAGCCCTGGTCTATGAGCGGGATAATTATTTCTGAGATTTTTTTCGCGCTCTTGAGCGCTTTTTTAAGGTTGCCATTAGAGAGAGCAGGGATTCCACAGCAAACATCATCAATGACTTGAACCTCTGCGCCAAGATTGGCTAAAAGGGCTTGGGTGTGCTCAAAAATTTCTGGCTCAAGCCATTGCTCAAGACAGCCGGGGAAATAAATAATTTTTAGCTGAGCGGAGGTTTTAGCCTTATGAGGTTTTTGCCAGATTTTAGCTTTTTTCATTTTTTTATAATCATCTCGGGTAAAGATAGCGCTTGCTTTTGGATTTATTCCAATGGATTTTAGCGAAGAGCTGAGAAGGGCAGGGGAATAAAGCTGAGATATAAAAGATGGGATTTTGGCACTGATGCCAATTATTTCTCCGCTTCTTTCTAATAATTTTCCTCTAAGAGAAAAACCCTCTTTTTGCAGTTGATACTCTCTAATTGGCTCTAAAATTCTTGGCACTTCCACCAAAGTGGGGCAGAGGCTTAAACAGCGATTGCAGGAGTAACAGGTATTGAGGAAATTTTTTAATTCCTTTGGCTTGATTTCATTTTCCGGCGTTAAATTTTGCGCTAAGGCTCTGGCAATGCTTATTTTTGACCGGGGCAGAGCCAGTTCTGAATTAAATCCTAAATAAGCTGGACAGTAGCTTCTGCAAAGTCCACAGCCGTGACAGCGGAAGATAAGCGGAAAAAGTTTATGCTCCTCTAAGCTTTTTTGAATTTTGCTCTGGATTGATTCTGGTAGCCAGTATTTGATATTTTCCATTGGAATCAAGCCCGGCTCACTGAGAATTTTTCCGGGATTGAGTATCTCTTCTGGGTCAAATATCTTTTTTAGCTTCTGAAATGCAGGATAAGCATTGGGAAATTGCATCTGCACATAAGGCGCTCTTAAAATGCCGTCTCCGTGCTCGCCAGAGATAGACCCGCCCAGCTCAATCACTATCTTATAAACCTGCTGCGCAAGAATCTGCATTTTTCTTTGATGCTCCTTATCTTGCGGATTGAATTGAGGATTCAAGTGAAGGTTTCCTTCTCCTGCGTGTCCAAGAATCGGCGCAAAGGTGTTAAACTCTGAAAATAATTTTTGTAGCTCGTTCATTCCTTCTGGTAATCGCTCTGGCGGTATCACGATGTCCTCAATAAACCGAACCAAGCCAGAGCCAAGTCTATAAAGGATCGGGCTTGCAGATTGTCTCATCTGCCAGAGCTTATTAGCCTCTGCTTGATTTTGCGCAATCACTGATTTATATCCCAGGCGCTCTTTTTCTATGACCAGATTATGGGCTGAATTTATTTTTTCCTGAGCCTGGCTCAAATTCTCTGCGGAAAATTCATAAAGAAGCATAACTTCCGCACTATCATCCAAAAGTGAGCGAAGGTCTGGAGAATGTTCCTTGACCAGCTTGATAAAATTCTTGTCCATAATCTCTATTGCCAATGGATTAAGCTCCCGGAGCTTAAGAACCGCATTGGTCGCGGAGACCAGGTCTCTGAAATACAATAATCCTGCGGAGCGGGACCTGGGAATTTCTTGCAGGCTGAGCTTGGCTCGCAAAATCAAGGCTAAGGTTCCTTCTGAGCCTGCTAAGAGCCGAGCATAATTTATTCCATCTGGCTCAATTGCTCCCCAGAGCAAATATCCGCTGGAATTTTTTACTCGGGGGCGGTCTTTGGCTAAACCGGTTTGATATCTTTCTAAAAGGGTTTTTAATTGCTCCGGGATTTTTTTTGCCCAATCGGTTTTTTCTTCAATCAGCTCAAATTTATTTTTTCCGAGCCTTGCATAACTGCCATCAGCTAAAATCACCTCCAGCTCTTCAACATAATTCTGGGTTGAGCCATAAAAAAGTGAATGCGCGCCACTGGAATTATTGGCAATCATTCCGCCGATTGTGCAGTAATTTCCGCTGGAAGGGTCTGGCGGGAAAAATAGACCGTAATCAGAAAGTTTTTGATTAAGCTCTGCATAAATAACTCCTGGCTCCACCCAGACCGCTTTTTCTTCAGGGAGGATTTTTAGCTGATTAAAATATCTGGTGAAATCAATGATGATGCCCTGACCGATTGCTTGACCCGCAACCCCGGAGCCAGCTCCCCGAGCAGTAATCGGGATTCTTTCTGTTTGAGAAAATTCCATAACCATAACAAGGTCTTTGGCTTCCCTGGGCACGACCACAGCTTTAGGAGGAATCCGATAAAGGCAGGCAGAGGTCGCATAGATTTCAAGCTGAATCGGGTCAAGATAAAGCTCGGCTTTTAACTTCTTTGCCAGCAGATTGAACTTCTTATTTGACATCTATTTTGATTTTAGCATTTTTAAAGAATTTTTCAGTTTTGCTTTTGTAAAATTAAATTCACGGATTTATTGAGAATTGATTCTTAAAATTGGTCAACTGCTCAGCGGTAGCCGAATTTTTGGAGGGCTTTGGGGTCTTGAGTCCAGTTTTTAGAAATTTTGACCTTAAGCTCAAGATAGACCTTTGAGCCTAATAACTGTTCAATATCTTCTCTTGCGGATTGCCCGATTTTTTTAATCATTTTTCCCTGCTCGCCAATCACAATCCCTTTCTGGCTTTCCCGCTCTAAATAAATAATCGCTTTAATGTAAATCAAGTTCTCTTTCTCTTTCCATTCTTCAACCACTACCGCGGTAGAGTAAGGCACCTCCTGATGAGTGTAAAGAAAAAGCTTCTCGCGGATAATCTCACTAACAATAAATCTCTCTGCCTGGTCCGTTAGCATATCTTCTGGAAACAGGGCCGGGGCAGGGGGTAGATACTGGATAGAGACATTTATCAAGGGGTCTATTCCGTCTGCATAAAGAGCAGAGATGGGGATGATTTCTTTGAACTCAGTCAGTTTTGTAGAATGCTCAATAATAGGAAGAATTTCGGATTTTGCGACTAGGTCTATTTTGTTTATTACCAGGATGATTGGTAGGCTCAATTTTTTTAAATTATCCAGACTCAAAAGGTCGTCTTCCAGCCAAGGCTCATCTGCCTGAATCATCAGATAGCAAAGGTCAGCTTCTTGAGCGCATCGCAAAGCCTGATGGACCATATATTTATTCAACTGCTTTTTCGGATGATGAATTCCCGGGGTATCAAGGAACACCAATTGGGCATTGGATAAGGTTTTCACTCCTAAAATCCGATTTCGGGTGGTGTTGGGCTTTTCAGAGATGATGGCGATTTTTTGTCCGAGGATTTGGTTCAAAAGCGTGCTTTTTCCCACATTGGGTCTGCCTGCAATTACGATATAGCCGGTTTTAAATTCGGAGGTATTGGTTATTTTATCTTGAGGCAATTTTTTTTGGGTCATCTAAATTTTTCCCAGAAGGTCGCTTTTTTGGTTTTTATCTCAGCTGGATACCAGTTGACAAATCTCAAATACCAGCGCTGGGAAAAGGTCATTACCTTGCCAAATGGATAAGTATCATCAGATAAAATCCAGATTTTGACCCAGGCGGTTTCCTCATCTTCGCCCAATTCTATCGCCCGTATCTGATAGTCCAGTATTCGATTGCGTTCAAATTTTCTCTCCCACATTGCAGGCAGGATAGAATCCAGAAATATATTAAAGTCATCTTCGCCCTGAAACAGGGTCCTAATTTTATCTTTATCCGCGAAGCTGTCCAAGTCCCGATAAAGCAATGAATCATAAAAATAGCAAACCGACTGATAAAGCTCCAAAGGCTCTGGCTGGGTTAATGCTGGTGGTTTTTTAGCGCAACCTGAAACCCCTAAAATCCCAATCAGCCCCAAGAATAAAATTTTTTTCCCGTTCATCATAGCTATTAAGCTAAATCAAGTTTGGCTTTAAAGCAAATTTTATCCCGGCGGTGAGGATGAGTATCTATTTTATCTTAAAGCCAAATTCCTTTAAACTATTAAAGATGAATCAGGTTCAAGAGAGAAAGCTGGATAGGCTATTCATTTTTCTCTGGAGCATTTTTTGTCTTTTATATTTTGTTCCGGATTTAATTAAAGGGGAGCTGGTGCCGACCAGTATCATCTGGTATTTTGAGCGCCAGCTTCAATGGATTCCTTTTCATAACTTTACCAGCCAGTGTTTAAAAAACGGGATTTTTCCAGCCTGGTGTCCACATTTTTTATCTGGATTTCCTTATTTAGCGTATCCGATTAACTTTTTTTATTCCCCCCTTTTTTATCTATTGATGTTTCTGGATTATTCCAGGCATTATTTTACGCTTCATTTGATTGGCTTCTGGATAGGCGGGTTAGTGTTTTATTATGGTTTGCGCAGGCTGGATTTTAGTTTTTCAGGAAGCTTTTTAGGGGTTTTGGCATTTATAGGTAGCAGGTTCTTTAATGTTTTTTCTGGATATGCTCCTTATGTACTATTTATTGCGCCTCTCGGGTTCTGGATAGCGGTGAGTATTGCTAAAGGACCGCTTCGGCTTCGCTACTTTATGTTTTTGGGACTTATCTCTGGTTTAGGATTGGCTTATTATATAGAGCCAGCTCTGTATTTTGTTCTGGGAATGATTATTTTCTTCATTTTTAATCCTGGTCAAGGGCAATGGAAGCGGATTCTAATTTTTGGAATAGGGCTTGGATTAGGGGTCTTGCTGGCATCGAGCCCAATAATAAACTTAGCGGTCTATGCTCCTGATTCTGCTCGGAGAGCCGGAATAACTTTTGATTATTATATTTCTGTAGGAGCTTTTCCAGGGCTTAAGAACTATGTTTTAAGCTTACTGATTTCTGAGTTAGTTCTCCCGGATTTTTCTTCTTTAATTTATACCGGCTTGGTGATAATTATTCTGATTCTGCCCGGACTCAGACCTGCTCGGTTTTGGGTTATTCTCTGGCTAATTTTGATTATTATCTTTGAGCTTTATGCGACGAACTGGAAGCCATTGATGAGAATTTTATTTCATATACCAATAGTCAATCTCTTTGCCCTTCATTATACCACATTACTAATTTCAGCATTAGGCTTAGCTCTACTGGCTGGCTTTGGCGCGCAGGAATTTATAAGGAAAAAATCTAAAATTTGTTTATGGTTATTGTTATTAGCTTTGCTGGTTCGGCTTCTGCTCACCATTTTTATTCCCTTCTCGGTCCTGAAAAACACGAATCTGGATTGGGTCCATATTCTTGGACTTTGCCTGGCGCTGGGATTAGGTTTTTATATTGTTTTTAAAAAATTTTTAGTGCGGACCTGGCTCTGGCAGATGTTTGTTCTTCTGGCTTTAATTTTTGACCTATCTTATATCTCCTTCAAGACCCAGCCCAGAGCCAGACTTAAAGACTTGGCAGATAGACCCGCGGTAGTGAATTTCCTCTCTCAGGAGAGAAATCTGGTCCGGTTCTGGACTTTAAGCACTGATCCTTATGAAGTTTATGTTCATCCTTTAGCAGGGATGAATTTGCCATTAGACCTTCCTGGCACTCATTCTCCTTTGGGTTACTGGCGGATGCCTCCTTTGAGAATCGCGCAACTCATCAATCTAATAACCCCGGGCTATCTTGAGCTGGATGAAACAGGAAAGCTAAACCAGGTTGATAGAGCCAAGTCCCAAGACCCTAAATTGATAGATGAAGATGACCTGTTGGTTTTAAAACTCTTCAATGTTGGCAACTTTATAAGTAAAGGAGCTCAGCTTAAGCTTCCCTGGCTTGAGTCAGTTGGAGAGTCCGGGGATATCTATTTTTATAAGCTAAAAGATACTCTGCCCAGATATTTTTTGGTGAACAAAATCCAAACCGCATCCTCAGCGCAAATCCTCAAAACTATCGCGCAGAAAAACTTTGACCCCAAAGAGACCGCATTGATAGAGGAAAGCCTTTCCTTTTTGGCTCCTTCCCAAGATTCTGGAGAGGTCAAATTAAAAAATTTTGCCCCAGGCAAATGGGAATTTGATTTGAATCTACCGGTGGCGAAGCCTGATTTGGAAAATATCGCTCAGTATTTAGTGGTAATTGGCGAGACTTATATGCCGGGCTGGAGGGCGTTTGTTGGAGATGATGAATTGAAGGCGCTTCGGACTAATTATGCCTTTCTCGGGGTTCCGCTTTTTCCCGGAGATTATAATTTAAAGCTGATTTATCACCCTTATCATTCTCGGATTGGCCTCTGGTGTGGAATCGCCACCATTGGCGGTTGGCTATTACTGGGCTTAATGATTCTTTTTAGAAGGCTATTTACCAAGCCTATTTTTGTTCTTTCCAGAAACGCTCCCCGGCTCAATAATCGCTAAGGCATATCCTTTGGTTAAGTATTTTTTCGCCACCCTTTGAATATCCTCTGCGCTTACTTTTTCTATCCGCTCCGCATATCTCTGCCAATGCCCAAATTCCAGATTAAAGACCTCATCAAAAAACATATGGCTTGCGACATTCAGATTGTTCTGAAGGCCTATCTCATAGCTTCCAATCAAACTATTTTTTGCCCGATTCAGCTCTTCCTCACTAACTGACTCTTCTTTCAATTTTTCAAACTCGGTTAATATCCCATTGATGGCTTCTGGCTTCTTTTCTGGAGCACAGCCAATATAGCCTGAGATATAGCCAGTTTCTATCCCCTCTAAATGATAAGCGCCCAGCTCATAAGCTAAACTTTTTTTATCCCGAAGCTCCACAAATAATCTTCCGCTCATCCCAGCTAAAATCTCGCTCAGCACCTCTATCCCGGGCTGGTCCGGGGAACTAATCTCAGCCCCTAGCCAGCCAACCATAATCTGGGTCTGGGAGGCTTTCCGGGTAATTATTTTCTCCCGGAGCTGGTCAAAACCCGGCTCCGGCGCAGGCGGAGCAATAGACTCTGAGGACTTTTCCCACCCCTGAAACAACTCCTCCAATTTGGCTTTTACTTGTTCCCCATTCACATCTCCAGAAATGGCTATCACTAATTTTTCCGGGACAGAAAAAAGTTGATAAAAATTCAAAAGCTCCTCCCGGGTCAGCTTTTTAAGGCTCTCTTCTTTCCCCAAAGGATTTAGCCGATAGGGATGTTGGGTGTAAAGTGTCTCAAAAAACAAATTATTGACCAATATCCTCGGCTGGTCCTGCTCCCGTCTTAAAGACGCTAACACCAGACCCCGCACCCGGTTTAAATCTTCCTCCGGAAAAACCGGCTCCTGAATCAATGACGCCAAAAGCCCCAAGGATTTTTCAAAATTAGGACTGGGAACCGTCATAGTTAGCCCAAAGCTGTTCCTGCCAGAAAATCCAGTAATGCTCCCAGCTAAGGATTCTATCTCCCGATGAATCTCATTAGAATTCATTGTCTTAGTTCCTTCAGTCAACATCTCTGCGATTAAATTAAAGACCCCATTGGTCTGCTCATTCTCAAACCTCAGCCCGCCAAGAAAACCAGCTCTAACCGAAACTATTGGCACATATTGATTCTCCCGAACCAGGAGCCTAATTCCATTTTTAAGCACAAACCGCTTGGGCAGAGAGACTATTTGTGGCTTTGATGCGGGTTGAGAGAGGGGCCAAAGCGGAGATGAACTTATCAAGGGCTGATACCCAGATTTTACCGGCTCTGATAATTTTTCCTCAGCCCGGCTAACTACTCCTTTCAATTCCTCTTCCAGTTGATTGGGCTTAGCCGGCAGAGAGGCGCTCGCAGGGAGAAGACCAACAAAATTGAGACTAAAGCTGGTCAGATATTTTTTCGTGATTTTCTGAATCTCTTGAGCCGAGACCTTTTCTATATTAGAAAGATATTTTTCCTCATAGCCCGGGTCCGAAATAAGCGCGGAAAAAAACCCAATCCGCCGGGCATTGCCTTGCATAGTCTCCCGAGCATAAATCGCATCGCTTTCAATCTGGCGCTTAGCCCGCTCTAACTCCCAGTCCTGAACCCCGGATTTTTTAATGGAAGCTATCTGGCTCGTGATGGCTTCTGAAGCCTTCAGCAGATTTTTTGGCTCCAGACTTGCGCCAATTATAAATAAGCCCGGTCCTTTGGGGGTGCTGGAATAGGACCAGACCTGATGAACTAACTTTTGCTCATTCCGCACGGTCTCCACCAATCTGGAGCTTTCTCCCTGTCCCAAAATAGTTGCCAGCAAGTCCAGCGCGGGCATATCTGGATGACCGAACTCAGGGATTTTAAACCCTAAATAAATATATCCCTGCTCCAATTGAGAGAACTTGAATTTTGTCCGAAGCTGATTTTGAGCAGGCTCAGATAGATTCCGAACCTCTGATAATGAACAAGAAATACCGGGAGTTTTTAAATTCCCAAAGTATTTTTTGACCAATTTTTCGGTTTGTTCCCGGTTCAGGTCCCCGACAATAGAAACTATGATGTTAGAAGGCTGGTAATAACAATCCCAGAAACTTAAAATCTGTTTCCGCTCCATTTTCCCAACCGTGTCCTGATACCCTATCACTGGCCTCCGATATGGATGGCTCTGATAAGAGAGTGCCATCAGCTCTTGATATAACTTCACCCGAGGATTGTCCTCCTGCCTGCGAATCTCCTCTAAAACCACTTCCCGCTCCCGCTCTAACTCATCCTCATCAAACTCAGGCTTAAATATGGAATCCGACAATGCCTCCAGCGCCAGCTCAAAGAACCGACTGGAGATGGTCACATAATAAACCGTGAAATCATTGGTGGTAAAAGCGTTTATCTCTCCTCCTTTTGACTCCACCAGGCTCGCGACCTCTCCCGGACCAAATTTCTCGCTCCCCTTGAAAATCATATGCTCAATTAAATGCGCCACCCCAGCTAAATCATCGCTCTCATCTTTGCTCCCAGCTTTTACCCAGACCTGAACCGAAACCACAGGCGCAGAATGATTCTCTTGAATCACTGCCTCTAGACCATTTTTTAATTTTATCATCTTCATTGTTTCAGCCTTCCGAAAAGATTGGTTTTTGAGTTTAAAATTCCAAATTTTGGCTTGCCCGGATTTGGCGCCATAAATTTGGCTCTGGCTAAATAATCCCCAGCACAAAACTCCCCATAAAATAAAAAATCTCTTTTTCATAGATTTTTAGATTGACAGAATTTCCTCTGCTGTCAAATCCGAGCGGTGCAAAATGTTTGTTTTAAGCCTATCTGTTCTTGCGTTTTCGCAGAACCCCTACCGCCCTATGGTAAAATTATTGACAGGTATCATAATCAACATAAGTCCCTCTGGCTAGGAGAATTGATATTTGGTCGCAAGTGCTGGGACCAAGGGGATTGCCCCATAAATCCATATAATCCCCACTTCCGATTTCGTTATTATCCAATAAGGTTTGCAAGTTAGTAACCAGATTATTTCTAAGGTAAAGCTCAAATAATTCGTGTAAATTAGATAAAGTAGAAATATCGCTGACCTGGTTACTCGTGAGGTCAAGCACTCCCAGATTGGTTAATCCAGATAGGGGAGAAATTTCGGTAATCTGGTTATAAGAAAGTGCTATGCAGAACAAGTTAGTCAAATTAGCGAGGGGATAAATGTCCTTAATCTGGTTATACGCGAGGGAAAGATAGCTTAAATTAGTTAATCTGGACAAAGGAGATATATCATTGAGCTGGTTATAATCAAGTGAAAGCAAAGTTAGCTGGGTTAAATTAGATAGAGCAGAAATATCAGTCAGTTGGTTATCGCCAAGATAAAGCTCGGTCAGATTGGTTAATCCGGATAAAAGTGAAATATCTGTAATCTGATTCCGAGGAAGATAAATCAATTCCAATAAATAGCAGTATTCAATTCCGGTTAAATTGGAAAGGTTATAACTTGCTCCCTCTAACTCGGTTAAAGCGCACAGCTCAGTGTTCAAAATATCTCCGGTGGGCTTAATGATTGCCTCCCTGACCACCACTTCTAAATTGGGGTCCAAAAAATTCACGACCTCTTGTTCATCGGTTTCCCCATCGCAATCATTATCCACGGTATCGCATCCCCATTCCAGGGCATTGGGATGGATGAGTCCATTAGTATCATCACAATCTTCTGAATTTTCAACATATCCCATAGGCTGGGAATAGGCATTAACGGGTCTATTTGGGTTTCCATAGCCATCCCCATCCGCATCTTGATAGAATGTAATCAGCATGCCTTTGGCGCAGGCGAAAAAGATAAAGACTATTATCATCACAAAAATTAACCCGAAAATTTTAGCGCTCTTCATTTTCCCCCTTTCAATCCTCTTTAGGTTGAAACTTTTTAGAAAAGATTTTTGGGGTTAAGTCATTCTTTAATTATGTTTTATAGCATAACATAATTTTATAATCCTTTCAACCGCCAAGGTCAGCTTTTTTCCTTTACGGTTCTAAAATCAGCACGCTTTTGGCGGATTGTTTTACCTTCTTCTCATCCTTCACCGCGGTGATGTATTTGCTCTCATACCAGAGCTTATGCATATCTTTATAATGAGGGTCAAGATAATTGCCGGATTGGGAGCCATCTATCACCATCAACGCGGAGTCCGTCTTTCCCATATCTATAATATGTCTTAACACTGGACCGCCACCGGTGCGGAACGGGTTCTCACCAGTTCCGCTATATCCTGCGTTCCGAACTATTTCTCCTGCTCCCGGATGAGGGAGTGGTCCATAGCTTAACTCTTTCATAGGACCAAATCCCAATGGATGACTCCATTTAATCGTGTGTAGCTTTCCCCATTGCCATTGGCTCATCTCTTTTCCTAATTTTTTGGTCAACCATTGCAGGGCATCCTCTAAAGATTTCACTAACATATCATCCATATCCTCAACCTTGTCTTTGGTCCGCTTATCATCAAAAAACTCGCTCTCACCCTGTTTCAGCCATAAATTAAGCGCAATGCTCAACCTCCGATTGGCAATGTAGGAGTTATAAAATTCCTTATCAAACTCATCCTTGAGCACATTATCAAACAGCTTAAGCATAGTGGTATAATAAATAGTTGCGCCGATGCTTTCGGTATCAGTCATAAAATCCCAGTTTTTCAGATATTCCACCGCGGATTTTAACCCCGCCTCCTCCTTGCCTTTCTTCTCAAAAGCGCTAATTATCAAGGGCGCAAACTCCTCGCCCTCTTTTGAGTAAATATCATTTTGGATTTGAATCATCTTCTCCATATCAAAGGGTTGATTTTTTTGAATCAGCTCCTCAATTCTTAGCGCGCGCCAGCCAGAGGAATAATTACTGGCAAAGGTATAAGGATACCATTCCATATCCACCACCTCATTATTTGCGGTCACCATCCATCCCCGCTTTGGGTTTATCGCATAAGGATGCTCAAAAAGCGGGATAAATCCTTTCCAGTCATATTCACCAGTCCAGCCCGGCACTGGCGTCATCCCTCTGCCTTTGTTCCGTATCGGAACCAAGCCCCCGGGTAGATAAGCAATGTTTCCATCTGCATCCGCAGCCATCCAGTTCTGATTGGGCGCCACAATCGTGTCCATTGCCTTCTTGAAATCCTCAATAGAAGAGCCCTTCATCAAATAGTTATACATTATCGCGATGTTCATCAATTGCACTGGCTTTTCTTTATTCAGCGCCTCAAATTTTTCTAAAAATTCATTTATATCTTTGCTTTCCACCAGAGCCTGAAAACCTCTCAAGTCCCTGCAAAAATCCCATCCTGCCCAGCGAAGCGCTATCGGAGGGGTATCCTTAGGAAGATTATCAATTACTGGGTTTATAATTGGTCCGTGAATGCTCTGCTTGATTTTAATTTTTTCAACTCGGTATTTTTTGCTAAACCCGACCTTAATTTTTATCTCCTCTTCCCGCTCCACAAAATTCCGCCACTCGCCTTTGTAAAGATACTGGTTAGGATTTTCTGGATTGGGCTTTTCAATAAACAAATCCTGCACATCCGCGGCCGTGGTGGTTGCGGCCCAGGCTAATTTTTTAGTATGTCCTAAGACAATATACGGCTCTCCCGGAAATACCACTCCATAAGCGTCAAACCCTGCGCCTTTAACCCTCATCAGATAAAAAAGTGATGGCTCAATATGCGTAAGATGCGGGTCATTGCAAAGAATCGGGGTTCCGCTTTTGGTCAATTTTCCGCTTACCACCCAGTTATTTGACGCTAATGGACTGGGAAAATTGCTTACCTCCCTAATCGCCATCATCTTCTCCGTCAGCTTGAGCGCAACCGCGGGAGATAGTTCTAATTCCTCAGGTCTCGGTGTCCCTTCCAATAAATCTTTCACTGGCTCCTTTAGTCGGTTTTTCAATAGCTCTGGCGGGACTATGGTGGGTCCTAATTGAGTGTGATAAGGAACTAACTTCCAGGTCATCTCCCATCCATATTTTTTCATCAGCGCGTATCTTAATAACTCCACCTCTGCATTGGCAGAAAGCATAGAGCCGATAAATCCTCCCAAGCTCAACATATCCGCAATTCTGAACTCCTCTGGCTGGTAATTCAATACCTGAAACTCTACTGGCAGAGAGTCCTGATGAGCGCGGATATATGTGTTCACGCCATCCACATAAGCCTGAGCCTGATTAAAAAGCTCAGTCCAGTATATCTTTCCTAATTCCTCTCCGACCTCTCCTAAATACTTCATTCCCCAATGCCGTTGGTGAATATCGTATTTAACTGTGGATAGACTCATTCCTCCAAAACTGATTGGCAAATCCAAATCTCCAAGCAGTTCCGAGAGCCGTCCCTCTGCTAAAGCCCTTAGCAGAACCATCTCAAATAGCCTATCCTGCGCCTGAACATAGCCTATTGCGAAAAATAAATCCTGCTCATTCTCCGCAAATATCTGAGGAATTCCATATTCATCATAATAGACCTCAACTCTACTTTTTAATTGTGGGAATTTTAAAGTCCCGCTCCGCTGAGTGATAATCGGCTCCTTTTGATATTTATAAAATTTACCCAGACACCCAGAAAAGAAAACTGAAAGCCCGATTACCATAATAACTACCCAGTTTTTTACCTTCATCTCTCCCTCCTTTTTCCTCAAAGCTAAACCCAAATATAAATTTTAAATCAGCGCGGTGGAGAAATATCTTTCCGCCCGGTCCGGTATCACGGTCACAATCTTTTTCTTATCCCCTAAGTCCTCTGCTAATTTTATCGCAGACCAGACATTAGCTCCAGAGCTGGTCCCGCAAAGCACCCCTTCTATCCGAGCTAAGCTTCTTGCGGTCTGGATTGCATCCTCATCGCTCACTGTAATCACCTTATCAATTATTGAGGTATCCAGCACACTTGGAATAAAGCCATCGCCTATCCCCTGAATCTGATGAAGTCCTGGCTCCTTGCCCAAAAGCGCAGCTGAATTCTCTGGCTCAACCGCCACCACCAAAATCCTCTGGTCTTTTTCCTTTAAAAATTTTCCAATCCCGGCAAGCGTGCCCCCAGAGCCGACCCCGGCGACAAACGCATCTATCTCCCCATTCATCTGCTCCCAGATTTCTGGTGCGGTCGTAAAATAATGACATTCTGGATTGAGCGGGTTCTCAAACTGATGAGGAATATAAACCCCGGGGTCCTCCTCCCTCATCGTATAAGCTATCTCTAAAGCGCCTTCTAAAGATTTCTCAGCCGGAGAGGGAATCATCTCCCCTCCCAAAGCCTTGATGATTTTCTTCCGCTCCTCGCTCATATTCCCCGGCATCACAATCACCACCCGATAGCCCTTTTGCACCCCAACCAGCACCAAGCCAATGCCAGTGTTGCCAGAGCTTGCCTCAACTATGGTCATCCCCGGCTTTAGCTCCCCCCGCTCCTCTGCCTTCTCTATCATATATTTGGCGATTCTATCCTTAATAGAGCCTCCCGGATTAAGCAGTTCTAACTTGGCAAAAATATTATAGCTGGTGAACTGGGTCAACTTGAGCATCGGAGTTCTTCCTATCACCTCCAGAACATTCTCAATATAGCCCATTTTTCACTCCTTACAGTTTATATCTGGATAATATTTTTTTAATTTTTCAGTTAACATATCTACCAAATTCTTATAAGGTTTGGGCGATTGTTTTTGAAAAAAATTTAATAGAAGTTTTAAGGTCTTGCCTTCTTTGAATATGGCTTGTATAATTCCTTCATCCCATAGCTTTTCGTTTGCTAAAATTTTTTTCCAACTCCTAATTTCTAAATTTTTTATTTCATGAAGACTTTTCTGTGGTGTTAAATCAAAATTTATCTCTGGTAATTCAGATAGCCCTTCTTTCCACTTTTTAAGCCATTCGAGAATGGTAT
>Ga0172364_10002486_pt1 | contig 14663 bp, 16 predicted proteins | sample LakKivSesite10cm_FD_114545 | JGI IMG/M metagenome (GOLD analysis project Ga0172364, IMG submission 114545) | Sediment microbial communities from Lake Kivu, Rwanda - Sediment site 10cm | ecosystem: Environmental > Aquatic > Freshwater > Lake > Sediment | place: Rwanda: Western Province, Lake... | reverse complement strand
GTCAGCTTGTTTACAAAAAAACTTCTGAAAGTAAGAAATAAAATTAAAAAAATTAGAATTCCAGGAGCACTTATAATATTTTATATTTTTAAAAGTGCTGAAATGCTTATCAAAAGATGCAATAAAAGGGATATCGCAGAATAACAGCAAGTAATTAATTGCAGCTCTCCTCTTTACGGAAGAAAAACAGGTCAGAATTCTATATTTTGTTTTTTATAATTCCATAATTTTCTTTTAGCTGTTTTATTCTGTTATAGGAACTGCTTATTTCTTCTTCTGTTATTTTTCTTTCTATAATTGCTTTCTTAATTACCTCTACTGCTTTTTGAGCAATGTCATCATCATATTCTCGGCCATTATTTGAAAATATTAATAAATCGCAGCCAGCATTTATTGCTTTAATAATAGCTTCTTCAAATCCAAAATAGGTGGCAATTGCTCCCATTTGCATATCGTCAGAAACAATTACACCTTCATAATTTAATCTACCTCTTAATATATCTTTTAAAAATATAGAAGATAATGTAGCAGGATTATCAGGATCAATGTTTGTGTTCATAATATGTGCTGTCATAATAATGTCAGTTTTACCACCTTCAATTAATTTTTTAAAAGGAAAAAGCTCTACTTCTTCATTATAAGTATCTGTTATGTCAACCAATCCCAGGTGGCTGTCTTCCGTGGAGCTTCCATGTCCGGGAAAATGTTTAATTGCTGTAATAATATTGTACTGGTGCATGGCATCAATAAAATAACCTGCGTGTTCGTATACTTTTACCGGATCATCTGAAAAAGATCTTTCTAAATGTCCTATTACAGGATTATTCTTATTTATATTTACATCAACTACCGGCGCAAAATTTAAATTAAATCCCAGATCATTAAGTTCCATTCCTAGAGGTAATATTTTTAAAAAAGTATTCTGGGGACTACTTTCTCCCAATACCTCAGGACTTTCAATTTGCATAAAACCATATTCTGCTTTTAACCTGTTTACATATCCTCCTTCAGCATCAACTGCTATAAATAAATCACTGCGCGTAAGCTTTTTTAAATCTTCGATTAGTTTCTTTGTTTGTTTTGGGTCTACAATATTTCTGGGAAAGCTTTTTGATGGAACGTCATAATTAAATAGTATAACGCCTCCTATATTATATTTGTTAATATCCTTTACTATTTTAGAAGTGTTGTCGACCTCTGTTCCTCTAAAACCCAAAATAAGCATTTCTCCAATCATCCGGTCCAACGTAGGAGTTACCGGTATTTGGGCAGTAGAAGAAGTTTCTCCAGCTAAAGTTCCTGCCTGTGTGGTATCCACTTCTTTTTCTTTTTTGCACGAGGAAAATATAAAACTTAGGAAAAGCACAGCACAGAGCAGAAGAAATAATAAAAATATAAGGAATCTTTTTAGCTTCATTTCAAAGTCTTATTTTAAAAAATGAAAAATCTGTATTTTTATCATAAAAAATTTCTACAATACAATAATATTTTATCTTAAAATAATAACATGTCTGGAAGCATTAAAAACATCCGTTGGTTTAACTTACAATAAAACTATAATTCACACCTGCATTGATTATACATCAATTCATATGTATAATATATGCTATTAGTTATGAATATTGATAATGCTTAGAAATGATAATAAATTGATTGCAAAATACTAAAATGAAAAGATTAAATATTACCATACCCGAAAGAGTTGCCGAGGCAATAGAAGTTTATAAAAATAAAAGCAAATTTATTACCGAAGCAATAGTTGAAAAAATAAGTAAAGACAAAAAAGAAAAACTGGATAGTCTTCTTATTGAGGGGTATAAAAATGAGTGCGGCTCCGATAAAGAAATAAATAAGAAGTGGGAAGCTGCTACAATTGAAGAGTGGCCCGATTGAAAGATTATCCAAAAAGGAGAGAAATATGGCTTGTATCTCTGGAGCCGGTAGCAGGACATGAAATCGGAAAAACCAGGCCAGCGCTGGTTATATCTAATAACAGGAACAATGAATTTTCTTCAACTGTAACTGTAATACCCATAACATCTTCTATCGAAAAAGTATATCCATTTGAAGTTCTAATTCTCAAAACTGAATCCGGACTGTCAACTGATTCTAAAATAAAATGTAATCAAATAAGAACAGTGGATAAATTAAGGTTATTAAAACCTGCGGGCGGTCTATCATCGGACAAATTGGCAGAAGTTGAAAAAGCACTTTTGGTGCATCTGGGTATGCCAGAGAATCTGTTTTAACTTCAATTATGCGTAAAATTGTTAGAAAGGACACCGAATATTTTTTCCGCTTCCTCTTACCATTTCTAATTTAATTTACTACTATCATAGCTTATATTTAATTTATAAGGTTATTTTTAATAGTTACAGCGATATTTTCCGGTATCATTTAAATATCCTGATTCATTACCTCATTTAAAAGTTCCCATTTAATGCAGAGGGGCCTTAGCTGACTAAAATTAGATATATCTAAAATTAGTCTTGACTTTTTTAAGATATATGTTAAATTAGTCATAAGAAAATATAAAATAACTGGAGACTAAATAAACAATGAAAATAAAAAGAATATATACATCTATTATAGAAGAGCATTTCAGAAATCATCAGCAAATGATTTTTCTCAGCGGTCCCAGACAGGTTGGAAAAACCACGGTAAGCCTCATGGCGGGAGAGTTTACGAACCAATTTTCGTACCTTAACTGGGATAACCTGGACCACCGGAAAATTATTCTGGAAGGGGTTGAGAGCGTTGCGGGCTTTGCCGGGCTGGATAAATTAACTTCAGAAGTTCCCATTATTGTTTTTGATGAAATTCATAAATACGGCAAGTGGAAGACATTCCTTAAAGGGTTTTTTGATACATATAGGGAAAGAGTAAAAATAATTGTAACCGGCAGCTCCCGGCTGGACATTTATAAAAAAGGTGGGGATAGCCTGATGGGCAGATATTTCCCGTACCGGCTGCATCAGTTATCTTTAGCGGAGCTGGGCCGGGTTGAGCTGACAGGAAAAGAAATTAACGATTCTTTTAAAATCAGGGAAAATGATTTTGAAAAATTGCTTAAATATGGCGGGTTCCCCGAACCATTTATAAAAGATGACCCTAAATTTTTAAATCGCTGGAAAACGCTTCGCCAGGAACAGTTGATAAGGGAAGATATCCGGGATTTGAGCCGCATTCAGGAGATGGGGCAAATAGAAATTTTAGCCGAAATCCTAAAAAATCAGGCTGGCCAGTTGGCTAATTACTCAAATATTGCCGGGAAAGTTAATGTGTCTTCGGGGACAATACGCCGGTGGATTAAGACACTTCAGTCTTTCTTTTATTGTTTTACCGTTAATCCGTGGTCAACAAATGTTCCGCGTTCCCTTATTAAGGAACCAAAAATTTATTTATGGGATTGGATTAATGTAGATGAGCAGGGAAGCCGCATGGAAAATTTAGTGGCATCCCATCTGTTAAAAGCTGTAAATTTCTGGACTGATTGCGGATTGGGTCGGTATTATCTGTGGTTCGTAAGAGATAAAGAAAAACGAGAGGTAGATTTTCTGGTATCAAAAGATAAAAAGCCGTGGTTTTTAGTTGAGGTTAAATTATCATCAAAAGGCGGCATAAGCAAAAATTTAGTTTATTTTCAGAATAAGACTAAGGCAAAGCACGCATTCCAGGTGGTATTTGATATGGATTATGTTAACAGTGATTGTTTCAGGCACACGGAACCCATAATAGTTCCTGCCCGGACTTTCCTTAGCCAGCTGGTATAGAGCCAGCGGATGCAGTTAATGTACTATCTAAAGAAATTTCTGTTATTCCGGCGTGGTAAATGATGTAATAAAAAGTTTTCTATTATAACTTCCCGCACTGCCTGCAAAAAGGTATATAAATAAATATTCCTTTACATAAGGAAATATAAGGTTTATAATTTCCTTATTATGAGGAAAGATATAATAAAAAATCTGATTACCGATTTTCAGGAAAAAGGCATATCTCCAGCCAGACCAAGGCTTTTGGAGATACCGGTTAATTCAAAAAAAATAGTTGCTTTAACAGGAGTACGCAGGAGCGGGAAAACATTCCAGCTATATAATATAATAAGCAAATTAATTAAACAAAAAATCGGGTTGAGCAATATCTTATATTTCAATTTTGAAGATGAAAGGATAGATAAAAATATTTTTATTCTAAACGATTTAATCGAGTCATATCAGGAATTGTATCCCGAAATTAATATGGGCAGCTGTTATTTTTTGTTTGATGAGATTCAGAATATAAATGGATGGGAAAAATTTGTAAGAAGAATATATGAGCAGGTCTCAAAGAATATATTTATAACAGGTTCTAATTCCAAGATGTTGGGTAAGGAGATTGCAACTTCGCTGAGGGGCAGGAGTATAAATTATGAGATCTATCCTTTAAATTTTGAGGAATATTTAAATTTTTTGGACATAGAAATAAACTTTAATTCTACAAAATCAAATTCAGCAATGGTGAACGCTTTTGAAAAATTTTTATCCGGTGGTGGTTTCCCCGAGCTTATATCGGTGGATAGTGAAATAAAAAATAAAGTTCTTCAGGAATATTTTAATGTAATGATATTCAGGGATTTGATTGAGAGATACGGCATTACCCAGACAGAGATACTTAAATATTTTTGTAAAAGGGTAATAGGCAATAGTTCAAAGGAGTTTAGTGTAAACAAAATTTATAATGAAATAAAATCACAGGGGTACAAAATCAGTAAAGATACAATATATGAGTTCCAGAACTATGTTGAATCAATTTATCTTGCGTTTTTTATACCCAGGTATTCACATTCTATTGTTAAACAGGAATTTTCAAGGAAAAAAGTTTATTCTATCGATAATGGCCTTGCTGCTTCTATCGATATCTTTTTTATGAAAAATAAAGGAACTGCTCTGGAGAATTTAGTATTCCTGGAACTAATAAAATCAGGTAAAAAAGTTTTTTATTACAGTAATAATTATGAATGTTATTTTTTACTGGCGGAAAATGAAAAAATCAGTGATGCTATTCAGGTTTGTTATGACACTGGTTACGTTGATACAAAATATAGAGAAGAAAGAGGTCTTTTAACCGTATGCAGAGAGTTTAAATTAAAGAAAGGATTAATCCTTACAATATATGGTGAAGAAAAATATACAATTGATGGAATTAACATTGAAATTATGCCGGTATATAAATATGTGCTAAAACATCTAAAATAAAATTATTTTTATTAGTGGTAAAAAAAGTTTTCCGGGAAATTATAAATTAATTTAAAGGTATTATCCTGATTAACAATTGAATTAATTCATATTAGAATTAATAAAGTATATGAAAATCCAATATTATCTTTGGCTTTTTCTTATTACATCTATGAATTCTTTCGGAGACACTATTTTAAAAGATAATTTATGGATGTTGCTGCACGATAAAAGATCTTTATCACCGCTAATAAGAAAATCTACTTTTTCATTAATAGCTGCTGCAATATAAAAATCATCTGATCTATCTCTGGATATCTTCTCAGCTCTATCTATGATGACAAGCTTTATGTGGTTTAGAATATAATTAAAAAATTCTTTTAAACGGGGAAACTCTTTGCTACTCTCAACTTTTTCTACAAATTTTTCTAGTTCCCTTTTTAAAATATGCGGAGCAAATATTTCATGAGAGATTGAAATTTGTATTACCTTTTCAGGGTAACCTCCGAATACAGCGGAAATTATTACATTGGCATCAATTACTAGTTTATATTTCCTGCTTGACTTCTCTAAGTATTTCAATAGCTTTTTCCTCGGTTATGTTTGCTTTTTCCATCTCCAGACGGGCTTTCATCATTAATCCTTTTAATTCATCCAGGGGCTCCAGTCGTGCAATTGGAATACCTCTTCTTGTTATAATAATCTCCCTGCCTTCCTTAAGAAGTTGTGTTGCTTTATTTTTAAACTCTTTTACGGGAACGATCTTAGTTTTCATGTTACCTCCTCCCAGTAGCTATATTATAGCTATCTAGAAGCTATAATTCAAATTAATTTACAGGATTTAATAATGATATATCCGGGTATCGTTTTAAATATAGGGCTTCTATGATTATACCTTCCTGTATATTTTGAGCCGGCTGGTATTTGAATCCAATATTTCTGGTTTAAATAATAAGGCAATATTATATAATGTATATAATATTTTTAGGAATAGAGTTAATTAAAAAGTTGCACCAATATAAATAAAAATAGACTCAAATAATAATACTATGACGTACTCAAGACAAGAGTTTTTTAAAAAGAAGAAGAGCTGGTCCTGTTTTAAAGACGAAATTCTAAAGAATTATTTAAAACCCTACATCACTAAAATTACAAAGACTAGAAATCCCCTGATAATAATTGATTGTTTTGCAGGCAAAGGTAAGTTTGATGATGGTTCTTACGGTTCACCAATTATCATAATGGAAACAGTAAAGAGTTTTATAGAAAAAGAGGAGTTTGATAGAATAAAAGCAATTTTTATTGAAAATAAATATTACGAGGGTTTAAGAAAAAATTTAGAGCATTATACAAATTACAATATTTTTAAAGGAACTTTTGAGGATAACGTAGAAAAAATTTGTAGTTTGAATCCTGATAATAATTTATTTATTTATATAGATCCCTATGGCATTAAGAGCTTAGATTTTTCATATTTTACCAGAATAGTAAATAAAAAATTTAGTTCTATAGAAATCTTACTTAATTTTAATTCCATAGGGTTTTTAAGAGAAGCTTGTAGGGTATTAAAATATTTTGATTTAATTAAAATGGAAGAATCTGAAGAGGATTACGAGGTTGATGATTTTTTAGATATTCGTAAAATGAATTCTATTGCTAATGGAGATTATTGGATTGATATCATTGAAAATTTCAACAGGAATGAAATAGATTTTCATAAGGCAGAAGAAAATTTTGTAGATAATTATGTCAATAAATTGAATTCATTATTTAAGCATTTAATTAAAATACTAATAAAAACAAAGATTAGAAATATACCTAAATATAGAATTATTTTTGCTACAAATCATCCGGATGGATTAATACTAATGGCGGATAATATGAATAGGATATGGAGTAGAATAGTTGAAAAAGAAACGAAGGGCCAGAGAACTTTATTTGATTATGATCTATATTCACCGGGCTTAGAAAAAGGTATTAAGGAGGAAATTATAGATTTGCTCTGTAAGAGTAATGGGAAAATGAATTTGAAAGAACTATATATAAAATTGATTAAATATTTTGGTATTAAATTTTCATTGAAAGAGTATAGGAGTAAAATTATAGAATTAGAGAAAGATGGATTAATAGAAATAAAAAGGATGCCGGAACTTACATTTACAGGAAGATTAAATAAGTCTTTTGATTATAATAAAAATGAAATAACTGTTATATTAAAGAATAAAAATGGAAAATAAAAAATACATAACCAGAAAGAATCTTCTCTATAAAACAGGTGTTGAGTATGGAGATTATTCACTAAACCATGCTCTTGGGTGTTCCCACGGCTGCAGGTATCCATGCTATGCAATGCTCATGGCTAAAAGATTTGGAAAAGTTAAAGGCTATAATGAATGGATAGATCCAAAAATTGTCGCCAATGCTCTTGAACTACTGGAGCGTGAAATAATCAAATATAAAGAAAGTATAAAGTTTGTCCATTTATGTTTTACAACAGATCCATTTATGTTTGGTAACAAGGAAGTTATTGATTTAAGTTTAGAAATTATTGCAAAATTAAATAAATCCAAAATTAAATGCACAGCACTTACAAAGGGAATATTACCTGGTGAACTTTCTTATACATCAAAGGAAAATGAATATGGTATTTCAATAGTTTCGTTAGATAATATGTTCAGAGTAAATTATGAACCTTTTTCAGCTCCATGCGAAGAAAGGATAGAAAGCTTGTTATCTCTGCATAAAAAAGGATTTAGAACCTGGGTGAGCATTGAACCCTATCCCACGCCTAATATTATAGATCAGGATATAGATGATATTTTAGAATCAGTTTCTTTTGTAGATAAAATAATTTTTGGCAGGTTAAACTATAATTCTAAAGTCTTAAAATACAAGAACTATATTAATTACTATAACTATTTGAGCCAGAAGGTTATTGATTTCTGTATTGCTAATAATAAAGAATACCATATAAAAAAAGGTACAATAAGGGTATGTAGAGAACTTGAGTATATAGGTAGAAATAATTCTGTATTACAGACTACTTGAGAAACTAGTACGATATTATACTTGAAGTATAATTAAAAAATATGAAAGTTTAATTATGTCCGGTGATAAATATGGCTAAAAAAAATAATAACAATACAACCCTTGAACAAAAACTATGGGCTGCAGCAGATAAACTCCGTAACAACATGGATGCCGCAGAATACAAACATGTGGTTTTAGGTTTGATATTCCTTAAATACATCTCTGATGCATTTACTCAAAAATATGAACAATTAAAACTTGAAATAAAAGATGGTGCAGACCCTGAGGACCCGGATGAATACAGAGGTGAGAATATATTCTGGGTGCCAAAAGAAGCAAGATGGAAGTATTTACAGGATAATGCTAAAAGGCCTGATATAGGAAATTTAATTGATGATGCTATGGGAGCTATTGAGAGGGATAATGAGCAGTTAAAAGGAATTCTTCCCAAAAATTATGGTAGAGAAGGATTAGATAAAAAAAGAATTGGAGAATTAATTGACCTTATATCAGGTATAGGCCTTGGTGATAGTGAGAGTAAAAGCAAGGATTTACTTGGCAGGGTTTATGAATATTTTTTAGGCCAATTTGCAGATTCTGAAGGTAAAAAAGGAGGACAGTTTTACACTGCCCGCTGTGTAGTAAAACTCCTTGTTGAAATGATAGAGCCATACAAGGGCAGGGTATATGACCCCTGCTGCGGTTCAGGTGGTATGTTTGTTCAGAGTGAAAATTTTGTAATTGCCCATAGGAGAAGAGCAAGGGATATATCAATTTACGGGCAGGAATCAAACCAGACAACCTGGCGGCTGTGCAATATGAATCTTGCAATAAGAGGTATTGAAGGAAATATCAAATGGGGCAACAGCTTTTCAAATGATTTACACAAAGATTTAAAAGCAGATTTTATACTGGCCAATCCTCCATTTAATGACTCCGACTGGGGAGGAGAGAGTTTGAGAGAAGATGTAAGATGGAAATATGGAATACCTCCTGCAGGTAATGCTAACTTTGCATGGGTCCAGCATTTTATTTACCACCTTGCCCCAAATGGAATAGCATATGCTCTCTAATGACATAAGCAGTCTAAAACAAGCAGATTTTTCACTGGTTATTTGTTTTTCGTTATATAGTACACTTAATAAAATAGAAAGTATTGATGGTAAAATTTTTAATAGATTAACTTTTGTACTTTTATCATTTAATATATTTATTATTGTTGAATATAGATCAGCGCCATATTCTGAGTATTTACCGTTTACCCCCTGGGTTTTATTACGATCATTTATTATATTGGTAAATTTCAATATATAATCAGTTGTAGTATTTATAGATAAATCAAGGATTTCTAAATTATAAACATTTTCGTAAAAGTTATTCCACTCTTTTTTTATCAAATGATCCCAATGTTTTGTTAATTTTTTACATTTTTTTCTCAGAGCAATTATTAAATCATGTAACTCATATAGGTTATTTCTAGATTCTTTATTTGTAATAAATTTATCTATAATGATAATTAATTGTTTTATTAAATCATCTTCTACATTCTTAAAATCTATATGGGTTAATAATTTAAAAATATCATCATAAAATTTTCTAAAGTCTTTTTGGAGTATGTCAATTGAAAATCTAAGAATTTTATCAACATTCATTCTCTCAACATTTTTTTGTATGCATTCAATAAGATGGTACCCTAATGAAATAATACGTTTATCATCTTTTATCCAACTGTCGGCAATTTTAAATATTTCATTTTCACATTTTTGATAATCCTCATCAGACAGATAATATCCTATATACTGTAAAGTTGTAAGTTTTACTCTATTCCTTTCCATTTTTATTGGTAATACATTTGTTATAGAATACAGCCTGAATATTTTTTCAAAACTGCATACATTTAAATAAGAAATAAAATGTTCAAATACTTTTTTAATTATTTTTGTGTCACCATTTAAAGTTGACATTTGCAGACATAGATACTTTAACCAGGAATCCGAGTAATGTTGAGCGAAATGAAAGAATACTTCCACCAGTATTTTTCTAACTAGGAGAAGATGTATGAGAGATCCATAGTAAACAGCTATAAAAGTATATTTTTCGATATTTTCAATTATGTTTTTTAAGATATTACTCATTCTCATAGAACCAGGATCTTGCACAGTTAATTCATATATTTCATCTAGAAGATCGCTATAAATATCTCTTGAAATTCTGTCTATTACGGGAAAAGTAAGAAATGAGGTGCTACCCTTGAGTTTAGATTGAGCTTCAGGTATTTCAATCTGATTTTTCATATTCATATAAATAGTTTCCATATATCGTTTATCAACTAAAATATCATTTTTAATCCATTCTGGTGAATTACATGATTCAGCCTCATCATAAGATTGGGACAAGAGTTCAATTGCTGTATCTATATCATTAGTATAATAAGCTTGAATAGCTTCCCAGCGTTTTATAATATAATCACTTCTTTTATGCTTCTTAAGTTCATTCTTTAGTTTTTCTATTTTTAATTCAGAGAAAGAAATTTTACCAAGCGAATGTTTTAAAAAATCAAAACAGAATTCATCAATATAATTGCTTGCTTCCTTTGGTTGCGCTTTTTTTCCAAAAAGGGCATTTCACAGTGAACCCTGTGATTTAGAAAATTCTTTAAAATATTGTTTATTTATAGGTGAAAAATCAAATTGTTCCTGATTAATATTAACTACCGAGTAACTTTCTTTACTTAAATCCTGTTCGTTTGCTCTTACTAATCTTCCCCTGCAATATGATTTATATATATCAAAAATCTCTTTTACTATATTTTCATAACCAATTTCAATAAATTCTTTAAATTTTGTGACTTCATGAAATTTAGGTGCTTTATTAATACCTTTGCTTTCTAACTCTTTTTGAATGTTATTCTTCTTATTTTTTTTTGGATTACAGAATATGTATATAAGGCTTATTTTCGTAAAATCTTTATTTAATTTATTTACTATAAGATGCTCTTTCATAACTCCATTTGGGGGTTTACCTTCTTTATTTATGTTGTCAGTTAAAAATAGGACAATATGGCTGTCTTCTAATTTATCTCTGAATTGCTCTTCACCAGTTGAAGAGGAAGCACCATATTGTTCAAAAACATAAGCTTTGATAAAATCTGTTTTTTCTAAACGATTCTTTAGTTCATTTCTTATATTTACATAAATTTTCTTTTTACAATCTGAACTTATGAAAACTTTAATTTTTTCATCTAAGAATTCAAATTTCATATCTATTTAACAAAAATTGTTTATAAGTATAATTTTTTTTCAGAATTACCCCTCTATTGGTAATTAATTTTGACTCCCTTAAGTTTATTTCATATTTTAAAGGTAGGTGTAATTGATAGTTTTTGATAATAATTATACCATTGACAATACTTATAATTCAAAATAGAATTTACACTAAAAATAAGTATAGAATTATAAATAATTATATGATTAATAATAAAAAAGTTTGTTCTATTATTTATTTCCTCATAAAAAATTCAAACAATCTCGGTAAAACTAAGCTGACAAAACTGATGTATTTAGCAGATTATGAGTTTTTTAAACAATACAATAAAAAGATTTCTAATATAGATTATATCAGATGGGATTATGGTCCATTTAGTCCCGATATATACGACTGTCTTGATTTTATGGCTGATTTGGGAATTATAGTAATGCAAAAATTTAAGTCTTTCTATAAATTAAGGGATTATTTTTCCTTCCAGGCTAAAAAAGAATTTGACTTTGACAAAAATCTCAGCTCGGATGAAAAAGAATTTTTTAATTACATATTATCTAAATACGATAATATGGATGTAGATAGCATAAAGAAAATTACTTATGAAACTGAACCAATGTTGGAAGCTCCGAACAAGGGCGATTTATTGAAATTTGAGAGCATAGATAAAGTTCTTTTGAAGAAGTTGAGAGAATTGGGAAAGAAAGTCGAATCGCTAAAAAATTACAGAGGCAAACCTTTTGACCCTAAAGACTCGCTTGGCGGTGATGATTTAATTAAATATCAATACAATTTGGCTTCAAAATAATGGATATTACTCTTACTAGGGGAGAAATCTATTATTGTAAAAACGTATTACTACCGGCATCCAAGAATAAAAAGGAGACTTTCAGAAACAAATACATATTAATTCTACAGGGGGGAAATTTTTTCAAAAAGACAGATAGGGTAAATATAGTTATTGGAACATCTCAAAAAACAGATAATCCCTACCCGACTGATGTTGTTATTGAACCTACCGATGTTGAACCAATTAGTGTGGAACATAGACTAACTGAGAAAACTAAATTTAATTGTGCGGAGATATATTTGTTCAGAAAAGTAGAAATTTTACAGGCAGAAAAGGTTTGTTCGGTTAAAGATTATAAGATGAGAGAGATAGACATAGCTTTAATAAAATCATTATGTATTAAATTATAAATTATAGATGCTTGAACTCCAACTCCATTTGGTCCGATATGAAAACCTGTTCTCTTTAGTGTAGAAATGCTAATCTTAAATTTTCGTTACAAGAGAAATTGCACGGCAGCCGGAATTGATTGAAATAAAAAAATATTTATGTGGGCCTGATGAACTTTTTACATTTGATGAATTTCTTAAAGACTTTGAAGAAAGTGTATCTCATAAAATTGACCCGATTGAAATTGATACTATTGTTTGCCCTGCAAGGGAAGAGGGATTTAAATCTGCTTTTCTGGATGAGAAGGCATGGTGGGCTGTAAGGATATCAACTAATGCTATATCTAAATTAAAATATATTGCTATGTATGAGGTTGCACCTGTAAGTGCAATAAGATGGGCTGGTAAGATACAATCAATAAAACCTTACGAGGATACGGGTAAATATAAGACTTATTGTTCGGAGATTTTTAAAGTTGGGCTGATTTAGTTTGATTCACAAAAATATTTACCACAGGCACCAAGATATACAAAGTTTGATTTAGTGTCGAAAGCTAAAAAATTATCAGATATTTTTTAACTTTTATTCTGTAAAAATTAAGTTCTAAATCATGAATGATCCACATAAAAACATTTTTTATTACTACAGAGGTCCTTCATCAAAAGAAAATGACGAGATAATATATGACAGGCAGATTGAAGATAATACCACCAAGGCGCTGATTAATTGTCTTGAGTATAGCTCCGGGAATCTGTTGGAGCATTTTTTAAATTATTTTGAGATAGAAGTAAAAAGTAAAACAGTGCCTCAATTTTTACTGCAGGTATCCTTATCTAAAAGCAGGCCTGATGCAAGGATTAAGTTTATTGGAAGTTCAATATTTATTGAAAATAAAGTTGGTGCCAGGGTTGACAAGGGACAGATTTCAAAACATATAATGGAATTGGCTGATAATGATATTTTAATTCTTCTAACCAATAATATTGAAGATAAAAAAGTTGCGGAAGAACTGGGTGCTAAATTTATTTACTGGAACGAATTATATAAATGTATTAAAAAATATGAAACTGTTAATAAAAGTGAAAAATTTCTTATAGAACAGTTTTTAAATTTTTTGGAGGTGATTGGATTGAGTGATTTTACAGGTTTTAATAATGACGATTTTGATTTCTTTATCAATAATATTGAGGATTATAAGCCAATTGTAAGAAATAAATTTGAAATGTTTGGGAGTCTTGTTTACGAGAGTCTAGACCCGGAGATTAAGAGTATCTATGTAAATAAATACATAGGAAATATTCCAAAAAAACCTGAAGGAATGTGGTTTGGAATAAGAAAAGACCAAAAGCCTAAGGATGTTTTAAAACACTGTAATTTTACTATTGAGATAGACGCTGATTCATTACGTTTTAATATAGTAATAAGAGATGGTAAATATAACCAGAAAAAACCTATAGGGATATTATATAGAAAAATTAAAAATAATTTTGACGAATTTATTAATTTATTAAAATCACTTAATAATAGTTATTTTTTGAAAGTCTATAAAAGAGTTTCTAAAACCGGGAAGATATTACGAGGAAATGAAAAATGGATTCTAAAATCAATGTTTACACTGGAAATTATAACAGATGAGACAATTGATTATTTTTTAATGCTTCTAAAAAAAATTGAATTTCCGGGGATTCATATGGGTCCAATAATTAAAAGGGGAGATAAGGTTTTACAGGATCCTGAAAAACTTATAAAAATTGGTAAGAAAGTAATTGAAAAAGAGTATAAGGTACTAAAATTTTTAGAGAGTTAGGAGTATGGTAATAAATACCTAAATAATCAATAAGGTGGTAAAACGAATGAAAAATAATGATTTTTATGAATATTTTGAAGTAATTAATAGTTTAGAGATTAATGATTTTTTAAAAAAATTTAATATAAAAAGAAATGAAATTATTGAAATAGGTAAACAAATTAAACATTTTTTC
>Ga0172364_10002484_pt1 | contig 14666 bp, 14 predicted proteins | sample LakKivSesite10cm_FD_114545 | JGI IMG/M metagenome (GOLD analysis project Ga0172364, IMG submission 114545) | Sediment microbial communities from Lake Kivu, Rwanda - Sediment site 10cm | ecosystem: Environmental > Aquatic > Freshwater > Lake > Sediment | place: Rwanda: Western Province, Lake... | reverse complement strand
GCCGGCGCTGTCGCTTTACAAGAAACTCGGGTTTAAGATGATGGGGACAAGGAAAGGCTACTACAGCTTTCCGCCCGAGGACGCCATCGTCCTCGGCCTCCCCCTTTAATATGGGGACGTCCTCCTAGGTACCACCCTCTGATCGCTAGATAAGGCGAAAGACCTGCAATTTCTGGGCTTCAGCCGGGCTCAAATCCTGTATTCCCGGACCTTCAATTGCCCGCCGCGGAGAGGCCAACTCCGATGGATTCTATTCGCCCTCTGGGTTATTTCTAAAGGGTGGTACTTTGGGGAGCGTCCCCTTATTGTTTCTCGGGCGCGGCCGGTGGGATCTGGCTGTGCTCAACGAGCATCTTGAGATACCAATCTGGGAATTTGAGGGGCAGCCGCTTGCGCGTGGCGGCGTCGTAGATCCAGAGCTTGTTGTACTTGACGAGGAGGCTGTCTCCGAGCTCCCACCAGGCGTTGATGACCGCGGCGGCGTTGTTGAGGCAATAATCCGTCAGGAACTGACGCGCCTGGGCCAGGTCCTTCTGGTGAATTTCCAGAGCCAGCCGGTCGATTCCCGGTGTCCGCTCGACGGCCGTCCGCTCAAACTTTTCCTGGGCCTTGCGGACTTCCTGGATGGCCAGCGAGTAGAGAACCTGAGTATGGAAGTCCACATAGTCAAAGGCCCATCTGGCCGAATCCCGGCTGAAGGTCCAATGATCACCGACCTCGAAAGATTTCGGGATCTCGGTGACGCCGATGTAGAAGGGCATGTAGCACGAGGTGTCCTGGGCCCCGAAGGCCAGCCAGACGATGCCGCCGATCGGGTTGGGAAGCCCGGTCCGGCATTGGGTCACGGTTACGTACTCGGCCCGATTGACACCGATGATGCGCGAGGTATTATACCTCTTGCCCTCGAGCTCGAAGCCGTAAGGAAGGTAATTGGGGTTGGCAAACGGGCCGCCCTGCAGGCCGCGGGCGGGGTCGAAGGGTGTTCCCTCGCACTTGTCCCGGGTCATCCTCATAACATCATATACGGAGAGTTTCTTCTCCGGCTTGATGGAGAAGGGGAGGTCCATGTTGTTGGTCTCTGGGCTGAACTTCTGCGAAGGAGCGACGAGGTCGAAGAAACGCCAGAGGCGGACGCGGGCGCCGTTGGTCGAGGCGGCGCTGACGTCATTCGGCGAATAGGCCCGCTTCCAATTGAAGGGCTTTCCGCTCTTGGTGTCATAGAGCTTTTGGTCGACAGCGAAAGAGACGACATTCGGCGAGAACAGGAAATAATCGGGATTGTTCATATCGATCTCGCCGATCCGGCTCTCGTTGGGACAGACGCTCACGTGGTCATCGGGGACACGCTGGGCGCACCAGACCGCGCCGGGTTTTCCGCTCTGAGGTGTCCACAGGGGCCCGACCGGCATGATCTCGAATATCCAGACTTCGTTGGGGTCGGCGACAGCCAGCATTTCGCCGGTGTCGGTGAATCCGTAGCCGTATTTTTCAGCCAGCCCGCCCATGATCTTAATGGCCTCGCGCGCCGTCGTCGCTCTCTCCATGGCCAGCAGAGTCAGCATGGTGATATCGAACTTGGCGGTCGGGGTGTTGTTCTCCATCTTCTTCTGGGCGCCGATCGTCGACTCGCCGATAGCCACCTGGTTGTCATTCATGTAGCCGAACGCGCCGTGGATGTAGCCGTAGGTATGAGATGGCTGGGGGATCTCCAGTCCGGTGAAGTTGTCCTTAATCCTCTCCCACTTCAGGCCGGTTTCCGGCGGATAGGCATGGAACTGGTCGATGTGATAGATTTTCCGAGTTGAGCCGGCCGGCCAGTCGGCGGCGGGGACATACCGGAAAGTCCAATCGCAGACGCCGCAATCGCAGGTGTGGGTCGTCATGACCGAGCCGTCGACCGAGGCGTTCTTGCCGACGATGATGACCGTGCAAGCCTCAGAGGCCAGGTCGCTCCTGCAGGAGACGCATGTTTCCCCCTCTTCCCTGACCAACGCCTGAACGCCGGCAAAACAAAAGATGACAAAGAGGAGTATGCCCAATCCGCAGATGCTTTTTCGGTTCATGTTTGACCTCCTTTTTGAACTTTATTTATATAAAGGCGGCTTTCCTCTGTCAATAAATGACCTTCATGAGACAGAGACCTTTGGCCGGCGCGGTCGGGCTGGCCAGCGACCGCTTTTTTCGAGCAAATAGGTCCTCGATTGTCTCCGGCTCCACTTTTCCCCGTCCGACTTCAAGCAGTGTCCCGACAATTGTCCGAACCATGTGCCGCAAAAAACCGTCGGCCTCGATGGTGTAGACGATCTCCTGTCCATTTCTTTTGAGGTCCGAGCGCATCACTTGGCGCACCGGATGGAGCAGGCGGTTGGACGAGAAGGCCGTGAAATCCGCTTTTCGCTCGAAAAGCCGGGTGGCTTGGGCCATTTTCTCGAAGTCGAGCCGGCCGGGCCAGTGGAGAACGTAGCGGAAGAGAAACGGGCTGATTCGAACTCCGTTAAAGACTCGATACTGGTAGATTTTCGACCGGGCCGACTTCCGGGCATCGAATCGGGCAGGCACAGGGCTCGCGGAAAGGACCCGGATGTCCCAGGGCAAAAGGGAGTTGAGGGCCCTGAGCAGCTCAGCCGTGCCGAGCCGGAACTCGGCTCGGAAGCTTGCGACCTGTCCGCGAGCATGAACGCCGGCATCGGTCCGGCCCGCGCCCACAATCGGAATCCGCTTCCCGGCGATCCTGGCCAGGGCCTTTTCAAGCTCCCCCTGGACAGTTCGGTCGCCGGCCTGTTTCTGCCAGCCGCAAAAGTCCGTCCCGTCGTAGCTGACGACTAGCTTGACTGTGCACATTCGTTCAGGGCCATCTGCACCGCTTCTTCAGGCGTCCTGGACCGGGTGACCCCCTTGACTTCCCAGGTGTCAAGGCCGATGACCTTCTTTTTATAAATATTCGCGTAGGCGATCTCCGAGAGGGTGCCGAACTCGCCGGCGATGGCGATCAGGACGTCGGCATTCAAGGCAACCAAAGAATTCCGGCCGTAGCCCAGGCCCGTCGCAATCGCCAGGTCGATAAACGGATTGGCTTCCCCCGGCTTGGTGCCGGGCAAGATGCCGATGGTCAACCCCCCGGCCTTTTTCGCTCCCGAGGCGGCCGCCTCCATGACCCCTCCCAGGCCGCCGCAGACAAGGATGGCCCCGGCTTCACCGATCGCTTGTCCGACCCGGAAGGCCGCCAGGATGGCGCGGTCGTCCGGGCTGCTTCCTCCGATCACGCCGATGCGGATTCTCTTTCTCCATTCGCTCATGATGGGTATCCTCTGTGTTCCCTCTTTATCACATCCCTGGCCGCTTTTCAAACGCTCACTTTCTCCGGCTTCCCATTCCGGTTGAACGGCGGTCGGGATTTGATTAAAATCTTAAGGGAAATCTGTTCATGTCCCCGAGCGAAGGAGACAAGCGATGCCCGCATTTTTCGAAGCCAAGAGCCTCACTCCGGAGGAGCAACAGAAGCTGGCTGAAGAGGTGGAAAAAAGGGTAGCTGCGAAGCTCGAAGACGGTCTTTTGACGGAGAAAGACATCCGCGAAATCCAGGAAATGAAGCTGCGGCCGCTCCCGGACATCCTGGATGTCCAGAACGTCTACGAGAGCCATCTGTTCCGGCCGGAGCCTGGATAGGGGAGAAGACAATGACACCGGACAAAATCGAGATCGATTATGACCACATCGACGTGGCCCAGATCATGGACCAGATCAAAGCCAAGACAGCCGCCGAAGCCGGGAGTGAAGCGCCATCGGTGAGGACTGAGGCGGCGGCTGTTCCCGAGCTCGACCTCACGGCCGGACTCGGAAAGGCCAGGCGACTGCTCCTCAAGATCATGTCCCCATTCAGCCCGCTCATCAAGCTCCTCGTTCTTCCCGTCGACGAGGAACTCCGTCAGACGGTGCTCCTCCTCGACCATGCCAACCGAAGGATCGACCGTCTGGAAAAGGAACGGAGAAGGATCGACCGGCTGCAGGAATACACCAAGCTCCTCCACCACCTCTCCCACAACATGGTCGTCGAAATGAGCAAGCTCAAAATCGAGGAAGAGACGTTGAAGACGAAGACGCGGATTCTGGAGAAGGATTTCGAGTGGCTGGGGAAACGGGAGAAGGCGCTCGAAGAAGAAGTCCTCAAGTGAAGCTTGCCCTTGTCGTCCAGCGGTACGGCCTCGAGATCAACGGTGGGGCCGAGCTCCATTGCCGCTGGGTGGCCGAGCATCTCAAACAATACGCCGAAGTGGAGGTCCTGACGACCAAAGCCGCCGATTATATCACCTGGCGGAACTCCTACACCCAGGACGAGGAGGAGGTCAACGGGATTCGGGTGCGCCGTTTTCCGGTAGCCCGGGTGCGCGACCCGAAGCGATTCGGCCGGCTCCAGGAATGGCTCCTCCACCACGAACATCGGGAATCTGATGAATTGAGGTGGCTGGACGAAGAAGGACCCCGGGCCCCCGCGCTGATCCAGTATATCCGTGATCGGAAAACCGCCTACGATTATTTCCTGTTTTTCAGCTACCGCTATTACCATTCTTACTGGGGGGTCAAGACGCTGCCGCGCCAGAGCGTCCTCGTCCCCACGGCCGAGCGCGATCCGGTAATCGGCTTCCGGATTTTCCAGGATCTTTTCCGGGCTCCGCGGGCCATCGTCTACAATTCGGTCGAGGAGCGGAAAATGATCAACGACGTCTCCGGAAACCAGGACGTTCTCGGGGACATCGTGGGCGTGGGCACAGAACTCCCCGGCCGCACCTCCGGAGAGGACTTCCGCCGAAGGCGCAACGTGTCCGGTCCTTACATCCTCTACCTCGGCCGGATCGATGAAAACAAAGGGTGTCACAAGCTGTTTGATTATTTCCTCCGCTTCAAACGAGAGACGGGCTCGGAAGTGAAGCTCGTCCTGGCCGGGACGACGGTCATCCAGATCCCCTCCCATCCGCATATTCTGTATTTCGGCTTTTTGGGCGATGAAGAGAAATTTAACGCCCTGGATGGGGCGGAGCTTCTGGTCATGCCCTCCTTCTACGAAAGTCTGTCCATGGTCACGCTCGAGGCCTGGGCCCTGGGCAAGCCCGTCCTCGCCAACGCCCTCTGCGACGTGCTCAAGGGGCAGTGTCGGCGCTCCAACGGCGGCCTTTATTATGAGACCTATCCCGAATTCCGGGAGGCGCTGGCCCTTCTTTTGAGCTCCTCCCGGTTGCGCCGGGCTCTGGGCGAGAACGGCCGTCGCTACTTTGAAGCCAATTACTCCTGGGATGTGATCGAGAAAAAGTACCTGACGCTTCTCGGCGAGCTGGAAAAGGAACGGAGCGGCTGATGGAGATCCACCAGTTCTCAACCTCGCTGGCCTATGGCGATGCCATCTCCGATGAAATGCTCGAAATCCAGAAAGTTCTCCGCGAGGCGGGTCATAACTCCGAAATATTCACCCGCTATTTCGACCCCCGGCTGGCCCGATTGAGACGGGATTACCGCGAGTATAAAAAGCTCAGCTCGCCCGGCAATGTCGTCATCTTCCATTTTTCGATCGGCTCTCCCGTCTCCAAGCTCTTTTTCCGCATTCCCGACCGGAAGATCATGATCTATCACAACATTACGCCGCACGAGTTCTTTATCGACTGGCACCGCATCCTGACCCGGGAGTGCTACAAGGGCCGGCTGGAGATCAAGCTGTTTGTGGACAAGGTGGACCTGGCCCTCGGCGATTCGGAATTCAACCGGCAGGAGCTCGAGCGAGCGGGCTATGTCCGAACCGGCGTTCTCCCCATCCTGATGGACTTCTCCAAGTTTGACCGCACCGGAGACCCGATCACCCGGAGCCTCCTCGGGGACGGAAAGACAACCATTCTGTTCGTCGGCCGGGTCATTCCCAACAAAAAATTCGAAGACATCATAAAGGTTTTCTATCTCTATAAAAAGCTGTTTAACCCGAACTCGCGGCTGATCCTGGCGGGCGATTTTCGCGGGCTGGAGAGATACTATTCTTCGCTCCTCGATCTCGTCGACCGGCTGGGGCTCCGGGACGTGCATTTCTCCGGGCATGTCTCTTTTAGCGAGCTTCTGACCTTCTTTGAGCTCGGCGACATTTACCTCAGCCTCAGCGAGCACGAGGGGTTCGGCGTCCCCATCCTGGAGGCGTTTTACCGGAGGATTCCGGTTATCGGGTTCGATGCCGGCGCCGTCGCTGAAACAATGAACGGGGGAGGGGTGCTCATCAAGGAGAAGGACTTCTTGCGCATCGCAGCTTCTATCGATACGCTTGTCCGGGACAGCGATATTCGTCAGGCCACCATTCGAGGCCAGCTCCGGGCGCTGCAAAAATATAGCCGGGAGAACGTCAGCCGCATCCTCCTTCGGCATATCCAGGAGGTCGCTCCGAGATGAGAATCGACCAGCTCGTGCCCGCCTATCACCGGGGAGATGCCATCGGCGACGAAGCGACGAACCTGCGGCGGTTCTTCGAGGCGCAGGGATTCGAGTCGCAGGTTTATCGGCTGAGCTGCGACCCTGAACTGGAGAGCGAGTCGGAGAGTTTCTCTCGCTTTCCCGAGCCTTCGCCCTCCGACATCACGGTCCTCCACTTCGCTCTGCCTTCGCCCATGACCGCGGCCTTCAGATGTCTCCCCTCGAAGAAAGTGATCATCTATCACAACGTCACCGCACCCGAGTTTTTCGCCGGCTACAGCGAGGAGATGGCCCGAATCGCCCGACTGGGCCGGCAGGAGCTTCGCTCGCTGGCCCGGACCGTGGACGTCGCCCTGGCCGACTCGCCTTTCAACGCGCACGAGCTCGAGGCGTCCGGGTTCCGGGAGACCCGCGTTTTTCCGCTGTATCTGGATTGGGACCGGTACAAACGGCCGGTGAATCCATTTGTTCAAAGGCTTTTCCGGGACGGCCGGGTGAACATTCTGTTTGTCGGCCGGGTCGCTCCCAACAAGAAGATCGAAGATCTCATCAAGGTCACCTTCTATTACAAAAAATATATCTCGCCTCTCGTGCGCCTGGTTGTCGTCGGCAAGACCGGAGCACTTCCGGTCTATTACCGGGCCCTGACCCAGTTGGCCGACGACTTTTTGCTCGCGCCCGAGGAGGTCTGCTTCACCGGGCACCTCCCGGATGATGAGATGTTTGCCCTCTATCGGGCGGCCGATGCCTTTGTCTCCTTGAGCGAGCACGAGGGCTTCTGCCTTCCTCTCGTCGAAAGCATGATCTTCGACCTCCCTGTTATCGCCTACGATTCGACGGCGGTCCCCGACACCCTCGGCGGCGCCGGACTCCTGGTCCGGGATAAGAGCCCGGAGAAAATCGCCGAACTCCTGGACATCGTCGTTCGCGACGAAAGCCTCAGAAAGAAAATCATCTGCGGCCAGCGGGAACGCCTCAAGCGGCTTCAAAGCGAAGGCCGGGAGCCGTTTCTTCTGGCGATGATCGCCCGGCTGAGAGAGGCCGGAGGGGGTGGTGGATAAAGTGAAGATCGCCTTTGTCGTCCAGCGCTACGGTCCTGAAGTCATGGGCGGCTCTGAGCTCCATTGCCGGCTCATCGCCGAGAGAGTCGCCGCCTCAGGCCACGCCGTCTCCGTTTACACCACCTGCGCCAGGGACTACGACACCTGGAAAAATGTCTATCCATCGGGAGAAGAGACGATCCACGGAGTCCGCGTGAAGCGCTTCCGGGTGGCCAGGCCTCGAGACATGGATTCTTTCAACGAATTCTCGGATTGGATTTTTTCCCATGAACACGTGGCCCAGGACGAGCTCGAATGGATCGATCAACAGGGCCCCCTCGTTCCCGACCTCCTCAACGCCCTGGAGAGAGAAGAGAAGGATCACGATGCCTTCATCTTTTTCACCTATCTCTATTACACGACTTATTGGGGGATGAAGAAAATCCGCGGCCGCAAGACGCTTGTCCCCACCGCCCATGACGAGCCCGCCCTCCGTCTCGGGGTGATGAAAGAGGTTTTTGCGGCGCCGGCCGCCTTCATGTTCAACACCGAGTCTGAGCGGAAGATGCTGAGCCGGCGGTTTTCATTTGAGGGAAAATACCAGGAAATCGTGGGGGTCGGTGTCGAAATCCCGGGAAAACCCGATACGGTCGGTTTTTTCCGCAAGTACAACCTCAGCGCGCCGTTCATTCTCTACGCCGGCCGCATCGAGCCGGGCAAAGGATGCCGGGAGCTTGTTCAGTATTTTCTCGAGTTCCTTCCCGGCTGTCCGGACCTCAGCCTGGTGCTCATCGGGAACCTCCTGATGAGCCTTCCTTCTCACCCGAGGATTCGCTACCTGGGGTTTGTTCCTCCGGACGACAAAAACACGGCCATGGCCGCAGCCTCCCTGACTGTTCATCCCTCGCACCTCGAAAGCCTGTGCATGGCCGTCCAGGAATCCCTGGCCGTGCGAACACCCATCCTCGTCCAGGAGGCGGCCGATCCCCTGAAGGAGCACTGCCTCAGGGGACAGTGCGGCTTGTACTATTCGAACAGCCGGGAGTTCGGGGCCGCTCTCAAGCTCCTTCTCGAAGACGTTCGCCTGAGGAAGGCTCTGGGAGATAACGGCTATGCCTATGTTTTGAAGAACTACTCCTGGAGCACTGTCCTGACCAAATACGAGCGCCTGTTTGAGTTCCTGGCCCGGCCTTGAGGGAGCCGCAAGAGCTCAGGCATGAGGAACGAGGGGTTCGGCTCGTTTGACTTGGCCGATGATGTGTGTTAAGGATAGTTGATCCGGCTGCAGAAGAGATGGCTTTTATCAACCACGTTACAAAGCAAGTGGCCATCAAGATTGTCTACTATGGCCCGGGATTGAGCGGCAAAACCACCAACCTCCGCTACATCTATTTCAAGCTCGATCCGTCTTCGCGCGGCGAGCTGGTTTGTCTGGAGACGGATACAGAACGGACCTATTTTTTTGACCTTCTGCCCGTAAAGGCCGGGCTGATCGGAGACTATAAGGTCCACTTCCAGTTGATGACCGTGCCCGGTCAGATCTTCTACGAGGCCTCGCGCAAAAATGTGCTCCGCGGAGCCGACGGAGTCGTCTTTGTGGCCGATTCCCAGATCCCGCTTCTCGATGCCAACCTGGAGAGTTTTGATAACCTGAGGCGGAACCTGCTCAGCCTCGAGATCGACCTCAACGCCTTCCCCATCGTGTTTCAGTACAACAAGCGCGACCTCGACGACCTCATCCCCGTGGAAACATTCAACCAGCTTCTCAACCCGAAGAATTTGCCCTACGTAGAGGCCTCGGCGATCAACGGCGTGGGCGTCTTTGAAACGCTCAAGGCGGTGGCCAAGCTGACTGTCCCCGCCGTAAAGAAAAACGTTCTGGGCACCGAGGTCGGCGCGGCCGAGCTGGCCGCCACCGAATCCCGGGCTCAGGAAGCCGTAAAGGAAGCGACCCAGAGAGAGGTGGAAGTCGAGTTCATCAGCCCGGAGGAGGAGGAAACGCGGCTGCGAAAGCTCAAGCTCCGAACTCTCGAGGAAATAGAGAGGGAGCTCGACAAGCTGTCGCGCGAATTCCTCGAACGGTCGAAGAAGACAAACAATTCCTGAGATTCCAGGCATTATTCCCGCATCTGAAACCTGAGCATAAGCCGAGAATCCATGGATTGAGAAAATGCCTTCCCCGGGGCGTCTTCTTTGTTGAGGATGCTCGTCAAAACCTCAAGCGCCGCGCTTCTCGGAATTGAGGCCTATCTCGTCGATGTCGAGGTCGATATCTCCAGCGGCCTTCCCGGCTACATCACGGTGGGACTCCCGGACGCGGCCGTTCGGGAGAGCAAGGAAAGGGTGCGGGCGGCGCTCAAAAATTGCGGTTGGGAGATGCCGTCGCGAAAGCTCACCGTGAATCTGGCTCCGGCGGACAGACGAAAAGAGGGTTCGGCTTTCGACCTGCCGATCAGCCTCGGCCTGCTGGTCTTTCTCGGGGTCGTGCCCGGAGAGAGGCTCAACGACTATCTGTTTATCGGCGAGTTGGCCATGGACGGACGCCTCAAGCCCGTGCGCGGCATTCTGCCGGCTGCTCTCCTCGCCCAACGGAAGGGATATCGGGCGATTGTCGTCCCGCGGGAGAACGAGAAGGAAGCCGCCCTGGTGAGCGACCTTGAGATTTTCGGCCTCGATAACCTGGTAGAGGTCGTCCGGCTTCTCAACGAGCCGGAAAGTATCGCGCCCTGCCGTTATGCGCTCTCGGAGGTCCTCGGGCAACCTTCGTATGACGGGGACTTTGCCGAGGTTAAAGGCCAGCAGCAAGTGAAAAGAGCCCTCGAGGTGGCGGCGGCCGGCGGCCACAACATTCTTCTTATCGGTCCGCCCGGGGCGGGGAAAACCATGTTGGCCAAGCGCCTGCCGTCCATCCTTCCTCCGATGGCCTTCGACGAAATCATCGAGGCCACGCAGGTTTATAGCGCCGCCGGCTTACTCAAGGATAAGGGCGCCATATGCGCAAGGCCGTTCCGCTCGCCGCACCACACGATCACGGACGCCGGCCTTATAGGAGGCGGGAATATCCCCCGTCCGGGCGAGGTCAGTCTGGCCCACAATGGGGTGTTGTTCCTGGACGAGCTCCCCGAATTCCGGCGCCGGGTGCTCGAGGACCTGCGCCAGCCGCTCGAGGACGGTTGGGTGACCGTTGCCCGGGCGGCGATCAGCGTCACCTACCCGGCCTCCTTCATGCTCGTCGCGGCCATGAATCCCTGCGAGGATGTCTTTCGGGGCCTGGCGGGGAGGGAGGACGATTGCTCCGATGCGGAGAGACAGAAGTACTACGCCAAGATCTCCGGGCCTCTTCTCGACCGGATCGACATCCAGGTCGATGTGCCCGAGGTCAAGTTCAAGGACATTGTTTCCCGGGCCGAAGGGGAGAGTTCCGAGAGAATTCGGGAGAGGGTGACGAAGGCGAGAGAAAGGCAGCTTCAACGATTCCAAGGCCGGAGAATTTACTCCAACGCTCAGATGGGGACGAGGGAGATAAAGAAATTCTGTCCTGTGTGCACCGATTCCCAGAAACTCCTGGAGACGGCAGTGACGAAATTGGGATTCAGTGCCCGGGCCTATGACCGGGTCCTCAAGGTCGCCAGGACGATTGCCGATTTGGCGGGGGAAGACGACATCCGCCCAGCCCATGTAGCCGAAGCCATCCAGTACCGCCAGATGGACCGGTTTTATTAATTTTAGAAACTAAATCCTCGCCGGTTTCACTGAATTGCCAGAATGCGGATCCGGGACCCGTCCTGACCGCCCAGGAACACCCGCTCGACGGCCTTCACGAAATCCGACTCCCTGGCCTTGGGAATATCCATGAATTTCTGAGGGTTCCGGTCGGTCAGCGGGAACCAGGAGCTCTGGATTTGGACCATGATCCGGTGGCCTGCCCGGAAGGCGTGGAAGGCGTCCGGCATGACGAACTCGATCTTTTCCGGTTGGTTTGGGACAAAGGGCTCGGGCTTCTCCAGGCTTTTCCGGAACTTGCCCCGGAACGGTTCTCCACGAACGAGCTGCTGGTAGCCGCCCATCCGGATAGCGGCGGGGTTGGGATCCGGGTCGGGATAATCGTTCGGGTAGACGTCGATCAGTTTGACGACGAAATCCGAGTCCGTCCCCGAGGTGGAGACCTTCAGCACCGGTGTGATCGGACCGGCGATGAGGATGTCGCGGTCGAGGGGCTCGGTTTCGTAAACGAGGACGTCCGGCCGCCGGCAAGCGAACCGCTGATCTTCGGTCATGTAGTCTCCCGGCATGCCCTCACCGATATGGCCGATGACGGGAACTGGTTTTGCCGGGTCGCTGATGTATTCATCGTAAGTTTGTTCCTCGGAGGAAGGCGAGTCAAAGGATAGCTTGCCCCCAGGGCAGAGATAGAGAGTCATGGGCTTGGCGGTCCGGGGCGGCCAGGCGTCGAACTTCCACCATTCATTGATCCCGGTCGCAAAGACCCAGGCTTTGGAGACTGCGCCTTCCTTTGATTCTTTCAACCCGTCTCCCTTTCCTTTGAGGTGATAAACGAAGAAGGGGAGCTCGATATTTTCCCGGTAGAATTCACCCGTCTTGGACCCGAATCGCAGGTTCCCGAGGCGGTCGCCGTCCATGTCGGCCCATCCCCCGTGAAGCCAGGGCCCCATGACGAGCGTGTTCGGCCCCAGCGGTCCGTTCTTCTCCAGCGCATAAAACAGATTCAGCGGGCCGGCCAGATCCTCGGCGTCGAACCAGCCGCCGACAAAAAGCACCGCCGGCTTGATGTTTTTCATGTGCGGCACGAGCGAGCGGGCCTGCCAGTATTCATCATAATTCGGGTGCTCCAGGTTGGCGTTCCAGTAAGGGTTTTCGTTTTTGAAGTATTTATCGTTGCTGTTGGAGAGCGGCCCCATTCTCAGGAAAAAATCGTAGGCGTCAGGGGTTCCGTAATCGAATCGGGCCCATCTTCCCGGGCGTTGGGGACCGCCCGGACGCGGCTTGAAGACGGCATAGAAGCCGAAGTTTGCGGCCAGGAAGAACGCGCCATTGTGGAATGCGTCGTCGCCATTGGCGACATCCCCCACAGGGGCCTGCGGCGAAGCGGCCTTGAGGGCGGGATGCGCGTTGATCATGCCGAAAGCGGCGAAAAATCCCGGATAGGAAATGCCGTAGATCCCCACCCGGCCGTTGTTGTTGGGCACGTTCTTTACCAGCCAGTCGATCGTATCGTAAGTGTCTGTGGCCTCATCGGTGTCGGTTGGCCCCGAAAGACTGGTTTTATGGTAGGGCATATCGGCGAACACTCCTTCCGAAAGATACCGTCCTCTGACATCCTGGTAGACGAAGATGAAGCCTTCCTTCATCATGGCTTCGGAGGGACCGACGACCGGAGGATAGTTATCGATCCCATATGGGGCGATCGAATAGGGAGTCCTTTTCATCAGGATTGGATAGGCCTGACTCCTGTCTTTCGGGACATAGACCGAGGTGAACAGCCGGATTCCGTCCCGCATGGGGATTTGATAGTCATATTTGGTATAGTGGGCCCGAGTGTACTCCAGTTTCTGGCGGACACCGGCTTCCTCATCCTGTCCCCTGGAAAAGATGCCCGTTCCGGCAAGAAGACCCAGGAAGATCGCAAGAAACATCCCCAATAGGTAAAACCTCTTTTGGGACCTGGAATGGCGGCTCATGACGACCTCCTTTTCTCCCCGGCGATGGCGAACCTCAGTTTATGGAGCACCGACTCGGGGCTCATGTTTATGCCTTTTAGCACAGAGAAGGGGAGAGTTCAACGATCCGGCCAACATCCTATAAAGGATGCAATAGGGGAAAGGAACAGCGATTATTTTGGCTTTGTTTTTATTCCCAGATAATAGTCCGTGTTGGCGTTCGGGTCGAGGCGCGTTTTGATCTTTTCTACGCCAACTCCTATCGGGGGAAAGTCAAGAAGGCGAGCCTTGCGGCCTTCTGTCTCCGGATCGTTGAGGAAGAGCTCCGGCCCGTCCCCTCGAAGGGCTGGGCCGAGTTGATCCGTTAAGTGTATGAAGTGGACCCCATGCTCTGCCCTCAATGCGGCGGACAGATGCGCGTCATCGCTTTATTGCAACCCTTCGGCTTTGGCCGACTCCCGCAGCCGGGCGTCTGACGAGGAAAACATAACTGGATTTGAGACGGCTTTTTGGAGTTCAAGCGCGGAGGCAAGATGCAGGGCGTCGAACCCGCGCAGGCTGCATTTCTCCGCCAGGTCACCGGCCGACTTGACGAGAGCGTCCGTCAGCTTGATGATAAACAGTCTCCTCCAGTCGCTGTCCAGATCCTTTTTGATCCGTTTGTGGTCTTCTTCGGTGATGCCCTTTTCCCGGGATTTGCGGGCAAAGGCGGCTCGGGATTCCACATAGGCGATGATCGAAGTCGCCACTGCCTCAGCGTTTGAAACAAGGCTTGAGATTTCTCCTGAATCGGCTTCCTTGACGTAGAGCTTGACGAGATTGCTCGTTTCAAGATAAAGAATCATCGCCGCTCTTCGATCACGATTTCGGAGAGCGGTTTTCCCTTCGCCACGACCGGTCTTGATGACCCGGAGGGCTTTCCTCCGCTCCAATCCGCCTTTTCTTCTCTGACCATCTGGATCAGTTCTTCGTAGTCCGGGCTCTTTTCGGCGGGCAAGATATAGGCGATGACTTTGCCGCGCTCAGTGACGGCCAGACTCTCCCCCTCTTTGACCTTTTCCAGATACCGGCTCAGCTTATTTTTCAATTCTCTGATCCCGACAGGCATCCGCGCCTCCAGATGTAGCTACATAATAATATAAAGGCGCTACATTGTCAAGGGCGGCGATTCACCATGGTTTTGCCCTCACAGCATTTATCATGTCAGCCTCGTCGGCGAGACAATTTGACACCGCTCGCGTGAATTGCTAAGCTCATTGCAGATAGCAATAAGCAAACAGGAACAAAGGGCGATGGAGTGTCCCAGGTGTCATTTTGACAATTCCCCGGAATCGAAATTTTGTAAAGAGTGCGGGACCCAAATTAAGTCTGAGAAGGATATTTCTGTTGCCGCCACAGAGACGTTAAGAGCCCCTGTTCAAGAATTGACCACGGGCTCAACCTTCGCCGGGCGCTACCAGATTATCGAGGAGCTCGGCCACGGGGGCATGGGCCGCGTCTACCGGGCCCT
>Ga0172364_10002483_pt1 | contig 14673 bp, 16 predicted proteins | sample LakKivSesite10cm_FD_114545 | JGI IMG/M metagenome (GOLD analysis project Ga0172364, IMG submission 114545) | Sediment microbial communities from Lake Kivu, Rwanda - Sediment site 10cm | ecosystem: Environmental > Aquatic > Freshwater > Lake > Sediment | place: Rwanda: Western Province, Lake... | reverse complement strand
GTCTGGTGCCTTCTACTTACTCTTCCGGGGGTAAGACCTACCACGGTAGGATCATCAAACAGGGTAATAAATACTTAAGATGGGCCTTAATCGAGGCAGTAATACCGGCAATCAGAAAAGATGTCCAGATAAGCAGCTATTATTATTTAATGAAGGCCAAAAAAGGTTCTAATTCAGCTAAAGTTGCCACTGCCAGAAGACTTTTAAAGATAGTCTATCAGGTTTGGAAAGAAAATAGATTTTATAGGATAAAAACATCAAGGACCGCTCTCATTCACACCTAACGTCCTATTTACGAGGAGCGTTCTTAAAAAGGTTAGAGGGTCTTATATCACATTTTATGATGTGTGCAATGAATAGACACGGATAGAAGGATGATCAAAGATTTGAAAAAATGGGGAAATAATCATGAAAAGTCAATGCAGCCCCATAGAAAATAAAACTTGCATTTGGCTTTCATAGAAGGTGTAGACTTACCTAAGAAATAAATAAACCTTTCCCCGTTTTCACGAGGACAAGTTTTAAAAAGGAGGTAAGCTACACCTATGGATACTATAACCATAACTTTCCCCGAGGTCAAGGTCAAAATACCTATAAAGGATCTAACCTTTGATATTATAGAAAATATGCTCTTTGAAATATTACAGAATATAGCCCGTAAGGTATTTGAAAAAGCCATTACCGATATAGATAATTACCCGAACCTCCCCCGCTTTACTGGACACCAAGATAAGACTATAATAAATCTATTGGAGGTTCAAAGAATATGGAAACAAAGAGAAGACAGTACAGTGAAGAATTCAAGAAAGAAGCGGTGGAGTATAGTCTGTCCTCGGGGAAGTCCGTGGAAGAGGTAGCCCGGGATCTGGGTATCCCCCATCACAATCTGACCCGTTGGCGCAAAGAATACCGTAAGCGTGGAGAGCTGGCCTTCCCTGGTCATGGTAAGGAGAGGCTTACTCCCCAGGAGGAAGAAAACAGAAGATTAAAAAAAGAGCTGCAAGATATCCAGATTGAGCGTGACATTCTAAAAAAAGCTTTGGCCATCTTCACCAAGAAACCGTAGACGACTACCGGTTTATCCGGGAACACACGAAAATATTCCGTGTTATGAAGATGTGCCAGGTCCTTAAGGTTTCCCGGTCCGGATACTATAATTGGCTGAAGAATCCCATCAGCCCAAGAAAGATAATAGATATGAAATTAAAACAGAAGATAATACAAATATGCCAAAATAGTCGCAAGACCTATGGTAGCCCCCGTATCTATCAAAAACTATTGCGGTAAGGCTATCGTATTGGCAAAAAGCGGGTGGAGCGCTTAATGCAGGAATTAGCTATTCAGGCAGTAGCTAAAAGAAAATACAAAGCTACTACTGATCCAAAATATACCCAACCAGTAGCCGATAATCATCTCAACCGTGACTTTACAGTTGAAAGACCCAACTAGGCCTGGGTTGCTGATATCACCTACATCTATACCCAGGAAGGCTGCCTCTATCTGGCCACCATCATGGATCTCTACTCCCGTAAGATCATCAGTTGGTCCTTAAGGGAAATATTAACCAAAGAATTGGTGATAGCCGCACTTCATATGGCCTTAAAACAGCGCAATATTTCGACTGAATTACTGTTACATTCTGATCGGGTAGCCAATATGCCAGTGAACTTAAAATATGGTATACTATGTTTTATGAGTGGTAAGGGTAGTTGCTGGGATAATGCGGTCATGGAGAGTTTCTATCGTACCTTAAAAGTGGAATTGATTTACCATAATAACTACCAAACCAGAAGAGAAGCCCAAAGGGATATCTTCGAATACATCGAAATCTTTTACAATAGAAAAAGGTTGCATTATTTCCTAGACTATTACAGTCCAGAGGAATATGAAAGTTTAATGTTGGAAAAAGTGTCTTAACTAAGTGTCCAGATTATCGGGTGAAGACAACCGAGCTGGAACAAAAAAGGAGGCCTTAGAGATTTATGATCATTTTATTGCTTCTTATGAGGAAAAATACTCCAAAGCTGTAGAGTGCCTGACTAAAGAATCAGAACATCTCTTTACCTTATAATTTTCCAGCCGTACACTGGTTGTCTATTTTAACTACCAACTTGGTAGAGTCTACCTTTGCCACTGTACGGTTAAGAACCAAACAGACCAAAAGCTCGGGATCCCGAAATGCTACTCTAAGAATGTTCTTTAAATTAGTCCTGGAGACCCAAAAGAGCTGGCGGATAAAGTGACATAAGTGTCAATGTTACAAAGGATGCGAATTTATCAATCCAAAATATTTGACGGTATCTCCTGAGCGAAATTATAGATACCATAATTTTTTTAGAGGAAGGATATTCCATACAAGAAAAATGGTGTATAAAAATTAAAAGAGGTTTCTTATTGCTTATAATTTAATATAATTTAATTGTTATTGATTTTTAAGTTAAAATCAAAAACTCATAAGTTGTTGTTAAGAACGATATAGGGGAAATATAAATAATATAAATTAAAATTTTTTTATAATGTTACAAAAATATTTTAATAAATAGCTTGTAAAAGTAAAAAATTAAGATTATAATTTAGAAAAATTATGGAAAGATTATGAAATGAGTAATAAAAAAATCAATCCTTTACTGAAGAATCTTATTCCAGTAGCAAAAGGAATTGCCCGAGCTTTTGGGAAAAATTGTGAAGTTGTCTTACATGATGTAAGCAATCTGGAACATTCTGTAATTTTGATTGAAAATGGTCATATAACTGGGCGCAAAGTTGGCGCTCCGATGACTGATTTAGGTTTATATTTTCTCAAATCAGATTTGTTTGAGGATATTGATTTCGTCGCTAATTATCAAACAGAAAGCAAAGATGGGAAAAAACTAAAATCGACTTCTATCTTCATTAGAGATGAAAAGAGGAAAATTGTAGGATTTCTCTGTATAAATTTCAATATTGCACCTCTAATGTCTATTTCTAAAGAGATTGATGAATTTTGTCATGTAAAAAATAATTTTCAGGAACATGAACACTTAGTGGATGAGGGGAAAGAAGAGACCTTTTCAGATTCACTTGATGAATTAATAGATAGATTATTTACTAAGGCACAACAGGTAGTAGGTAAAGATATAAATAAAATGCAAAAAGAAGATAAAATTGCAATGATACGTTATCTGCAAAAACATGGCATCTTTCTAGTAAAAGATGCCATTGAGCGAATCGCTGAAAAACTTAATGTTTCACGTTTTACCATTTATAATTATCTATCTGAAATAAAGCCAGAAAATGAAATTGAAAAAAGAATAATTTAAGAGATAATATATTCCTATAAAATGCAATGCTTCATTTTTTTAGTTTAGTTAATTGAGATATTTAGTATCATTAAAAGAGAGGCGGTGTTTACAATTAGTAAAGAAATTATTAATACCAGAAAAGCACCCGCAGCCATTGGTCCTTATTCTCAAGCAATTAAATTTAATAATCTAGTTTTTATTTCCGGCCAAATTGCTATTCATCCTAAAGAAAATATGTTGGTAAATGGAGATATTGAAATTCAAACCAGACAGGTTATTGAAAATATTAAAGCTATTCTTGAAGATATCGGTAGTTCACTAGAAAAAGTTTTAAAAGTTACTATTTTTATTACTGATATGAAAGATTTTGATCAAATAAATCAGGTCTACTCGGAATACTTTGGTATCAGCTTACCAGCAAGGGCATGTGTGGAAGTATCTAATTTACCTAAGGGAGCTAAAATTGAAATAGAAGCCATTGCTAGTGTTGATTAAATGAAATTTATAATATCTATTCTGATTACTATTAATGGTAAAAGATAGGTAGATGGGCAAAGGAAGTGATAAGATGGATCCTTATGCCAAGGGGTTAATTAATAAGAGTCCCTATGGAGAAAAGAGAATTATTAAATCTTTAGTAGTAGCAATTCTTCAATTAGAGATGACTGAACGTGGATTAAACCTTATACCTCAAAAATCAAGGGTAGCAAAGAAAAACGAAATTCATGAACTGATGATAACAGATGAAAAAGAGGCCAATCCGGGATCAGTTGTAAATCGGGTTTCTTATATAGCATTTATTGAAATATATCAGGGTGGGGTTATAGTAGTTGGTGATGAAGTATACTGGAAGAATAATTTGCTGGGAATTATAGCTGGATTTGATGATACCCATATACCTAATCATCAAAATATTGTATTATATTCACCAAAAAGAATAACTGGTACAGACCTGAACATAAATTTAGAAGATCCTATTATTATTAAAGCCCAAAAAGGAAAAGATTAAAATGAGAATAACTGGATCCTGGGTAGCAATTCCTACCCCTTTTCAAGAAGATGGAAAGATTGATTTAGAAAAATTTAAGCCTATTATTGATTTTCAAAATTATTATGGTACTGATGGATTATTAGTACTCGGTTCAGCTGGTGAATCATCAATGTTATCAAAAGAAGAAAAAAAACAGGTTATAAAGTTTGTAGTTGAATATACACGTAACAAAATTCCGGTATTGGTTGGAACAACTTGTTCTAATACCCGGGATACCGTTGAAATGACTACCTATGCTCAAATGGTTGGAGCGGATGGTGCTTTAATAGTAGTACCACCCTATATTAAACCACCCCAGGATGATCTATATAATTTTTTAAAGACAATAGCCGATCAGGTTGATATACCGATTGCAGTTTATAATAACCCCACCCGAGTAGGGGTTAATATTAAGCCAGAAACTGCCTTAAAAATGATTAATAATATAGAAAATATTATTGCCCTAAAAGAGGCAATACCTGATGTGAGCCAGCTTATTAAAGTTCAGATAGGCATGGATAGAAAGATTGATGTTTTAACTTGTGATGCACCACCTTATTCTATTATTTTACCTAATCTGGCTATAGGTGGTTCTGGAACTACTAATATTACCGGCAATTTAATTCCGGAAGAATTTGTTCAGTTATCCCGCCCCTGGCAAAAATATGAAGATATGATAAATTCTCGAGAATTAGTTTTCAAATACTTCCCTTTAATGGAAATCTGTTATTCAGTTACCAATCCAGTAGTAATTAAAGCAGGATTGAATATATTAGGATTACCAGGAGGCAACCCCAGACTTCCCTTACATCCTCTTGGTGGTGAAAAATTAGAGCGATTAAAAAGGATAATGAATGAGCTTGGCATCATTGCTAAGTACAAGGTGTAATAATTTAGAGTAATATTAAATTGATAATTTTGTTTAATTTTGAGTGAAGTTACGCTGATTAATTAGGAAAATATTAGGTATAAGGAGTAATAAAAATGTCAGATTTTCAATATAAATTTCAAATGTATCGTCATTTACAGGAAAACATTCCCCATATTTATGCTGAAGCCCGCCAGGCAGCTGATGAAATTGGTATTCCCAAGGAAATCAGAGGTAAATTTGGACTTACTGGGGCAATTTCTGGTTGTCATGGATTACCTTTTAAGGAAGTAAGAGAAGCAGAGTCTTATTATGGTGAAAAGATTATTCCTAATAAAGTTTTTGATGAGGAGATCAGAGAGATTGTCAAGGATGTTTATGGTGATGAATATGATGGTGTAGCAGTAAATACCTGTGAAGGTGCCCTCTGGCTTTCTTTTGATGTGCTGGCTACACCACCTATGCAGGGTAGAGGAGATAATTATCGTTCCCGGTATATAATTCCTTACGAGAAGCATTTACATCATCATGGGGGCTATGGTCGTCCATTTCCGGGAAAATATAAAGACTTATTTGCTGATCGTGGAACCACTGCCGGAGAGTTAGGCTTTTATGGAAAAAGGCAAAATAATTTAGATTGTGTTATTGTCCACTTAGAAGGTGCCAATTATGATTGCCATGGGATAAAATATCATCCCTGCGTCCAACTGAGTAATGTAGATCCAGAAGCTTCGATTAAGATATTTAAGAAAACTGCTGAACGTCACGCAGCCTACTTAACTGCTTTTACTTCTTTAGGATACGATACTCCTGGTTATGGTTATGGAGTTAAGGATGATGAAGGAACCCCATTGTTACAGAAAATGTTGGGTGAACTTGCTCAGGAATATAATGTACCATACATAGTAGATAATGCCTGGGGAGCACCTTTTGTAGGTATTGATATTAGAAAGAATAAAGCTGATTTAATGTGTTATAGTATGGATAAAGCTTCTTCCTCAGTGACGGCTGGCTTAATAATTGGTAAAGAAGATCTTCTGGTAGATATTAGAAGAGCTCTTGGTGTACACGGAGATAGATGGGGAACTGGAACTTCTCATGGTAAGGCTGCTTATGTTACAGTTGATCCGGGTAAAGAAGCCTTAGTAGGTGTTATAGCCTCTCTTAAAGTATTAAGGGATCAACCGAAAAGATTTAAAGAACCAGTTGATCAACTTTATCAGATTATCAAGGAAGAATTTGCTAAAATAAATGAAAAAATTAGAGATGACTTTCTTATTTCCAAGTCATATAATTCCGGTGCTGTAGAGATTAATTATGAAAAAAGCTGGCAGAAGAATAAATTTGGAATTCCAATATTTTCCATTGAAGACATGTATTCAGGAACAAATATCTTTCAGTCCGGGACGGCTCAAATGGGAATAATACCTACTATTGCCTATGATGGCAATATTTTTGTATCTCCAGGATTGGGTACCACTGATAATGATGGTCATCTTATTGAAGAGAGAGCGCGCTGGGCCGTAAAAGGAATGGTAAAACTTATAGAAATTACATGTAAATATGTTAGGATAATAGAGTAGTAATTATTTATCCGACATATAACAAAAAATAGAAAAAAGTAGATAGAGCTGTTGTAATTATAAGAGGGGGGGGTGATGTGTAAATCAGGAAAGAAAATAGAAAAGTAGATTTTAAAATTTAAGTTTAATTTTGAAAGGAGAAAAAATGTTAAAGAAAAGTATTATAGTTATTTTGTTGTGTATGTTATTTTGTTCTTTTGCTTTTGCTGAAGAGAATATAATTAAAATAGGAGTAAACAGTTCGTTAACCGGACCTTCTTCAATGTGGGGAATATCAGAATTGAATGCACTTGAACTGGAAATTTCACCAATAGATTTTCTTTATGGAAATAAGCAGGAGCTATTGTCACGTCTAATATAGATATTTCTAAAATCAATTAAATATGAAATTAAAATAATTTAAATAAGAAATATGAATCCTATATTTTAAATCCCCTCCTTAGAAGTGATAATAAAGTTAAAGTAATTGTATTGGGAAATTATAGCGAATACTTTTAACAAATAACTTAGGAGAAATTTTGTATGAAAACAATACCTTTTATGAAAATTAATGGTTGTGGGAATGATTTTATTGTAGTAGATGATAGAAAAGAAAAATTAATGAAAAGTTTTAATTTATCAGATTTTGTAAAGCATGTATGCAAAAGAAGAGTATCTGCTGGCGCGGATGGAGTTATAGTGATAAAAAAGTCTGATAAAGCAGATTTTATAATGAGATATTTTAATGCTGATGGTAGCGAAGGTGAGATGTGTGGGAATGGAGCAAGATGTGCTTCTATGTTTGCGTACCTCATGGGTATTGTAAAAAGCAATATGAAATTTGAAACCATTGCAGGTATTTATGAATCTCAAATAAAAAGTGAAAATTCTGTTAAGGTAAAATTTCCTCGAATAAATATAGAAAATATTAAATTAAATCAAAAATACGATTTTAATGGCAATATAAAAGATTTTCATTACGCATTAGTAGGAGTTCCGCATATAGTATTATTTGAAAAGAATGTAAAAGAAATAAAAGATAGTGATTTTATTTCAATGGGTAGAAAAATAAGGTATACTGCTACTTTATTTCCTGATGGTACTAATGTAAATTTCATACAGGTAATGGATAGGCATAATATTATTATAAGGACATATGAAAGGGGAGTCGAAGACGAAACTTTTGCCTGTGGAACCGGTGCAACTGCTTCAGCAATAGTATCTGGTATGCTGGATAAAGTGGATTCTCTAGTTAGAGTGCATACACGAGGTGGTATATTAACGGTTTATTACTTGCTAAAAGGAAAATATATTGACGAAGTTTACCTGGAGGGAAACGTAAGAATAGTAGTACGAGGGTATTTATTGCCTTCTTCATGGGAGTAATTTATTTAAGAATATATTGAATATCTGCTGGGAATCTGTAGAATGAATAAGAAAGTTTTATTTATAAGACATCAGATTATAATGGCGTTCATAAATAAAATAATGTTATATAAACCTCATTTGATTTTCTAAAAGCTATGCCTAGATTTTATTTAAATCAAATAGAATTATTTTTATAGAAAGTAAGGTGAAAGTCATGAATAAGATAGACCCTTTAGATCGAGTAGTGGATTCTCTTGATGTGGAAACATTTATTATATGTCAAAATGAAGAGGAAGGGAAAAAATTAGGCTTTCAATTAATGAAAGATTTAGGTTTTAAAGATGTAGATGTTGTTTTTATTGAATATGGTAATGGAGGAGTTAGGATACGGTTAAGAGCCAATATATTTAAACCAGGCGATTATTATAAATGGCTAAATTCCAAAAATAGTATTGTAAAAAGGGAGGTTATTTAATGCAAATTGTACCAAAGAAAGTACTATTAGTACCTTTAGATCCTGTCCATGATGTTGCCTTAAAAATAATAAATAGAAGATTAAAAGAAAGAGGACATAAAACATTATTATTACCTCCAGATATATCTATAGAAGAAATTGTAGATCAAGCTTCGAAAGTAAAGCCCGATATTATTATGATAAGTAGAACCTTGGGATATGGAGTAGCTGAGGTTTTAAGTAAATTAATTGATTTATTAGAAGTTGTTGGAATTAGAGATAGAGCAAAGATTGTGATTGGAGGCAAAGCAATAAAACCAGAATTAGCAGCAGAATTAGGATTTGATGCAGGTTTTGATGAAAAAACAAGTTATGAAGAAACAATAGCTTTCGTAGAAGGAAGAAAATATGAAGTTGAGGAAGAAAAATTTATCAAGAAGAAAAAGGATTTGACTTCTGGGTATAGTTATAAATTTAATCATCAAAAGATTGATAAAATGCTAGATGAAATTACTGAAGAAACATTAGACTGGTGTAAAGATAAAACATCATCAGGAATCAATAGAGCTTATTTACGAGAAAAGATGATTGAGCTAAAAGAACAAAATAATATTCCTTTACAAAATAGAAATAAAAGATTAACTTCTCTTCAAAGTGAGTACCTCAAAAATTGTGATGATTTAATTATTAGATTTTACCAAGAAGAAGTTTTACCGAAAAAAGTAAGAGAATTAACTACAGAAGAAAAGGAATCTTTAGAAGATTATATTAAGAAGAGTAAAGAAATTGCGAGAACAAAAAAGATTCAGCATACTACCGATAAACCTCTAATATTTTTTCAATATGGTACAGGTTGTCCAATTATGGATATTGCCCATATAAAAATAGGTGAAGCTTGGGGAGCTGACGGTGTTTTACATTTTGATCCCTCCTGGGGTGCTCGAACTGAGGGTTTTCTTGAAGGCTATTTATCTCACGAAGAAGATGGTTCAATTATTACAGAGCAGAATTTAGGAAAGATAAAAGAGTCTTTAAATAGTTCTACTTTATGGACAGTAAGAGCTCATCGAGGGTTAAATACGCCAGAAACAGTAGTATTAGCCGGTAAATCGGGAGCCGATCTTACAAAAATAAATATAGTTTATGGTTCTTTAAATGCCGGGACAGATCCTAGTCGATTAACTGTAGATGGAGTAGAAGCTATTAAATTAGCTGCTAAATATAATCTAGCTTTTGATGAACCCACTAATGAAGAGCTTGGTGGTGTACCTGCCTATAAGACTTTTGCAGGTATGTTAATAGTGGCTAAGCTTGGATTAAAATTAGGAGCAAAACCTATTTTGAAGCCTCTTTTTTGTTACTCACCTGATGCAATGATTACAGGGAGAATGGATGATAATTATATTGATTATAATGCCGCAAAGATTTATTCATTACACAAAATTGTTGATGCTCCTATATGGCCAGGGGAACCTATTGGTTTTATGACTCATACTGAAGATAGGATTCAGTCTTCTATGACTACTGCTCTTCATGCCGCTTTAGCTACATCTTTAGGTGTAGATGCAATTACTATCGCTTCTTCTGATGAGGCTTACTCTCGAGGATCTATTTCGGTTACTTCTCGTATTGATACATTAAGAGCAGTTCAGGAAACATTTAGATTTTTAGGTAAAGCGAAGATTAAACCTACATATAAAGCAAAGGAATGGTCTAATGAATTAGTGTCTCAAATAGAAAAAGTATTAGAGGATGTTTTAAGAAAAGGGAGTTTTGTAGCGGCCCTTTATGATGGGATATTAGGCAGTAGAGAGGATGGAGCGTACTCTGGTAGAGTAGGGAGAAATACAGTATTTTCGAAATAGAAGGGAAATAAAAGGGGTAAACTATGTCGAGTAAAGTTTTGGGGATTTTAGGGACTGCTAAAAATACAGGGAAAACTACTACAACTTCTGCTTTATTAGAAATGACTACTTATCGAAAACTATCTGTGGGTTTAACCAGTATAGGTTATGATGGTGAAGATATAGACAATATTACTGGGCTACCGAAACCGAGAATTTTTGCCCAAAAAGGAACATTAATTGCTACTACTAAAAATTGCTTGAAGTCAGGGACTGCCCAAATTAAAACATTAAAAGAAACGGAGATTTCTACCCCTTTAGGGAATATAGTAATAGGAGAAGTGATAGAAGATGGCTTAGCGATAGTTGCTGGTCCGAATAAAGGGGATGAACTTTCTGTTATTATAGACAAATTAGAAAGTTTTGGAAACAAGCTGATATTGGTTGATGGAGCTATAAATCGAATTGTTCCTCTAATGAAGACAGATGCTCTAATACTTGCTACTGGAGCGGCAAGAAGTGTTAGTAATGATTTTTTAATAAAAGAAGTTCAATGTATTTGTGATTCATTTGATTTGCCTAAAATAGAAAAGAAAGGTTTAATGAATTTAAAGAATATAAAGCAAAAAGTTATTACTTTAATTCAAAAGGATTATTCTAAAAAGTACTTAAAAACAAACTCATTAATTAGCTTATCTGATATTCAAGAGCTTATAAATAGATTAAATAAGGAAACTCAATTAATCTTTATCCCGGGGGTTTTAACTGAGTTTGCTTTAAATGAACTGATAAAAGAAGAAGCAAAGCTATTAAAAAATAAAAATATTATCATTTCAAATCCCACACAATTTCTTGTAGGTGGTAATACAATTTCTTTAATGGATACTCTACTTAAAATAAAAAAACTTAGGATAAATTTGAAGATAATAAAAACTATACCAATTTTAGCTATAACTGTTAATCCTTTTTATCCTTTATATAGATATGAAAATAGTAGATATGAGAAAGGCTGGGTAAATAGAGATGAGCTTTATAATAAAGTTAAATCTGTTGTTAATATTCCAGTTATTGATATTATGAAAGAGGGTGGAAATAATCTATTTGATATTATAAAAAAAGAGTTTAATCTTAATTAGAAATGTAAAGTTTATTTAAAAAATAAAAATAGGAGAGTAGTCTATAACAGCAATTAACTTTGCAAATATAGCATGAAATACAAAACATTATCTTTACAGGATTCTACAAATACAATGATATTACAAGTATTTTAATAGGGTTTGTATTATCATTTTATTGATCTGAAATAATTTTTAAATATACTAAAAGTGTTAATTAAAAATATTAGAAAGGAGGAGATCTTATGGAAAAATTAATCGAAGTGCGTTGGCATGGTAGAGGTGGGCAGGGTGCAGTTACCGCTTCTAAATTATTAGCTACTTCTGCCCTTACCGAAGGCAAGTATATTCAGGCCTTTCCTGAATATGGTCCAGAAAGGATGGGTGCTCCCATCCAGTCTTTTACCCGTATAAGTAACACCCATATTAACATTCACTGTCACGTTACTAATCCCAGTATAGTAGTAGTTTTAGATCCCACTTTATTAAAGGCAGTAGATGTAGCTGAAGGTTTAGTTGAAGATGGAGTTTTAATCATAAATACTGAGGAATCAGCTGCTGAGGTAAGAAAAAAATTGAAACTAAAAGGTAGAAAGGTCTATACTGTAGATGCCAGTAAGATTGCCCAAGAGACCATAGGAAAACCCCTGCCCAATACTCCTTTAGTCGGTGCACTAATAAAGGTTACTGAATTATTGACTTTGAATAATGTATTAGCTGATATCGAAGATAAATTCAAGAAAAAATTTAGTTCCAAGATTGTAGAAGGCAACATCAATGCTATTAAGAGAGCTTATCAGGAGGTGAAGGGTGAATGAGTGATACTAAGAGATTAGGATGGAAAGAAATCCCTGAAGGGGGATTAATTACCAAAGCTGGGAATTCAGCTACTTACGAAACTGGTTCCTGGAGGTTTGTTAGACCGCTGAGAGATGAAGAGAAATGTACCAATTGTTTAATCTGTTGGATTTATTGTCCCGATTTTTCCATATTAGTCTCAGATGAAAAGATAAAAGATATTGATTATTCTCACTGCAAAGGCTGTGGGATATGTGCGGCAGAGTGTCCGGTTGAAGCCATCAAAATGATAGATGAAAAAGAATTTACCGATTAGAAGGGAGGAAAATATGAATAATAAAATTACTGCAATAACTGGAAATGAAGCTGTAGCTTATGCTATTAAACAGATAAATCCTGATGTAATGGCTGCTTACCCCATCACTCCCCAAACAGATATAGTGGAAAAATATTCTGAATACGTAGCTGATGGGTTAGTAAATACTGAATTTATTACCGTAGAGAGTGAACATAGCGCTATGAGTGCCTGTGTAGGAGCGGCGGCTGCTGGAGGTAGAGTAATGACTGCTACTTCAGCTAATGGTCTGGCTTTAATGTTCGAGATACTCTATATCGCTGCCTCTAATAGATTGCCAATTATTATGCCAGTGGTAAATAGAGCCTTATCTGCTCCCATTAATATTCACTGTGACCATAGTGATAGTATGGCTGCTCGAGATTCGGGTTGGATTCAAATCTATTCCGAAAATGCTCAAGAGGCTTATGATAATACCATTCAAGCGGTAAGAATTGCTGAACATATGGAAGTTCGCTTACCGGTAATGGTAATGTACGATGGATTTATTATTAGTCATGGAATAGAATGTATGGAACTTTTAGAGGATGATAAAGTAGCTGAATTTGTAGGGGAATATCCTCCTCATTATCCCTTATTAGATATAGACCATCCGGTTACTTATGGCCCTTTAGATCTTTATGATTACTATTTTGAACATAAAAGACAACAGATTGAAGCCATGAAGAAGGCAAAAAGAGTAGTTTTAGAAATAGGCAAAGAATTCGAGCAAGCCTTCGGTAGAGAATATAAATTATTTGAAGAATATCAACTTTCTGATGCTGAAAGAGCTATTGTAGTCCTTTCTTCAACTGCCGGCACAACCAAGCAAGTAGTAGATGAATTAAGAGCGAAGGAAGAAAAAGTTGGTTTATTAAAATTAAGACTATTCAGGCCCTTTCCTTACCGGGAGGTTGCCCAAACTCTTTCTCATTTAAAAGCAATCGCCATACTAGATCGTTCTGCTTCATTTGGAGCATTTGGAGGACCACTCTTTACCGAAATTAGATCTGCTTTATTAGAAGCAGGAAAAGTTCCACAAAATGTTAATTATATCTATGGCCTGGGAGGTAGAGATATTAATCAGACTGATATAGCTTCTATCTATACTGATTTAGAGAAGATAGTAAAAACCAGCAGAGTTGAAGAACGAGTAAAATACTTTGGTGTAAGAGAATAGGGAGGTATTAATCAATGGCTAATCTTAAAGAATTATCCAAGAAAGAAGATATTTTGAGTGGAGGGCATCGGCTTTGTGCTGGTTGTGGAGCTTCTATTGTAGTAAAGCAAGTACTTTCTGCCTTAGATGACCCAGTGGTAGTGGTTAATGCTACTGGGTGTTTAGAAGTTTCTACTACTATATATCCCTATACAAGTTGGAGATCTCCATTTATTCATAATGCCTTTGAAAATGCTGCTGCTACCATAAGTGGAGCAGGAGCAATGTTCAGGTCTCTAAAAAAACAAGGGAAGATCGATAAAGAGATTAAATTTATAGCTTTTGGAGGTGACGGCGGTACTTATGATATAGGAATTCAGTCTCTATCCGGGGCATTAGAAAGAGGACATAATTTTGTCTATGTTTGTTATGATAACGAAGGCTATATGAATACCGGAATTCAAAGATCCAGTGCTACCCCTCGAGGGGCCTGGACCACTACTACTCCTGCAGGAAAAGTTATTCCCGGAAAGACTCAATATCGCAAAGATCTCACAGCAGTAGTTGCTGCTCACTATATTCCCTATGTAGCCCAAGCTTCTATCTGGAGATGGAATGACCTTATAGCAAAATCTCGTAAGGCTTTCTATACCGATGGACCAGCTTTTATTAATGTCTTATCTCCTTGCCCACGTGGATGGAGATTTGATTCTAAAGATACTATTAAAATATCCAAACTTGCAGTACAGACTAATTTCTGGCCTTTGTATGAAGTAGAGCAGGGTAAATGGAAATTAAATTATAGACCAAAAGAAAGGAAACCTGTCAAAGAGTGGATGGAATCCCAGGGAAGGTATAAG
>Ga0172364_10002480_pt1 | contig 14681 bp, 13 predicted proteins | sample LakKivSesite10cm_FD_114545 | JGI IMG/M metagenome (GOLD analysis project Ga0172364, IMG submission 114545) | Sediment microbial communities from Lake Kivu, Rwanda - Sediment site 10cm | ecosystem: Environmental > Aquatic > Freshwater > Lake > Sediment | place: Rwanda: Western Province, Lake... | reverse complement strand
GAGCCGTACATCGCGATGCACCCTTCGCCTGTCGATAACCTCGGCGGCAATTTGCAAGTCCTCGATGCGGCCGTTGGTGCAGCTCCCGATGACGGACTGGTCGATCCTGACGTTGCCCACCTTGCTTATCGGCTTGGTCTTGGAAGGAAGGTGAGGGAAGGCCACCTGCGGCTCGATATTGGACGCATCGAACTCGATGACGCGCTCGTAGGACGCATCCTCATCGGGCTCGTACACTCGGTATTTGCGCTTCGTTCGGCCCTTGAGATATGCCTTCGTCCTGTCGTCGACGCGGAAGAGGCCTGCCTTGCCGCCAGCCTCGATGGCCATGTTGGCCATGGTGAGACGGCCCTCGACCGAAAGCGAATCGATGGCCCCGCCGCAGAACTCCATGGCGCTGTAGCGCGCGCCGTCCACGCCGATCTTGCCGATGGTATATAGTATCAGGTCCTTGCCGCCGACCCACTTCCTGAGCCTGCCGTTGAAGACGAACTTTATCGTGGGCGGCACCTTCATCCAGACCTCGCCCGTGGCCATGGCTGAGGCGATGTCGGTAGAGCCCATGCCCGTAGCGAATGCGCCCAGCGCGCCGTACGTGCAGGTATGCGAATCGGCGCCCACCACGACATCGCCGGGCAGCACCAGACCCTGCTCCGGCAGCAGCACGTGCTCGATGCCTCCGCAGCCCGCCTCGAAGTAGACCACCCCGTGCCTGCGGGCAAACTCCCGCATCAGCTTGGCCTGCTCGGCGGAGGCGATATCCTTATTCGGGACGAAGTGATCGGCTACCATCACGATCTTCTTGGGGTCGAAAACCTTTGACACGCCGATGCGCCCGAACTCCTTTATGGATATCGGCGCCGTGATATCGTTGGCCAATACGAGATCGACCCTGACATCCAGGAACTCGCCCGGGCGCACCTTCTTCTTCCCGCTATGCGCGGCCAGTATCTTTTCCGCTATATTCAAGATCTATCACCTCTCTCCAAACGTAGTCCTTTTAAAGTCTTGTCGATATTTTTTAGACTCTCATTGATTTGACCTATGTCATCCCCAGCTAAAGGAAAAGGGTCTCCTCCAGTTGGACATAAAAAGGATAAATCATATTTGAAACTCGTCTCGTACAATTCTTTGCCATCTTTATACTTTATCGTATATTCTAGAATCCTTTTGTCTGGCTCCATGTGCATCAGTTTTGTCTGAATTGAAGGGAAATGCGCTACATCTTGCCTAATTGACTGTCCTGGCGGAAGATACGGAATTGCCTTTTGGAACATAGGCCAACCCAGTATTCCACGTTTATCATACCCTTCTATCACTACATCCGCAGTAATATTTATGCTTACATCCACAGCCCCCCGCTGCCCAGTATTACGAATTACAGCATCAAGCATAGCTCCTCGTTTTACAACCTCGACAAACACATATGGTCGAAACTGTTCATAAGTCTTGTTAACGAGTCTCTTTGTATAAACTACATAAACTACCGTTACTATCACTAAAACGACCGAAGCAAGAAACTGCATACTGCCAGCATGACTGTCAAGCCAAGACATAGTCACCACACCCCCTAACAAATATTGCTCGCCATCGCTTTAGATGCCATCGAATGCTAAACCACTAATGTCGCCAACGTAACAGTAGTCTAGAACAAAACCATAGTTCGCACAATACCGGAGGTTTAATCGAAATGATCCGAATGGTAACAGGGAAACAGTACCGAAGTATATCAGTTACGGTTCCGCATGCCCCGCCGGATCATGGCCCGATAATGAGGCCCTAGTCGCCGACGAATAGGACAGCAAAGGTTATGCCCAGGGCGGCGAAGCTGATGGTCATGTTCACAATCACCAGTATCATCGCCAGCCTGACGGTATGTTCCAGGTTCTTGATGCGGTCTTCCATCTTCTGTTCTTCCATCGTTTCCCCCCTGCTATGCACCCTTCGCTGCTATTAGGCGATTCAAAGCATTAACGTAAGCCTTGGCGGACGCCACTATTATATCAGTATCGGCGCCCCGGCCGAGATATACCATGCCATCGCTCTCTATCCTGATGGTAACCTCGCCCATGGCATCGATGCCTTCCGTTACCGAGTTCACACTGAACTCGATGAGCCTGTTAGGCACCTTCACCAGGCGGTTGATAGCCTTGTAGATAGCATCCACGGGGCCGGTTCCGAGCGCGGCGTCGGCCACTACCTTGCCGTCTGGCGCGATCAGCTTGACCGTAGCCGTAGGTATGTTCCGGTCGCCGCATGAGACCTGCACCTGCTCTAGACGGTAGGTCTCCGAAACGGTGCGCTTGTCCTCCGCCATGAGGGATTCCAGGTCCCTGTTGGTGACCTCCTTCTTCTTATCCGCAAGCTGCTTGAAAGCGGTGAAGGCGCGCACCAGCTCATCATCGTTGAGGTTATAACCGAGCTCTTCCAGTTTCTTCTTCAGCGCATGGCGGCCGCTATGCTTGCCCAGCACCAGCTTGTTGGATGGCCAGCCCACCGTCTGCGGATCCATAATCTCGTAGGTTATGGCCTTCTTTATCACGCCGTCCTGGTGTATGCCGGACTCATGTCTGAAGGCGTTCCCTCCGACGATAGCCTTGTTCGGCGGCACCAGGAAGCCGGTGGTCTCGCTCACCAGTCGGCTGGTCTTGTATATTTGCGTTGTATCGATGTTCGTCGTCGTATTGAAGAAATCATGGCGCGTCTTGATGGCCATGACGATCTCTTCCATGGATGCGTTGCCGGCGCGCTCGCCGATGCCGTTAACCGTACACTCCACCTGTCTGGCCCCCGCTTTGACCGCGGCCAGGCTGTTTGCCACCGCCATGCCGAGATCATTGTGGCAGTGCACGCTTATCACCGCCCTGCCGACATTAGACACCTTCTTGAATATACCGCCGATAAGTTTACCGAACTCGTCAGGCGTGGTGTATCCCACGGTATCCGGTATATTGACCGTCTTGGCCCCGGCAGCGATCGTGGCCTCCACGACCCTGTAGAGGTAGTATGGCTGAGTGCGCGTGGCGTCCATGGGCGAGAACTCGATATCACCGGTGTATTTCTTAGCGCGCTTTACCATATCGCAGGCAAGCTTTAACGCCTCATCCCGGCTCATCTTCAGCTGATGTTGAAGATGATATTCCGATGTGGATAGAAATACGTGAATGCGCGGTTTCTTGGCACCCTTTACTGCCTGCCACGCTCGGTCCACCGCCTCTGCATTGGCATGCGTCAGCGCACAGACGGAGGATTTCCTAATCTTCTGTGAGATGAGGCGCACCGCCTCGAAGTCGTCCGGAGATGCGACAGGGAAGCCTGCCTCGATAACATCGACACCGAGCTTCTCCAGCTGCAACGCTATCTCAAGTTTCTCATTGAGATTGAGTGTGGCGCCCGGCGCCTGCTCCCCGTCACGAAGCGTTGTATCAAAAATAATAACCCTGTCCATAAATATATGCCCTCCTCGGAGAATTATTCACAAAGCAATACTACTTACTCTCCCCCTCTCCTTCACATCAGAGAGGGGCCGGTAAGGATGAGAATAACTCTCCGCGTTTGAGAACCTATATTATACGACATGGTAAATGAAATTATATATGCCTTCCGTTTGTTTGTCTATGCCCGAAACGTAGGGCGGATTTCCAATCCGCCGTTCTAGATATAGATGTAGGGGCGACCGGCCGGTCGCCCCTACATCACATTTTACATCTGCGATTTACACTGCGACTGTCTCTACTTTTTATTAAGCCACGACATCATACCGCGCAGCTTCTTGCCTACTTCCTCGATCTCATGCTCGGCCTCGATGCGGCGCAATGCGTTGAAAACCGGGCGTCCCGCCTGGTTCTCCAGTATCCACTCGCGGGCGAACGAACCATCCTGGATCTCGGCAAGTATCTGTTCCATCTCATCGCGCACGCAATCGTCTATGACGCGCGGGCCGCGGGTGTAATCGCCGTACTCGGCGGTATCGCTCACCGACTTGCGCATGAACTCGAAACCGCCCCTGTAGATGAGGTCGATGATGAGCTTCAGCTCATGGCAGACCTCAAAGTATGCGATCTCCGGCTGATAGCCCGCGTCGACCAGCGTATCGAATCCCGTCTTGATCAGCGACGTGACGCCGCCGCAGAGCACCGCCTGCTCGCCAAATAAATCGGTCTCGGTCTCCTCGGCGAAAGTGGTCTCGATGACCCCGGCACGCGTGCAGCCGATGCCCTTGGCATAGGCCAGCGCCAGCTGCTTAGCCTTGCCGGACGCATCTTGATATACTGCTATGATGGCCGGTGTGCCCGAGCCCTCGGTGTAGCACTGCCGCACCATGGGACCAGGGGCCTTCGGCGCGATCATGGTGACATCCACATTATCCGGCGGCACAATCTGATTGAAATGGATGTTGAAGCCGTGGGCGAACATCAGCATCTTGCCCTTCTTCAGGTTGGCTTCGATGGAATTATAATATATCGCCTTCTGCAGATGATCCGGCACCAGTATCATAATGATATCGGCAGCCTTGGCCGCCTGATCGGCAGTGGTCACGGTAAGGCCGACCTTCTCCGCCGCCTTCCACGGAGCGCTGCCTTTAAGTTCGCCGACGACAACCTTGCATCCGCTCTCTTTCAGGTTCTGCGAATGCGCATGGCCCTGGCTGCCGTAGCCGATAATTCCTATCGTCTTTCCTTTGATAAGCTCCAGCTTTGCGTCTTTGTCATAGTACATCTTTGCCATTTACATATCTCCTTACCAGTTTGTTACTTCCGATTTCTTGGGGCGGGCGCTCCTCGCCACTATCTTGCTTGTATCATGGTGATCGCCGGCCACGCCGCGGGTCATGGCGATCCTTCCCGTGCGCGACAGCTCCCTGACGCCGAAATCGCTCAGCAGGCGCAGCAGCGACTCGAGCTTGTCCTCGTCGCCGGTGACCTCTACGACGACGGAATCGGCGGCGACGTCGACGATCTTGGCCCGGAATATGTCGACCACCTGCATAATCTCGCTCCGGGTCTCGGGGGTGGCTTTAACCTTGATCAGTGCCAGCTCCCGCGCCACCATGTCCTCCTCCGTGATATCGAGGACCTTGAGAACATTTATCAGCTTGTCGAGCTGCTTGCGCACCTGTTCGACGGAGACCGTCGAGCCATCGACAACGATAGTCATGCGCGACACGCCGGCGACCTCGGTGTGGCCGACGGCGATGCTGTCTATATTGAACTGCCTTCTGCGGAAGAGGCTGGAAACCCGGTTCAGCACCCCGGGCTTGTCCTCGACCCACGTTATCAAAGTATGTTTCGCCATTACTTTCTCCTGGCCTTCTCCCTGGGCGCTTCCATCATCTCCGACAGCGTCGCGCCGGGGGGCACCATGGGATAGATATTCTCCTCAGGCTCGGTGCGGAAATCTATCAGGAACGGCCCGTCATGCTGCATGGCGCGCTGTATCGCTCCCTTAACCGCCCGCCTGTCGGTAACACGCTCGCCCGCTATGCCGTAGGCTTCTGCTACCTTGACAAAATCGGGGCCATACAGCGGCGTAGCCACGTAGTGTTTGCTGTAGAACAGCTCCTGCCACTGGCGCACCATGCCGAGGTAGCCGTTGTTCAGTATCGCCATCTTGACCGCCAGCTTCTCCTGTACGATGGTAGCCAGCTCCTGTATCGTCATCTGGAAACCGCCGTCGCCTGCCACGCACCATACGGCATCACCGGGACAGGCCGCCTTGGCCCCCATGGCGGCGGGCAGCTCGAACCCCATGGGACCGAGGCCGCCCGAAGACAGGAACTTGTTCGGCTTGTCATATTTAAAATAGTGAGCCGCGAACATCTGGTTCTGCCCCACTCCCGTCACGATAATGGCCTCGCCCTTCGTTACTTCATATATCTGACTGACCACATATTGCGGCAGAACGCTGTCGCACTCCCGTATCGCCAGAGGCGGGTGCTCCCTCTCCCACTCCTGTATCTGCGAGACCCATTCCACATGCGTCTGCGGCTCGATCTGCGCATTCAGCGCCTTAAGCACGTGCTTTACATCTCCGACTATGGGCACGTCGACCCTGACGTTCTTACCGACCTCGGCCGGATCGACATCTATATGAATGACCTGGGCCTTGGGCGCGAACCCGGCGACGCTGGCCGTGGCCCTGTCGTCGAAGCGCATGCCGATAGCTATGATCAGGTCGGCGGAGTTCACCGCCATGTTGGCATGAACCAGGCCGTGCATGCCGAGCATGCCCAGGCACAGCACATGCGTCCCGGGGAAAGAGCCGAGTCCCAGCAAAGTATTAACGACCGGTATCTGCGCCTTCTCGGCAAGCTCCTTCAGTTCGGCGCAGGCGCCCGAATTGATTACGCCCTTCCCCGCTATTATCAGCGGACGTTTCGACTCGTTGATGAACTTGACCGCCTTCTTTACCTGAGCGGGATGGCCGCGGACGGTAGGCTTATAACCCGGCAGATCCGCTTTCTCCGGATAATGGTATTCCGACTCCTCGACGAAAACGTCGCGCGGTATATCGACGAGGACCGGCCCCTGCCGTCCCGTGCTGGCAATATGGAAAGACTCCTTCATTACGCTGGCCAGCTCGTGCGCCGAGGCCACCAGGTAGTTATGCTTGGTTATCGGGAGGGTTATGCCGGTTATATCTATCTCCTGAAAGGCATCTTTGCCGATGAATGGGCGCGCCACCTGTCCCGTGATCGCCACCATCGGCACTGAATCGAGATAGGCCGATGCGATGCCCGTGACCAGGTTCGTGGCCCCCGGCCCCGACGTCGCCAGGCACACCCCGACCTTGCCGCTGGCGCGCGCATAGCCCTCAGCGGCATGCGCCGCGCCCTGCTCGTGCCGGCAAAGTATATGATGTATCTTGCTATACTGCGGCAGCGTATCGTAGAAGGGCAGCAGTACGCCGCCGGGTATGCCGAACATAACCTTCACGCCTTCCTTGAGAAGGCTTTCGCAAACTATCTGTGCTCCCGTCAGCTTCATCTGTGCCCCCTAACTCTTGAAAACCGCCCCGTTGCCCGCCGATGTCACCTTCTCGGCATAACGCAGCAGGTATCCTGATTTTATCTTCGGCTCGAATCTGGGCAACTTGGCCAGCCGGGCCTTTATCTCCTTATCGCTCAGCTCGACGTCGAGCCTATGCTTAGGTATATCGATTACTATCGTATCTCCATCCTTCAACGCAGCGATAGGCCCTTTGGATGCCGCCTCAGGCGAGACATGGCCGATGGCCGCCCCCTTCGTCGCTCCGGAGAAACGCCCGTCGGTGATCAGCGCAACGCTTTCGCCCAGCCCCATGCCGATTATTATGGATGTCGGCCCCAGCATCTCGCGCATGCCCGGCCCGCCCCTGGGGCCTTCGTAACGTATAACGACGACGTTACCGGGCTTTATCCTCCCGCCGAGGATGGCTGCAGTAGCCTCTTCTTCGCCGTCGAAAACCTTCGCCTTGCCAGTATGCTTAATCATCTTCGGCGACACCGCCGCCTTCTTAACGACCGCCCCTTCAGGCGCCAGATTGCCGAACAGTATTGCCAGGCCACCCGTCTTGGAATACGGCTTGGAGAAAGGCCTGATGACATCCGCGTCCAGAACGCGCGCCCGGGCCAGCTCTTTCGCTATCGTCTTGCACGACACGCGCTTGACTCCCCTGTTCAGCAGCGGCTCGATCTCCTTCATCACCGCCGGTATGCCTCCCGCCAGATCCAGATCCTCGATGCGGTGCTCGCCGGACGGGCTGATCTTGCACAGATGCGGTGTTCCCTCGCTAATATCGTTTATGTCCTCGAGCGGGAACTTTATGCCCGCCTCATTGGCGATAGCTATCAGATGCAGCACGGAGTTGGTGCTACCGCCCAGAGCCATATCGACCCTGAAAGCGTTCTGCAGCGCCTTCTTCGTGATGATGTCGCGCGGACGTATATTCGAATTCAGCAGCTCGACGACCTGCCTGCCGGTATCGCGCGCCAGAGCGATGCGCCTTCCCTCAACCGCAGGTATGGTGCCGCTGCCGGGCAACGACATGCCGAGCGCCTCGGTCAAGCAATTCATGGTATTGGCCGTGAACATGCCGGCGCAGCTGCCACAGCCGGGACAGGCGATGCGTTCAAGCTCGAGAAGCCTCTCCTCGCTCATCTCGCCGGAATTGACCTGCCCCACGCCGACGAACATGGTATTCAAATCAATCTTCTCACCGGGCTTATCTGCAAGGCGTCTGGCCAGCATGGGCCCGCCGCTGATGAATATCGACGGTATATTCAGACGCACCGCCGCCATCATCATGCCTGGTATGATCTTATCGCAGTTGGGTATGAACACCAGCGCATCGAAGGCATGCGCCTGGGCCACTATCTCCACCGAGTCGGCGATGAGCTCGCGGCTGGGCAAACTATACTTCATCCCGATATGCCCCATGGCGATGCCATCACACACGCCGATAGTGTTGACTTCGAACGGAGTGCCGCCCGCGCTGCGGATACCGCCCTTGACCGCATCGGCGATCTGGCGCAGATGGATATGCCCCGGTATCACCTCGCTGAAGCTGTTGACAACGCCGATGAAAGGCTGCCCTATCTCACGGTCGGTCAGCCCCATGCCATAGTACAGTGAACGATGCGGCGCGCGCGCGTAGCCCTTCTTAACTGTATCGCTTCTCAATCTTCACCTTCTCGAAACCAATATAACAGTATAACAGAAAATCATTCGCAAACGGTAGCACAGCGCCAATCTGTTGTCAAGCAGATTTAGCTGCGCCCGCCAGCCGGGCGATATCCGTGAGCTTCTCTTTTTTCATATAGCCCACGATCCCTTCGAGGACTTCCAGAGGAGCCTGCGGGTTCACCATTATTGCCGTGCTCAGCCAGACCGCGCTGGCCCCGGCCATGATAAATTCGATTGCGTCGTTCGCGCAAGCGATGCCGCCGCCGCCGATGACTGGAACCTTCACCGCGCTCGAAACGCGATAGACCATGTACAGAGCAACAGGCTTGACGGCCGGGCCGGAAAGCCCTCCTGTTACCGCACCGAGAAACGGCTTCCTGGCCTTGATATCGATAGCCATGCCGCGCAACGTATTGATCAGCGACACGGCATCCGCGCCCTCCGACTCTACGGCGCGCGCGATCTCGGCGATGTCGGTCACGTTAGGACTGAGCTTGACGATGACAGGCAGACTTGTGTGCCCTCTGACGGCCTTCGTCACCGCGGCCGCATCCCGCGCGTTCGTGCCAAACTCCATACCGCCACGCGCCACGTTGGGGCAGCTGATGTTCACTTCGATTCCGGCGACACCTTTGACGTTATCGAGCTTATATGCCAACTCGGCGTACTCATCGACGTTCTCGCCCGCGATGTTAACGATCACCGGCACGTTCCACTTGGCCCAGATAGGAACCTTGTCCTTTATCAGAGCATCGATGCCGATATTCTCAAGCCCGATGGAATTGAGCACGCCCGACGCCGTCTCGCATATGCGCGGCTGCGCGTTGCCATCGCGTGGCTTTAGCGTAGTACCCTTGCAGATAAGCGCCCCGAGCTTATCTATATCGATAAGTTCAGCGTATTCGATTCCATAGCCGACGGTTCCCGATGCGGCGATGACCGGGTTCTTGATTTCAAGGCCTCGTTTATTTTTTGGAGCCAGCTGCACTTTCAAGTTCAACGACACGCCTCCGAGATGCTTTACCTATGATACAGCTTATAAATCTGCCGTTCAACTGGCCACAATTGAATCGCGAGTAACTACAAGAGATGCAGGAGATTTTCTCTACTGCCGGGGTTTTAGGGGTGTCCCCTAAATTAATCAATGTCCCCCAACGTATGGGGGACTAACAGGGGGTTTGGAAAATCCACCTATTCTGTGTTCCGCGCTTGACATCGCCGCTCCATCCATTAAACTAACAGAATCGGCAAATCTCCAAATTCGAGGGCAGGTGCATGCGGGCAGTGATATTTCTAAGTATCGCCATAATCGGAATAATAATAGGCGCCACGTCCTACTACATAGGATACACACGCGGCGACTCCAGCGGATGGGAGGACGGATACACCACCGGTGTTATCGACGGGGCAGGCACGGGATACGACCTGAGGGATCCGACTTACTCCGAACTGCAGCAGTTCATCGAGGAAGACCGCACCGATGAAAATGAATACATAGACGAGACATACACCTGCTCGGATTTTGCCGCGAGGCTCAATAACAATGCCGTGCAACTCGGATATAACGCCGCGTACGTGTACATCGCGTATCCCGACGGGTCGGGACATGCCATCAACGCCTTCCAGACGGTCGATAAAGGCATCGTCTTCATCGAGCCCCAGTTCGACGACGAGGTTCAGCTTGAAATCGGCGGCAGCTATGCCGGGCAGAACGGATACCAGGCGTCCGACATCGACGATACCATCCTCAGGTACGTCCTTGTCTGGTAAACGAGGCATATTCCGTATCGGTTATTTGAAGCCAATAAATACTATGATATACTCTTATACGAAATGCCAGCGTAGCTCAGAGGTAGAGCAGTGGTTTCGTAAACCACCGGTCGTCGGTTCAATTCCGACCGCTGGCTCCATATTTTGGAGGGACAATTGAGCAGGCTCCTGGACAAACTGGAACAGCTATCTAAAGGCAACTCAAAGCCATTTGGCTTCGCATCTGCAGCCGCCAAATCAAAGCTTGCCGGCATGGTCGTCATAGCCGCCGTCGACGATAATAACAAGGCGGCCATAAACGCCGCCGGCGAACATGCGGATGCCATCCTGCTCAAGAGCCTAGACGATAAGAACGCCGCGTCCAAAGCCGGGCTTCCCTGGGGCGCCCCGGCGCACGAACCGTCGAAGATCAAAGAGAGCGGCTGCGATTTCATATTGATCGATACGGACAAATCGCCTGTCGAACTGCTCCGTGATGAAAAGCTCTGCCGCATCATCGAGATCGATCCCTCCATGCCCGACGGACTGATAAGGGCCGCAGGGCAACTGCCGGTGGATATCGTACTGATTGCGGGCGACGACGCCGTCTCCATGAAACGCCTGCTCGCCTGCCAGCACATAGCGAATCTGGTCGGCAGATACCTGATGGTGCGCGTCACGCCGGACATATCGGCGGCGGAACTCAGGGAGCTATGGGAGACAGGCATCATGGGTATCGTCGTCACCGTGAAAGGCGAGGCCGGGAAAGAGCTTGCGGCGCTGCGCCAGGCCGTAGACGCGCTGCCTTCATCGAGAAGAAAACGCGGCCCCAGGGCCAGTCCCACCCTCCCGTCAATCGCTCCACCCGCCGCCCAGGCCGAATACGAAGAGCCGGACGAGGACGAGTAACTTACTGCGTCCGTCTCACCTTCGATACTGCCAGCGTAATAGCAACCGCCACCAGAGCGATGGCCGCACCGCCTATCCCTATGGCCAGCGAAGCGTCCTTGACATCGGCTATGTAGCTCAGCGGCAGCGTCCCCAGGGACATGAAAGACAGCGTTATCACATACACGCCCATAACCCTGCCCAGCATCGTAGGCGGCACTATGAGCTGCATCAGCGTATTGTTCAGCGAGAAATAGCCGGCGCTCACGCCGCCCACGGCGATGAGGAAGACCAGCGCCAGGTAATAGTTGCCCGCGAAGGCAAATAAGATGAGGCCGACCCCGAAGAAAAAGGCCAGCACCATCACCGCGGCCCCCTTCCTCTTGAAATCACCGAGCGAGGCAACGACGAGGGACACCACCAGTGCTCCAAGCGACGGCGCGCTGAGCAGGAAACCGTAGCCTGCCTCCCCGACATCGTACACTTTCTTCGCGAAGTCAGGCATAAGGTTGCCGTACGGCAGGCCGAACACTATGCACACGAAGGCCACCGCAAGCAGGGAACGCAGTACAACATTACGATGAATATATCTCAACCCTTCGGCCAGCTCCAGCCATATCGATGTCTTTGCCTCCCGTTTCGCAACGCCGGTCATGGGGAGCATGAACAGCAGAGCCATCGATACAAAGAATGAAACAACCATGATCCAGAAGATCCCCTCCACATCAATCACCGGCAGCAGCAGGGCCCCGACAGAGCTTATAAGCACGGACAGATTCCAGCCAAACGAGTTCAAGGCTACCGCATTCATATAATCCCGCTCACGCACCAGCTCCGGTATGATGGAGAACCTAGCCGGGATGTGGAATGCGAAGAGTATTCCGGTGAGAGCCGCCGCCACGATAAGATGCCACAGCTGAATATACTCCGTTGTTAAAAGTATCGCTATGATAAGAGTGATCAACGCGTTGCCGAACTGCGTCCAGATAAGCAGTGCCCGCTTGCTGACACGCTCCGCCACGGCTCCGCCGTAAAGGGAGAGAAACAATATGGGCACGCCGTAGGCGAACGCCACCCAGCCGACGGCCCGCTGGGAATCATCCATCATCTCATACACCAGCCAGTTGCGGGCCATCACCTGCAGGTTTATCGCCGTGAACGAGATGAACATGCCCAGCCAGAACCAGCGGTAATGCGGGTTCTTGAGCGAGGTGAAGGTCGTGAGACCGACTCTCGATTGTCCGGATTCGCTGCCCATAGATTACAGAATTCTAGAGCAACGCCGCCCAAAGCACAATATCGCATCGCAGCAGGCCGAGTTCTTGACAGAGCTTACCTCGCTAACTAGAATGCAGCTATATTTGAAGTGTCATTCTGAAGGAGCACAGCGACTGAAGAATCTCGTCGTCCTCAGAAAACGAGATACTTCATTTCTTCAGCATGCCAGACTGGATTCCCTGATCAAGTCAGAGAATAGCAGAGCTTTTAAAGAGGTACAGGAGACAGCGTCTCCTGACGGGGTTATAGGTGTGTCCCCTTATATTAATAAATGTCCCCCAACGTATGAGGGACAAACAGGGGGTTCGGAGAATTAATCTTCCAGCCCTCCGACAGTTAATAAAAGAGGTGCAGGAGATTTCTCCTGCCGGGGGATATGGGGGTGTCCCCCATCCCTTTTTCAACTCCCCCATGATTGGGGGATACAGGGGGTTGAATAAATCATAATGAACAACAAACTTCTTTTCGGCACAGGCGGCACACCTCACAGCTCCAGATCGGAAAGCACGGCGGACGGCATCGAGCGCATCGCCGAGCTGGGGCTCGGCTGCATGGAGGTCGAGTTCGTCTACGGCGCCAACATGACCCAAACGATGGCGCGCAAGGTCGGCGAGACGGCGAGAAACCTCGATGTAAAGCTCAGCGCACACGGCCCCTATTACATAAACCTGAACGCACACGAGGAAGAGAAGCTCATCGCCAGCAGGAAGCGGCTGATGCAGACCGCCCGCATAGCATCGACGATCGGGGCGCGTAGCGTTATCTTCCATCCCGCCTTCTACCTCAAAGACCCCCCGGACGAGGTCTACGACAGGGTAAAGAAAGAGCTCGAGGATATCGTCAGCGCGATGAGAGGCGAGGGTATCAGCGTTACGCTCAGGACGGAGACGACGGGCAAGGCCAGCCAGTTCGGCAGCCTGGACGAGGTGCTGCGCTTGAGCGCCGAGATCGACGGCGTGGCGCCGTGCATCGACTTCGCCCACCTTCATGCCAGAGAAGGAAAATCAAACTCCTACGCGGAATTCAAAGCGATCTTAAAGCAGATAAACGATAAACTCGGACGCGGAGCCCTGAACGATATGCACATCCATCTCTCGGGGATAAAATACTCCGCTAAAGGCGAGCTGAGCCACCTCGACCTTAAAGATTCCGACATGAACTATGTGGAACTTCTCAAGGCATGGAAAGAGTTCGACATCAAAGGGCTGGTCATCTGCGAAAGCCCGAGCCTGGAAGCCGACGCGCTCATCATGCAGAAGGATTATGAATCATTATGAGTGCCGAAATCATCATCTTGTATCCTGCCGTCTGCTATCCCTCGGTTTGTTATGCACTTTTTCGGCAGCGATGATATCCATTACTTCATCTGCCGCGTCTTCAATCACATTGTTAACCACTATATAATTGAACGTCTCCGCCAGGGCCATCTCCTTTTGTGCCGTAGCAATGCGCCTGTTCAGGTCGGCGGACGATTCCGTGTTCCTTTTCCTCAGGCGGTCCTCCAGCTCCTTCATGGAAGGAGGCGCCAGGAATATCAGCACGGCCTGCGGCATGGCTTTCTTTATCGTCATGGCCCCCTGCACATCGACCTTGACCATGACATCATGCCCTTCTTTGAACGCCCGCTCCACCCGCTCCCTCGGCACCCCGTAGTAGTTGCCGTAGACCTCGGCCCACTCCAGGAGCTTCTTTTTATCGATCATGGCCTCGAACTTATTCCGCGATATGAAATCGTAATGAACGCCGTCCTCCTCCGCATCGCGTCTGGCCCTGGTAGTGGTGGTCACAACGAAGCGCATGGAGCGCGCCCGTTTCCGTATGTGCGCCAGCACGGCATCCTTGCCCACGCCGGACGGGCCGGACAGCACGAACAGCACGTGCTGATTGTCGACGGCTGTTTTAGCCTTCAGACTCACTCCCCTTTGCTTCCCGCGGCCCTTCCCGCTATGGTCTCGGGGGCCAATGCAGAGAGCACAATGTGGCCGCTGTCCATTATTATCACAGCCTTGGTCCGCCTGCCGCTGGTGAGGTCCACCACCAGCCCCTCCTCCTTGCCCTCCTGAACCATGCGCTTCACCGGAGCCGAATTGGGATGCGCTATGG
>Ga0172364_10002479_pt1 | contig 14681 bp, 14 predicted proteins | sample LakKivSesite10cm_FD_114545 | JGI IMG/M metagenome (GOLD analysis project Ga0172364, IMG submission 114545) | Sediment microbial communities from Lake Kivu, Rwanda - Sediment site 10cm | ecosystem: Environmental > Aquatic > Freshwater > Lake > Sediment | place: Rwanda: Western Province, Lake... | reverse complement strand
TAAAGGCACAGTGATTTTTGCAACAAGGAATTTCAAAATGTTGAATTTCAGGGAAATTTTAGAGCTTCATAAAATAGTTGATGCGGATAGGTTTGTTCCTCCGAGCCCACATGTCGGTGGATGGGGTAAGTTTATAAGAATGATGATTACAAGCCAAAGATCTTCCAGTCGTGTTAGACAAATGCGACAATATTTAGATGATAAGAAGCAAAGGCAGCAACTGAAAAAAAGTGGAAGAGGCTGGCTCCATTTCTAGTTTTTATGGCGCGTATTAGATTTTGAGTTAAATAAAAACTGCTTCAGTTTTGCGTCTTAAAGTTTTATCTGGTTTTGAAGGGATGAATTTGGGTAGCTATAGGAGCAAACTAGATATTGTAGCGGATATACTAAATGTGGCAAGCAAAGGTAGCAAAGGCGCCAAAAAAACCCATATTATGTATCAAGCTAATTTAAGTTATAGGCTTCTAACAAGGTATTTGTCTGAGATTCTAGAGGCGTCGCTTATTCGTTTTGAAAGAAAAGGTCAGTGTTATATGCTTACGTCTAAAGGGCAGATGTTCCTCGAAAAATATAAAGAATATTCAAGACATAATAAGCATGTTGAACAACAGCTTAACAATATTCGTTTTAAAAGAAAAGTCTTGGAAGAGCTATGCTTCAACGAGTAGATTAGAGATGACGAAATTGAGAATGCTTTTTGTTTCGTTGTTTCTTTGCTTTTTTCTGTTGTCGGCTTTAACAACAGCTTGTATGGCAACCAGCGAAGATGAGGCTGCGTCAAAGATCAGTGAGGCTGAAAATGCTGTAGGACAGACTTTTCAAGTGGTTTTGGAGGTTGAAAAGATAGGAGGAAATGTTTCGGGTTTAGTGGATAGGTTGAATGAGGCTGGAGGTTTGTTAACTGCTGCTAAAATTGCTTATGAGAATATGGATTTGGACGAGGCTGTTATCCGGGCTGACCTGTGCTCCGCTGTAACTAGTGGTGTTTTGGAGGATGCTTTGACTTTGAAAAGTTTGGCTCTGGCGGATGCACAAGCGGCTTTTTGGTTAACTCTTACATTTTCGCTGGAGGGGGCTGCTGTGTTTGTTGTCACGTTGGTTTTTGGTTGGGGTTGGTTTAAGCGTTTGTATGTGAAGAAGTTGTTGAAAATGAAGCCTGAGGTCGCATCTGATATTGAAGCTTGAAGACTGTAAAGTCATTTTTGCAACTGCAGGGTTGATTGGCATTTTGTTATTTGCCTCTCCCACATTGAGCTTGGTTTTTCGTCTGCCAAGTGGAGAAAAATTTTCTGAACTTTGGATCTTGGGGCCAAACCATATGATTGAAGATTACCCGTTTAACGTTAAGGCTAATGAAGCCTACGGAATTTATGTTGGTGTGAGCAACCATATGGCTTCTTCTAGCTATTACGTTATCAAAGTGAAATTCAGAAATCAAACCGAGCCGCTGCCAGATTCAAGCGTTGGTATTCCAAGTCCTCTTCAAGCTTTGTATGAATATTATATTATAATTCAAAACGACAAGACTTTTGAGACATATCTGACTTTTTCTTTTCCGCAAATTTCGCGCTATGGAAACCAATGCTTGGTTGAAGCCATAAATATAAACGACGTGATGTATACTGTTCATAAGCCAGCTTCATGGAATGTTAACTACACAGGCTACTTTTATCAGCTTTTTTTTGAACTTTGGATTTATGATGTGGAAACTGAGGCTTTTCAGTTTCATAATCGCTTTGTCAATATATGGTTGAACATGACGTCCCCTATGTAGCATTTTAGCAATTGTTCTAGAGCAAAGTTCTAGAACATTACTCTTGCAGGGTTTAAATCCAATGCTTCCATTTTTTTAATGAAAGTAAAGGGAGAAGGAAAAAGACTATGAGTCATCCACGGCTGTTAGTGCTGATTGCCGCCTTGAATGAAGAAGAAGGCATAGGGTGCACTCTGGGTGAGCTTAGCAAGGTTTTGGGCGACCCCACATTCTTGGTTGTGGATGGGAAAAGCACTGACAGAACGGTGGAAATTGCAAAGGATTTCGGAGCTACGATTCTGGTTCAGAAGGGCAAAGGAAAGGGGAGTGCTATCGCACAGGCTATTGTGCGTGTTAACGGCGATTTTGATTATATGATTTTCATTGATGCAGATTTCACTTATCCTGCAGAATACATACTAGATATGGTCAAGATTCTGGAAGCGAATCCTGATGTAGGTATGGTTTGTGGAAATAGGTTCAATGAACATCTTCACTTGGGAGACTTGCACAATTTGCTCTATTTTGGGAACAGATTGCTTGCTTTTACGCATGACGTTTTGAACGGAGTGCACTTGCAGGATCCTTTAACTGGGTTGAGGGTTGTCCGCTGGAAGATATTGAAGGATTGGAAGCCAAAGTCCAAAAGCTTTGACTTGGAGGTTGAATTAAATCACTGGGTTGAAAAAAGAGGCTACAGGATTTCGGAGGTACCTATATATTATAGACCTAGGCTTGGACAGAAAAAGCTGAAGTTGAGACACGGCTTCGCCATTTTCAGGCGGATTCTAGCTGAATCTCTAAGCTAATTCTGAATCTGAATTGGATCTTCTGAATTGTTTTATAAATGGTGAATTGAAGGTGGGTTCTAGAGACGTGAAGACGTTTGCTGAAGCGCATATTGATATTGGCTGTGTTTCCAGTCATAGTTCTCGTTTGGTTTACTGGTTGGATTTTGAACTACTTCGGTGAAAGGTAACATTTTTCCATCCTGTACGATATGGTCTTGTGGGGGTCTTGGTTGCGAAAGTTTTCTAGAGTTTTGGTTACAGGCGGGGCTGGTTTTATAGGGAGTCATTTAGTGCGTCAGCTTTTGAAGGAAGACTATAATGTAGTTGTTCTTGATAATTTTTGTTTTGGGAAAATTGAGAATATTAGGGATTGCTTGAATGATGAACGTTTTGAAGTGATTAAGGGAGATGTACGCAATAAGAAGTTTGTTAGCAAAGCCCTAGAAAATGTAGAGGCTGTGGTTCATTTGGCTGCTTTGGTGAATGTTGAAGAGTCTGTGAATAATCCTTTGGAAACTCGTAAGGTTAACGTAAGCGGTATAGTGAATCTGCTACATGAAGCTGTTAAAAAAGGAATCGACAAATTTGTTTTTGGTTCTTCAGCAGCAGTTTATGGAGAGGATGGAAGACTACTGCTCAAGGAAGATGGTTCCTTGAAACCCGTGTCGCCTTACGCAGCTTCAAAAGCGGCTGCTGAGAATTATTGCAGAGCATTTCAGAGCAGCTATGGATTTCCAACGGTAATACTTAGGTATTTCAACGTTTACGGATTTAGACGTGATCTTGACTCGTATAGCGGAGTTATTACAACCTTTTTGAATAATGCTTTAAACGACAAACCCTTGGTTATTTTTGGGGATGGAGAGCAGACTAGAGATTTCATATACGTGAAAGATGTTGTCAATGCCACTGTTTTGGCTTTAGAGAATAACCGGTCTAATGGGAAGATTTTAAATGTTTGCACTGGTAATCCTACGAGTATAAGAGGGTTGGCCCAAACTTTATTGGAGATTACGGGTAGGAATCTGGAAGTGATACATGATAAACCCAGAAAAGGCGACATATACCTCAATTATGGTGATCCTACAAAAGCTGAGAAGATTATAGGGTTTAGAAATAGAATTGGCTTGAAGGAAGGTTTAAGAAGAATCTTTATTTCTATGCAGGCGGCGTTGTGATTGATTTGGTTGAGAGAGTATTCTTCTTTTAGTTGCATTGTATATTGAATAACCGCATAATATGTTTATAGAGCCTTGGATGGCGTTAAATACTACTATTAAGGGGCTTATTCCAATTGCAACTGGGAAGGACATATTGTAATACTCAGGAAGAACTACCAAATTTAAGACAAACATGATTAAGCATCGTGTTGAAACTCCTAAGATTAGTGATGCACTTTTCGGAAACTTCGGAACTACTTTTAAAGCGATTGATATCCCAGATATTGTAGATAATTCTGCGAAAGCTTTCATGGAAGAGCCAATGAAGTCTCCGCTTCGTGAAAGAATAGCCGTAAACGCAACCATAGATGTAAAAATTCCTGAGTTAAAATCAAAAAGAAGAAGAGACAAAACAATGGGTATGCCTGTAAAATCAAATTTTAGAATTGGAAGCCAAGGGAATGGTATTTTTAGACCTGAATATTTCATTGTGTAATCTAGAACAATGACTAACACTGCTAGAATAGCTGTGCCAGCCAGAGCCTTGCTATTCATTTTCTTCATTTTAATAACTGCCCATTGTTTCGGATTGTTTGATTGTATACTTTTTATTTAGTTAGAACCCTTTTCTTCTTTTCCGAAAGTTTGTTCAGCAATTTTAAAGCATCCATTTCTCTGTCTGCTTTTCTTGTTTTTATGACCCCAGCTTTCTCAGCTCTTGAGAATAATTCCTCGCCTTTATCTGTGCGGATAATTGTAAATGTCCATCCATGTAATCCTAAATCTCCCGCTGATATGTCTGCAAGTTCGGAGCTGAAATCGCAACAAAAATAGCAGCTTTTCCGAGCGTACTTTCTTGCTTCGTTAAGAGAGAGGATTTTAGTTCCGGATTCTGTTGTTAATAGTACTTTTCCTTTGATGCTTATTTTCTTTATCTTCTGCGAATTGAGGCCTAGTTTTTGTTGAATTTGTTTGTTCAGGAAATCCTCATAAGTGAAGCATTCGGAACACATGAGCCCAATTAGAATCTTTAAGGGACTGGTATATTCTTTTAAGCTGGAAATCTGCATTCTTCTGATTGCATTGATATGACACGGTGTCCCCACAAACGCTACGTTTACTTTCTTTTGTTTGTCAACTTGAGCCAAGGCAAGGACGTTAGGTGAATAGAAATACCTAGTTCCGGCGCATTCTAAAATCTCTTTAAAGGTTGTGGCCAGTTTAGGAATTGGCAGAAAAGGTTTCTGTTTGCTAGTTCCAGAAACAATTGCACCATCAATAAGTCTATTTTTTAAAGCGAAAAGCAATAATGCAGTGACAATACCTCCATTTTGTGAAGCTTCAAATATTCTACCATCTTTTGCTTTAGCTACAACAAGCCTACGATAAATGCCAAATTTTTCTTCAATGCTTCTTTTTTTGTTAAAGACAAAATTTTCCGCTTCAGACCACGACCAATTGTATTTTGGGCAAGCTTGCGCGCAGACGCCGCAGATTTCGCATTTTTTTACTAAGCTAGGTTTTTCTTTCACATACTCTAAGCAGTTGAAAGGGCATACTAAAACACATGCGCCGCAACCAACACATTTTCCAGTGGCAAGAACATTTTTGGCTAGAGTATCTTCGAAACTTACTTTGTCATAATCCATGGTAGATTGCATAAAGAGAATACTATATAAGCTTAAGTTTACCACAGCGACGTTATGCAATCATATTGTTGAAATGGGGGTTTTTCCAACGAATGTTATTCAAATAATTGGAATTGAGGGGTTGCCAATTATAAGAGAAGGAGACAACCTAGCTGAGCTTATTTGTATGTCAGCTAAAAAGAATGGGGTCTCCATCAAAAATGGAGACATACTCGTAGTAACACACGTTGTTGTTTCGCGTGCTGAAGGACGAATTATCAATCTTGATGAAGTTACGCCATCCGAATTCGCGAAAGTCATAGCTAAGCAGTATGAAAAAGACCCCGCTTTAGTTGAGGTTGTTCTTAGAGAATCAAAAGCCATTATACGTATGGCTGACGGTATTCTCATTACAGAATCCAAACATGGGTTTATTTGTGCAAACTCGGGTGTGGACAGGTCTAATGTTCCGGGGCAAAGGAACGTAGTCGCACTGCCAGTCGCTCCTGACAGTTCTGCAGAGAAGATTAGGCAAGAAATAAAGAAGATAACAAATTGTGATGTTGCGGTAATAATTTCTGATACGCATGGGCGTCCCCTGAGGATGGGTGAAATAAATGTGGCGATAGGCGTGGCTGGCATTAAGCCAATTAGAGATAGGAGAGGTGAGAAAGACCTGTTTGGTTACGAACTGAGAATAAAGCAAACTGCCATTGCCGACGAGCTTGCGTCTGCTGCTGAACTTGCGATAGGACAAGCTAGTGAAGGCATTCCAGTTGCTATCATTAGGGGCTATAACTATCCTAAATGCGAAAGCGCAAGGGCAAATGAACTAATAAGACCGAAAGAAAAAGATTTGTTCCAATAAAGAGCCTACTACAAAATTGTTTAGTGCAAGAGTTTTGCGTAAGTAAGCCAAAAATCTGTAGTGTAGGAGTGTTTATGAATGGAGTTCAGGTGGCCCAAGTTTTCTAGAGTTTTAGCGCGATCGGAGAAAACCTTATGAAAATTGTATTCGTAGTTTTAGCTAGAGACGAGAAGCACGTTGATGAGAAAATTGAGGAACTAGAGCGTTTAAATGTGCCTTATGTGATTGTGTGCGGTCAAAAACTTGATCGCCCAAATGTCGTTTACCGAGAACCAAGAGGCAAGTATGACGCAATAAATTTTGGGTTCAGATTCATTCCTAGAGATATAGATGTTGTGGTCCTCAACGATGTCGACACTAAGATAAAGAATTTCAGTGCAGCGTTGCGTTGTTTTAATGATAGAACTGTTTCTCTAGTATTCGTGAGGGTTTTGGTTAGAGAGGGTCCTCAAAATCTCTTTTATGGTCTCCTTGACGGTATAAGACGCAGGCTTCTAGTAGCTGCCAGTGGCGAGTTGATGTTGATCAGGCATGATGTCTTGAAAAAGGTTATTCCAATAAAGCCTTGTAAAGCTGAGGATAGCTACATACTTTTTAAGGTTTTAGAGTCTAGTGCCAAGGCTGTTTTTTGTGAAGAATGTCATGTGGAAACAGAACGGACTAAAACTGCTGAGAAAGAAGAAGTCTACAAGAGGAAAACAGTTGGAGGCATATACCAAGCTCTGTCTTATTCTAGGCCGCCATATTCCATAAGATTATTTTATGCTCTTTTACCAATCGCTTGCCCATTGCTACTAGTTTTTGGTAAAAAAGGTTATTTCTGGACCAAGGGCATCTTACTTGGTCTTAGAGATTACTTACATGGCGACCGTCTAGGAGTCTGGCAACCAACCTACATGGGATAGACATAAACGGGAAGGATTAATAAAAGAGTGAAAATTCGAATGAAGATTCTTCAAGTATGCCAAAGACATTATCCATTTATAGCGCGCGAAAAATAGCCAAGCTGCGTGGGCTTTGGTTCAACAATAGGTCTTTTTCTGTGAAACAAAGTTTTCTGAGGTGAGAGCCCTGAATCGTAAGTTCAAAGTAGCTGTCTACACACCCTTCTTTTTTCCAGTGGTCGGAGGAACTGAAAACGCGACCCGCAACATAGCCAAAGAACTGAGGAAATCCTGTGACGTTGAAATATACACTTTCGATTGGACCATAACTTCCGACGAGGACCGAAACTACGGGTTAAGCGTTACCCACGGCCTACCAAGAAGAGAAAAAATAGATGGAGTCTGGGTTCACCGATATCCGATAGTAAACCTGCCAATAGTCAAGAACTTCTCTGTCGAACTGATCAAAGATCTCGGCTTTTCTGACATTGAGATTGTACACTTTCAAGGTCTTCATCGCCTCCCCAGCAGATGGTTACTGCAACAGGCTGTCAGAAAAAAGATCAAAGTACTGACCACGCATGCATTGCAGGAATCAATAGACATAATCCGCAGGAGCAAGTACAGATTCCTGATTAAGAGATTTTTTGTCGATTCTCTTAGAAACATGGATCATATAGTTGCCCTTTCACCGTCAGATTCACAGTCTCTAATCAATCTTGGCGTTTTACGTGATAAGATTTCAGTGATCCCAAACGGTATAGATCCGAAGAAGTTCAGTAAGAGAAGGCATTTCGTCGAAAAGAACAATAAACTGAAAATATTGTGCGTTGCCAGATTTGACCGAAACAAGAAATACGAATCTTTGATAAGTGTCCTGAGCAGACTTGCCAGCCAAGGTCTGGATGTGGAAGCTTATTTTGTCGGCGCGGTTTCTGACAAAGAATATTTCAAAAAAATATTAGAGCTTGTCAAGGCAAATGGGCTGGAAAAGACCATTAGGTTTGGAACCTCAATTGACGACCCAGCATTGATAGATTGCTATCTCTCATGTGATGTATTCGTCCTACCTTCAAGTATGGAAACATTTCCACTGGCTATAATAGAAGCTATGTATGCAGGATTGCCAATAATAGCATCTAAGGTAGGCGGTATTCCGGACATAGTAAGAAATGGCGTCAATGGTTTCCTCGTTGATCCTAACGACATTAATGAGCTTTACGAAAAATGTCTTCAACTGCTAAAAGACGACATGTTTAGAGATTCTATGAGAGAAGCGAATCTGAAAGCTGCAAGAAGTTACACATGGGACAAAATCGCCGCGTCTACATACAATCTTTACGAGTTACTTATGGAAAAACGAGACACCGCAAGCTTCTAGGTGAGTTGAATGAGCACGACACAAGTTTGCTTTGCAATGAAGAGGTTCTCAACGCCATTTATCGAAGGTTATACTATTGGCTCAAGAAACCTGATTAGAGCAGCATGTCGCGCCAAAGTCAGAGCAACTGTAATCTCAGCTGAACCATTAAATTGCCCAAATGAAAATCCAGGATCTTACAGATTACCAACTCTGTTCGCAGAGAATCTCCACGTAGCCGATTTAATAACGGCTTCATACATGTCACTTCTACCAAGCCTAGGTGATTATGACATTATTCATTTCCTGCCTAACTTGGCAGGCGACTTATATGCCTCATTCACTTACAGACGAAAAAGAAAATCAAGCGCGATCATTGTCCATTTCTCGCACCCGTACGAACCCTATATTCACTCGCCATTTTCTGATTTTCGATTGACCGTATTATGTCGAAAAGTTTTGGATTACGTATTCTGTATTAGCAATTTCCTCGTCGAGTACTTCCACAAGAAGATTGGGATTGAGAGATCGAAGGTTTTTTGCATACCCTTTCCAATAGACACAGATAAGTACAGACCGCTGTCAAGAAAGAAAGAACTTCGAAAAAGATTAGGCCTTTCCGGAGAGTATATTGTAGCTTTTACCGGACAGATTGAGTCAGTTCGAGGTGCATTCGTACTTCTGAAAGCTTTTAATGATGTATTAAAATGTGCCGATAATGTCAAGTTGGTGGTTACCAATCCTGGATTATCATATGAAAATGCCAACCTAGTCCTTTTCGAAAAAATGATTAAAAAGCTCGATGTTGGAGATGCAGTCGTCTTGTTGAATGCACAAAAGAATCTAGAGGAAATATACAATTTGGCAGACGCTGTTGTCTTTCCGTACACTGGTCCGTACTATTACATGGACCCCCCGCTGACTTTGTTGGAGGCAATGTCAAGCGGTGCGTTTGTTATTGCGTCCAAAGTCGGAAACGTAAGCAATCTCATTCTTGACGGAGAGAACGGAAAACTCGTCAAACCAAAAAGTGTGACTGAGCTGAGTCATTCAATACTTGACACAATGAGAGACCACATCGACGGCAATGCACTAGGGTATAGTGCACGAAAGACAATTCTTTCGAAGTACTCAATGGAAGTTGTTGGCAAGTCTCTTGCTGAAACATACGACGCCATCCTAAGAAAATAGTCACAAATTGCAGAAGGGAAACGTAATATGGAGACACTGCGAATAGCACATGTTGACTTAATCCCGAAACTGAATGGTGGACATGTCGCAATAGCTAACATAGTAAAAGCCCTTGCAAACAAAGGTCATGAAGTACATTTGGTTCGAGGCACTTCAGAAAAAAACGAAAGAGACTCTGAAGAAGTCGACAAGTCAACTGGTGCAAGGTTCTTCATACACTACGTCGTGGGGCCAAAAACAGTCCTCAACATGCCTAGAGCTTTCAAAACAGCAGCAAGAAAACTTGAAGATTTTGATTCTAAAACGCGCTTCGACATTATTAATGCACATGCCGCTGGCGCTTTCGCAGTCATGCTTAGCCGTCAAAAGGACATTGAATCAAGACTTATCGTAACTCTGCATGGGCATCAGCTGTACAGGGCTTTGATGTTGGCAAGTGACCTTGTAAGATTTCGACAATCTCTGTTGCAGGTTGGGTTTGTGGAAAATGTGGCCGTCAACTTTTCCGGAGCTTTCCTATATTTTGGACTCGAAGTAATGGCTTCTAGGAGAGCAGTCTATACTACTGTTCCCTCAGAGTTTGACAGGACGCTTATGCTCAGAATGCATCTGGTAGATGAAGAAAGGATAGTTGCAGTTCCAAACTGTATTGAAACCCACTCAGGTTTTTCTTCAAGAGAACAGGCGAAAGAAGAGCTTAAGCTCGCCTCGTCGCAGGTCATCTTGTTTTCTGGCCCATTGATTCCTTTGAAAGGGGTGCACTATCTACTCAAAGCAATGAAACAGGTAAACAAGAAAGTACCGTCCGCAAAGCTTGTTCTTGCAGGAGAAGGAATGCTCCAAAGCCAAGCTCTAAAACGAGACAGCCCCTCATCTGACGAAAAGGTAATATGCCTTGGATGGGTGCCGCATGAAATGATGCACAAGTTCTACGCTGCAGCAGACTTACTGGCCCACCCAAGCCTTTATGAGTCCTGCAGTCTAACAATAGCAGAAGCATTAAGCCTTGGAGTCCCCGTTGTTGCCTTCAACACGGCTGCGATACCCGAGTACATATCAGACGGCAAAACTGGCTTACTAGCTGAACTGGGCAACTCAGACGACCTTGCAAAGAAAATGATAAACATACTGCAAGATGAAAACCTAGCTGAGAAACTCGGCAAAAATGGGAAAGAGTTTGCATCCAACACGTTCTCACCCAAAGCAGTAGCAGGTAAAATGGAAGAAGTGTATAAACATGTTAAATAGACCAGTTTAAAGAGCATAGAGTGATCTTATGAACAAAGTACGACTTATTGTCACAGGCTGTGGTGCAATTGCAGAAAAAGCTCACCTGCCAGCATTGAGACGAATTCCGCAAGCTGAAATTTCAGCCTTAGTAGACGCGAACCTTGGACGCGCGCAAGAATTGGCGAGAAAGTTTCACTTAAAAGATGCACTTATTAGCAATGACCATTTGAACGCCTTGGAAAAAGTTGACTGTGATGCCGGTCTGATTCTGACCCCCCCATCAACCCATGCACGACTGATAGAAGACTTCGCTTCAATGAAAAAACACATCTTCTGCGAAAAACCAATAGCGATAAACCTGGCCGACGCAAGGAACATAGTCAAGAGTTTACCCGAAGGCATCAAGTTCATGATTGGCTTCAGTAACCGTTTTCTACCGCAAATCAACAAGATGCATCAGCTTGTGAAATCTGGGGAGATAGGAAGACCTTTCGCAATGATCTCCCTATTCAGCCAAGACATTTTTCAATGGCCAACAGTTTCTGCATATCAATTCAAAAAAGAGCAGGGCGGAGGAGCGCTTTTTGACTCAGGAGCGCATTATGCAGACCTGTTTAGATGGTTCTTGGGCGACGTGAAATCTGTAGAAAGCAAAACTGCGTCACTGAACAAAAAAACCTCTTCAATAGACGATTTCGCCACTGTCCAATTTGACTTCATAAATGGAGCTACGGGAACATTATACGTGATTTGGTCAGGTCCAATGCTAAACGAGTTTTTAGTGATGGGTGACAAGGGAATACTGAAGGCCGACGGTTTGTCAAACAATGTGCAAGTCTTTAAGAAAGAGTTCTGGGTTCTCGCTCCAGTGGAAATAAAAGCTGAGAAAGTCTTGAGTCCTTATCATTCAGAGCTATTACATTTCATAGACTGCATTAGAAAAAACAGAGAAGTCGACATCGGAGCCAAAGAGGGTATAGAATCGCTAAGAATTATCTTAGCAGCATACAAGTCAGCCGAAACTGGACAAAAGGTCTTCATGAAAGCCTTTGAAGGTTAGCATATTGCAGGAAATAAGCCAAATTCCCCGTGTTGCAGTAGTGAAAATAGAGAACGGCAACATAGACGCTGCCATCAGAAAAGCCATCTCACTGATAGAACCAATTGATTTCAATGGACCAATAGCCATCAAGCCAAACCTCTGCGACCTCATCTCTTCAAGCCTTGGGGTCACAACAGATGTGCGCGCGATCGAATCCCTAATCAACATAATCAGAGAGAAAACAGACGCGAAGATCAGTATCATCGAAAGCGACCACTGGGTTGCATCAGCGGACAAGGAATTTGAAGAACTTGGATACAGAGAACTTGCCGCGAAATATGATGTTGAACTTGTGAATTTGTCCAAAGAACAGAAAATCCCAATCAAGATCAACGGACACTACTTTGATGCCTTCAGAAGCCCCAGAATATTACTGAGCAGCAGACTAATTTCCATATCCAAAATGAAAACACATTACCAATATAGGTTCACTGGCATACTAAAGAACCAGTTCGGTCTCATTCCGGAAGCGCACAAAGCAAAATATCACCCGTACATGTCTGAAGTTCTTGCAGACATTAATGGAACATTCAAACCGTTTCTATCAGTTATTGAAGGCCTATACTCGATGGAAGGTGCTGGGCCTGCTGAAGGGAAACCAATAAAGACCAACTTGATGATCTGCGGAACAGACCCGGTTGCAGTCGACACTGTGGCAGCCACAATTGCAGGGATAAATCCTCGAAAAATAGGTTATCTCAAGTATGCTGCTAAGAACGGAGTTGGTGAAATGGATGGCATTGAGGTACTAGGGGATCCGGTTCAGTATAGATTTGAATTCGTTCCATTGCTTTCATATTTTCTCAGCAGTTCTGCGATAAGAATTCTAAGAATAGGCAGGAAACTGGACAATTTTGGAACAAGAGTTTCTGGTTTCCTTGATCAGGCGTATGTCGCGATTCTCACTCTGAAACATGGGTTTCACACTACTTTGACCTATGGATCAATAACAAAAGATGCAATCTACAGGTTCGCAAAGGCGACGATAAGAAGAACGCTTTACAGAGTCAAGAAAAAACTACTCTGAAAGAGAAATCTGAAGCCGTCATGCTCAATCATAGCATGTTCTTTCATTGAGGCAAAAAAATGCAAGAATCTAAATTGATACTAGTCACGAGTTGGGACGATGTTACCGAGCTAGATGTTAAGCTAGCTAACCTTCTTGACAGTTATGGTCTCAAAGGCTCTTTCTACGTGATTGGGAAATCACTTGGAAAAAGGGTATCTAAAGACCAACTGCTTGATATGTCACAGACTCATGAGATCGGGGCTCATACTATGACTCACCCGACCTTAACAACGATTTCTGATGAAGAAGCAAGAAGAGAAATCGCTGGGTCAAAAACATTCTTAGAGAGGACTCTGGGTAAGCAAATAACCTCTTTCGCTTACCCAAGGGGGAAGTATAACAAAAGACATGTGATGATGGCGAAGGAAGCTGGTTTTTTCTGTGCAAGAACAATAGAACCTTTTTATTTCAAGAATACTGGAAAGCCTTACGAGGTTCCGGTCAGCATATGGGCTTTTCCTCATAAGTTCCGGGACTTAAATGCGATAAGCCGTCTCATTAGGAGTTTTCCGTCAGTTGCTACAAAGCCATTATTAATAAAGAATTGGAACAAGCTAGGAAAAGAGATATTTGACTTTTTGATTGAGCAAGGCGGCGTATTTCACATTTTTGGGCATGCATGGCAGATTGATGACATTGATGGGTGGAAAAGACTTGAAGACCTATTTGGTTATGTGGCGCATCGCAAAAATGTGGTATACACAACTGTAACTGGCTACGCTGAAAATTTCCTAATCATTAAGAAGCACTAATCTAAATCCATCAACGTTGATTAAATTTTCGTAGAGGTTAAGAGGTTTGTCGATTCGCTTGTCTGAACAAAGAGATGCCACTGAATGGAACAGACTGGTTATGAACGATCCTCAAGGAAACTTTTTTGACAGATTTGAATGGTGCCAAGCTTTAGGCTTAGTTTCAAAAAGCATCAAGCCATTACCATTATTTATAGAGGAAAATGGGAAAGCAATAGGCGTCTTTCCTCTTTGTTTGGTAAAACATGGATTTTGGGGAGACCTGGAGAGCTTGCCTTTTTCAGATTATGGCGGCGGTCCATTTTTCAGAAGAAAAGATGTTTTTGAGACTGCTGATTTTTCTTCAAGGTTTTACAATAATCTGATTGAATTTAGTTCAAGGAGACGATGTCTCAAGCTGTCAGTTAGGAGAGCCTATTTTCCAGATTTAGTCGACAAAAATACGGTGAAGAAGCCCGTTATTGCCGACACAAACACTTGCACTTTCATTTTTTCTCTCAAGGAAGGACTTGATCAGGTTTACCACAATATTGAACCAAGCCGAAGACGCTCCATAAGACAAGGCGAAAAAAGGGGAACAGTAGTTTATGAAGCAAAAAACTTGACTGATCTTAGGAATTTTCATGAAATATACGTTAAAACGATGATTGGGCTGAGGAGCACTTCGCTACCTTATCGCTTGTTTGAGTACATATGGAACGAATTTGTGCCGAAAAATGGAGCCAAGGTTTTCATTGCAGAAAACGACAACAAGCCCATCGGAGCCATTCTTCTTCTTGTGCATAAGCAAATCTGCCACGCGTGGAGCGGAGGCTCACTTGATCAATATCAAGATAAGAGACCTATGGATGTTTTGCTTTGGCATTCAATAAAATGGGCTTTTGACAGAAATC
>Ga0172364_10002478_pt1 | contig 14688 bp, 10 predicted proteins | sample LakKivSesite10cm_FD_114545 | JGI IMG/M metagenome (GOLD analysis project Ga0172364, IMG submission 114545) | Sediment microbial communities from Lake Kivu, Rwanda - Sediment site 10cm | ecosystem: Environmental > Aquatic > Freshwater > Lake > Sediment | place: Rwanda: Western Province, Lake... | reverse complement strand
TCATTGTTAGGATCGTTGGGGTTGCCGGTATCTGGCGGATGGTACATAATCTCGGTTATGCGGAGGTTTTCTGCTACCGGCCCAACCGCAAAGGTCGCCTCATTAAGAGCGCTCCAGGTGCTGCCGCTCAATACCCGGGCCTTGACGCAAGTGCTCTGACTGAGCTTGATAGGCCCGGAGTATGTGGTCGTGTGGCCGGTGTTTACAGCCCCGCCCGGCAAGCGTGGGTCGGAGCCATCGAGAGTGTAATAAATCGTGCCTGTAGGCGCCTGAATTTGCAGGGTAAATCCGCTGGGAACTAATCCGCCTTGCTCGTTGAACCCTGGGGCGGTGACACTTGGATACAGCGGAGCCAGAGCACCGCTTATTAGCCTGGTGCTTTTGAGCTGGCTGACAAGTACCTGGGTCCGGCTGGGGAAGAAATTGTTGATTTCATTATTGATTGCACTGAGCCATGTGTCCTTGGTTAGCGAGGCATTTCCCCAACGCGCAGACTCGGCAATAATCGCCATGTCGATTTGCTGCGCGCGGGCATTGAAACGTTCGATAGCTGCATTGGCGGTCAATAGGCCATTATTGAACAAGTATTTGTGCGCGCGGTCGGCAAAACGCATGCAGTACTCAGGGTGAGCCATCAATTCCTGATGTATCCACTGCGGGTTGCTGTAGCGGAATTGGTCGCCACACTGATAAGGTCCCGTTCTACTTGTCATGCCCCTGGACATAATGTGCTCGGCGTCGTGTATACAAAACCGAAATCCTTCTAGACCATTGTGGTTGCGGACGCCATACCAGTTGTTTACCCTAGTATTACCCAGGAAGTTGGAGATTGGTGCGTCGCGGTCGCCATCGTAAAAAATCATGATCATATAATCAATCAGGTTGTCGACATCCAGCAGGACCGGGTAGCCCAGATTTCGCGTCCCATCGGGATTCAGTCCTTGAGCACGATAATAGCTGGTGGGAGTTTTTGACACAGAATTGCCCAGCTCCCACAGTTGTTGCCAGGTATCGAGATTACCATCCGTAGCTTCAATAGTATAGCCTGCATTCGGCCCAGTCGCTTTGACACAGTCCCATTCTTCCCGGTCGCCGCCGAAGTAGGATGCCCCGAAGGCTGCTTCAGGGCGTTCCTGCGTCAGAAAGATGCCCCAGTACTGGCCGTTGATATACAGGTGATAGTATCGGCTTTTGGTGTAGGCTTGACCCATCCGACCCTGTGAGTCACGTGCCCAAACGTCGCGACACATTGTATTGGCGGGGCTGCCTTCGAGACTCCAGGAGTAGTTCTGAGAAGTGGCAAGGTCGACCTTATCGAAGCTTTCGGCGCCTTCACTGCCAAACAGTGGATAGTTAAGTTTGCCATCTCCATATTCGCTGCGGAAAAAAAGCCGGAAGGCGTGCTTGGGGTTAGCGTCCTGACGGCTATACCCTCCTCTGATCCGCAGGCCGGCATTAATCTGAAACCCATCCCGCATGTTGTCCGGCAGTTCCCAGCGTGTTCCTCCGTGACCATCAGGCACCTTCACTAAATCGGGAAATCCCGGGCCTTGAAGATCGGACGGATAAATCAACTCCAGCGATATCGGCCGTTCCCATGCACTACCGTGCTGGTTGGCGTTAACGTAAATGCCTTTGGGGGGGTCGAACAGGTTGGATAGATCCGTCACAATGGACATTGTAGGGATCGAGGTCAGCGCTTCTTCGAGCTGCGGTCCCCAGACCTGATGATTCACGATGTAAGAATTCATGCCGTATCTCAACACCTGGCCATTGACACCGCTGACGGGCCAGCCGGCCCCCGGCGGCTCACCGTTAGGCGACTGCTTTATCACATCTTTGAGAAAAATGTACGTGTGGGTCACGGTCCTTGAGGGCTGCCAGCCAGACTTCATCGCCTCGGCCCGCAAAAACGCGGTCCTGGAGATGCCAATGGGACCGGTGTAGACCTTGCCGGTCGGAAAGCGGCCGCCTGTCTGGTATGGCTCACTGCCGTCGACGGTGTAATATATTGCGACCCCCTCCGTAGCACAGCTAATAACTACATCGAATGGTGTGTCATAAAATCCGCGTTCGTGGCTGAATTCCAGGTCGGCTATAGCACCGATGTATGCACCACTATTTTGAGCTGCCGGCGTCGGACTGCTGAAAAATCGCAGGTCTTCACTGCTGTCTGGGTAGCGACCATAAGAAATATTGACAGTCTGTTCACCGAAGCTGAGGCTGTCAATCAAGGTGCTGCCATCGGCGGCAAACAGGCCTATCTCCTCTCCGCCGGCATTGAGCTGGAAGTTGGCGTGCAGACCGGCATCTGCTACATCGCCGTCCGCCCATATCAACAAATAACCGCCGGCAGGAATCGTAGTCGCAGCGGGATTATTGGTAGGAATTTGCCACATGGTGGGTTCAGCTAGATCATCTGTCAGATACATGCCGCCAAGATCAATCGCTTCATCGCCATAGTTGTATATCTCAATCCAGTCATCGTATTGGCCTTGGGGGTCTGCCTTAGTGCTGCTATTGGAGGCCATGACCTCGTTGATTGCCAGAGGGATACCATTCTGGCGCCAGTCTGTTCCGAGTAGGGCCAGGTCGGTCATGCCGACCTCGTCGTCTCCATTGAGGTCAGCCGAACTATCTGGGGCAGCCAACCACTGCTCGGCAAGAATCTGCAGATCCGCCATATCGACCTGACAGTCGCCATTAAGGTCACCCGGCGGACATTTTGCACGGCCATCACCAGGCGGAAACCAGAATAACGCCAGAAATAAAACCACGACTCTTATGGACTTGACCATCTTCTGCGACTTTCTACATCTGTGTTTTCATTAGCTATTCTAACAAATTTATGGTGCCAAAGTCAATGACAATTGACAACGGCCGACAAACTGCTTATTCTACGACCAGTAAAGAATAACCAAATATTTAGACCCGCGTTTCACGGGGTGTTGTGAATTAGCCTTTTAGAAGGAGTTCGACTATGAGTGATGCACTAAATCGACGAGAGTTCCTGGGCGTAAGCGCAGCCGGAGCAGGATCTGTGCTGCTGGGCAGGCAATGGATGGGCCAGCTTGCGATGGCAGGTGAACAGGAAGGGTGGCCGCCTAAATTGCCAGTGGTGAAAATCCACAAGGTTTATGTTGGTAGAACCGGCGGAATTTACTTATCGAGGCCGACCGAGGAGATTGCCAAGTTCGAGCAATACCTTGCTAAGCTGGAGGGCAAGCTTGGCGACGTGAAATTTGTCGGCGGCGAGGTCGTTCCTCCGGCTGATGTGAACGCGGTCGTTGCCAAGCTGAGCGAGGCTGATGGCGTCCTGCTGTTCCACCTTCAAGGACATGGTGGAGATGCGCCGGAACAGGTGATGAGCCAAATAATTGATGTCGGCCTGCCCACCGCAGTTTTCTCGCAACCCTTCAGCGGACATGGTTGGATGTACTTTCCTCAGTGGCAAAAGGCCGGCAAAAAAGTTGTCCTGCTGCCCACCAGTGACTGGAGCGAGCTGGGACGCGTAGTCGCTCTGATGCGGGTGCCTGCTCGGATGAGGCAAACACGGATCATCATGGTTGGCTCGCCCCAGGGAACAGAGGCTGCATGCTCACCTGAGGTGGTTAAACAGCGCCTCGGCACAGAAATGGTGCCCGTCAAGAACGAACAAGTCATCGAGGCCCATAAGGCTGTTGATCTAAAGGCCGCAGAGGCTGAGGCCGAGCAATACTGGATTAGTAAGGCTAAGGAAATCCGCGAGCCAAGCAGAGAAGAGATCATCAATTCGGCACGGCTGTACCTGGCGATGAAGAATATGATGATCAGAGAAGGCGCCCGTGCTACCGCCAGCTCACATTGCATGGGTGAGCCGGCTAAAGGCTGCCTGACCTACAGCAAGCTGAATGACGAGGGTCTGGTCGGAGCCTGCGAAGGGGATATGGACTCAACGCTGACGATGCTTATGTTCAGCTACGCATTCGGCGTGCCCGGTTTCATCAGCGACCCAGTGTTTGATGTTTCACAAGACGCCCTGATTCATTTCCACTGCACTGCGTCAACGAGGATGGCTGGCCCAGGCACCAAACGGCTGCCCTTTACCATTCGGACCCAGAGCGATAGCGAGAGAGGCGTGTCGCTACAGGTGGAGATGCCAATCGGGCAGACTGTAACCTGCGCCAAATTTATCAATGTCGACACAATGTTGATTTCCAATGGCAAGATCTTCAAGATTACTCAGGATGAACTCGGCTGCCGAACGCAGTTCTGGACAAAAGTGCGCGACGCCCAAAGCATGTTTAACAATTGGGGCTGCGGCGTACTAAAAGGCGGAGTGATGGCGCTGCTGCACCGCGACGTCTTTTTCGGCGACCACATGCAGGACATTAAGGACCTGGGAGTCCTGATGGGATTTAAGGTTATCGAGGAAGCATAAAACTCAAAACTGAAAACGCAAAGTTTTGGAGTTGGTAATTCAAAAGTTTTTAGCTTTTCGTTGTAAGCTTTTGGTTATCTGTGGCGCCGAGAATCCTGCTGGTAAATCCGCCGATCTATGATTTTGCCGCCTACGACTTCTGGCTAAAGCCCTACGGCCTGTTGAGTGTCGCAGGCCATTTGCGCGGCAAGGCGGATTTCAAGCTCTTCGATTATCTCGACCGGCTGCATCCATTTGCAGCCAACCAAAAGGATCTCGCCTCGGACCGATGGGGACGCGGGCGGTTTTATCACGAGGTCATTGCCAATCCGCCGTGCCTGGGGACGATTCCGCGTTATTTCCGGCGGTTCGGCTTACCGCGAAGCATGTTTGCGGATTTTATCGCCCAAGAAAGCCCCGTTGATTTTGCACTTGTGCAAACCACAATGACCTACTGGTACCTCGGCGTCCAGGAAGTCATACAGGATATTCGCAGAATATCGCCGCAAACAAAGATCATACTGGGCGGCAATTACGTGACACTATGCGGCAATCACGCAAAACGCCTGGGGGCTGACCTATTAGTGCCCGGCACAGACCTTGAGCCGCTCTGGAAATACCTGGAAATTGAGCCGGACCTTGTGCAACCTGCATTCTGGGAAGCTTATCAGAGGCTGAACACAGGCGTTCTGAAACTCAGTGATGGCTGCCCATTCAATTGCACCTACTGCTCCGTGCCGCAGGTTTACGGCAGATTCAAGCCCCGGCCGTTGCAGCGGTCGTTAGCCGAGCTGGAGCTATTGGCGAATTGCGGAGTCCAGAATATTGTTTTTTATGATGACGCCCTGTTGTTTGAGCCTGAAAAAGTCTTGGAGCCGTTCCTGAACGCGCTGATACGCAAGGGCGTGAAAATCAATCCGCCGTATGCTGGGCGGATAAATCTGCACAGCCCCAACGCTCTGAACGCCCGCTTTATAACGCAAGATTTGGTCAGACTTATGGTGCGGGCAGGCTTCAAAACATTCTATCTTGGCTTTGAAAGCTACTCAGTAGAGTGGCAGCAGCGGACCGGCTCAAAGGTTTTCTCCGAAGAACTCCAGCGGGCAGTGGAACTTCTGCTGGCTGCCGGCGCAGATGCGTCAAATATCACCGCGTATCAAATGCTCGCTCATCCGTATGGTGACACCGCCGAGCTTGAGGCCTCGATGCGATTTGTCCACAGTCTGGGCATTCGCGGAATGTTAGCGGATTTTTCGCCAATCCCCGGAACGCCGGACGGCGAATACTGCCGAAAGTGGGTGGATATGGATGAGCCCTTGATGCACAACAAAACCGCTTTCCCGATTATTCTGCTCGGCTTTGACGAAACAAATCGCCTGAAAGACCTGCAACGTAAATTAAACAGGCAATTACCAGTTTAGCCAGCACCTCCTTCGACCCGGCTCAGGACAGGCCTGTGGTGCTGGTTTCATTGGACAGCAGACAGAATCCAGAAGACGATTCTGGCGAAGGGTATCAGAGTATCCGGGTATCGGGTAATGGTTATCAGGATAGCAGGGCATCAGGTAAATTTCTCTCTGGAGCGTGATTTTCCGCTTTTCTGCATCCTGATTTTATGATAACCTGATTTCCTGAAGATATGCGTGACACGTGAAAAAGTGTTATCCGGCGGAAAAATACTGTTTAACAGGTATGAATTGGTGGTTATAATAATCTGAATTTCAGCCGATCCCGATCAATCGGGATTGTGGATGGGAAAAGCCGTGGATAGCATTCGCATCAATTGGCGGATTTTGGGGTCAAATAAGGAAATAAAAGAAAAGAGGAATTATGGTGTAATGAAAAACGATGGCTATGTGTAGTCTTTTCATAAGGGGGATTATATGAAAGTAAAGAAGGTATGCAGGGTTAAAGGTTACCGCATATTCCGTGACTTTTCTTGGCCTGTGGATCTGGCTGAATTTAAGGATTTTAATTTAGTTTATGGCTGGAATGGGACGGGGAAAACCATTTTGTCAAACATATTCAGGGATTTGCAGCACAATCGTCTCTCAGTTACAGGGTCAGATTTTCATATTGAAACGGAAAGTGGAATAATCAGGAGCGAGACTCTTAGCACAGCAGTTACCCTACCTTCGGTTCGGGTGTTCAACAGAGAATTTGTGCGAGAGAATGTCTTTACGGCTTCCGGCGATGTAAGCCCTATTTTTGTCTTGGGTGAAGATAGCATTGAGAAACAGAAAGAGATTGAGAGACTGAAAGGCGGGTTGTTGGAAAAGCAAAAAGAAGCAACCAAGAAGCACACTCAATTGCAGGATGCTGAAAGAAACCTTGACCAATTGAATATTGATAAAGCGCGAGAAATAAAACAACTGTTAAGCTCCAGTGGTCAGAATCCTTACAACAATTACAACAAGGCAGATTTTAAGAAAAGGTGCCAAGAGTTAAAAAATCAAAATTTGCAGACTTTTAAATTAAATGATGTAGCAAAAAATATTTTGACAAAGCAAAAAGAGGCGTCCTCGAGAGAAAAAGTTCAATTAGTAAATTTTTCTTTTGCCGATATTGTCAATCTTCTATATAGAGTAAGCGCAATCCTTAGCAAAACAGTACTATCGAAAGTCATAGAACGTTTGAAGAATGATCCAGAAGTCAGCAATTGGGTAGCCGATGGATTAAAGCAACACCGCAGAAAGTCATCAGAAGTCTGCCTTTTCTGTGAGCAGCCATTACCCAAAGGGCATCTGGACAAACTGGAGGGCCATTTTAACGATGAATATAATCAGTTTCTTTCTGAGATCGAGGAGCTAAGAAAACAAATAGAAAATCTAACCAATTCAGCTAAGAATCTTAGTTTGCCGAATAAGGCTCAGTTATATGAGCACCTTCAAGTAGAATATCAAAGTAAATGTGACATCTTCGAAGAGGAGAAGCAAGAATATATAAGCCACCTTCAATTGCTGTCAGAAAAGCTCACTGAAAAGAAGCTGAATGTTTTCAAATCAACAAAGTTGGATGCGAAAATTCAAACGCCAATCGCAACGACGATTGATGAGCTTAATGACGTCATTAAAAGACACAATCAGAAGTCAGACAACTTTGCAGAGGAAGTTAGAAACGCTAGAGTAAAGCTTGAGAACTGTTGCGTTGCGGAATCACTTGATGAAGTCCTTCAAAAAGCAAATCAGATCGACTCTTTGAAAGAAGAAAGGCAGAGGGTCAACAATGATGTTGAAAGCATAAGAACGAATATTACCAAGCTCGAGCGTGATATCGTTGAGCATCGCAGACCCGCCGACGAACTGAACAAAGATTTGACCGCATATCTTGGCATGGATGAACTACAGTTTGACATAAAGGAAAATGGTTACCAGATTACAAGAAACGGGGTAACTGCAGACGCAATTAGCGAAGGTGAGAGAACAGCCATTGCATTTCTCTACTTCTTAAAATCACTTAAGGACAAAAACTTTGACTTAGCAAATGGGATCGTCGTTATTGATGACCCGGTATCAAGTCTTGATGCCAATTCATTATTTCATGCCTTTGGTTTTATGAAAGAACGAACGAAAGAGGTTGGTCAACTTTTCATTTTCACCCATAATTTCTGCTTTTTCAGGCAGGTCAAAAATTGGTTCAATTATATCAACAAGTATAAGAAAAAACTTCACAAAGAGGCGGATTTTTACATGCTACAATGTGAGGGTAATCGTGGCTCGAGATGTGCCAAAATCACCGCTCTTGATAGGCTTCTTCTCGATTATGACTCGGAATATCATTATCTATTCAGCTTGGTTTATAAGGGTGCAAACTCAAAAAGTGAAGAATTGGAACCATTTTACAATCTTCCAAATATTAGTCGTCGATTATTGGAGGCTTTTTTGGCATTTCGTAAACCTTCTACCGAAAGCTTATATGCTAAACTTGAGCACTTGAATTTCGACAACGCCAAAAAAACAAGAATTTATCGTTTTTTGCAAACTCATGCCCATGGGGATGAAATTGACGACCCTGAACATGATATTTCCATTCTGAGTGAGACGTCTGAAGTTTTGAAGGATTTACTTGACTTGATCAAGTCAGAAGATAAGGGGCATTTTGAGGAAATGGAAAAGGCTATTAAGAATGGCTAATATGCGCGATTAGAGTGTTCATGGGCAGGGATTGGCGGGGAAATACTTTAGAAGCCCCCCTGCGCGAAGCAGGGGGCTAAACGAGCACGCCGCTGTGCGATTTGGTTTGACGAAAATGGCATGCGGGCGTATTTTATGATTCGAAATTCAAACGTACCTTCGTGGATCTATGAGCTTGGATTCCCGCTTGCGCGGGAATGACAGTCGGGCGTTGTATGGGTTGGAAGACTTTGGTCTGCAGTGCAAGGTTTAATAAGGAGTGCAGCGATGCGAGTTTTGAGATTGTTAATGTTGGCGGTGGGGCTGGGCTTGGTAATCTTCGGCTGCGCAAAGAAAGAGCCGATAGGTGAGCCGGCTAAGCCGAGCGAGCCTGCGGAAAAACCGAGAGTTAGTGAAACGCCGAAGGAGGCTGCTATGGGCATAACTATTCAGTGGTTCGGCCACGCCAGTTTCAAAATCAGCCACGAAAAAACAGTTATATACATCGACCCCTGGAAACTGAAGGAAGAGCCGCACGATGCGACATTAGTGCTCGTCAGTCACAGTCACGGCGACCATTACTCGGCTGGGGACATCGCGAAGGTTCGCGGGCCGGATACAAAGCTAATTGCCTCGGCTGATGTCGTTACCAAAGAGGGTGTGGGAGAATCGCTCACGCCAGGGATGACGATTCAATCGGGCGATGTGCGGATAATCGGCGTGCCGGCTTACAATACCAACAAGCGATTTCATCCCAGAGAGAATAACTGGCTGGGCTTTGTAATCGAGGTGGGCGGCAAGCGAATTTATTACGCCGGCGATACCGACCTGACCGAGGAAATGAAGGCTCTAAAGAATATCGACCTGGCACTATTACCGGCGGGCGGCACATATACGATGAACGCGGAAGAAGCGGCTCAAGCCGCCAACCAGATAAAACCCAAGATGGCTATCCCGTATCACTGGGGTGACATCGTCGGCCGGCAAGAGGACGCTGAAAAGTTTGCCAAATCGGCGAGCTGCAAGGCAAAGGTGCTCAAGCCCGGCGAGAGCTTACGCATAGAATAAAATGCTGTATTTTTTTGTTGACAGTCAAAGAATGCTCCGGTAGCATTTTTTTGATAGTGTTAAGGGCGTATTCTTTTATCCCTCGAAGAATACCTCTGGTAAGAGTTGAGGGAATTTTTTACGGGGCTAGTCGGCCTAAGGAGTGTATTGTGGCAAAAGGTAAAGTAAAATGGTTCGATGAAAGGAAAGGGTTCGGTTTTATCACGCCGGACGATGGTGGCAAGGACTTGTTTGTGCATCACACAAATATAATGGGGCAGGGGTTTCGGTCCCTTAGTGAAGGCCAGAGCGTCGAATACGAGGTTGGGCAGGGACGAAAAGGACCACAGGCAACCAATGTGCGTGCGGCCGAAGCCTGATCGCGGCTCGCCGGAACGTGAAAGCCGAGGGTCCCGCCGATATGGGCGGGACTTTTTTATTGATGATTGTTCAACTTGGGCTGGTGGCGATCTGGATTGGAAAAGCAAAAGAGGTGAAGGTATGTCGGGAACTAATAGCAGCGCAACTGCCTGGATTTTGTGGCCTTTTGCGGCGGTGTGGAGACTGCTGGCAACAATTCTGGTTATTACGGGGCGGGTGTTGGGCATAATACTTGCGCTGGGATTGATGGCTGTCGGGGTCGCGCTGACGATAACGGTGGCTGGCGCACCGGTGGGTATTCCGGTTGCCATCCTGGGATTTCTGCTGATGATACGAAGCGTTTTTTGAACCGCCGGGCAAGAACCCCCGGCAGAGCCGGGGCTAAATATTTTTTGGTTCGCGACGGCTGATTATCTTGCCGGCAAGGTCAGTACTCTCTGGCACTTCGGGCAAGTAACTTTGTTGCGCTTATAATTCGGTGGAATTTTCAATTTCAGGCCGCAGGCGCAAGTCAGGAACAAGAAGCCGTTGACTCTTCGCATAAGGTCGCCGACCTGGCGGAGCTGTTTTTCCAGACGCTCTTCTTTTAGAGCTTCGGCACTTGGCCCGCGTAAGGGGATATCCTCTTTACGCTGCGCAGAAAGTGGAACGATTGTCTTATGCCGGGTGACGCTGGTATAGGCATCGGAGTAGTCTTTGAAAGATGCGCCGCCAGACATGCTGCGCAGAATCCTTATTCTCTCGGAGATCGGCGGATGTGTGCTGGTCAGATTGGATAATTGCATCTGACCTTTTTTCTTAAACGGGTTGACGATATACATAGGGGCGGTGACCTGGTTGGCGGCAGCTAATTGCGCCGAAGGATCGTTAGCGATTTTCTCCAGGGCGCTGGCCAAACCCTCGGGATAACGGGTCAATCTTGCGGCGCCGGCGTCGGCCAGGTATTCGCGCCTTCTGGAGAGCGCAAAATACAGAAGGTACGCCATTATCGGCGCCAGGATCGCAGCAAGGACGGCGATCAAGAGTATGACAAGCTGGGCCTGGCCGCCGCCTCCGCGGCCGGAGGAATATCTTCGTCGAGAGCCCATCGCCGAACCGTAAAACATTCCGCGTAAAAAGACCTGTGAGAGCAAGACGATGGCGCCGAGCATTATGCCGGCCAGCGTAACGTACAGGATGTCACGGTGAAGGATGTGACTTATCTCGTGTGCGGTGACGCCCTGGAGCTCGTCGCGATTGAGACGTCCCAGCAGGCCGGCGGTTACGGCTACGGATGCGGATTCGGGACTTCGGCCGGTCGCAAACGCATTCGGGGCGGGGTCATTGATGATGTAGATTTTGGGCATCGCGGGCAGACCCGCCGCGATCTTCATTTCCTCGACTATGTTGAAAAGCTGCGGGTGCACATCGTGCGTGACGGGCCTGGCTTTGCTGGCAGCTAACAATATCTGGTCACCCGATGAAAAACTTACCACTGCGAGCACCAGCCAGATTGCCGCCGCAACAATCAGGCCGAAGAATCCGCCCGCCGGGTCGCCAGAAAAGCCCATGCCGATGATAAAGCCCAGCAGCAGCAACACTGCCGCCATCAGCACCATCAGCACGATGGAGTTTCGCTTGTTGGCTCTAATCAGTTCCCACATTCGTAGCCGTTTTACGCTGCCCTGTCCTTACGATTCGGGCAAACCGGGCATCGTTTTGAAGCGTAAATCGCAAAGCTAAAAACGTAAAGCTTAGGAATTCCACAGTTTTACGCTTTAAGCCTTAAATTTTCAGCTTTTCAGCAGAGCCTTTACGCTAAGTAAAGCTCACTTTGGGCACCTCTCGCTCGGCGGCGATTTGCACCTCAAAGAAATCACGTTTGCCGAAGGCGAACATGCCGGCAATGATGTTAGAAGGAAACATCTGAATCTTGTTGTTGAAGGACAAGACTTGGTCGTTGTAGTTTTGCCGGGCAAAAGCGATTCTGTTCTCGGTGCTGCTTAGCTCTTCCTGCAGTGCTAAGAAGTTCTGATTGGCCTTAAGCTCAGGATAATTCTCCACGACCAGCATAAACTTGCTAAGCGCCTCGCCCAGAGCTCCCTCAGCCTTTGAGGCCTCCGAGACGCTTCTTGCACCCATAGCCTGGCTTCGCGCTTTGGTTATAGCTTCGAAGGTCTCGCGCTCATGCTTCATGTAGCCTCTGGCGGTTTCGACCAGATTCGGAATCAGGTCGTGCCGGCGCTTCAACTGGACGTCAATCTGCGACCAGGCGTTTTTCACCTGGTTGCGGAGTCTAACCAGAGCGTTGTAGATGCCGATCACGAAGAAAATGAGCAGCACAACAGCAACAGCAACGATTATTAGTGCTGTTATCATTTTTGCTCCTATTTATCGAAGGTGGTTTGCTTTCTTTACGTTCGCTTTTTGATAATCAAGGCGGCGACGATCGCAACCACTGCAATGACAATTAGTATTATACTGTACTTGACCATAATTATCTCCTTTTCTTAAACATGTGTTGTTATTGTTTGCATTGGAACTATTTTAGTTATCAGATTTCATCGCCCGTTAGCCAGTTGAGGCTAAGGCGAACAAAGGCGATTTTCTCGTAGGCATGATTTCTGCCCATCTCGTACAGACACGCAATGTCACCATCAGGCAAAGCCGCCAGGCAGGAGTATGCCGACGGGCCGGGATAAAGCAATTTTCCGACCGGCCAGGTTTTGCCCTCGTCATAACTAAGACGAACCGTCATCTCAATGCGATTACTGGCGCTGGCAGGGTTGGAAAACAGCAATCGGCTCTTACTGCCCGGGCCAGGCCAACTGTACCGGATGAAACTCGCCTGGCAAATTGGCTCAACCAGGGTCGGATCGTGCGTGACTTTCGACCAGGTGAGTCCGCCATCGGCGCTGGTGGCGATGGCACGGAACGTTTTCGAGCGGTCGTAGTTGCGCATATTAATCATGAGCGTTCCGTCGGCTAATTCGACTACTTGGCATTCGTTGACCTGGGGACTGATTACCCCGCCGAGTTTCCAGGTCTTTCCGTGGTCGTCACTAATGATTACGTGTGAGTTGTAGCCAGCCGGATTATTTGCACTGGCAGCGACACTGTGGTCACAGGGAATTACCAGACGTCCCTTGGACTGGCCTTTCTGCAACTGGATGCCCACGCCTGGGCCGGTAGCATACCAGCACCAGCCAGGCTGCTTGGTGGTCTGGGTTATTTCGATTGGTTTTGACCATGTGATGCCGTCATCATCGCTTCGGGTGACCCAAACACGGCGGGTATCCTTACCGGTGTTTGATTTGATTTGAGCCTCGGTGTCGTCGCCCCGGTTCCAGGTCATAAGCAGCCAGATAGTGCCGCTGGGCTCGTCCACGACCGGGCAGGGATTGCCGCAGGTATTGTCTTTGTCGTCCCAGACAAGCTGCTGGTTGCTCCAGGTTCTGCCGCCATCGTTAGAACATTTACAAAGTAGGTCAATATCGCCGGAGTCGCTGCGGCTGTTCTTGCGCCCCTCGCAAAAGGCCAGCAGCATCCCGTTTCTTGTCACCAGCAGCGAAGGAATCCGGTAGGTGTGGTAGCCACTGGCGCCGCTGACGAACACATCGCTTTGCTGGGGCTGGCCAGCCGCAGACTGCTGAGCACCCAGCGTCACAGGGGTTAGCAGCACAGCCCATATTATCTGAACGAGTCCCTTCACGTGAAGTCCCTGGTCTTGCTATTGCTGATTTTTGCCGAACATAGCGGCTAGTAATTTTTGAATTTTACTGTCTTTGTCTAATTGCGCCCTGCCTAAAATATCCTCTAATTCGCCTTTGTCAAACCATAAGCCGTCACCTCGCCGGCATTTGTCGATCAGAAGGGCCGGTTCAGTAGTGCCGATGATGATTTTCTGCATTTTTTTATCGCAGATAGGACACTTCCTCGGTTTTTCGGTGACGCCGGCAGAGACTTTGAATGAGTCGAGAAGTTGCCTGGCTTGTTGAGCCTGGCCGAGCAGGATTTCTAGCTCGCCGGCGTCGAGCCAGATACCGCCGCAGTCTGTGCAATGGTCGATTTCGACCTCGGCCAGCTCAAGTGTAATCATTGCATTTTTACAAGCAGGACAATCCATAAAGAATTCAAAATTCAAAAATCAAAATGTAAAATGCCAACCGAGAATTCAAGACCAGCGTAATCTTATCGTTTAATAGCATAATTCTCCACCGCTTCTTCGACTGTCAAGCAAAACTCCGGCGACATCGGCTAAAATACTACATTAGCTCGGCTGGCTGGTCAAGAAGACGTTCTGCAAATTTGACAGTAATTGTTGACTACTGATTATAGGACGTTTATTGTGCCTTACAGCTTTTTGTCCGCAAGAGTGATTCTCGCTTGTCCTATACGCCTTAGCGGAATTTGGAGCTTTCCGTCTCGAATATTTCTTCTTGACGCTGGGAATGGACTTGACTAATATCGGGCGAATTCGATGAGCCGCTACTTATTATCGTATCGGCTAAAACCTCTTAAGGCCGAAAATTATGATAGTTGACTGCCATACACACATAAACTTTGCTGCTGACGACGTTGAGGCGTCCGAACATCTGGCCGCAGCACAGACAGTAGATGCCTGTATAGTGCTTGCGACCGCGAATGGTCCGACCGAGGAAATCAACAATAAGCTGGCTGAATATGTCAACAAGCACAGAGAAAAGCTGGTGGGCTTTGCCGTGATAGATCCCACAAAGGACAAAATTAATACGAAAAATCTCGTCCCTA
>Ga0172364_10002476_pt1 | contig 14699 bp, 11 predicted proteins | sample LakKivSesite10cm_FD_114545 | JGI IMG/M metagenome (GOLD analysis project Ga0172364, IMG submission 114545) | Sediment microbial communities from Lake Kivu, Rwanda - Sediment site 10cm | ecosystem: Environmental > Aquatic > Freshwater > Lake > Sediment | place: Rwanda: Western Province, Lake... | reverse complement strand
CTCCTTTATATAATTATATTATATTAAAATTTCTCATAAAGTCAATAAGTTTATTAGATCAAGATCATAAACCAAATACCCAGTTTTTCGCGAATAAAGTCTATAGGAAACAATAATTATTTTTCAAGGATCAAACGATAAAAAAATGGCAATCAATTTTTTTAAATCTTGTCACAGAGTTTAAATTAACAATATTTTGTTGAACCATTTTTTGCTGCTGGTCCAACGATATATGGTTGATTGGTTGAATCAAATTTTATTTCGGATTCGTCTCTCTGTTTCCACCAGGTGCTAATATCTATGGGCTTTGCAAACCAACATTCTTTTTTCTCTTTTATATATTGCAATAGTTCCTCATAGCGTTTAAGATTTTTTTTATTGATATAATCAGGGTGAACTATTACCAGTGCCATACCATTCATTTTTTCAATCCAATCAATCTTTTGTTTCCAGATTTTGATATCCTTATCCTGCCGGATTTCAAAAAGAGTGTGGTCCTGAGGGAGTGTTATTGGCAATTCAACAATTTTTCCTATAAAAAAAGGGAAAGTTGACAGACAACCGCCGGGTTGAGGTCCATAAGGGTCTGTATCAGGAAAAGATGAATCATATTCAAATGGTAGCTCCTTCAGCCACTCAAAATTTCTTAAGAGGGAAGGCGACCGAAAGCCTCTTGCACCCCATCTTGAAGCATAAATCTCGATCTTTTGCATTCTTTCGTCAAATATTTTCTTTGAACAGAATAATTTGCCATCATGTTTTAATCCATGAATGCCTATTTCGAAACAATGTTCTTTTAATTCCTTAATAAGTGTTTCTGAAACCAAGTATTTTTCAGGCACAAAAAACCAGGCAGAACGAAATCCCAATTTTTTCTCAAATTCACAGATTTTATTGATATTTTTTAATCCCTGTTCTGTTTCAACATCATGGGTTAGAACAAATGCAAAATTTTTCTTATCTGGCCAGAACCAGATAAAAGGAATTTTATTATCTTTATATTTGTTTTTTAAAATTTCTCTTTTGAAATCTTCCAGATAAGATTCGATTGGCCAGTGAGGAAATTCATTATCAATAGATTTTGTCCTTACTCTTCTTAAATAAATTTGTAAAAAACGTGGAATCAAAGGTTTGATTGCATAGAAAAATTTCAAACTTCTAATATTATTATTTTTTTGATAATTTTCAAAGAGAAATTTTTCAAATTCCCTTTCAAAAGGTAAAAGAATTTTATCGTATTCGCTTGGTAATTTCCAGAGTCTTGTTAATTCACCCATAAATTATTGATAAAACCCTCCGTGATGCTGAATTCACTTCTGCATCTATTGAGATTCCAAAATAAATTCGGAATGAGAAAATGATTACACAAGCTGATAGGGGAATGTTTTTTATCCCAAATGTTTATAAAACAAATTTCCAGCAATTTTCAATAGCGGAATGGACGTCTTTTTTAAAACTGAACTTACTATTCTATATCTCAAACTACTTTCTTTTGTTGCACTTGTTCCTCTAATCTCAGGCCAGTAATAATAAGGTAAATCAATCTCTTCCGTACCCCAGTGGCGTTTAAGAGCCATTAAACCGGGATTATCAGGCGAAGTTCTACCGAGATCAAAAATTTTATAATCATTTTCAACGGCCCATTTTATTGCTTCCCACAGAATTAAATGATTGGGTTGGAATTTTAAATAGTTGATGTGCGAAGCATTAAATTTATAATAGATTGTGTTTTTATAGATAAAGAACAAACTTCCCGCAATCACAATATTTTTGTATCGTGCAATTAATAGAAAACCCAGATTTCTATTAAAAATTTCCTGCTGGATGTGAAGAAAGAATTTATATGGTTGGGGAATTATACCATGTTTTCTACGGGTAAGAATATTTAATCTATAAAATGATTTCAAAATTTCCTCGCTCACCGATTTTTCAATAATTATACCCGAATTCTGTGCCTTCCTTATTGGATAACGAATTGATTTTTGCTTAAATTCCTTCCAGAGGTTATCTAGTCCAATAGAAATGTCCAGTCTAAAAAGTTTATAGTAGTTATGTTTATTGAAATTGAATTTTTTAAGAGAATCAGCCATCTCACCTCTTATTTCAATATTATCTAACTTTCTTTGCTTCATCATTTTTACAATTGGAAAAAAGATAAAATCAATATTTGTGGATTGATTGAATAGGGGGAAACAATTATCAGTAAAAGGGAGGCAGACAAGGCGGTTTCCTGTAAGATAGTTCTTTATAAGAAAAAAGGGACAACCCCCTGCAACTTTTTGATCGGCTTCTTCAATTAAAATAAAATAATATGGTATATAACCGTATGTCTTTTGTATTACTCTCGCCCAATTAGAGGTATGAAAAATTGTCCCTTCGGGATGGTTGTAGATGAAATTATCCCATCTTTTATCTTCTGAAGGGTCAATTACTTTAATTATCATATAAATAATCTTCCAAATACTTAATAATATATTCTTTGTTTTCGGAATAAATGGGTTTAAGGTTTTTAGTTCTTTTAGTTATTTGAATTTTTTTAATATCCTCTTCTGATTCAATTCTTATTAAACGTTTAATAGAGAGTAGATGGTTATCCACATCTCCCCATAGTCCGGAAAAATAACTATATGCAGGAATACCGAGGCAGGCTGATTCCCTCAACATTGTACCTCCGCCACCAATTACCAGGTCTGCGGTAGTAACAATTTCAAAGCCAAAGTATTGTGGGTCAGGTATTATACAATGTATTTTATGAATGTTAAAGAAATTACTGATTTCATATGCCTGCCTTTTGTTGCGTGGAATAAGAATAACTGAAATATCTCTATAATAAATTAAATATTCAAGAATATTCCATAAAAGTATAGTTGATTTTCTATTATAGTAGTGACTTGTTGGCATTTCGGGTCTAAGGAGAATAATAATTTTATTTTTATCTAATTGTAATTTTTCACAGATGATTTCGTCCTGATTGTAATCAAAAATATATATTTGTTCTTTAAATCCGGGGTAGTGTTCAATTTTATCTTGATACCTACCCCAGCAGGATTTATTTATAACACTTGGCACAAGTAATTTATAAGTAAATCGAACAAATAATTGGTCAGATTTTTCATAATCATCAAGTGATATTGCAGGAACGCGCAAAATTTTTGATGCCAGGATTTGACTTCTTGAACCGTGTGATAGTGCCAGATCTATCTTTCTTTTTTTATATAACATTGCAAGTCTAAATGCTCTAATGATTGTAGCAAATATTTTAATCAATTTATTTTTGGATATTAAAACATTCTGCGAATCTGCCTTAATTCCAGCCTTTTTTAATAAATCTAAAGTGTATGAGAAATTGCGTGCCGAGCAAATACATTCAAATCCTTTAGCTTTAAAATATTCATATAAAGGTTTTAATACCCATACATGAGGTGCATTCTCAAAATCGAACCAAATAGTCTTCTTGGTGTTAAACTCTATAAGGCCATCTTGTAACAATGTTTTTGAATTCTGCATTTAGACCTTTATTTATAGCTATTAATTTCTATCTAAAGAATGTTCTGAACCATTGTTCTAAAGATAGTATCAGGAAAAGATGTCGTTTATAATCTTTTATTCCGGATTTATGAATATGATACATATTAAGCACAGCATTGTAATTGAAAAATTGCTTTGTAAGCGAAGTATTCTGGCTAATTAAATTAAGAAAATACCGCTCAAACTCATTACTAAGCCAAGTCCGCATTGGGTTTGTAAATCCGATTTTTCTCCTTTTTATAAACTTTTTTGGTAGCCATTTTTCTAAATATTTTTTGTGAATGTATTTGAACTGAAAATTCTTTATTTTGTATTCTGCCGGAATCAATTCAGCAATTTTTAAAAAATTAACATCTAAATACGGTACTCTCGCTTCAACGCTTGTCGCCATTGACATTTTATCTTCGGCAAGTAATAAATCATCGGGTAATGAAAAGCGGACATCAATATATAACATTTTATCAAGGGAAGAATGATTTGTAAATTGTTTGAAAAATGGTTTAATATAATTTTTACCATTATCTAATTCAACTGTTCTTTTCAATATTTCGCCATAAATTTGATTTTTTTCTTCAGGAATGAATACCGAATAAATCAGAAAGAATCTATTGATTTCGTCGGCAATATTCAAGGTGTATAGGGAGCGTCTGAGCCGTTCATTTTTTACTAATAAACTGAGTGGTTTTGTCAAAAGTTGTGGTGCTATCGTTAGCATAAAGCGATATCTTTCTCCGATATACCTGTGATAACCTCCAAATAACTCATCAGCCCCCTGGCCATTTAATAAAACTTTAATACTATTTTCATGGGCAAGCCTCGCGACAAAATAGTAGGCGAGTGCTGATTCGTTGCCAAGCGGTTCTTCGAGTTGCCACATGTATTTATCAAACATCTCCTGATAATCATTTGCACTTAAAATCATATTTTTGAAAAAACCGCCGAAATAGTTACAGGAGGTTTTTGCTAAATTTATTTCATCAAATTTTTTATTACCCTCAAAACCTATCGTAAAGCAATTTACCGGATTTTTTGAATATTTACGCATAATTGCCAATAATAAATTTGAATCTGTCCCACTGCTCAAGGAAAGACTTATTGGGACATCGCTAACCATCTGCCTCTTTACAGCAGATTCTATACTACCACTTAATAATTGTGTCCATTCCTCTATTTTTTTGTTTCTATCTATTGATTCTACTTTTTTCCAGTAGTATGTGATTCTGTGGCATCCTGAAAAATCTAACTTCAAGAAAGAACCAGGCGGTAGTTTGAATATATTGTTGAATAAAGTCTTTGGAGATGGAGTATGGCGGAAAGTTAGATGCAAATCTAATGCCTCAATATCTATCTCTTTTTTATAGACAGGATATAAAAGCAAGGCCTTAATTTCAGAGGCAAAGATAACAGCCTTTCCAGAATTATAGAAATAGATGGGTTTAACGCCCAGATGGTCTCGGGCAATAAACAATTCTTTTTTATTTAAATCCCATATTCCAAAGGCAAAAATACCCCTGAGGTAATTTAAAAAATTTATACCGTATTCTTTATAGGCATTGATAATCACTTCAGTATCCGAATTTGTCCTAAACCTGTATTCTTTTCTTTTTAATCCTTCTCTAATTTCTTGATAATTATAAATTTCGCCATTATAGGTAATCCAAATCGTCCTTTCCTGATTTGCCATTGGCTGATCCCCTTTTTCTAAGTCAATAATCGCTAACCGACGGTGACCAAAACCAAGACCATTTGTATCATCGTAATAAAATCCCTCACCATCAGGACCGCGATGCGAGAGGATGTTGGTCATACTTTCAAGTAATCTCCGGTCTACCGGTTCTCTATTACGATAATTGAATATGCCAACTATGCCACACACCTCAGACCTCCTTGGAGTGTCCAGTGAAAATTTGATCTCGATTATTTGGTAAAGCCTTCGCTTTACATTCCATTAATTCTCCCACTTCCTTCATTGTCATAATATCAAGTTTGCCTTCTTCTTTTTTCTTCGCACAGTATTCAAGTATTGGGAACAGCGCTTCTTCTATTCGTTGTTTAGATATTGAAGGATGGAACCAGAAATGGCATAGCGCCTTTTTTTCAATTGCTTTATCTACATATTTTTTGAGCCGCCATAAAATATATCCTGAATTCCAATTTTCATCAGGGATTATATTTGAAGAAACAAGGATTGCCCATATTCCTTCTTTTAATTTAATGGGTCTTGAAATTTCCACTTTTATTAAAGGAAAATACCGCATATATTTATAACCATGCCTGACAAGCAGTTCAAAATATCCAGCTTCTTCCCCTGGAAAAATCATTGAGACGGGTTTGATTCCAAATTGCAACATTATTGCATTACATTTTATTATTTCTGCTTCAGCAAGTTCTTTGGGGCAATATCGCTCATTGAAACCTATATGGGAGAATGTATGGCAGGCAATTTCATGTTTGACTTTTGAGTTTAGAATACTTTCAATTAAATCAGGCGCGTACCAGGCGGGTGCTGATTTATAGTCTGTGCAAGCGTCAAATTCATACCAATCTCCTTTTTTGAACTCCCAATATGCATTTTTGAAATAATCTGGCCTTGGCATTTCAGGATGGGCAACACCATTTTTTCTTTCGCAACTTTTTAAAAAAAGATGACCCACGATTGCCCAGGTAATTGGAATTTGCAATTCATCAAGTTTCTTCAAGATCTTCGGTGTATTTTCTCTTTCTTGTAAACCAATTTTTTCTGAGTTAATCTTAGAATTACGGTCATACCGCCAAGCCCAGGCAAGTTCTAAATCAGCAGAAATACATAAAATGCCCCTTTCAAAATTGATATCATTTTCATCTTTTAATAAAAGATAACGAGGCTTCCTGACCAAGTGAAAGACAATTTGGGAACGCAGGGTATGAAGGTTTGCCAATAGATTCATGGCACCTCTTTAGAGTAGTGATTGATAAATTTTTTCAAGATTCTCAGTACGGTTTTTGACATCAAAATTTTTGATTGCCCTTTCTGCTGCAGCTCTTCCCAAACGCTCCCGCAAATTTTTGTTTTTAATTAATTCTTTTAAGGCACCAGACAAACCTTTTATATCCTTTTCCTTCACCAGAATACCCTGTTTATAGTTTTCTATTACTTCGGGGATGCCTGCGTGGTATGAAGATACTACAGGAAGCCCTGAAGCCATTGCTTCAACAATTGTGCCAGGGATACCTTCTTTATCTCCCTTAACTGTGATACTGGGCAAGGCAAATATGTCAGCATTATGATATACATTAACAAGCTGTTTACTGCTGTACGGAATAAAACCTAAAAAATTGACCTTATTCTGCCAGCCATATTCTTTTACCATTTTAACTAAATGTGATTTCATTGGTCCATCGCCAACAATCGTTATTGTAAATTTTTGGGGCATCTGATTTTCAATTTCCTTCAGCGCCCTAAGAACTAGATGTTGGGCTTTTTTTATTTCTAAGGTGCCTATCATCAATATATTCACGATTTCGTTATCCTCATACTTTTTCTCAGGATTTGCAAACTTCTGTACCTCTATGCCATAGTAATGAACTACTATCTTTTTTTCAGGACAACCAAGCATAATCAAATCTCTTTTCATATCTTCTGACATCGAAAGAAATATATCCATTGCCTCAAAAATGGGCATGAGATATATTTTACCGTAGCCAAAACAGGTGCGCGGAAAAGAAGATGTATCATAGCCATATAATGAAACAACTCCTGGCAAATTCAAATTTTTCTTTAAATTTAAAAAATATCGGGCGTCAACTGCATAATGAAAATGCAGCAGCTTTGATTTATTCTGGGCTATAGCATCTATTAATATTTCGCATTCCTTTTTTGTCAAATGACGCATGAATTTATAAGAATAATTTGCTAATATTCTATGAAACCCTTTAAGAATTTTAATGGAAGCGAAGACATCTTTTACAACGGGTCCATTATTTTTTTCGATACTATGGCATAATACAATTGGTTCAAATGATTTTAAATTTGTTATCTGGTAGCGAATAAAAGTTTCAGTGGGAGCCAGATAAATTCGCACTAAATGGGCGACAACTGGTTTAATATCCATGGTTTATTGCGGAATATTCATTTTCTCGATAGTATTCTATAAACATTTACTGTCAAATTTGCGACTCTGTCGGGTTTATACAATTCTTGCACAACTTTTAATGCTTCGTTTCTTATTCCGTTTCTTAACGAATAATTTTCAAATAATAATCTGATGCAATCAGCAAGGTCGTCAGCATCGCCAGGATTAAACAATAAACCAGTCTTTCTATCTTCAATCATATATGGTATTCCACTAACCCGAGCTGCAATAACCGGAATGCCCAATGCCATTGCCTCGGCGATTACCATGGGGCAATTTTCTTGAAGTGATGGTAAAATGAGCGCAAATGCTTTTCTTATGTATTCCGTTAATTCTTTTCTTGGGAGATGTTCAATAAATGTAATACCATTGGTATTATTTTTTTTAATTATTTTTTGCAATCCATCATAGTATTTTTTATCTTCCTGACTGCCACATATAATGAGTTTTAAATCTGTAAAATCTTTTTTAAGATTAATAAAGGCATTGATTAGAATATGAACTTGCTTTAAATAAATTAGTGGGCCTACATATATAATATAATCTTTACGATTTTCATTTATAGATATTAAAAATTCACTAAAAACAGGGTTGGAAATATTAAAAATTATTTTTTTATTATGGTTTAAAAAATTTGACGCATAAGGTGAAATTGCGATAAAATAATGGAAATTTCGGTGAACGAACCATTCTAAAATCCTGTCCAGCTGGTGGCTTAGATATTCTTTTCCGCGCCATAATTTCGCCTCCATTCTTTTTATCCCATGGATTGTAAAAATGCATGGATAACCACTTAGGATTGAGGCGATAGCAAGTGCCATATTATCCTGGCAGTGGATTAAATCAGGATTGATCTTTTTAATCTTCCAGTATGCCTTTATTATATTATAAGGTAAATGCGGTTTTAAAAAAAAACTCATAGGAACCGAGAGGATATGAAATTTAAATCCATCGTGTTCAATTGTGAAATTTTTTTCAATTCCCTTCGATAGAGTGACAATATGGAATTCAAATTCATCTTGGTAATTTCGCAAACCTTCTAAAAGCCCAGCTGTTGCTGTCTCAACACCGCCTGTAAAACTTTTAAGGTCCGAAGGATAATTTGTTAAGATAGCAATACGGTATTTGGATTTGTTATTCATAATTGTGTTAAGGCTAAATTCTGATGGTCAAACAAAAAGAGGTTCAAGATACAATTTTAACGAAGCGGCTCTTGCAAATTCAATGGGGTTTTTCTTCCAGATACCTGTTTCATAATCTTCGTTTAGCCGGCGGGAAAATAGATTTTTGTCAATTCCTTTTTGTAAGAGATATTTCCGGTAATATTTTTCTGACCATTCTTCAGTTTTGAATTCGCGATATCCTTTGGTTTTTTGTTTTAAACGATTAATTAGAAAAACTGGTCCAATTTTTAAAAAAGGTTTTTTTGATAAAAGATATTTTGGGGGATAGCCATGGTCTGTGATATAATTTAATAGTTCGGGACGGTATTTTTTTATAACATAAGTATAAAACATCTGAGAATGGAACCTTTGTTTGACTGTTGGTTTTAAGGGATTTGTGTAAATACCTGAAAATGGCGATTTGAAGACAAATTCCACAAGGTCATCATCCAGAAATGGGAATCGGTTTGTAGCATAAATCCGCTCCATATGCACTTCTCCGCCAAAATATTTTCTGACTCCTTCATTTAACAAAAAGAAATAAAATCGCTGATTATCACTTAGACCATCATACTTTTTTATACATTCATCAAGGATATGCTCAATTAATTCATTGTTATCAAATATACTGGAATTGTAATAAGAATTATCCTGCATTTGACTAATAATTAAAGCCAGCATACGCTCTTTTTCTTGGCTGAAATTTAGTTCGACAAAGTTCTTATTGACAACGTAGCCTATTGATACATTCTGAAATGTCCTCATCAACTCGCTACCGAAGATTCCTGTAATAATGATTGGAGAAAATTCGCTTAATTTCTTAAAGGCATAGGGATAATTTGCCCGTTCAAATGTTGAAAGGCAGTCAGAAAAGTGAATAGCTTGCATTGCATATTCATCAAAGACTTTTTCATATTCTTCATCAAGATAGATGGGTAGATAGTTAATATTATTTTCTTTGCATATCTTTTCAGGTATAGAAACATTGAGACTACCCGGGATACCGAATGAATAACACAAAAAATTTTCAGGTTTTTTCTCTAATACAGAAAGTATTGCTCGTCCGTCAAAACCACCGGTTAAAGAAAGGCAGATTTTATCTGGTTCAACGGCGTAAAGCTTTATGGTTTTTTTAAATAATTCACTGCCGTCTTCTAATGCATCTTTTTCTGGATATAATTTCTGCTCTATTAAATCCTTTAAATCCCAATATTTTTTGACTTCAATTGAGTTATCTTTTACAATTAAGTATGATGCAGGAGACAAATTTTTTATATCTTCAAAAATTGTTCTATCACCCAGTGGGTATCCAAATATCGCATACTCGGCAGCTCCGATTTTATCCAGATTAGCACGTATGGCACCACAATTTATCATTGCCTGAAGGTTTGTTGAAAACGTCAAAGTATTATCTACAAAATAATAATAAAATGGTGATACCCCAAATTTACTATTAAAAATTAAACACAACCTATTTTTTTTATTAGAAATAAATATTTGGAAATTTCCTTTTATATACTGAATAAATTTTATATCAAATTGTTGATAGAGTCTAAATAACTCTCTCGCACAAAGGGGATGATTATTACCGGATGTAATTTTTATAGCATTTTGCCGGGCAAAAACATCATTAATAATAAAAATGACAGAATCTTCATTTTCAAAAATACTATCATCAGCATTCCCTCTCGTTAAATAGTAAACTTGCAGATTATTTAAATTCAGATAATTTTTATTATATATTTTTTGATATAGAAAGAAATTATTGGACAAAACTTTAAAATCGGGTTGGAAACTTATTAAACCTGAAATATCAAATATCATAATTCGGTAGTAGCCCCTCTAATTGCTCATTATTCATATATCTCCTTACATTTGATGTTAATCGTCGTCGGATATCTTCTTGGCAAACATTGATATTTCCTGCCACATGAGGCGTGATTATTAAATTGGGACAGCCCCTTAATGGATGAAAAAATCGTGGCGGCTCTGAAGAAAGAACATCCAAGGCAGCACCTTTAATAAAATCTTTTCTTAATGCCCAGGCAAGGGCTTTGTCGTCAACAATTTCTCCCCGTGCAACATTTATTAAATATGCATTTTTTTTCATTTTTTTAAATTCTATTGAACCAATCATATTCTTTGTTTTTTTTGTTAAGGGAACGCACAAAACAACAAAATCAGAGATTGATAGGACTTCAGACAAGCCACCACGGCAGATTTCGACCCCTTTGATTATCAGATTGGTACGTATATCAAAACCAACAACCTTCATACCAATACATTGTGTCAAAAATGCTACTGCCCTGCCATTATTACCCAAGCCAATTATACCAACAACCCGTCCCTTTAAGCCGCGGATATTTTGTAAAATTCCGTCTTGATCCCAGTGCCATACTTTTTGCCGTTCTATTGCAAGATCTAATCGACGGTCTAACGCCAACATCAGCATCAATACATGTTCTGCGACACTTTCCGAAGTAATTCCCGAGGCGGTAGTAATCTGAATATTATCAGGAATAATTGATAAATTTAGAAATTCAACACCTGAACTAAGGAGTTGAATCAGTTTCAGGTGAGGCGATTGTTTTATTAACTTTTCAGAAAACCAAGTCCCGATATAAATATCTGTTTGTTGAATAAGGCTATCGCGGACTACAAAATTATCAAAAAATTGAATTTCAATTAACTTATGCCATTCAGGAAATATCTGATTAAATGAATTTAGCCAATTCTCTTTTTGATAATTTCTTACTTCCTCAATAAGAACATGAGTCAGTTTTGTTTTCCACCCTATGTCTCTGCCGCGCAATATAAAGGGGGTGGCAATCTGTTTTAATATTTTTTTAAATCTCGTCAACTTAGTGTCTCAAAAGATATAATGGCATTTTCATAAATTTCCAACCATATTCAACAGTTTCCAAGAATGGTCCTAAATCATCCAGAGCAAAATTGGCTATAGATTTTACACCTTTGAGTGATTTGAACCATTGCCATGGTGTGAGCCGATGTTGACTAAAATAGTCCCAGAAGGATTGGAAATCAGCAATTAGGTCAAGCCATTTTACACCGATTTTAAATTTGGTTTGAGGTTCTGGATTTTGCCCGGTTAGATCAAGGTATTGAATGAGTGGAAAGTTTATCCCACAAACAGTCGCAAGATAACTCTGCTGCCAGTATCTGGGATTCAGTTCTATAAGTTTCAGTTTACCGTCTCGTTCATCTTTTTTGAATTCAATTGAACCAACACCTTGATAGTTTATACCTTTAAAAAATTTTAAACCGAGTTCTTTGAGTTCTTCATAATTGATACTTTCTACGCAACTTCCCACACCGAATTCTACAGGATATTGTCGGATTTTTCTTAAAGTAAATAATGCCAATAGCTCATTTTTTTTATTTATATAGACATTTGCCTTATAATGATTAGTATTTGGTCCGGGGATGATTTCCTGAATCATAACTTCAATGCTAGCGGAATGAATCTGACGAAATCTTGACTCTAATTCTTCACTATTATCTACCTTAAATCCTTTAATTCCCTGAAATTTCTCCTGCCATTTATAAGAGTAAATTGGTTTAATAAAAACAGGATAATTAAGGTTTTTATTTATTTTATATATATCATCAAAATTTCTCGGATAAAATGTTTTTGGATAAGGTATTTCCGCTCGTTCGGCTAATTCATATTGTTTTTTTTTATTAACAATTGCTTCAATCACTTCTTGTGAAGGTAAAATAAAATGGAAACAGGATTTTAGTTCATCCCGAAATTTGGATAAGAATATTACAAAAATATCAGATGCAGGAAAAAGAATTCCTGGATTACTAAGTTTTTTACCTTCCTTAAGCAAAAATTGTAGTAATTCTTCTGCCTGGTGAACTGGATGAGGACAGATGAATGCGTTACAATATCTGGATTTAAATCCAGGCATTACCCGATTGAAATCCAGTCCGATAGTTGGGATTTCCATTGGTCCCAAGCTGTAAATAATACCCAGTCCCGTATCAAAAAGATTCATAACAAAACATATCTGTTTTTTTTCAAAATTTATATTATAACCCATTGCTATTTTCTACCAATATAATAGACCGCTGACAAGAGGTCTAAATTTTTTTTCAGTAAGACGTGATCGAGAAACTTAAAAGGAAACAACAAAAAGGAAAGTAAAATATCAATTCCTTTTCTGGTATACCTATTGCGAAACCAACTTTGAAAATAAGCAATGACCAATGCGTTCATTGCTGATGCAGGACCAATAATCGCACCAGAGCGGATTTCGTTGAAATTATGTCTTTTGGCAAATAATTTTAATCCATCCAGAGTCCATCGCCAGTAATCTTGCGGGTCTTTGTGAAATGGCTGTATGAAAGGGACTTCTAAGTGGACAATTCCTCCGGGCTTTAAGATTCTATAAAATTCTTTTAATGCAATGTCAGGATCTTCAATGTGTTCCAGCACACCGGTGCAGATAATACAATCAATACTATTTTTTCTTAAAGATAATTGATGAATATCTGCAACTATGTCCGTTCCCGGTACTGGGATGTAATCTATACACAAGACATTATCAGCAATTCTTCTTCCACCCGCACCTATATCCACAATCACCGCTTCTTCGGATAGCATTTTTAATGTTTTGGGAATTTCAGGGATTGGTTGGATAATAACTGAAGGGATAAATTTATTAATTCCTGATTTTATCCAGGGCATTTAGTTTTTATTTTACAATTACTATTTTTTCACTCCTGCTTTCGCTGCCTACTTTTAAATTTATAAAGTAAACACCCTGACTGAGTGAAGAAATATCTAAATTATAAAAATGTGTGCCGGCCTCCAGAAAACCTTCATTAATAATTCTTACCAATCTTCCTGCCGCATCATAAAGACGAAGATTAATGTAGTCAGTGTATTGTAATCTAAATTGCAAATTCACAAACTGATTAGTAACACTGGGTATAACGGTAAATTGCCAACGCCGTCCAACATCTGTTTTATGTTCAGGAAATTTAGACCTACCCGTAGCTTTTTTATAAAGAAAATACTCAATGTAGCCTGTATAACCAGCATTCCCTCTAATTATTATACTATCGTTTTTACAAAAACCCTTCAAAATGACAAATCCATCATCATCTCCACATAGTGTTAATAGGCAACCGTATTCCGGCGTTATTCCAGGAACATAATGTGCAATGCGAAAACTCGCTGGTTGATCTACATAAGTATAGTTAGCGATATTGCCATTAGTTATCACAATATTACCTAAGTTAACAGTATCTGTGTCTACTGCCTTAGGTCTTATTCCAGTACCATTTTTTATTTTATAAGAACCATCGCGGTCAATCTCAAATTTTGTAGTATCAAGAAATCTTCCACGAATAAATTTTGCATAACCGTTGCCGTTAGAATACCTGAATATTGTATCAAATTGCATCTCTAACATAATAATACTATCCTTAGGACTACAATAATCAGGATAGCCGGGATGTAAGTGCACACATCTTGCTAGCCCTTTGCCAAATCCCCACCTATCACTATTTATCACCAATGGGAATTTTTCAAAATGACTTGGTAAACCATAATTAAACTGTTCACGAAATTGAATTTTATAGGTTGGATTCGCATTACCGCTTTCCATTTTCGTCCCCAATGTAATATTCCCACGACTATATAGACAAATATCTCTATTGCCGCTTTGCCAATCACCATGCATCGCTATTTGGATTTCATCTGGTGCAGGGGCTATGGTTGCATATGCTTCTTTATGATCAGACTGAAAAGATTTTGGAAACTGCCACCATATTATTTGCTTCGTAGGGTATATCTTTATTCCGCCACTATCTATAAATGTAGCATTAGATTTTCTAGGAAAAATAATTGATGTATCCTCTGCAT
>Ga0172364_10002470_pt1 | contig 14712 bp, 12 predicted proteins | sample LakKivSesite10cm_FD_114545 | JGI IMG/M metagenome (GOLD analysis project Ga0172364, IMG submission 114545) | Sediment microbial communities from Lake Kivu, Rwanda - Sediment site 10cm | ecosystem: Environmental > Aquatic > Freshwater > Lake > Sediment | place: Rwanda: Western Province, Lake... | reverse complement strand
AGGGAAGACCGACGATGAACTAAGGGCCGAGATCGTGTCAAGGATCCACTTGGACAAGCCAGACCCATACGGATTGAAGGAGAAGGCAGGGTAACAGGCCTCCCCCGACTGCGATCCTGCTTGGCTGAGCATGTATCTGGCCCTGATCGCCACGGCCCGGATCCTCGATCGCTCAGACCACGCTACCCGGGCCAACGACGCTCCGAACATGCCAGATTTAAGGCCCCTCCCCGTCCAAACCATCGATCCGGGCCTTGAGCGGGGAGATGTCGTTCTTTGATCATATCGCCGAACTCCGCCGACGGCTCATCGTCTGCATCATCGCCGTGGCCGCTGGCTTCGTCTTCGGGTGGACCTACCTGGCGGAGAGGATCCTGCGGGCGATAGAAACGAATATGCTGGGGGGCATGAAGCTTACGGCCCTCACACCCATGGCGGCTGCGCTGGCCCGCATGAAGATATCGCTCGTGGTCGCGGTGGCGGTTGCATCCCCCATAGTCGCCTACGAGGCATTGGCGTTCCTCATCCCCGCGCTGAAGCCCAGGGAGAGGAAAACGGCATTCAAGATGGTGGTCCCCGCGGTGGCCCTTTTCCTGACCGGACTTGCCTTTGGCTACTACGTCATGGTTCCCTTCACCATGGACTTCCTCAAGACCGTGGTCAAAGAGGATCTGATCATCAACATGTGGTCCGTCGATCAGACCGTGTCCTTCGTATTCCTGATGCTGCTGGTCTTCGGGCTGATCTTCGAGTACCCGCTGCTGGCCACGCTGCTTTCAAGCATCGGGCTGGCCTCGCCCCAGTTCTTCAAGAAGAACCGCGCACTAGCTCTGATCGGGATACTGATCATCGCGGCGGTGATCACTCCCGATCCCACGATGGTGAGCCAGATAATCGTCTCGATCCCGATGTACGTGCTCTACGAGGTCGGGATAATCTGCTCCTCCCTCGTCTACCCCAAGGAGAAGAAGGCTAGCTGAAATCCTCGTAGGCCGTTCGGAACTCACGCCCTGGGTACCTCGCCCTTGCCCCGAGCTCCTCCTCTATCCGCAGCAGCTGGTTGTATTTCGCGGTCCGCTCCGACCTGCAGGGTGCCCCCGTCTTTATCTGCCCGGCGTTCAGCCCAACCGCAAGGTCGGCTATGGTGGCATCCTCCGTCTCCCCGCTTCGGTGGCTTATGACCACCCCATATCGGTTCCCCATGCACATCTTCGCGGAGTTGATCGCCTCGGTCAGCGTCCCTATCTGGTTCACCTTCAGAAGCAGGGCGTTGCACGCGCCCATCTTGATCCCCTTCTCCAGCCTGGCGCAGTTCGTGACGAACAGATCGTCACCAACGATCTGAACCTTCTTCCCCAGCCGTCTTGTGATCTGGACGAATCCATCCCAGTCGTCCTCCGACATCGGGTCCTCTATGGAGCGTATCGGATACGAATCGACCAACCCGGCGTACATGTCGATGAGTTCCGCGGCGCTGCGGGGCTTCCCCTCCACGGTGTATCTCCCCGCGGAGTGAAATTCGCTCGCCGCAGGATCCAAGGCTATTGAGATCTCCCTGCCGGGCTGGTAGCCGGACTTCTCCGTCGCCTGGATGAGGGAGTCCAGCACGTCCCTGACCGTGTCGATCGGGCCCGAGAAGCCGCCCTCGTCCCCCACGTTCCGCATGGACACGCCGTACTTGGAGACCAGGACGCCCCTGAGCTGCTGGTAGATCTCCGCAATCCATCTCAACCCTTCGCCGAAGCTCTTGGCCCCAACGGGCTGTAACATGAACTCCTGCAGCTCAAGCTTCCCGCCACCGTGTTTGCCGGCGTTGACAACGTTGGACATGGGGAGCGGGAGAAGATGGTCGCGGGAAGGCTTGCCAAACGCTATCTTGCCGATGTGCTGGTAGAGGGGTACGTGCAGCGAATCGGCGGCAGCGCGGCAGGCTGCCAAGGATACTCCCAGAAGAGCATTGGCGCCTAGCTTGGACTTGTTGTCCGTTGGGTCCAGTTCCAGAAGCACGGAATCTACGCCTGCCTGGTCGGCCGCGTCCTTCCCGATGATCGCAGGGCGGATCATCTGGTTGACGGATGCCACGGCCTTCAGCACACCCTTCCCTCCGAACCGCTTCGGGTCCCCGTCCCTCAGCTCAAGTGCTTCATGCTCGCCGGTGCTGGCGCCCGATGGCACCGCTGCCCGGCCAAAACCCTTCTTCGTGGTCACGTCCACCTCGATCGTGGGATTGCCCCTGGAATCCAGGATCTCCCTTGCCTTGACCTCGACTATCGATGCATCCATCAATCTCACCTCTAGGGCTCCAAAGACAGTTTCCTCTTCCTGAGTGCGCCCAGCACGCTTTCCCTTATCTCCCCCACGCTGGGGAGCTTGGCCACCTTCCCTTTCCGGACTAGCGGCTTGAGAAGGGCCACCATCTCCGTGCCGCAGTCACACCTGAACCTGCGCCCAAGGGTTACCTTCCTCTTGAGGCACGAGGGACACTCCAGCACGTTCTTGGCCCCGGACAGCTTCCCGCGTTTGCAGGTCTTCCTGCCGCCGACCTCGACGACGTCCAGGGCAAGATCCACCGTCCGGGCCGAGCTGATGGATGTCCCGACCCCGAACGCGTCAGCAACGCCCGAAAGTTGCGAAAGCGACCTCTCGTCAAGCCCGCCGGACACGAAGATCTTGACATGGGTGTGGCCCTCCACGTCAAGCTTCCATCGCACCTCCTGGGCTATGCGCTTCATGTCCCCCCTTCTGCTCCCCGGCGTGTCCAGCCTGACGCCGTAGAGCCTCTTGCCCAAGGCCTGGGCCGCTGACAGCGACTCCACAACCTCGTCCGAGAAGGTGTCGACAAGCATTATCCTCGGCACGCTCTCATCCACGACCTCGTCGAAGGCCTTCCACGCAGCCTGCCGGTCTCCGACGAGCACTATCAGAGCATGTGGGATGGTCCCGGAGGGCGGCACCCCAATGAGCCTGGCTCCTGAGATCCCCGAGACCCCATCACAGCCCCCGATGTAGGCGGACCTATCAATCATGGGGGAGACGGCTGGGTGCATCCTCCTTATGCCGAAGCTGTAGACCGGCTTGAACCCGGCCGCCATCTTGCATCTCGCCGCCGCGGTAGCTATCCCCGAGGCCTGGCACGTGAGCCCCAGAAGAGGCGTCTCCAACTCGCAGAATTGGGAGTACAGGCCCTCGAGCCTCATCACGGGCTCCATGGGGTAGAAGATGCTGCCCTCGGGCATGGCCAGCACATCGACATCCCTCCCACGGAGCAGCTCGGCGACCTCCTCGACCCCCGACAGGACTGCCCATCCCCAGCCCGCGGGAAAGGACGAGGCCGAGACCTCGGCAACGACCCTTTCGTCCCATTTCTTCTTGGCAAGTATCTCCATCGTCCGGCGGAAGTATATGTCTGTCGTCCCGCCGCTCTTGATCTCCGATTCGCACGCGATGTGGAGCGCCAAGCCGTCGGCCCCCAGGATCGACGGCCTCGGCTCATCGTCTTAAATATCTCGCCAGGCGGCCCGGCAGATCCACCTTGCCGATGATCAGAACCGTGAAGAGTAGGAGGGGAACGGACACGATGCAGTCGATCAGAAGGTGGTTGGCCGACGAGGTGACGACGAAGAGCATCAACGCGGGGTAGATCGGCCCGAGCAGCCTGAGGAGCAGCCTCTTGGACTTCAGGTAGAGATAACCGCCCACTATGAGCGAGTAGCCTATGTGGACGCTGGGCATGGCCGCATAGAGGTTCATCAGGCCACTCAGAAAGCCGGTCTCGTAGCTGACCCCCGGGGTCTGGTCCAGCGTATCGACGAACCCGTACTCATCCATGATCCTCGGGGGCGCAAGGGGGTAAAGGAAGTAGATCAGGAAGGATAGAAGCGAGAAGGCAAGGAGCAGGTTCCGCACGTAGGGGTACTCATCTCTGCCGGTGACGAAGAGCGCCACCGCGAATCCTAGCATGATGACCGAATGGAAAAGGGCATAGAAGACGTTCACAAAGCCCACGAGGGGCGTCCCCAGGATCAACCGCTGAAGATCCAACTCGACGAAGATGCCGAGTTGTTTCTCCAAGGATGCGAGCTCGCGGAAGTGCGCCATCGCGACCTCGCGACGATCGGAGGAACCGTAGTTGGCTGAGAAGTAGGCCAGCAGCAGTATGCACGCCACGGCCGCCTCCTTCGGCCAGGCCTTCCTAGGGTCCAGTGACATCCCTCCGGAACGACGGGATCGGGCAAGGGCGACGGGGGTTGAAAACTATCACAGGTCCCCGCGGCTTCGCCGCTGCTGTTGGGAGCTCGGCGGGTCCCAGATCCAGAGGCTGTTGCCCACCACCTCGACGCGGTCGACCTTCTTGACGTAGTAGCTGCCTTTCATGCACGAGCAGGTCACGATCGTGGGCACGTTGGGCTTGACCTCGTGGGTGTTTAGCCGCCCGCAGTATGGGCACTTGGCTGTGACCTCCATGCCATCGGGGCGGGAGACGCTGGACGCGTTATAAAGAATCGTCAAACCCCCTTACTGTCAATTGACCCGCATGAAGGTTTCCGGGACGGCAGCGCCACACCAGACGTATTTTTATTCTCGTCCTTTAGCGCACAGCAGAACATCGTCTAGTCCTACTGAGGGAGACGCTCGCGGAGGAATATGGCCATGCCGAAGAGGGATGATATCCACAAGATCCTCGTCATAGGGTCCGGGCCGATAGTGATCGGACAAGCCGCCGAATAGGGGTTCGCCCCTCGGAATCGACTACTCCGGTTCACAGGCCTGCCGGTCCCTGCGAGAGGAAGGATACCACGTAGTCCTGGTGAACTCCAATCCAGCGACGATCATGACCGACACCGACATGGCCGACGTCGTGTACATGGAGCCCCTCGTGCCGGACATCGTCACCAAGATCATCGAGAAGGAGAGGCCCGACGGCATGCTGCCCACCATGGGGGGCCAGACAGGGCTCAACCTCGCGGCCCAGCTCGGAATGCTCGGCGTTCTGGACCAGTACGGCGTGGAGCTACTGGGGACGCCGCTCGAAACCATCCAGGCGGCCGAGGACAGGGACAAGTTCAGGGCGCTGATGCTGCAGATCAACGAGGCGATCCCGAGGAGCCGCGCGGTGAGCACCGTCGAGGAGGCGCTCTTCACCGCCCAGGACATAGGGTATCCCCTGATCGTTCGCCCCGCCTACACCCTCGGCGGAACAGGCGGAGGCATGGCCTACAACGAGACCGAGCTCCGGAAGGTGGTAGACCGCGGCCTGCGCTCAAGCATAGTCAACCAGGTGCTTGTCGAGCAGTCGGTCGTCGGCTGGCAGGAGATCGAGTACGAGGTCATGCGGGACGCAACGGACAACTGCAACATAGTGTGCTCGATGGAGAACGTCGACCCCATGGGCATACACACCGGCGACAGCATCGTCGTCGCGCCGGTTCAGACCCTGAGCGACCCCGACCACCAGAAGCTGAGGACGGCCTCAATCAAGATCATACGGGCGCTGAAGATCCAGGGCGGGTGCAACATCCAATTCGCCATGAACAAGGACACCGGTTTCTACTACGTGATCGAGGTCAATCCCCGGGTCTCAAGGAGCTCGGCGCTGGCCTCGAAGGCGACGGGGTACCCCATCGCGAGGATCGCGGCGAAGATCGCCGTGGGCATGACCCTCGACGAGATACCCAACAGGGTCACCCGCACAACCCCGGCCAGCTTCGAGCCGACCCTGGACTACATCGCGGCCAAGATCCCCCGCTGGCCGTTCGACAAGTTCCGCACCGCGGAACCGCAGATTGGAACCCAGATGAAGGGCACGGGGGAGGTCATGAGCCTGGCGAGGACCTTCGAGGAGGCCATCCAGAAGGCGATAAGGAGCCTGGACATCGGCAGGACCGGCTTCGGCTGTGAGGCAAAGCAGATGAAGTTCACCAAGGCTACCGAGGAGCAGCTCCTGGAGCAGCTCAGAACGCCCACCGACCAGAGGATCTTCTACCTCCACGAAGCCCTCCGCCGGGGATACACCCTTGACAAGATCTACCAGCTGACCAAGATCGACAAATGGTTCCTGTACAAGCTGAGGAACCTGCTGCAGATCGAGAAGGGCATGGTCCGGCACGCGGGCAAGGGCTCGGTCTCCCGCGACCTGCTCCTTAGGGCCAAGCGGGCCGGCTTCTCGGACTTCCAGATCGCCTTTGCCCTGGGCAAGCATGAGGATGAGATAAGGGAGATGAGGAAGAGGAAGGGCGTGCTCCCGTCCTACAAGATGGTTGATACCTGTGCCGCGGAGTTCGAGGCAAAGACGCCCTATTACTACTCCACATACGAGCCGAGCTCGGATAAGGCCATAGCAGCCGCAAAGGGGGAGTCCAAGAAGAAGGTCCTGATAATCGGCGGCGGGCCCATAAGGATAGGGCAGGGCATAGAGTTCGACTACTGCACCGTACACTCGGTCATGACGCTGAAGGAGGAGGGGCTCGAGGCAATAGTCATCAACAACAACCCCGAGACCGTTTCCACCGACTTCGACATCTCCGACAAGCTCTTCTTTGAGCCCCTGACCTTCGAGGACGTGATGAACGTAGTCGATCTGGAGAAGCCCTGGGGGGTGATAGTCCAGTTCGGTGGACAGACCCCCATAAACCTCGCCTCAAGGCTGGCCAAGGCCGGCGTCAACATCCTTGGCACGGTTGCCGAGAGCATCGACAGGGCCGAGGACCGCAGGGCGTTCACCAAGCTGCTCAAGAAGCTGAAGATCCCCCAGGCAGCCTACGGCACCGCCATGGATCGCAAAGGTGCCCTCCGGGTCGCCCGCAGGATCGGCTTCCCGGTCCTGGTGAGGCCGAGCTTCGTCCTCGGTGGACGGGCCATGGAGATAGTTCACGACGAGGCGGAGCTCAAGGATTACGTCGACATGGCGGTATCCGTGTCGCCCGAGCACCCCATACTGATCGACCGCTTCTTGGACAACGCGATCGAGCTCGACGTGGACGCCGTGGCGGACGGACGGGATGTCTTCATAGGCGCGATCATGGAACACATAGAGCAGGCGGGCGTCCACTCTGGCGACGCCGCGATGATCATCCCGACGCAGTCGCTGGACCAGAAGACCATCGCCACCGTGGAGGAGTACACGAAGGCGATCGCCCTGGAGCTCAAGGTCGTCGGCCTGGTCAATATGCAGTATGCGGTGAGGCAGGGGGTGGTATATGTCCTCGAGGCAAATCCCAGGGCGTCGAGGACCATTCCGTTCGTGGCCAAGACCATGGGCGTCCCACTGGCCAAGATCGCAACCAAGCTGATGGTCGGCCACACATTGAGGGAGCTGGGGCTCATCGGCCGCCGCGAGATCAAGCACTTCTCCGTCAAGGAGTCGGTCTTTCCGTTCATCAAGCTCCCGGGCGTGGACCCCAAGCTGGGCCCCGAGATGAAGTCAACCGGCGAGGTGATGGGGATCGACGACGAACTCGGCCTAGCGTTCTTCAAATCCCAGGTCGCCGCCGGGATGGCGCTCCCGACCTCTGGCAGGATCCTGATCTCCGTCAAGAAGGACGACTTCGCCGAGATCCCGGACATAGCCAACAGATTCCACGAGATGGGCTTCGAGCTTCTGGCCACCGACGGCACGGCCGCGGCGGTGCGGGCCAAGTACCCGAACATACCGATCAAGATAGTTCGGAAGATATCCGAGGGAAGCACCGAGATACTTGAAATGATGTGGAGGCGGGAGATCGACCTGATCATCAACACGCCCACGAAGGGCGGCAGCGCGACCAGGGACGGCTACAAGATCAGGCGGTCGTGCGTCGATCTGTCCATCCCATACGTGACCACCCTCGCCGCGGCCCGGGCCTCGGTGAGCGCCATAGAGAACACGAAGAAGGGACCCATCCACGTGGAATCCCTGGCCTCCTACCTGCGGGGGGTCCAGAACGCCGCGCCCTAGTTGTGGGCGTACCTGAAGGCAGCCGCGCCTGCGCGTCGGGAATCCAGCCTGCAGAAGCCGAAGCGCACGAACTGCACGAGCGTCCCGGCCGAGAGGGCTTCAACGCCGGGGTCGGCAAGGCCCTTGACCTTGGATCCGTCGGGCATGACCACCTCAGCCTCGACGTTGGGAACTGAGACCCACTGGATCTTGGGAACCGAGGGCGAAAGATCGGATTCCAGACGCTTGGCCCGCTCCTCCAGAAGCACGTTGCTCAGCTCCTTCAGTCTGACCTGCCCGCCTTTGAAGCGCCGGAAGTCTTCCCCATCGACGTATATGGAGTCCCCAGCCACAGGCACCGGGCGAGTCCCCCGGTCCTCGAAATCTGGGTGAAGCCTCAGCTCCACGGCATCCATCTTGGGGCCCCCCGAGAGCGCGATCTTGACGGGGTCCCGGACGAAGTTGTACCGGTTGGCAACGGGGTCTATCACGCGGCGGTTCTCCGCATACAGGCTTTCCATGGGAACCTGGACGTCGGTAAGCGTCAGGCCGCAGGAAATGATGAAGGCCCTGATGGCCTGGGGCTGGATGCCCCGGGCTCTCAGCGATCCGATGGTCCAGGTCCTGGGGTCATCCCAGCCCTCGTACTCGCCGGACTCTATCCTTCTCCTGCACTCCGAGCTGCTTATCTTGGCGCCCGCGATGCTCAGCATGCCATGGTGGACTATCGTGGGCTCCGGCCAGCCGAGAAGCTTCCACATGAAGCGCTCCATCTTGTCCTCCATCATCAGGTCCTTGCCACGGAGGACGTGCGTGACGCCGAGCAGGTGATCGTCCACCGCCCAAGAGAACTCAAGCATGGGCCACACCCGGTATCTGGTCCCGACCCTAGGATGGGGCCTCTCGCTGATCCTCAACAGCACCCTGTCCCTGAAGGCCAGGTCGGGATCCTTCATGTCCGTCTTCAGCCGCACGGCTGCCTCTCCCTCGGAGTAACCCCCGGAGAGCATCCGCTCCCACTCCTCCATGTTTGAGCCGGACGATCTACTGCGGCATGCGCACTCCTTCCCGGCTGACCTGTTCCTCCTCAACTCCTCGGCCCTGCAGGTGCACACGTAAGCCCATCCCCTCTCGATGAACTGCCTGGCGTAGGAGTAGAAGATCTCGAGCCTGTCCGACTTGAACACGGTTGCGTGGACCTTGATCCCGAGCCACTCAAGGTCCCTGGGAAAGCTCTCGTATGCTTCCGCTATCGGTATCTTCTCGGCCGAGCCTGCCGTGTCATCCACCACCAGAATGAGCTTGCCTGCGTATCGTTTGACATACTCATCGTTGAGGATCGCCATCCTCGCCCTGCCAAGGTGCAGCGGGCCGGACGGATAGGGCGCTAAGCGCATCACGACTTTGCCCTTGACGACACCGGGGAGCTCGGGCAAGACGTATCGCTCCTCCTCCCTGCGCTGGCCCGGGAGAGCGATGGCGTCAAGCTCCCTCCTCTGCGCCTCCAGGGGCATCAAGTTGACCTGCTTGATGATCTCGTTGGCAAGCCTAGACACCTCCGCTGCGTTGGCGCGGGCCTCCTTCTTTGCCGAGAACACGGCCCCCAGAACCGAGGACGCCCTTGCCTGTCCGTCGTGCTCAACCGCGTTGCGAAGGGCGAGGCCCCTTATCAGGTCCTCAAGCGAAATGTCGTTCGTCATTCCCAGCCCGAACACCGGCCGTGATTTGCTATATATATTGCTCCCAGCCCCCGGCAACTCGGACCCGGTGGATCCATTCAAGGCCTTGCCCGGGGTGGAAGCAACCTTTTTATCCCGCCAGACCCGGAGCCGGGGCGATGCCACTCGGGCTGAGGAAAGCGAAGTCCGCGGACGTGACCGATCTCCACGAGCTCTCGGCAGGGGACATACTTGCAAGACTGGCCGACGTGACCGAGCAGCTCATGAAGGCAAGGCAGGATTATCAGACGCTCCAGAGCATATTCCTCAAACTCGACGAGAGGACGACAGCCGTGGATCAGATGACATCCGAGATGAAGGCCCAGGTGGAGGACATGAAGACCAGGGTCCTCGGAATGCAGACTGCCATGGGCGAGATCGGATCAAAGCTTGCCGACATACCCACGATCAAGGCCAAGATCCACGCCACACAGGGCGATGTGCACGAGCTGCAGGTCGCGCTGGAACGCATGAACGCAGTCCTGATCGACATCGACAAGCTCTTCAAGTTCCTGAAGAGCCCCGGCTTCTAGTCCGCAGAACAGGGGGAGTGCTGACGAGGTCCAACGTCGAGTTGAAAGCTCGATACCCGGACCAAGAGAAACCCAGGGCAATCCTCAAGGAACTTCGGGCATCCTTCGAGGGGGTTGAGAAGCAGGTCGACACCTACTTCAAGGTGCCTGCAGGAAGGCTTAAGCTTCGGGAGATCGCGGGCGGGGGATCGGAGCTGATCTTCTACCGGAGGGACGAGGCCGCCGCAAGGAGGGACTGCGCCTACGAGATCGCGACGATCCCGGACCCATCAAAGCTCAAGGACGTGCTCGTCTCGGCGCTCCGCGTAGATGTGCGCGTCGCGAAGACCAGGGAGGTCTACCGGCTCGCAGGAGTCAAGATCAACCTCGACGAGGTACACGGGTTGGGCGGATTCATCGAGTTTGAGGTCAGGGTGCAGGGCAACGATTTCGATGGAGCCGACTCCAAGGTCAAGGAACTCATGAAGCGCTTCGGCATTGGGGCCGGGGACGCCCTGTGCTGCTCATACAGCGACATGGTCAGGAAGGCGGGCTAGCTCTGGGACTGGTTTATCGCGACCTCGGCTATGTCGGTGCCGTAGTCAGCGATCCTCTCCATGCTGTCGAGCATCGCGTTGACCTTGATGTTCACAACGACGGACGCCCTCGCCAAGTGCTTCCCCAACCCCAGCCTCTTCTCCCTTATGCCGTCCCTTAGGTCTATGACCTCGTTGGCAAGCTCAACGTTGCCGTTGAACAGAGCCTGCATCGCCCCGGTGTGGATGTGGAGGGAGTCGTTGTTTATGTCGACGAGCCCCTCGATGATGCCGTCGTTTACCTCCACGTCCGATAGATCCAACACATGCCCGGCCATTCGTTCCGCGTGGTCGGCGATGTGCTCGATCCGCTTGATGACGGATTCGTAGTCAAGGCAGTTCACCGGCTCCAGGCCGAGCCTGTTGGCCAGCTCGGGGTTGAGACAGGCCAACCTCAACTGCCTGATGGTCAGGAAGTACATCCTGTCGACGTCGCTGTCCCTCTGTATGGTGCTTCGCGCCAGCTCCGGGTCCGCCTCCTGCAGGGCCTTTATGGCATCGCTCTGCATGGAGGAGGCGATGGCGTGGGCCCGCCCGATGCCCTTCAGGATCTCAAGCTCCTGGAGGTTCAGCAAGCTGTGGAGCGCGATCTCGTTTGAGATCTCCTCGATGGTCTCCAAGCCTATGAGCTTGCGGCATGTGGACTTGATCTCATCTATCTGGGCCACCGTGAGCCGCTTGTCGGAGACCACCCTGATTACATCGCACCCGTTTAGGTACCTGGCGATGATGGAGCGGGATATGAACTTGTCATCGTCCTCATTCCTCACCCTCACGACCCCCTCCTTCTGGCTCTCAAGGGCCTTGGGATCGGGCACGACGATGAGGTATCCGTTCTTCTGCGATATCAGCCCGACCTCGGACTTCTTGGCAATGCTCGATTCGCGGACCCATCTCTTGGGAAGCGAAACGACGTAGGTCGAACCGCCGATGAGCTGAACGCGCCTCGTTTCCATGAGCACTACCGGCGTCTCGCGCAGGCTTGGGCTCGATATATAAAAATGTGACCGGGTATAGAGCCCAAAACGAATCTATAGGAGCAATTAACCGTCTCTAAAGGCGAATGTGTTGGTTCCTGACCTCTGCGATCGGACGCTGCCACTGAGGCCTACCGCGAGCGAGGAACGCCGACATCCGAGAATCCGCCGCTGCCGACCTTAAGCGCATCACCTATGGAGTGAGCCGGCCCTCGGAACTCCGCCCGATCCATGCCCTTGCCCTTCGCGACGAAGAACTCAAGCTCGATCACCCTCTCCCTTGAGTGCCCACGCGCCACCCAGTGGTTCACGGCCGACTGCACCTGGTCCAGCACGGTCTGGAGGTTGGCCTCGTTGAAGATGATGATCGAACCGGTGGCGTTGGCTGGCCTGGCGCCGGCGGGCTTCGGCATGTCATCGCAGTTCAGGCCCGCCCTCCCGATCTCCGATCTGAGAAGGCCCCAGAAATCCTCATCGATCCCGGGGCTTGTATCGATCACGACGTCAAGGCCCGAAAGAGCTTTGACCATCTGATCCCGAAGGCCCCTTTTCTGCAGCAGGACACCTGGGCCGTAGTCAAGAGTCTCGACCCTCATCTCCGTTTTCACCAAGCTATCGTCCCACCCAGCCGTCCTGGGCGCTGCTAATATGTCTAACCGTGAGGACGACAACCAACGTCACAAGGGGCCATCAAGCGCAGAGCAATCAGGTGGGAATCGTAATGCCGCCGCAGTTCTGATTTGGATCCCTTCCGCGATCGGGGAGGCCTATCGCGAATCGAGCATCCGGGTGGATCGCGGTTCCCTGTAGAGCCTTCGTCTGACCATCAGCGTCCACAAGACGGAGCTCGCCACCAGAAGCGTCGCGGTCACCGTGAGCCACTCCAGGAGATAGATCCAAGCTAGCGCAGCGTCCTTCACGCGAAGGGCTTCGCGCAGGCCTTCCTTCAGCCTCCGGAACGCATCCGTCATGAGTTCGTATGATCGTTCGAACTCCCGGGCCATGTATGCTGAGTAGGACTCGCCCCGGACCATCTCTATTTCGGACAGCTCGTCCTCGAGGCCTGCGGTGCTCGCCCCGAATCTATCGACAAACTCGACCATCGAAAGGTACAGAAGCCTCTGGTCATGGTAGTCCCGAAAGAGCCGCCGAAGCTCGTGGACTTGGAGGGGATCCGTGGGAAGCTCGGCCTGGGATGCGAAGTAGACGATGTTGGCGCACATGTCGTCAAAGAATCCCCACTCAAGCAGGTTCCTATTGTCATAGGTGTTCAGCGGGGTCATGAAGACGAGCGACCTCCCACTTCCGAAGTCGCCGCAGGCCAGGATGGGCCACCTTTCGCCAAGATCGGATTCGGCCAGCAGACGCCCTCCCTGGCGCATCATGACCCGGTTGATGGTGTAGGTGAAGGGCCTCAGCCCGCCCCATGGAAGGCTCTTGATGAGGACGTTGTCGGGGTCGGAGACGATGAGCCTGTAGGACAGTTTCAGGTAAATGCCGTCCACGACATCGACCGGCAGTATCCCATCTATGGATGTCCCCCTCCACGACGGGTAGCTGCCAGCCGTGCCCCCGAAGCTCGTGTGGCCCCCGGACATCATATACCCAAGGCCGTCCTGCACAACGGCCTCGGACATCATCTCGATCTGCTTGGGCGTGAAGGCCGGAAGCTGGATGTTGGAGAAGGCAACCACATCGTAGTTGGCCTTCAGGAACTGTGAGGTCCTCGGGTACCTGATGTTCATGTACCGACGGATTTCATCCAGCTGGGCTCCGAACTCGTAGTACGGCACGACCGACGTGGCAAGGAGGGGATCCTCAACGAGGTACTGCGGCCGGCCCGAGTAGGGCCACTGGCCAACGAAGAGCAGCCTTATCCTGCCCGTAGCTGGGTCGGTCCTGGCATCGACCGCTTGAACCAGAAGGATGGCAGCCACGACCATGGCAAAGAAGAGCCCAACAACCATCTCTTTGCGGCGTCCCTCCATCGCTGCTTCGCTCAGATTCATCGGTCCATTCATATCCGATCAGCTAAACGTCCTTTTCTCGGTCTGCAGACGGTCCCATGTCGGGTATTCCTCAATCAGCGCGACCTCGATCTTCCGTGCGTCCACAAGGCGGACGATCCTCTTGCCAAGGCTGGGCAGGGTTTCTATCCGGTTACGGCGTGGGTCGTAGACAAGGAGGCTGGGGTTGACGGAGAGCTTGTTCCTGAGGTGGTCCGCGAGCTCCTCCATTTCCCGCCCTGACATGGGAACGCGGGGGCACAACGTGGTCTTCACAAGGAGGTTGTCCTCGTCGATCTGCTCGTAGGGCTTCCTGACGCGCCGAGCCATGCGGCCCAGCCTGTTCTTGAGTTGGACCGCGTCCTTCAGCCTAGAGGGGCACACGTGCACGTTGAGGGAGGTGTTGTCTTCACAGAACCTGGCGACCTCAAGCGCGGCCTCGATGCTCCCCCGGACGGCCATGGACTCATCGTTGACGAGCCTCAAGCCCCTCCTCGCGAAGCCCTCGCTTGTGGTCTCGCACATCTCAAGCTCGTTGAGGTTCAGGAAGCTGCAGCCGGCGGAGTCGGCCATCGAGGCGATCGCCTTCATCTGCTCGACCCTGCCCGGCATCGCCGGTATCTCAACCCCCGTGGTCAAGCCCGTCTTGCCTGCCCTCAGAATGCAATCCCGATGGGCCCTGGTGGCGTGGATTCGAAGCTCATCCAGACCCTCGCTCTTCAGAGAACGGAGCAGCGCCAAGCCCATCTCTGACTTCGCGGTGTAGAGATGGACGTGATGGTCCGGACCGAACTCCGACTTCACAAGGGCCAGGAACCTCAGCGCACGATGCGGCCTCGCAAGCGGGTCGCCCCCGGTCATCCCCGTGCCCATCGCATCCATGAGGTGCCCCTCCGCGAGTATGTCGGAGTCCCCGTGCACCGGCCTCTCATTCGCATAGGGCAGGTCCCTCCCCTTCCTTTGCGGGGAGAGCGGACAGTAGAAGCATCTT
>Ga0172364_10002467_pt1 | contig 14713 bp, 15 predicted proteins | sample LakKivSesite10cm_FD_114545 | JGI IMG/M metagenome (GOLD analysis project Ga0172364, IMG submission 114545) | Sediment microbial communities from Lake Kivu, Rwanda - Sediment site 10cm | ecosystem: Environmental > Aquatic > Freshwater > Lake > Sediment | place: Rwanda: Western Province, Lake... | reverse complement strand
CTATACTCTTAAAAAGGAACCCGGGGAAGCTAAAATAATTACCTAAATAGTGCGGGTGCTCTGCGCCCAATCGCCTATCATAATTTCCCCCTTTTTTAAAGGGGGTAAGGGGGATTAGGCGCCTAAATCATTTTTCAAAACAATGATATAGCTTATTCTCGAGGTAATTACAAATGAGGGGTTAGAGAACCGGCCGTTGTCCAGGGGATGTCCAGTGCATTTTTGAGGCTAAAACGGGGCTTGTACAGGCCTTAATTTCAAGTATTCGGTTGCTTATTATGAATATAGCTCTCCAGCCTATTCAAACCTTCGGCTATGTTATCTATCGAGTTTGCGTAGGAAAACCTGAGATACCCCTCTCCGTTGCTCCCGAAATCGATCCCGGGCGTAACCCCCACACGGGCTTTCTCCAGTATGTCAAAGGCCAGTTTGTATGAGTAATAGGAGAGATGTTTGGCGTTGGCGAAGACATAGAAGGCGCCCGTAGGTTCGATGGTGATGCCGAAGCCTAGCTCTCTCAGGCGCTTGACCATGAACTTTCTGCGCTCGTTATAGATATTCTTCATGCGCGCTATATCCTCTCCTGCCTGCTCCAAAGCAGCGATGCCGGCCATTTGTATAACTGAGTTGGCGGAAATGAGGAGGTTCTGCTGCAGACTCTGGATGGGCCGGATGAACGGTTTGGGCGCAATCAGGTAACCCAATCTCAAGCCTGTCATGGCGTACAGCTTGGAGAAGCCGTTCAAAACAAAAGCATTGTCGGTGAACTCCAGTATGGAATGCTCTTTGCCTTCATAGACGAGGCCGTGATAAATCTCATCGGAGACTATGTACTGCGGCAGTTTCGCGATGGCCCTCATGACCTCTTCGGAAAGAAGATTCCCGGTCGGGTTCGAGGGCGAGTTGATAACTATAGCCTTGGTCTTGCGGGTGATTTTGCGTTTAATCGCCTCCAACCTGTATTGAAAGCCGTCCTCTTCGTTGACCGGAACGTTCACCGGGACTCCGTCCACGAACCTTATGAAGTTGGGATAGCATGAATAGTGGGGGTCGGAAATTATAGCTTCGTCGTTGCAGTCAAGTATCGCTGCAAATATCAGGAGCATGGCGGGCGAGGTCCCGGAAGTGACTACAATCTGGTCCGGCGATATGGATACGCCGTATTTCGCAAGGTAATGCCTGCAGATAGCCTCTCTAAGCTCCAATTTACCCAGGCTGTGGGTATAATGGGTTTCCCCCATATCGAGAGCCTTGTGTACAGCTTCCTTTACACATTCAGGTGCATCGAAATCGGGCTCACCGACCTCGAGATGGATAATATTAATGCCCTCGTGTTCCATAGCCTGAGCCCGTTCCATCACATCCATGGCGAGAAAGGGGGTAACCTCTTTTGCCCGTTTAGCTATCATTTTTCAGGCTCCCTTCGCGAATCAATGAGGTACTCGGTAGGGGACTTTAATATATGTGCGGGATAATACGCCAGGTGCTTTTCCGGTAGTCTCGGTAATGCTCGCCGAAGTGGCGGTACAATTCCTTCTCCTCCACCTCAATCCGCTGTATTATACCGATTGCAGGAAGAGCGACGCATAGCGGCAAGGAAATCCAGTTGGCCAGAGCGATACCGTTCCCCAGGGTTAAAATGAGGATTCCCAAATATGACGGATGCCGGATATAGCGGTAGGGGCCGGCCTTGATTAGTTGGTGGTCCTCTTGAATCTGGACGGTTGCCGTAAAGTACTTCCCCAGGACGTTCATCTATTTCAATTTCACTCTCAGTAACAGGCAACTCGAGTTTATTTCTACCGATTATGCCGTTACACTATTCGAATTATATCATAATCGCTCGCTGCGGATGTTATCATCCACAGCCTAACCTCGGAGATGATAACATACCCGAGGAACAAAAAAATGTTTTCGAAGCAATGATATGGTCGGTATGGTAGGACAGACGCCCTCGTCTGTCCCCCGCCTCTTCGGTTGTGCAGCCTGAATGCCAATTATAATGCTTAGTGCAACCTGGACAGGTGGAAAGTCTTGGTCAGATTCTCCAGGTCATTCAGAATATAAACAAATGCCATCCAGCCCCACTTACCCCAGCGCTCCCGGAGCAGGCTGCTGATGCTGTCAACCTCTTCTCGAGGCTTTTGCGGGGTTTGCCCCAGAATAAGCTCGCTCATTATTACTACACTCCAAACATCAACCGGCACCGAGGTCCGGCCATAGATTATACCCGCTGAATACTTTCCGATACCGGGTATCTCCATCAGCCGCTTGAGAGCTTCCTCTTCAGGCACTCGGGACAGTTCAAGCAGCGAAACGTCATGCTTTGATATATAGTCCGCCGCTTGAATGAGACGTCCGGCGCGGTAGCCCAGCTTGGCCCTCGTCTTCAACTCGGTCTCACTAATACCGGCGATATCCTGGGGACGGGGCCAGAGGATGATTTCTTTATCGTCGAACTCGATACGGGTGCCGTAGTTATCCCGGACGGCGTCCATCATCTGATTGCTTCTCGCAAGAGGTGCCATCTGAAGGAGAATGGCGAGGATTGCCCTGCCGAATATGTCGTCAAGCCTGCCCACTCTCATGCCGTAGAGGTCTTTGACCGTGATAGAGAGCACCGGGTCTTTCCGGGCGAACCTGTAAAAACCGGTCAAATCCTCATCTGCCCCCAGGCCGGAACTGATGAGCGTTTTCAGTCTGGTCGTATCGCTCCGCGATAGATTTGCTTCAGAGTAGACGGCTGTATTTACCAGGCCCTTGGCAGAGGACATCTTGAGGCCTACAGGTTGTCCTTCCAGATATACCCCGCACCACAAGGTGACTCTTTTAAAAATCTCGCCCGGCGTGGACCAGTGCCAGCCTGCTGGCTTGGCCACGGTAAGCCGGAAATTGAAGGGCTCCGGTACGGTCAGATTGAATTGTCCGGTCTGTTTAAGCCGCATTTTTCTGTCCGGCGGTGAAATCAGGTTATCAGAGTATATAACAAAAAAGCTCAGTGAAAAAGCTATGCTTTGTATTTCTTTAAGGCAACATGATAAAATAGCTCGGCTATTCCCGCCGTATTCTCAATTGGCTTTACCCGTCCGGCTGCAAGTCCGCGTAAATTAACGTAATTTCAGGTGTATCTAAACGAGGGTGTTTAGAAACACAATTACCATTCCGTGCTTGACACGGAATCCAGAAAAACCCGCTTCAAAATTACGGTGAAGGTGTCTGGATACCGACTTTCGTCGGTATGGTAGACTCATTGCTAAACGACATCTGAACAAGCGGGAGGTGGAAATGTATCAGCACAGGGTATTTGCACCGGTCTGTAAGGAAGAGGACTTGGTCTTGAAGGATTTGGCGAGGAACTTCGTGAATGAGCAGATTATGCCGGTTCGACAGCAGATCGACGATGATGAGCACCACGAAATCGTTAAACAGGTATTGCAGGGACTGGCGAATCTCGGATTTATCAAGTCAATCTTCCCCGAGAAGTACGGAGGCCTCGGTATCCGGTCTGCGGTGACACTGGGGTTACCTCTCGAAGAAATCGCTCGCGGTGACTCGGGCATAGCGGTTGCGCTTGCCTGCTGCCTCTGGCCCTTCTTCCCCGCCATCTGGGCGCAGAACCAGGCTGTGCTGGACCATTTCGGCCCGATTTTCTGCGGCGATGAGCTTAAACTAGGCTGCTTCAATATGACCGAGCCCGGCGGCCCTTCCGGCGGCAGCGGGTGCGACATCGAGAACGTGGGAATGCAGGGACGCAAGATAGCTACCCGAGCCGTGCTCAAGGGTACCAAATGGGTCTTGAACGGGCAGAAAATCTGGGCCACCAACTCGGGTGTTGCCGATGCCTATCTTATGGTCTGCACCACAGACCCCAAGCTGGGCGATGAGGGAATAGCCCTGATTTATGTGCCCGGGGATGCCGAAGGGCTGTCCTTCGGCAAGTTCGAGAGAAAGGCGGGGATGTCCGCTGACCGGAATACGACAACATATTTGCAGGATGTGCGAGTTCCCGGGGAATTCCGTGTATCCGGGCCGGGGGAGGATGCGAAATTTTTCCATGCTAACCTTATAGTAGGCAGGATCGCCAGCGCATTCATGTCTGTGGGCAATGCCCAGGGCGCATTCGAGACCGTACTGGACTTTACCGGCGACAGGGTGGTGGGCAAGCCGGGCAAGCCGATTCGCGACCATTCCATATGTGCGGGCATGATAGCGGATATGGCCGTAGCTATCGAGACAGCGCGCATAACCGCCCTCACGGGGGCCTATCGCTTCGACCATCCCGAGCAGTACGGAGCGATTCATTCCCCGGAGCAGCTTTCCTATGCCAGCATAGCCAAGGTCTACGCCGCCGACATGGCTGTCATGGTCACCAATAGAGCGATGGAGCTCATGGGCAGCTATGGCTATGTCAGGGAGTGCAATGTCGAGAAATACTGGCGCGACTGCAAGATTATCCAGTTGTGGGAGGGAGGCGCCCAACTGGGCCGCTTCGACGTCTGCCGGGCCTACTACGACTTGCTCCTGTGAATAGGGGTTACTGAAAACTGGCGGGATTTGGATTCGAGGCAAGGGGCTTCGGGTTATGAGTCTACTGCTCTGTTACCTCATGCTGCTCTTGCATCGGAGTCGGCGGCACCGGTGTCTTTCCCTTAAGGTTAAGAACTGATCCACCAGAAGCGCCATCACTGTCACTATAGCGATGGGGCAAACAATTAACCATATGTTTTTCTTGCCTGCTGGTGCAGATGTGGACATCGATGATATATCGCTTTTCTGGCTTTGACCGAGATTCAGCCCGTTCAGGCTGCTCAGGTCGCTGAGACTGGAGAATGATGCATTATTTACTATCAGGTCTATCATGGGATTCAGCTCGCTCAGGTCGCCGAGACCGGAAGATGACGCGGTGTTGACTATCTGGTCTAACATGGAATCCAACTCGCTCGGATCGCCGAGACCGGGTAGTGACGATATGTTTTCTGGCTGGTTTAACAGGGAAACCAGGGTGCTCAGTCCGTTGAGACTGGAGAGTGACGATATGTTTCTTGTCAGGTTTCCGCCGAGATCCATAGTAGCTCGAATGTTGGGGTCTGGGAAATTCACTTTCGTTTCAGCTCTGGCACTCGCACCGGGAAGTACAAATACAGTCAAGCTCAGCAAGACGAGCGCCAGAAGCAAAACATGCACAGTAGCGGAAACCCATTTGTTATTCATGTTTCGGCCTCGCGTGCATCGCCACTAACGTTTTTGCTCAACTATTACCCTTTTTCTTACCTTCCTTGCTCCAGGAGTCCATCAATCTCTGATAAATCTCAGCCTTTTCCTTCAGCCTTCTTTCGTTGGACCAGCCTAATAGATAATATGTTACCCTGTATGCAAATAGAACGAAGACAACAAATCCTACCCAGATTAAGGCTGTTTGCATCGGACTAGGCATTTTCAACCTCCCGACAGTACTTTCGTGCAGTACTTTCGTACTGGTACTATGCTATTCGGGCTTCTCGTTATTAGCAAGATGAATTTTCCAGATGTATCTTCACATTAATTCCCAAGTTTGGAAGTTGAAGAGGCTTGGATAGTGACGGGGGCTCTGGCAGTATGGTAGGGATGAGGTGGGTGTTCAACTAAGCTGTGCAAATAGAAAAAGCAGGACATGTCCAGTGGACACTGTCCTGCTTTTTAGTCTCATTGGTAGCGGGCGCTGGATTCGAACCAAGAAAATTCGGGTATGAGTCTACCCATGCTACTGGATTGGGTATCAGTGGCTCAGGACCCATGCGGCCAGGTCGGAGACGACTTCTCCGGCAACGTGGCTGGGAACGGCGTACTCGGCGGGCGTGCTCGGCCCGGTGCCGGCGAACAGCAGATGGTCGAGCGATGGATACTCTTTGAACGTGACGTCGCTCTTTCCGGCGAGGGCCGTTTCCCAGGGCCCTAACTCGCTGGGCGGCACCTGGTAGTCCCGTCCTCCCTGAGAGAAGAACATGGGGATATCGAGACTCGCGGCGGTCGTCAGCGGGTCGTAGGTGCGGAGGTCGAGCCAGTATGAGGCCGGAATCCCCAGCGGCAATTCGGAGGCCGGGGTCGAGGGCGTCAGGCCGGGCGACTCGGCCAATGCGACCTGCTGCTTAATGGTGTCTATCTGCTGCTGTTCCTGCTCGGTCAGGTTTCCCTCCAGCGAGGCGAGGTATTCCGTCTGCATGAGGATGAGCTGCGGCAGCGGGCCGCTCGGCGCCTCCAGCATGGCGATGCCCGCCAACTGGCCCGGCACCTCGGCGGCGATGCGCGGTGCCAGGTACGCGCCCAGGCTGTGCCCGATGAGGAAGACGCGGTTTGGGTCTATGTTGGGGGTCGAGCGCAAGAGGGAGATGGCCGCTATAGCATCGTCGGTCACCTCTTCCTTGACGGTGATGTTTGACAACTGCGCCATCTCGCTGGCGTAGACCAGCGTCCGCTTGTCGTAGCGCAACACGGCGATGCCCTGTGTCGCCAGCCCCCAGGCGATGTCGCGCAGCGGCTTGTTCACTCCAATGGTCTCGTCGCGGTCATTAGGCCCGGAGCCTGTGATGAGAACGACCCCGGGGAATGGTCCCGTGCCTTTAGGCATGGTGAGCGTGCCCGGCAGCGTCCAGGGCGCTGAGCCGACGGTGACGTTGCCCTCGGTGAAGGAATCAGGGTCGACATAGGCGGCAGGCGCGGGAGTGACGGTGGGCGTTACGGAGCCGACGTGGAAGCCGGCCACCTGGTTATTGGCGTCGATGGTGACGATTAGTCCCACGGTAGCATAGGCAAATGTCGCCGGTATGGTGACGTTTATGTACGGGGGCACTGAGGCTGTGGCGGCTTCGCCCAGACTCTGGTACTCGCCGTACTGGAGGACCAATCCCTGGGCGATTTGCTCGAGCACCGCTGCCGGCGCCGCGGCCAGCATGTCGGGGGCCTCCATCGCCGCGGCAGCGGTGTAGTTACCGCTGGCTATGGCCTCGAGATAGGACAGGGCGATGGATGCCGGGGCCGGAGTGGGCGTTGGAGTCGCGGCCGGTTTGCCCGCACCGCAGGCAGCCAGCATCAGCAGTACGATTACCAACCCGGCAAGGGCGACGAAAAGCAAACGACGATTCATGGCTGTTCCTCCCTGGGAAAACGAGGTATGAGGGATTCAATTTAACACTACTAATAATAACACGTTAATATCAGCATCCCCAAACATAAAAAATGAGAGGTCGTTTAGAAACACAATTACCATTCCTTGACACGGAATCCATCCCGACAAGTCGGGACGGATTCAAAATGGTAGACTCATTACTAAACGACCTCAAAAAACGAGGTTTTAGAGAAGCCCTGTCGGTAAATGAAAATCGCCACCGCGACAACTACGTCGTGATGGCGATTTAGCTTCGAAATTGTTATTAAGCAGTCTTCTTTCTAGCTTTGGCGCCCGTCTTCATTTTGGCCAGATTGTGCGCCACCGCCGCCCGGACGAGACCGGTCAGCTCGCGTTCCCTGACTTTGTCATCTTTGTAATAGTCAATCGCGCGCCACTTCTTGCCCTCGAGCTCGCTATTGAACAACTTGTCCGGGTCGGCTAAGCTCGCTCCTTCAGGGAATGTCAGCTTCACTTTATCCTTGAACGCCTTGGCCAAACAGACAATGCCCCCGTGTGACCACACAGGCGTCCCCTTCCATTTCAATTCCTCGACAATCTCCGGGTCAGCCTCACGGATAGTTTTACGAATCCGGGCAAAGGTCATACCGCGCCAGTCAGGCAGCCTGGCAATCTGGTTGTCAATAAGTTCACTTGCGTTCATCCTCTCCTCCTCCCATGACTGTCTACTTTCTCACCGCCATAATTATACTGCGAAAAGAAAAACGCTGCCGTGACATGAGCCAGTCACAACAGCGTTTGTTTAATGCGAAGAAATTGGTAGCGGGAGTTGGATTCGAACCAACGGCCTTCGGGCTATGAGCCCGACGAGGAGTGCAAGCTATCTAACAATCTCTAATTCACTTCCGCCAGGTCATAGACACGCACGGACGTTCTGCGCTTCGGGGCAGTCTTGGACCATACCAGCTCCTGCACCTTCTCCAGGACATCGGGACGCAATAGCACTTCGCCGCATTTACTACATACCTCAGCAGGTAGATTCTCCAGAATGATGACCTTTCCGTTATATTCCTGAGGATGAGTAATTTTTAACTCTTTCAATTCACCGCCACACAAAGGACACCTTTTCATGCTTTGCCTCTCCTCCTTATCCTCCATTCTATCCATTCTTCTGGCTTCGGCTCATATGCCGTTACAACCGCCACGTTAGGTGAGTAAGTACATTGTATGTGCAATAGCCGGCCAGCCTCCGTTATACCAAAAATAAGGCAGCTAGGGCTGCGGAGGTCTTCAGGATAATCCTCTATCACCTCAGCGCTGTCACTCGAGATGACCTCCTCAATTTCTCTGACAGAAATATGTCTTTCAATCAGACGCTCTCCTGCATGAAGTGTGAAATAATAGTCTCTCTGTTTAATCTTAGACTGTATCCCCTCAAGCAGCCTCTTATCCAAACAACCTCCATATATTTCCTGTTTACAGGGAACGGCGACTGGACGCCTTTAACAAGAATAGTATATCACATTGACACAATTAAACATGTGTGGGACTTCATAGAAAAGAAAAACGCTGCCGTGACATGAGCCAGTCACAACAGCGTTTGTTTAATGCGAAGAAATTGGTAGCGGGAGTTGGATTCGAACCAACGGCCTTCGGGCTATGAGCCCTATTACAGGAGCTTTAGAAAATCGTTAAGCTCCAACTCGGCTTGCTTCAGAATTTGGCTCAGAGTGGAGCGTTTCACGGGACGATGTGCCGGAACAGTGAGCTTCATGGTCCGTTCGCCCGAATGTTTCTGAAGCCGGATGTGACTGCCCCGTTGCCGTATCACTATCCATCCGTCACGTTGTAATGCACGAACAATCTCTCGATACGACAGGCTGGGGACATGGCTCACAGGGCCAACTCCAGCACCTCTGCCTTCTCCGGGGGAATATGGTCGTCTTCGGTAGGCTCCAGGTAAAGCTCGATGGCTTCGCGAATGTTGGCTAGAGCTTCTTCCCGGGTATCGCCCTCGCTGATGCAGCCGGGAAGAGAGGGAACATAGACTGTGTAGCCTCCCTCGTCGCTGGGCTCCAAAATCACTTTAAGCTTCATTACTTCTCCCGCCTTTATCCTCTTTTGAGAATAGTATATCACATTGATACAACTGATTAAGTGCAAGCCTTTATAGAAAAGAAGAAACGCTGCCGTGACATGAGCCAGTCACAACAGCGTTTGTTTAATGCGAAGAAATTGGTAGCGGGAGTTGGATTCGAACCAACGGCCTTCGGGTTATGAGCCCGACGAGCTTCCACTGCTCCATCCCGCGAAAAGCCCTTTTAAAATCCGAAATCCGAATTTCTAAACAAGATCAAATTTTCAAAGTGCAAATGCTCTAAAACTAAACCCTTTTGGATTTTGCGATTCCCATTTTGAATTTGTTTAGGATTTAGAGTTTAGAACTTTGCTGAATACTGAACTCTGGCCCTAGCTAGGGTTTAATGTAGGTCAAGCCCTCGACCATTAGTACGGCTAAGCTGAATCCCTTACGGGACTTACACACGCCGCCTATCAAGCAGCTAGTCTCGCTGCGGTCTTACCCAGTTGACCTGGTGGCAGATCTAATCTTGGGGTCGGCTTCGCACTTGAGATGCTTTCAGCGCTTATCCGATCCAGACATGGCTACCCAGCTATGCTCCTGGCGGAACAACTGGCACACCAGAAGTCTGTACCTCTCGGTCCTCTCGTACTAGAGAGATCTCCCCTCAAATCTGCTACGCCCACGACGGATAGAGACCGACCTGTCTCACGACGGTCTGAACCCAGCTCGCGTGCCGCTTTAACCGGCGAACAGCCGGACCCTTGGGACCTTTTCCAGCCCCAGGATGCGACGAGCCGACATCGAGGTGCCAAACCTTGCCGTCGATATGAACTCTTGGGCAAGATAAGCCTGTTATCCCCGGGGTAGCTTTTATCCGTTAAGCCACGGCCCTTCCACACGGTACCGTAGGATCACTTTGCCCGACTTTCGTCTCTGCTCGACTTGTTGGTCTTACAGTCAAGCCCCCTTATGTCAATGCACTCGATGGGTGATTTCCATCCACCCTGAGGGGACCTTTGGACGCCTCCGTTACTCTTTAGGAGGCGACCGCCCCAGTCAAACTACCCGCCTGACACTGTCTCCCTGCTTGCACAGCGGTTAGAACCGAACCTTAACAAGAGTGGTATTTCAACGGCGGCTCCACTGAGGCTGGCGCCCCAGCTTCTCAGCCTCCCACCTATTCTACACATGCTAAGCCTCAATTCAATGCCAGGGTATAGTAAAGCTCCACGGGGTCTTTTTGTCCAGTCGCGGGTAACCCGCATCTTCACGGGTATTTCAATTTCGCCGAGTCCCTCGTTGAGACAGCGCCCAAGTCGTTACACCATTCGTGCGGGTCGGAACTTACCCGACAAGGGACTTCGCTACCTTAGGACCGTTATAGTTACGGCCGCCGCTTACCGGGGCTTCGGTTCTCTGCTTCTCCCGACAAGTCGGGATAACAAATCCCCTTAACCTTCCGGCGCTGGGCAGGTGTCGGCCCCTATACCTAGGCTTATGCCTTAGCAGAGACCTGTGTTTTTGTTAAACAGTCGCTTGGGCCCGTTCACTGCGGCCTCGGAGTGCTCAAAAAACGAGTCCTCTCACACCCCGGGGCGCTCCTTATCCCGAAGTTACGGAGCTAGATTGCCGAGTTCCTTAACGAGGGTTCTCTCGACCACCTTGGGACTCTCATCCCCGCCTACCAGAGTCGGTTTGCGGTACGGGCGCTTATCCTTAAGTTACGAGGCTTTTCTTGACAGCGTAGGCTCAGCCAAATCGCTTCGGGTTGCCCCTCGGCTTTCCCCTCTCTTCAGCTTAACGAGCCGACGGATTTGCCTATCGGCCCACGCCTATAATCGGTGACGCACCATGTCCAATGGGTGCGCTCGGCCTACCTTCCTGTGTCCCCCCGTAGTTTAAAAAGGATAAACGGTACTGGAATGTTGACCAGTTGTCCATCGCCTACGGCTTTCGCCCTCGACTTAGGCCCGACTAACCCTACGCGGATTAACCTTCCGTAGGAAACCTCAGGCTTCCGGTGGGCATGTTTCACACATGCCTTACGCTACTCATGCCGACATTCTCACTTCCCGACGCTCCACTATGGCTCGCGCCACGGCTTCGGTGCGAAGGGAACGCTCCCCTACAGCCCTTCTTGCGAAGGACCCATAGCTTCGGTGGTAGGCTTGAGCCCCGCTGGGTTGCCGGCGCAGATTCACTCGACCAGTGAGCTGTTACGCACTCTTTAAATGGTGGCTGCCTCTAAGCCAACATCCTGGCTGTCTGTGCGCTTCTACCTCCTTTACCACTTAGCCTACACTTGGGGACCTTAGCTGATGGTCTGGGCTGTTTCCCTCTTGACGATGAAGCTTATCCCCCACCGTCTCACTCCCGGGCTTTCTAGTTACGCCATTCGCGGTTTGGTTGAGTTTGGTAAGCTTACTTGCCCCCTAGCCCATCCAGTGCCCTACCTGCGCAACTCAACACCCGAGGCTGTACCTCAATACATTTCGGGGAGAACGAGCTATCTCCGGTTTCGGTTGGCATTTCACCCCTACCCACAGCTCATCCTGTAGTTTTGCCTCACTAATAGGTTCGGGCCTCCAGTCGCTATTAGGCGACCTTCACCCTGGCCATGGGTAGCTCACCCGGCTTCGCGTCTAATCCATGCAACTATTCGCCCTGTTCGGACTCGCTTTCGCTACGGCTCCATCGCTGAGCGACTTAACCTCGCTACATAGATTAACTCGTCGGCTCATTCTTCAATAGGCACGCCATCATCCCGATTGCTCGGGACTTTGACTGCTTGTAGGCACACGGTTTCAGATCTTTTCACTCCCCTCCCGGGGTTCTTTTCACCTTTCCCTCGCGGTACTTGTTCACTATCGGTCGCCAAGAGTATTTAGCCTTGGAGTGTGGTCACCCCAGCTTCCCACAGGATTCCACGTGTCCCGTGGTACTCAAGAACATGACTAGGAGCCTCACCCTTTAACCTACGGGACTATCACCCGCTATGGTGGCTCGTTCCAGAGACCTTTGGCTAGGGATATGGTTTTTAACTCCCAGGAAGGTTTCGAGCCCTTCCTCCGCCATGCCTTACAACCCCCTGATGACATAGGCCCCGAATCCACTGAGTCATCAAGGTTTAGGCTGTTCCCCGTTCGTTCGCCACTACTAGGAGAATGTCTATCTTTTCCTCGGGGTACTTAGATGTTTCAGTTCCCCCACTTACCTCTCCAGGTCTATGTGTTCAACCAGGAGTATCCCGATTTTATCGGGATGGGTTATCCCATTCGGGAATCCCCGGCTCAGCTTGCCCGACAGCCAGCCGAGGCTTTTCGCAGTCTCGCCGCGCCCTTCATCGGCTCTTGGCGCCAAGGCATCCCCCGTGCGCCCTTAGTAGCTTGACCTACATTAAACCACAACTAGGACCTTGTTCAGTATTCAGTTGTTAATGTGCTTTTTTCAACATTAAGTGCGGTCTGATGTCACTCAGACCGCACTTTGTAGACACCAGCCAAAGATTTTTGTATTAAGTTGTATTGTTTCTCATCATCATGGGCATTCGAAGTAAGTATACTACGACTCGAAGAGGCTTGTCAAGTACTATTTTAAGGCATTTTCCACTCAAACTGTTGAATGACCGGCAACACTATGTCTGTTTCTTCTCACTCTTCTGCCAGGCTCTTGAGCTTGCTCAGCATTACTCTGAGGTGAGCCTGCGAACCCGAGCGGGCAAGCCTGCCCATCACGCTACCGAGAACCCCGAATGGGAGCTTTATGTCCTCCGCAAAGGTGAAGCGGCTGCCCGACGGAATAGCCTCCAGCGCCATCTTCTGCTCATACCCTTTCACGAAATTGCCCGAGGTCATTTTGCAGGCAAATTTGGCGTTTTCCTCCCATTCCGTGACCGTGAAATTGAGCTTCATAAGCGGGCCGTCGGCCTTCTCCTCGAGATAGAAAGTGGTTCCCGGTCCCTGGCGCTTATCGCCTGTATACGCGAACTTCTGATATGTAATGCACCACTTCAATATATTTTCTGGCTCGACCAGGAACGGCCAGACTTTCTGCGGCGGTGCTGCGATGTCGATGGCTCCCTGCACGTTCATGTTTCCCTCCTTCCCTTTGTGCTATACAGTAGAGGTCAGGCCCGCAGGTCCTTTCTCAGTTGGCCGTGCCCGGTTCTCACTTCCTGGGATTCAACCACCTTGTCGTACACCGACTTCTTGAGGAATTCGAGCGCTTCTTTCTCGTCACAGTCGACAATAATCTGCTCCAGTTCGAGCAGCTCTTCTTCCTCAAGGGCTATGGCTGTTTTTCTGATCTCTATCATATCCGGTCCCCTGCTTCTTCTTCCACTGACTGTATTCTACTGCGAAGTTTATGGAACAGCAAGGAAGCCGCACAGCGTGAAGAATTGCAGGTCGCAGTCCGAATGACCTTCAGCCCCGCGCTATTTTCATTTTTCGTGGTGGGCTTGGGAATGCTCATGATGGGTTGCTGTGTTCTGCGGCTTCCGATTCTCTTACGGCCATACCCAGGCTGCCCGGCCCTCCGTAGATAACCACGCCGGGGCAGACCCTTGCCAGGTGGATGGGGGTGTCGGGGAAGGTTATCTTCAGGCGCTGGGCGAGATTACTGGCGTCGTCATATTCTGTGGTGTATCCCAGCGCTATCTCCTGCGCCCCGGGAAAGCTCGCTGCGAATTCATACATGCGCTGCAAAGCCTTAGCCCTGGTACGGGCCACTCCGGCCAGGAACGGTTCGCCGTCTCTCATACCCAGTATAGGCTTGACCCCGAGGAAAGAGCCTATCAGTCCGTATGCCCGATTAACGCGGCCGCCTTTGACGGCGTACTTCAGCGTATCTGCCATGCTGCGGTCATGAATATGAAGAATGGCCTGACGCGCAGCCCGGGTCACCTCTTCCAGGCTCTTGCCCTCCTTAGCTTCCCTGGCGGCGGCAAGTACAGAAAGCCCGAAGCCAATCGAAAGCGTTTTGGAGTCCAGCACCTCGATGCGGCATTTGCCGGTCATGGTCATCATCTGCGCACCGAGCATGGCCGAATTGTAGATGCCGCTCAGTTTTGCGCTGGCGTGTATTGAAATGATTTCGTCGGTTTCCCGGGCAAGCTTAGTGTAAGCATCGGCGAAATCCTGCGGGGTGGGCACGGAGGTAGTAGGGTAAACTGAGCCGTAGAGCAGTTTATGGTAGAACTCTTCCTCGCTGATATCCACCCTGTCGCGATACGCCTTCTGCCCGAATATGACATAGACCGGCACCGTAGTGATGCCCAACTCTTGTAACATGCCAGGCGGCATGTCACAGATGCTGTCGGTCACAACTTTTACTGTCATAGTATGCCTGTACGGGTATAGTACGATTTGCTGCGATATTCTACTTCGGGCAAGTGTACGTTGTCCAGTGGTTTCCAGGGGCTGTCCAGTCCATTATTGAAGGTGAGTGCAAGTCTGTATGCAGTAATGAAAAAACGGAGAATTGGGCGCCTAGTTCGCCGCCGAAATGTGATGAATTTTTAAGCTTTT
>Ga0172364_10002466_pt1 | contig 14715 bp, 21 predicted proteins | sample LakKivSesite10cm_FD_114545 | JGI IMG/M metagenome (GOLD analysis project Ga0172364, IMG submission 114545) | Sediment microbial communities from Lake Kivu, Rwanda - Sediment site 10cm | ecosystem: Environmental > Aquatic > Freshwater > Lake > Sediment | place: Rwanda: Western Province, Lake... | reverse complement strand
TCGAGCAGCGGGCCCGTCAGATCACGATACCCGGGTTCGGCGGGTTTGGTATCCCCCGCCGGGTTAGTATCGAGTCGCTCCCGGAGATCATAGCCGAGATCGCGCTCAACCAGATGTCAGACAACGCTAAAGACTCGCGTACCGTCCGTCGCGCAGTGGCGGGCATTTTGCACGAGTCGCTCGTTCCAGTACCCGTACCGATGCCTGCTCCAGTCAAGACCGCCGTCGAGCAGATGACGGACTACAACTTCTTCACCGGAGCGCCTATCGTTGGAGCTCGGTTGAAACAGCAGGAAGCCTTCTTGCAGTACGGCGAGGGCACGAGCGAGTTTGCGAAGCTGATGGGGTCTCTCGCCGATGAGGCTGGGTTACCCAACGCAGTATCTCCGAAGCGGGTAGACCATGCTATTCACGGGATGCTGGGCGTGGCCGGTTCGCTAGGGCTGCTCATATTAAACGTCGGGCTTGGTTCGCGAGAGTCGATGTCGGTCAAAGACATGGCGGCGTCCATTCCGGGCTTGACGATGCCGGGGGCCAAGGAGTTCAACAACGCTACGCGTAACGAGCTGTATGACTGGATGGACAAGATCAACGAAGTGGTTGAGACAGCTAACCGGTTGAAGCGCGAAGGGCGCGTCGAGGAATACCAATCGTACGTGCAAGAACACCAGAAGGAGCTCCAGTACAAGACTGCGGTAAACCGGATCGAACGCCAGTTGTCGCAAATCCGTCAGAGGATAGGCGTCGTGCGGGCTAGTAACACGATGTCTGGCGATGAGAAGAAATCCGAGATCGACCGGTTGAAGGCAATCGAACTGCGGTACATCAACAACCTTAATGTTGCGGAGAAGCGTAGGACCGTGTTTGAGGGCTTCGCCTCCGGCGGCTCCGTCCGCATTTCTCCATTTGCCGTGCCGATGGCAGCCGGAACTCTTGGCGCATCGGCATTGACTGGATCAGAAGACGCAAGTGCCGCCGAAGCAGAAGCACGCGATGTGCCGATGTCCAAGCCTATCATCCTAGGCAAGAAAGGCGGCATGGTGACGAAGCCTAAGTTCGACCCGGAGAGCAATGGGTACGACTATGATACTGCCAAGCGTAACGGTATGGGGCCAACTGGCACGGGTGAGAATCAAGGCCACTGGGGTTCGGTTGCGCCACCCAGTTCCGAGATGCGGGCCAAGCACAAATTACCCGAGGGCACCTACATGATGCTCAAGGGGCGCAAGCATGAGACTTGGGATAAAGGCGTGCAAGCCGAGGAGGCTCGTGGCTCCGAGGTGCGCAAGATCGGTGATCGTTACTACTCTGTACCTCGGGGTAAATAAACAATGACTAAAGTTCGAAAGTGATACGGAAGTAAAAAAGAACCCGGCACTGGGCCGGGCTAACACCTTCTAGGGAGAGCAACATGAAGTTGCAGTGGGGGAAGCAATCCCACTGCGCGAATTATGCACGAATACGTACGGTTCGCAACCCTTGAATTTCGTTCTCGATGACGAACTTGATAACGACCTTTATTCGGAGTTTGTCTGCGGTAGTTTGAATCTCTCTGCGTAGCGATTCGCACGCTAGACACGGGACGAAAAAACTGTCTCCCACGTCCATCCACTGCATGGCTCCGGGGAAATCCCAATCATAACTCATCGGCTCTGCGCTCCATTAGCTCTAGCTCCGGCGGTTGCGTCTGTGCGTGGAAATAGAAGACCTCGACCGGTGGCGTGGTGACGCCGGTGCCTGCTGTCATGCGCTTCTTGGTAACGCCCTTGTACTTGTAGTCACGCGAGCACTCGTTGACGGCATGGTCCACATTAAACTGCCGCTCCACGCAGTATTCCTTGAAGTCTTTCTTGGACACGTACATCATCTTCGTGTCGTTCTCGTACCGCACTACGACGCGGTGCTGGACTGGCTTGACTACGTGAGTGCCCGTTACCGGGTTGATCTTGAGCTTGTCCACAACCAGATACGAGCTGATGTTCTCGTTCAGGAATTCACCCAGTATGTGTTCAGCGTCCACGATGTGGTTATCGGCAACAGCTCGCATGTTGGAGAAGTAGTCCACCGCCCAGTTGTAGATTGCACGCATGTTGTAGTCATGCAGGCCGAGCTTCTGGGCGATGATGCCGCCGACCATATTGACCGCCACGACGTTGACCCAGTATCTCTCCTTACGGGTTGCTTTGGTGTCGTGGACGATGCGAGCGCGCATTTTGTCGATGCTGCGCATGACTTCCTGCCGGTTGTTTATGATGTACCGAATGTAGGTCTCACCCGCTACCCCGTAGTTCTCGGACAGTACGTCGATCAGCTCGTTAGCGTCAGGGTTCTCTGCAAGGGCGATCTCGATTTCGATAATGCGCATCAGCTCGCCATCGGCGGTGGCTTTCAGCGCGCCAAGTTTGTCACTCAGGAATGAGTTGCCCGTAGCGACTGCGATAAGCGCCCATCGCGTGGTGTTAAGCCGCTCACGGTTAACCGCTGCCTCCATACGGTTACGTCCCCGGCCAAGCGTGATAGCGTAGGCCATGTCGGACGCTTCCTCAGACCGCATGTTAGTGATTTCGTCGATTGTCGCAGGGAGGTTGTTGAGGATGCCAAGCCGGTTCTGCTTGGACATGTACGTATCTTCTTTCTGTAGCATCGTTTCCTCTGGATGACCCCACACGCTATTGATGAGCTTGAGGATGGTCGTCTTGCCGGTGCCTGACTTGTTGTTGACCAGCGAGATCAGCGCGCCTTTGAAGCCCGAGAACTTGACGAGCGGCGAACCGAACGTAGACATTAACGCAAACGCCTGTGCACTGTTCTGATCCCCAACCAGCAGGTTGAACGCGCGTTTCCAGTTAGGTATCGTGCCTTTAGGTTCGTAGTACGGCACGACGTTAAGCGTGGCACTGGACGCAGGGCTGTAACCCGTCTTGCGCGGGCCGACCTCTCGGTTGCCGATAACGAACTTGGCGTCGCGATCCATCCAACCAAATTGAAGTCTGGCTTGGTCTGGTGTCTGCCCACGCCGCTGAAGTTCCTTTACGTAGTCGATGTGGTACTGCATAAGCTCGTCCATTCCTTTTTTGTTAGCCATCACGCCGTTCCGACTCATAATGTCCCTAAATTTGTCCGGTGAGTTGATGTTGCTGCACGGGGTCACGAAACGACGATGACCGTCCACAGGGGTGTGCAGGTTAATCTCAGCGCACATACCGTCCACAGGGTCGTCGATGCGCTTGGTAACGTATATATCGTACTCGTAGACCAGACGATCCGGGTCGTCTTCATCCTTGCCTTTACGGTACAGCCCACCATGCTTACCCCTGAAATACGGGAACGGTGGCGTGTAGCTCTGCAACGTATCGACGATGTCCGCCGGGTCTTCCATCAAGGCTTCCGCGCTCTCAGGTGCTTCTTCGGTAGCTGCGGTCTCACTCGGTGCGGTCTCGACGGGTACTGGCGGCGTGTACTCCTGCACTTCTTTGCCGAGCTGTATCGGTGAGGAGAACTTGTGCTTGCACTTCTCGCACAGGTCAGGGTTAAGCTCGCGGAAGGTCGCACACAGGTACGGCCCCTTGGTTAAGTGGGCCTTCTCTATCGTGTTCGCCCGGGTGTAATCCGGGTGCTTACTGGACATTTTATGTATGGCCGTCTCGTTATCGGCGCAATGCCAAGCGATGGACAGGCCCGCACGCCACAGCGGCTCTTCTACGTCCGCCTGCTGCGTGACGATGTATTTAATCTGCGCGCAGCCCGTGCCCTTGATGCTACGGCGCGCGATGGTGCTGAATTTACTGACGTTGTTAGCCAGCAGGGCTTGCGTGACAGGGTCTAGCTCACGCTTGATACCCGCGAACGCTTCGCCGAGCGGCTTGGGTTTAGCCTGCTCCGGCAGGTCAAGCCCGTCCAGTATGTCTCTGAATTCGACGAAGCGCAGGGTCTTGCCCGTGCAGACGTTGTGTACCTGCTTGGGTGCCTTCGGGTCTTTGAAGTTAAGCGTGCCGGGAATACGCAGGATACGCGCTTCGTCCGCCGTGACAGCGGGGTCCGCGATCAACCCATACCGGCGGCAAGCCAGCTTGAGCCTGTCCGCCACAGGAGACCACTCATCCTTGGTAACGGGCACGTCGAGAATCCAGAATACGTGCAGACCCCGCCCCGAGTTGTTTACCGTGGGTTTGGGCAAACCCGTAGCCTTACAGAAGTCGATGAGCGCACGCATGCCGTCCGCTTGCGTGGCGTAGCCCTTGCCCTTATCTGCTTTGTCCTCGCCGCAGTCGATGTCGAGCCAGAAGCTCTTCATCAGCATAGCGTTAAGCTGCGACCGCTCTTTTGTCGAGAATGTCGCATAGGCTAGATACAGGTCGTATTGCTCAGCCAGCAGCGCATCTACGACGTCGTTGATCTCCTCTAGGGTTTCCGCATACGTGTGCCGCATGCGGTTGTTCTTGACTCCGGCGACGCAATAGTGCCCTGCGTCGGGAAGCGCCGCACTTAGGAATTCTTGTCTGTTCACCTAGCACCTAGATTCTGCACCGAGAAAATGGGTGAGGACGACAGCAGCGGTGTGCGCTCATCGGCTACTGTTTTCGCCCCGTCGGGCTAGTCGTCCTCGAAAACGGAACGTCCAGAATAGCAGACGCCCGTCAACCAAACAAGGTCAATTGCAACGGCACCTTCTGGTCGAACTCGATTAGCTTCTTGGCGTACCACTCCGCCTTCATAATCGATTCCGTTTGCCCTTTGAAACGCTCTCGGTGCGTGTACTTCAGGATGTTGCCCTTGAGGTACCCGCGAAACTCTTCCGGCGACAGCGCGGACTCGATACAGTCGATGGTTTCGATATTGCCGTGTGTGTAGTGGTTGGGGTGATTGACGTTGTCCATGATGCTCTCCATAGAAGGGGGCCGAAGCCCCCGTAGTTATTAGTCAGCCCACTCGTTGATGAGGTCGGCGAGGTCTTTATCTTCCTCGACGTTCGGCTTGGCTTTCTTCTCAACCTTGACCGGCTCGGGAACAGCTTCTTCCTCTTCCTCGACCTTCGGCTTGGCTTTCGGTGCGGGCTTAGCCGCCGGTTTGTTCTCCAGCTTAGGCGTCTCGAACGGCACACTGGAGTCACCCGTAGACACGAAGTTCACCGCAATAGCCATCGTTGCGTCTGGCGTGGTAGCCTTGGCGCGGCAGGTTTCCCATTCGTCTTCGTTAAGCGGACGAACCGGCTTGAAGTACAGCTTGGGCACCGGTGCTTTGGTATCGAAACGCATCTCGGTAACGAGCGCGGTGACCGGCAGGTTGTGCGACGCCAGATACTTGACGTACGCATCAAACGGTAGCTTGTCGCCTTCGGCCTTGCCAAACAGCGAGGTAGCCGGAAGGGTCAGTGAGTAGACATCCCCTTCGACATCTCCATCCAGCACCACAGCCAGCTTGCGCGAATACCGGCACGCCTTGGCTTCGCCTTCGCCAGAACCCTTGATGTTCTGCGAGCAATCGTCGCACTTGCTGGCTTGGGGCTTTTCACATCCAGCAGCAGGAGCCTTGCTGTCCGCAGACCAGCACACGGGGGCGGTGGTAGCGCCTTCCTTGTAAGCGCCCTCGTAGTACGTCCGTGAAACGTGCGGCGCAGCATTGACGACAATCACGTTCATCGCGCGGTCTTCGTTGACAGCGACTTCCTCGCCGTTGGCGATCATACGGAACACGCCGCCCTTGATCGAGATACGCTTGCCGCCAAGACCGCCGCCGAGCAAAGACTTGGTTGTCTCGTCAAGACCGATGTTCTTGAGGTACGCCGGAAGGGCGGATTTGAATACTGCCATATCGTTTGCCATAGTTACTCTCCTTGGGTGGTGGTACAGGTGGTAATAAATTCGATCAAGCTCTCACGCTTGAACATGACCTTGCGGCCTAGCTGCACGAACGGCAGCTTGTGCTTCTTGCGAAGCGTGATCAGCATACTGGGCGACACGCGCAAAAACTTGGCTGCCTCTTTGCTATCCAGCAAACTAGAATCCATCATTTTCTCCTGACGGTGATCGCATAACGACGATCAATGTTGACGGGCGGAGTGATCTCGGGGTTAGCCTCGACGAACTCCTTGAAGTTACCTTGGTGAATCCGCTTCTCGAACAAATCCACCGCATCGTGCTTGCGCACGAATTCTTTGAACGTATCCCAGTCCGGTGCCCACACGCGCTCTTTAACGACGCGCGTAGCCGTACCATGTTCGGTACGTAGGGACTCGATGCCGTTCTCCTTGCACAGATCAAGCAGCGCCTGCTCGACCTTTTCCAGTTTGTCTCTGAGTACGTCGTCCTTGGCTTCAAACTCCTTGAGCAACTCGGCCCGTTTGTCGCGCATCTTGACATACACGCTTACCAGTACATCTGCATCCATGTTATTTCTCCTTGAAGATTGAGTCGTACATCTGCATCAGCGTTGCTTGCGCTGCGCCTTTGGTCTCTAGCGATTCATACACTTTCCTTTCTGCGTCCGAGCCGCACAGTTTAACAACAGTCACCTTGTTTGTCTGCCCAGCGCGGTGCACACGGGCATTGCCTTGCAGATATGTTTCTACTGACGCCACCGGGCCGAACCAGACGACGGCGTCGGCAGCGGTAAGCGTTACGCCATGCGCCGCAGCCTGTGGCTGTATGACCAGCACGTGCGGGTCTGGCGTCTCTTGGAAATTCTTGAACAGCTCGGTGCGCCGGTTGAGGTTGACGCTGCCGTCGATAACACCCACGGTGTAACCTTCTTTCTCTAGTGTCTCTGTGACCAGCTTGATGGCGTGCCGGAATGGCACGAACACGATGACCTTATGGCTTGCTTCCTGAATCACATCCAGCAGCGCACTGATGCGACTGCTTGCGTCGAACCTTACCACATCTCCAGTATCGCTGTAAACCGCGCCAAGCGATAGCTGCAACAATTTGTTGACCATAGCCGCCGCATGTACGGCTGTGATCTGCTCTCCTGCTGCGTTAACTAGCATCTTCTTACGCATGTCCTTGTAATACATCTCTTGCTGCGGCGTCAAAGGTACGTCTCTAGTTTGATACGTTTCTTCCGGCAAGTCAAGACATTCCGCTTTGGTGAAGCGTATGGCTGGCTGTAGCGCATCGTTTACGAACTTCGTAGCACGCGGAGCGGGTGTCCACTTGAACATGGTGATCTTGGTCATGACCTTGTCGCGCCAAGCCCCGAAGTAGTTAGGCACCCGAGTCGGACTGACGAGCTTAGCGAGTCCATACGCGTCTAATGGAGACTGCGCGGCGGGTGTGCCCGTCAGCAGCCAGAACCACGTGCTAGGGCCGATGAGCCGGTTTACTGACTTCCATCGTTTGGTGGTCGCGGTCTTAAGGTAGTTGCCTTCGTCGGCAACGATCAAGTCGAACTTGCCTTTGATGTCGTCCTCAACGATAGACACGCCATCGTAGTTGATGATGACGAACTCATAGTCTCCATTGATAACCTGCTTGCGTTGCTCTCGCGTACCGTGCGCGACTCCGACGCTTCGGTGCATGGCTGTCTTAAAAACATCCGCGACCCATGCAGACCGCATGATCGACACTGGACAGATAATGAGCGCACGTTTGATTGTACCCAGTGACATCAGGTAGTCAGCCGCCCACGCTACGCTACATGTCTTACCTGTACCTTGTTCAGAAAAACAAAACGCACGTTTGTGTAGTGTTAAGAACTCCGCAGTTGTACGTTGATGCTCGAACGGTTTGTACTTGCCGGGCCAGTCGTACCGCACTGCAATGGGTGAACGCACGCCCTTGAGCCGCAGGTTCTTAAGCATCTGCGTTTCTTCCAGACCGAAGTGCACCAGCACCTCGTGCACGCCCGGGGCAACTTCCCCCAAGTGCTTGCTTTTCGGGATCAGCTTAGTGATCCGTTCGGGGTCTTTGACGCGCATCTTTAGCGCGCGATCCATGACGATTTCCATCCGCTCTCCAATAGCTGTATACCCCAAACACAAGTTTGAGGTTTTTGGTGCTTAGTGAACCAATACGGTTAGAGGCTTATGCAACCCCTAGCCGTCTTGCTACTTAGCTGCGCGTTTCTTCCGGTTAGCCTCTTTGCGGAGGTTAGCCTTGGCCGGTATGGTCTGCAAGTTGTCCTTGCCTTTCGAGCCGCCTGCACTGAGCGGCTTCTTATGATCCGCGTGTCGCGGGTCTCCTACATCCAAATCCATGTCACGTCGAGCCTTGTTGCGAGCCGCCCGGTCTTTAACCCGGTTGGGTTTCCTCTCGTGCTCCCAGTCAAGCTCGCGCTTGTAGTCACGCTTACCGTTTTTCTGGAAAGGCATGTCAACCCCTATGCTCACAATAATCGACGTTGCACCACTTCCTGCACAACCCGTTCGGGTTCGGATGCCACGTATTATTATCGTAGGACATCTGCAACATGTCAATGTCCATGCGCCATTTAGCCCACAGTTCTTCGATGTCTTTCCGCTTGTACGCTGCGGATACGAGCCGGTTATGGTGCACAAACAGCAGCGCCCCTTTGATTTCCGTGACCTCCGGATAGTGCGCGAACAACATCAAGGCCATTAACTCTAGCTGGCTTTTGTCCGGGTACTGCGCACTGCCCGTTTTGTAGTCGCACACAAACGCTTTAGGGCCGTTAAGGATTACCAAGTCCGCAATACCTCGAACCCACCGCCCCTCGTCGTCGAACGCGCACGGCGTACCGTCAGGCTTCAACGCCATCTCAAACTCGCATAGCTTCTGGCCGGGGATGGCAGCCAGCGCATCCAACGATTTCTTGAACTGCACCATGTTGCCGACCAACGGCTTACCGTCGCGTACGTACTCTTCGGCGGCGGTGTGCACTAGCTTACCGTATATGGTCGCCTCGGTCTCTTGCGGCGGGTACAGCTTCAGCACGCGGCTGGCGTGGTACTTCCGTGCACAGGTCTTGAATTCTTTAAGGGCCGAGAACGACCATGTAAGTTTAGTCATGTGTTATTTTGCGAATCCATAAGCGGTAGCAAATTCACCCTCTGAGGCTAGGGGTAAACCCTTCGCCCACGCCGGGACTGTGGTCATGCACTCGTTGACTTCATTCAACGTCTGTTGTGCATTGGCCTCGTCCGATATTACCACAACCTCGTCGTGTACCTGCAATATTGGGCGGTGTCCGTACTTCAAGTACATACGAACCATAGCTTCCTTTACGTACACGCCGGCCAGTGCTTGGCATATATTTTCCGTGAGCGCCCCTCCGTACAGCTTTACCCGCTGTACTCGCCCTTCTTTTCTCCGTAAGTATGAATAGTCGCCGTTGTCATCACGCTCCAGTCCGCGATAAAGTAAATACATGCCGTTTGGCAAGCGTAGTTTGTCCTTCTCGGTCTTAACTGGGCCATACTCAACTTCGTTCCCGTCGAACATATCGTCGATCATCCCGCCGCACGTTTTCCAGAACTCGGGTATACGGGGGTTGCTAAGCCTGTACGTGCTAACAATCTTTTTCGCGCAAGCTAAGTGCGTTATCCACTTCTCCATGTCAATCGCGGACGGCTTGGTCTCCTCCAATCGCTCGGCGAAGTCCCCTTTGTTGGCGAGTGCGCCGAACGACGGTACATTAACGCCTAGCTGATCTGCCATTTCCACGTCAAACAAAATCTGTGGCCCACCCAGCATACCGCCGTAAACAGTCTGACCAAACTTAAAAAAGCTCATAGAGTATCCACACCCCAGCGTAGTGCATTTACCCAAGAATCCCGGTATGTAGTCCGTGTCTGGGTTCGCCTTGCGGTCTACGTGTCGGCCATAAATCTTAGTAGCCATCTCGGAGTACACGTCCCGTCCTTCCGCAAACGCGCTCACTAAGTCTTCTTGTCCCGCCAGCCACGCTACGATCCGCGCTTCGATCTGCGACGCGTCCGACACTACTACCACTTTACCGTCCGGGGCGGCTAGCGACTTACGCAGCAATCCTACATCGGGGTCTTTACTACCACGAATAGCCGGGAGGTTCTGCGCGTTCATCTTTTCGCTAGACGACGCCGCGTAGCGCCCTGTGTTCGCACCATAGTAATCGAGCGCAATCGGCATCATCCCCATGCGGTTAGCCACGCCCATGAATCGCTGTGACCTAGATTCCTTGATCGTAGATTTCAGCCCTAGCCGTGCTTCGCACGCCCAGCGCACTGTGTCATCTTCGTGTTCAAGCAAAACCTTAAAGTCTGGGTCGCTCTTCGCGAACGCCCACGTGTACACGGGGTGTCCCGCCTTCTCGCTTTTCTTGATAGAAACTTTCTTGGGCGGGGTGATACCCAAAGACTCCAGCACTGCCGCGAATTTGGCGTCACTACGCAAGTCGGGCAATTCACATTGCGCACGGCGTAGTAAATCCTCCCGCCGCTGGTCAGCAAGATCGATCTCACGCTGTACCATACGTTTATCTATAACAAACGACGGCTCCGTGAACATGCGAGTAGTAATGTCTATGACTACTTGCTCAATAGGTGGAACTAACGTGTCCAGTTTCTTATACACACCCCACGCCAATGCCACGTCATTGTCACAGTACTCTGCTAACCTGCCCATCATAATTGTCGATGGGTGCCGCACCCCGTCCATATGCAGAACCGCGTCGCCCTTAACCCCGACGCCGAGCCGTTCGGCAAGCGCAGACAAGCTCAATGACTCCGTATTTCCGAATACCCCGCGCGCCATCGCCAGCGTATCCATTACGCGCTTCGGTCTAACTCCATATTTCCAGTTAAGGATGGCCATATCAAACTTGGCGTTGTGCGACACCACTGTGTGCTCGTGTAGCTTCAGTTGTCTGAGCATGAACTCGACTTTTTCTTCCGGAACCCAGTGCGGCTTGCCCCCGTCCCGACTCACGGAGAATCCGAACAAGTGAAAACGCGGGTCGTTGATGTACTGCTCTGTCGTCATTTTCTTAAGCGTGTAACCTCGCTTAGAATCGTAAAACGTCTCTGCGTCAAATACATACGTACTCATCACAACCCCTTGAAGACTTCCTTCATAACATTCGACATGAGTTTGCGGTTCTCGATAACACCCTCGATGTAGCCCTGTAAAAAGTCTATATCGTTGGCGTCGATCACTAACGCGTGCCCTGCGGCAACGCGTATCTCATGTAGGTTCTTTTCCTGCAACGGTGTCGGCGGGTTCTTGTGCTTGTCCGCCTTAACCTCAATCGCGACGAACGCCCCATATACGCAGGCGATGATGTCAGGAACCCCGCTTTTACCGAACGATCCCATCGCAGGCATAAAGTAGTACACCTCCGACCCGTACGACTCCAGCAGGTCTTTGATGCGCGTTTTTACTTTTGCTTCGGGCGTCGCTGCCATGAGGCCATCTCCTGTGCCAGTGCGTTAGCGTGGATGTAACTGACTACGTTAGCCAGTCGCTGCGCAGTATCTGCGGCTTCCATCCATTCACGGCGGTTCATCTGTTCGCTCAACTGCCGACTCAGCGGGCACAGTTTAACTTCGTAACTTGCCCAGTCATCCAAAAAATTTTCCATATAGGTGGTCATCTTCCAAGTAGTATTTAATAGGCTGTAGCTGGTTCAGCTCTACGTCTTTCAGCATCTCAGCACGCACGGCTTCGTAGAATGACACTAACCGTTCCCGTTTGTCTATCACTATCAGCGTTCGACGCCTTGGGGTAGGCGTGCTATCCGCCGTCGCCTGCGCCCGAGCCAACTGTCTCCGGTTAACCCGCTGGAGCTGATCAATCGCACTGTTGACGTTACGCACCGCACGCGCGTTGAGCTTTCTACGCACCAACTCTTCCTCTTTGATCGCAGCTTTAACGGCGTAGTACCGCTTAACCTGTGCCGTCCGGTTACTTTCCCCGCGCCTGCACGCTGGGCACAGATGCGAGAACCTCCCAAGCGGCATGTGATGTCGCAATGGGTGAACCGCAGAGCATACCGTACACATGACGCCCGTGCCAGAGTAAGTTTCAGTCGGCGTGTCTACCAGCCAGCCCGCGTCTTCCTCGGCCAGTGCCTCTACATATTCCACCAAGTTGCTTGGCTCATTCATCGTGTTCACCCGTTGCGTTACCATACACGCCGACCGCCGCGCCCGGCGTAGCGCCATCCTGTAGACCTTTCTCATAGGCATACTTCACCGCCCGGAAAAACGCTGACTCCATCCGACCGCGCCCCTGCCAGTCGGCCCCGATCTTCTCTGCATAGATACGCTTGCAGTCTTCATAGTCAAGCATGGTTAGCCCTCGCTCATGAATGGGATGCTTGGTGTTTCGTTACGCAGCTCGGCATATTCCAGTTGCACCTTCACCGTGTTAATGATCTTGCCCGCCGCGTTGTTCATCTCGACGGCTTGCTTGGGTTCGAGCGTACCGTTCTTCAACCCTTCAAAAACAGCGGCCAGTTCGTTACGCAGGTCAGTCATGGATTTCATAGTTGCACCTCTTTCTTAAGTTCACGTTTGATGAGTATGCTGAATACTTTCGCTTCAACAAGCTCGGGGGTTATGTACTGCTCGGGGAATCCATAGCGCCGCAGGGAATACGTCGCTGTTTTCTCCTTGTTGGCTTCGCGGTAGGCTTTTTGAGACTCCGCTAATTTCTCCTTGTTAGCTTCGTAGTAGGCTTTCGCCCGCGCCGCCACTTTCTCCTTGTTGGCTTCGCGGTGGGCTTTCGCCCACGCCGCCACTTTCTCCTTGTTAGCTTCGTAGTAGGCTTTCTGGTACGTCGCTACTTTCTCCTTGTTAGCTTCTTGGTAGGCTTTCGCCCGCGCCGCCACTTTCTCCTTGTTGGCTTCGCGGTGGGCTTTTTGAGACGCCGCTAATTTCTCCTTGTTAGCTTCGCGGTAGACTTTCCTCTGCGCTAGCACCTTCTCTCGGTTAGCTTCGCGGTAGGCTTTTTGAGACGCCGCTAATTTCTCCTTGTTGGCTTCGAGGTAAGCTTTCCGTACTTCAGGGTCTTTGTGTGGCATAACTATTCATGGCCGCTTGAACGCTTCCACGACAGCATCAAGCCGACCGCTGCGCTTCAACTCGTCAAGCGTGGTCATCGCCACCGCAAAACGCTCAAGCTGAGATAGCTTCTGTTCAAAGTCTTTCGCAACAACCTTGTCTATTCGCGCCATTGCGTCGCCAACTTGCCCGGCTAGGTCTTTGCATCGCCCAATCAAAACCTTTGCGTTCTTTGCCAGCGCGGCCTCGGCTTCAAACATTGCAACTTGGTTTTCATCCATGCGCTTGAATTCAACATCAAGGATGTCGGCGGACTCTCCAAATAACTTTATCGCCTCTTCCCTTGTCTTTGTCTGCTTCCCGGCCTTGATAAATTGCGCCGTCGCAAACGCTTCTTGCTTAGAGGCAATAGGTAGTGCCGCCGCCCGTAATGCTGATTTCGTTGCTTTGCTCATCATCGTTCTCCTGTTGATCTCTAACTGTTCATTCCACCGGACGCCGCCCGCCTGTGAATTCAGGCGTTAGGCAGCGCGGGCCGCAGCAAGTGCCACTAAGATCGCGTCCAGTTCTTCCCACCGGAAAGCGCCCGCCATTCGCAGCGGGAGTTCCGGCCCCTTGCCATGCACCATGATCGACGCGCCTTCACTGTTTGCCCATGTGTTAATAGTCACACTCATGTCACCAGCGTCAAGGTAGATCTCCTTGCTGTCGGCCTTCATCGTTTCCAGTTTCATCATTCCTCCAGCATTATCTCTGCTGCTTTGCGTAAGTCAGTCATGTTCTTTCCTCGTTGTTTTGCAATGCTATTGGAACGTAATGCTCACGGCGGGGGTTTCTATCTATCGGCACCACAACAGTTCCGTCGGCGTGAGAATGGACTAACAATGATTCGAGAATCGTTGACGCACTTGATAACTGATAGCGCAACTGCATGACTTCATCTTTTAGTGCAGATATTTTTTCGTCAGCATTCCGTTCGTTCCAATACTTATCACGCCTAGCAACCCCTAATTTTTCGTTCATTTACTTGTCTCCACAGTGCATTCATTTTCATAAGCCTCAACATCTGCCAGTCGATAGCGAATTGAGTGACCAATTTTTACGTACCTACAGCCTTTGTTTAGCGATCTGTCCCGTTCTAATGTAGCTTCAGATATACGCCACCGGTTTGCGAGTTCTGATTGCGTGATAAGACCCTCTGAGTCGGATTGCTTAATAGCCTTTATCAACGCTGTTACTACTTTTGCGTGACGCAACCAGTCATCTTCGTTTGACATATATGGCACATCTTGCAACGCCTCCAACGCCATCTCTGCTGCTTTGCGTAAATCAGTCATGTGTGCTTCTCCTTTAGTTTGGCTTCGGTGGCTTTGGTGAACTCCACATAATTCCTCAGCGCCGCAGCTAATTGCGCCCGCAGCTTCTTTTCCAGTTCAGCAGCGATCTTTTCGCGCAGTACCGCGCTATCTTTCAGCGCCTCTTCCACCAGCGCATCAACCGCCGCTTTCCAGTGCGCCGTCACCTGCTCCTTGATGTAGATGTCCGTTCTGTAGCTATTCGTCTGGTCGGCTACTGCGGATCGCACCTTGCGTTCTATCACGCTGCGCAGTTCTTCTTCGGTAATCTCAATTTCCAGTTTCATCATTCCTCCAGCATTATCTCTGCTGCTTTGCGTAAATCAGTCATGTGTGCTTCTCCTTTAGTTTGGTTAAAACATCTCTGCCCTTCGCGGTTAGACGATCAATCGCCACTGGCCCACTCTTTGTCTGCTTGCATGG
>Ga0172364_10002465_pt1 | contig 14716 bp, 8 predicted proteins | sample LakKivSesite10cm_FD_114545 | JGI IMG/M metagenome (GOLD analysis project Ga0172364, IMG submission 114545) | Sediment microbial communities from Lake Kivu, Rwanda - Sediment site 10cm | ecosystem: Environmental > Aquatic > Freshwater > Lake > Sediment | place: Rwanda: Western Province, Lake Kivu... | reverse complement strand
TGCTATCTTCTGCTGGGTTGACGAAAGAAATGGGTTTAAAAATATTTATACACAGAGGTTAAATAGCAATGGCCAGAAACTTTGGGCAAATCAGGGCGTACCAATAACTACCACCGACAGTGCCTATTGGTATCAGAAAATAGTCAGCGATGGTAAATCTGGAGCAATCATCTGCTGGCAGGATAGACGGTCAGGTAATTATGATATCTATGCCCAGCATGTTGATTCCCTTGGGAATATTTTATGGGACACAAACGGTATGCCAGTCTGTACCGCTGTCAATAACCAGCAATATCAAGAGATGATCGCTTCGGATTCTGGAAGAGCTATTATCTGCTGGACAGATTATCGTAGTGGTTCTGCTCGTGGTTATGCTCAGAAGGTTGGTGATGAGATTATTGGAATAGATGAAAAGATGCACGATACAGGATACAGGATGCAGGACGTAAAACTAGAAATCTACCCAAATCCATTCCGTGAAAAAACAGAGATTAGATACACGATGCACGATTCAATCTACAGAACATATATTTTCTCGCTGAAAATCTACGATGTAAGTGGAAGATTAGTGAAATCATTTAAACATGTAGCAGGTTACCAAGCATTTGCTAATGAAATAGTGTGGGATGGCGCCGATGATTTTAGTCATCGGTTAGCGGCTGGGGTCTATTTTATAAAATTTGACGGTGATGGCTTCTCAAGAATTGAAAAAGTTGTCAAACTGGAGTAAAAATGAGATTGCTTCTCGGCCAAACAGCATGGTGGATCGCAATGACAATAAGAAGTTAAGGAGTACCTGGCCGTGCTACATATTGTTCGAAGATAATCAATTGACTTCCCCCAAAAACTTGATTAGTACGTAAGTGAGGAAAGTAAAAACGGTGTGGTGTAAGATAAGAATTATCCAATGCTAAACAAAAAAGATTCCCGATTACGACTGGAACATAGCAGCTTGCTTAGTAAACATTTTGTGACAATCACCAGACGATGATTTCAAAATACTTTGATTTTAAGTCAAAAGATGACATGATAATTTATGAAAAAATATTTTACACGGGTTGTCAATTTTCGGAAGCTGCTTTTAGTAGTAATGACCCCAATAAGGAGAGAGTTATTCAAGTTTTGCAAGAATTGATGGTCAAATTGGCAAAAGTAGTTGATGAAATAAGGACTTTTGATTTAAATAAACGTGCCTGTGAAAAAAAGTTAACTATTGAGGTGCAAAAAGGTGTTACGGCTATACCGACGCTTGAACTTGGTAAGAATATTGAAAATTTTCTGACTCAATCAATTGGAGTTCTTGATATCTTTGCCACTCAATTTTTAAAAATAATGTTTGGTTATTCCTACCGTGACTGGAATATTAAGGAAATTATAAAGCATCTAAAAGATCAGAAACAACTGTGCAATGAAGCTATTAAAGCGATTGAGGATTTATTGAATAATGCGTGGAATGATTGGTTAAACGACCTTAATTATGATAGAAATCTATGCCATGAGGCAAATTTTGGACTTAGCCAGATGTGTTTAATTAATAATCAGCCCTTTATGAAGTTAAAAAGACGAAATGGTAAAGAAATTATAGACATTATGGGTTTCTTACAAGTACATTGGAACAAATTATTTTGGCTGGTAGAAAACATGATTAGATTATCTTTCTGGACTTTGAAACCCCATTTAAAAGCAATTTTTCTTAGTGAATTCGTAAGCCCATTTGATAACCCACGCTAGCCATTAAAGACGCAGAGGGCCTTTTAATTTGATTCAGAAGCTACTTCACCGCCACCGTAATCACCATTTTCTGAAATCATAGATTGTGATTCATACGGATTATTGCAGATACAAACGGATGGACACCGATGATATTTGTAGGAAATAATTGGTACAGGGGCTGGTAAATCGTCACCAGCCCCTTTGTAGTTTGTGACAAAAGTTGTGCCATTTTAGCCCTTTTCTGGCCAAAACAGCCGGTAATAGGCAGAATTACCTTCAAGAGCAAGAATCGTGCGGATGCAGTGCAGGACTGCATTTATGCGATTTTCAACGGAATTTCAAGAGTTCTCAAAAAGGCTGTTTTCGGTTTACGAAACCGTTGCTCTATCCACTTGAGCTACACTGGCACAATCTATTATCATTAATAGAAAAAAAGTCAATGTTTTTTAATATTTTTTTCCTTGACACTCATATCTTTTTTTATATAATCATTTTATGAGATTGATAGATGAAAAACAGCGATTAGAATTATTAGGAAGGATAGACCGCATACTTGGTGCCTCGTTTAATTTGAGCAAGGTTATTCGGATGATTTATAAAGAAATCAGTAAGGTAATGGACACAAGTAATTTTTACATTTCAATATATAATCCCAGGGATAAGACAATTAAATTTGAAGTTTATACAATTAATGGTAAAGAAATCACTGCATTTTCACGCCCTCTTTCTCAAGGAATGACTGAATATGTGATAAAAACAAAAAAACCACTGCTCATTAATAAAGACCTCAAAAAATACTGCCGGCGTCTGGGTATTGTTCCGTATGGAAAAGATGCTTACAGCTGGCTTGGTGTGCCAATGATTTACAAGAATAATGTTGAGGGTGTGATGACAATCCAGGATTACAAAAATGAGAATGCCTATACCTGGGATGACGAATTATTTTTAAATAATATTGCATCAAAAGCCGCTGTGGTCATTGCCAATACCAGACTGGTTGAAGATGAGATGCGTCGGATAAAAGAATTGGCAATGTTAAATAAAGTCGTCCACCGGCTGACCAGAAGTTTGAATATTCAAGAAATCTGTGATAGTGTTACCAGCTCCATTTTAGAATATTTCAAGAATTTAAATGTTGCAATATTTATAAGAGAAGGTGAGGAACTGGTATTAAAAAAATTATCCAGAGGATTTCAGGATGTGGTTCCCAGGGATTTACGCATGAAATTTGGTCAGGGTATCCTGGGTACTTCTGCCAAACTTGGTCAGACACTAATAGTCAATGATGTATCAAAGGACAAACATTATGTTTCTTTTGGTCAGACTTCAACAAAATCCGAGATTACAATACCGCTAAAGATTAGCCGTAAACTCGTGGGTATGCTTGATATACAATGTAATGAACTTAATGCCTTTGATGAAGGTACGGTAAGGATTTTGGAACTCATTGGTGACCGTTTGAGTGTTGCTTTTCACAATGCAATGCTTTATGAAGATGCCATTGCCCACAGTCGTGAATTGTCCGTATCATTTACGATTGCCCAGTCTTTAATTTCCACACTTGACCTTGACAATGTTCTGAACAAAATTCTTGAATTGATTCGTAATACCTTCAATTATGAAAACTGTGCTATTTTTCTTTTTGACAAGCAGACCAAGGAAGTGTATCTCAAGGCCGCATATGGTTATCGTGAATATGTTGGTAAGAATTTGCGTCTTAGTGTTGAACGAAAAGAGGGTATTACTGGTTATGTTGCTCATACGGGCAAGCCATTTTATACCGCGGATGTGCGCAAAGTTTCTTTTTATATTAAGGGCAAGTCTTCAATAAAATCCGAGGCCGCCGTGCCTTTGATTTTGCGTAATGAGGTTATTGGAGTTCTTGACATTGAAAGCGAGAGATTCAACGCCTTTTCAGAACGGGACATCAGGATGTTTTCCATATTTGCCTCCCAGGCAGCCATTGCCATTGAAAATGCCCGATTATATAATGAAACAAAGGAAATGTCCCTTACAGACTCGCTGACAAATATTGCTAACCGTCGGCACTTTGATTTAATCTTGGAGAATGAACTAAAACGGGGAAGGGGTTATTCCCGTTCTGTGAGCTTGGCAATGATTGACCTTGACCATTTTAAGGAATTTAATGATAAGTATGGCCATCCTGCTGGCGACCAATTATTGATCTCTGTAGCTGAAAAATTAAGAAGGACTGTGCGCGATACAGACCTTGTAGCACGTTATGGAGGAGAGGAGTTTGTCATAATTTTTCCAGAAACCAGTAATGCGCCTGCGCTTAAGGTCTGTGAAAGGGTGCGTATTGCGATTGGAAATGCTCAAATCACACTAAAAAAACACAGAAAGGCAGGCACAACTATTTCCGTTGGTGTCGCTACTTATCCTCAATCTGCCCAATCAGCCCAGGAACTGATTCAGAAGGCAGACCTTGCATTATACCGTGCGAAAAAATTAGGCAGGAACCGGGTAGAGACGATTTAGGACCGCAGAAAAAGAATTGAAGTTAAGAAGTTGAGAGGTTGGGATAAGGCGAGGAAGTTAAGAAGTTAGGAAACGGCAGCAGAAAAAAGATGAAGTCGGGAGGTCGGGAAGTTAGGAGGAGGTGGCGATATTGTTTAACGATAGACGAATCTGCAGGCAGAAATGAGAATCAAGAATATAATTTCTTCCATAGAAAATTATCATCTTATCAATTGTGTAATTTTTATCTTTGTCTGGATTTTTTTAAGGATTTTTTTTGAAGGAGTTCTTGAGGTATTTCATACCATTGGTTTTTCAAAATTATCGTACCGTGCAATATTAATGTATTTTGTTCACTTTCCTTTATTCTATTTGACCAGTTACCTGCTTATTACCATATTAATATCCATTATTATTCGTAAGGACATAATCAAGGTTACAAAAATTACCAGCCTTGGTTTGGGATTGATAATTTTTGTTCCAGTTATTGACGCATTCATTTGTGGCGGTTGTTTTATTACCTATCCATCAAGATTGGAAAAATACTTTTTGCATTTTTTGAACCCTTCTGTGTCATTGATTGATATTGGTGTATCAATCGGGCAGAGAATAGTCATTCTTGGTATTTGTTTTCTTGTTTCTATTTACGGTTATTTGAAAACCGGGAAAATTTTGAAGACAATATTTCTATTTTTTGCAATTTTATTGACGATATTATTTATGGGCAGTATCACTACAATGCTTGCAGGAAATCAACCTGAAAGAGTATTTATATCGGGAGGAATACTCAATACCGATACCCAGAAATTTTCCGCAATTTACAGTATAATTTTTATCATTGCCATTTTTATTTATTTTTATCTTGTGGATAAAAAAAATTTCCGTCTCTTTATTTCTTCACTGCGTATTGAAAGGATGGCGTTTTATGGCTTTCTCGGTATCGCCGGTTTTGTCCTAGCTCAGCATCGGGCTGGGATAATCCATAGGCTTGATTTTTTTAATCTGCTTGCAATACTTCTCATTTTTTTGAGTCCAGGAATTGGATTTTGTGCATTACAGATTTTGAATGACTTTTTTGATGTCCAGGCTGATGCTGTTTCAAAGCCGAGAAATCCGCTTGTTAGCAGTATCTGGAAAAAATACTACATTGTGATTGGTTCATCACTCGCCCTTATTGTCCTTATGTTTTCAGCAATCCTTAATTATCAGGCATTCTTGATAATGCTTTCTTTCTTTCTTCTGGGAATTCTATACTCAGTCCCACCGGTCCGTTTAAAAAGACTTCCTTTAATTTCAACCTTTGTTCTTGCGTTTGCGGTTGTGTTATCAATCGGACTGGGTTTCAGTGGGGTTTATTATGAAAAGGCACTGAATCAAATTCCTTTGCCTTTGTTCTATGCCTTATTGTTTGGTGTAACACTTGGTTTTACTGCCAAAGATATCAATGATACAGATGCGGATAAAAAGGACGGAATTATCACCTTGCCTGTTTTATTATACAAAAATGATACAGTGATGGGCAGGTTACCTTTAGGTTTAATAATCAGTTCTGGCTATATCTTTTTCGCAATCTTTATCCCGGAGGTTCTTTTGGGCAGTCTTATTGCGTCGGTTATAACATTTATATATACACTTCTTACTACGAGACCGAGGGAATGGTTTTATTTTTTAATACTCTATTTTTTCGCTTTCTATCTTCTTGCCACTCTCCGGCTCCCCTGATTCCCTGCTCCCCTATTATCCGGTATCTGGCAGCTGGTATCCGGCATCCTGTATCCGGTATCCTGCATCCGGTATCATTTATCCCTTGACTCTTTTAAATTTTTTGTTAAAATTACTGCAGGAGGTATTGATGAAAAAGATTTTTTATTTTTCGATAATGGTCTTAATCTGTTGTTCACTCGTCTATGCACTCAGTTATATTGAATCCTCACAGGGTCTGGAAAATCCCGCAATGGAAGGAGGCAGAACTGAACTTGAAATGGTGGACATCAACAACGATGGTAACATTGATATCCTTTCAATCGGTGACCATGGCTCACCCTATGTAAATACCACGGAACACGGTGTGATGGTCTGGTTTGGCAATGGCCAGGGTGTCTGGAATGTGTATCAGAATGGTGAATTCGGTTATGGAGGTATTGCAATTGGCGATGTCAATAACGATGGTTTTTTAGACATTGGTTATGGAATGCACCACAATTACTCAAATGATGATTTCGGTGATTCAATTATGGAAGTCGCACTTGGTGATGGAACCGGTCAGAATTGGGCTCCCTGGGACGATGGCATTTCCATTGGTGACCCTAATTACTGGGGAATGTTCTGCACAGACTTTGCTGATATTGACAATGATGGCGATTTAGACTTTGGAGGTAATGCATTTGGTGCGGACGATGGGATTCATCTTTTTATTAATCATAATGATGGCACCTGGCATCAGTGTTTTGGATTTATTGGTGGAAATTCAACAATGGACTTTTTATTCGGTGATGTAAATAGTGATGGCTATGCTGATTTCTGTGCCGGGCATCAATACGGCAGTATCTATCTTGGTAATGGAACAGGTGGTTTTACACTTGCGGACGGAAACCTGCCACCTGGCGGCAGTTCTGGTAGATATGGACCTTCACTTGGTGATGCGGATAATGATGGCGATCTTGATTTTGCCTTTTGTAATTCAAGCGGTGGGGTAGAGGTCTGGACCTGGCAGGGCAGCAATACCTGGGCATCATTTTCTACAAATCTACCCACATCAGGTCCTTATGAAATGACCCAGCTCTGCGATATGAATATTGATGGATTTATGGATATTTGTGCCTATGGTGATAGCACAGTTACGGTCTGGCTTGGAAATAGTGCAGGTGTCTGGACCCATGATACAACCTTTTATACACCAGGACCTGGTTATATGAGTGCATTCAGGGTCGGTGCAGATGCGGACCATAATGGTTATCCAGATATTGCCCTGGTTAATGATGAAGGTGATTCCTGGAATTCAGCAAACCGGCCGAGATTTTATAAAGAATCTTCTGTCCCGGGAAGTTTGTTTGTCTTTCCGGTTTTTCCGAGGGGCGGGCAGAAATTCTATCGGGGTTCAGTCCAGTTTATAAGATGGACCGGCGGTGTGGTTTCTGGAACAGCAACAATAAAACTTGAACTCTCAACAACCGGTCAAGGCGGTCCCTGGACAATAATTGCCAGTAATTTAAAAAACAATTGCCGTTATCAGTGGTGTATTCCACCTACTACTCAGGGTTCGGATAACTGCTATATAAGATTTACTGCAACCACTTCAAGCGATACAGCAATTTCTATCACACCGCAACCCTTTACAATTCTGCCGATCATTGGCATTAAAGAAGTAGTCACTGAGCAAAGGAGAAATTCAGATTTAAATGTTTACCCCAATCCAGCAAAAGGTAAAATTTTTATAAAGGTAATTACGCAAAATGGCACATCAACTATAAGGATTTACGATAATAATGGAAAATTGATAAAGAATTTGTTTAAGGTAAATGGCACAGGTGAATTTAATATATACTGGGATGGAAAAGACATATTTGGTAGTTCAGTCTGTTCTGGTGTCTATTTTATTAAACTGGAGAATCAAGAGAGCACCTTAGAACAAAAGATTGTGATAACAAAGTAAGCGGAAAACTATTGGAATGCATTAGCATGCTAATGCTTGTTCTGCCATTGGGTTCGCCTAAGGCGGATTGGGATTTGGGATTTAATTATTGATTGGGATTTGGGGATTTAATTATTGGTATTTCAAAAGTATTTCTTCAAGTTCATCCTGATTTTGGACCAAAACCTTTCTTGACTTGCTTCCCTGGAATGATTCCACAATGCCTGCAGCTTCAAGCTGGTCAATGATTCTGCCTGCACGGGCATAGCCGAGGTTGAGCCTTCTCTGCAATAAAGAGACGCTCGCCACTTGATGCCTGAATACGAGTCTTGCCGCCTCAGGAAACATCGGGTCAACCTCGCCCTCACTAAGCACAGCAGGCGATGTTTCTTCAACCACAACTTCGCCCAATTTTGGATAATACTCATTTTCAATGATTTCATCGATCTTCTGTTCGGGTATAATATTCATCAGGGACTTTTTCTTTTCTTCAAATGCTGGGTCATCCTGGTCCACAAATACTGACCACAACTCTTCATCAAGGATTGTCGTGACAATTTCATTCAGGTCCTCCTCAAGGTCTTTGAGTAATTCAAAAAGATATTGCCGCGCAATCAATCTGCTTATATCACAGACCTCATCAGTGGATATATATGCACCATGAAGTCTAATCGGTGTGCCTTTACCTGGAGGCAGGAATAACATATCACCCCGGCCCAGGAGCGATTCTGCACCATTCATATCAAGGATCGTTCTTGAATCGGTCTTTGAGGCAACCTGAAACGCAATCCTGCAGGGAAAATTTGCCTTTATCAATCCGGTAATAACATCTACTGATGGTCTTTGTGTAGCAAGGATTAGATGGATTCCCACAGCACGAGACATCTGGGCAAGTCTGGTTATATTTTCTTCGATCTCACTTGGTGCAGTTAGCATCAAATCGGCAAGTTCATCCACAACGACAATAATGTATGGTTTTATCTCACCATTCTTCTTACGCATCTTTTCATTATAGCCATCAATATCGCGCACATTTTCCCGGGCAAAATCACGATATCTTGATTCCATTATTGCCACAAGTGCTTCAAGTTCTTCAACTGTTTCCTTTGGTTCGGTTATGGTTTTTCGCAATTGATGGGGAATAGGGTTATACATAGGTAGTTCAAGTCGCTTTGGGTCAATCATCAAAAACCGCACATCTCTGTATGTAGTGTGGTATAAAAGACTCGCAATTATTGTATTAATGCAGACACTCTTGCCAGAACCGGTTGTCCCGGCAATCAACATATGGGGCATTGTTGAAATATCATCACTCACTGGATTTCCCGTGATATCTTCACCAAGCACAATTGCAAGGGGAGAGGGATTGTTATCAAAACCCGGGTCAAGCAGACAGGACTTTAGGTAGACAAGACTTCGTTCCCGATTAGGCACTTCTAAACCAACTGCCGACTTTCCTGGAATAGGTGCCACAATCCTCACCCTTGTTGCCTTTAATGCTAAGGCGAGGTCATTATCAAGATTTGCAATCCTGCTCACCTTTATTCCAGGTGCGGGTTCAAACTCAAACCTTGTAATCACGGGCCCTGATTCATAATTTACAACCTTACCCTGGACATCAAACTCGGCTAAGCGTTGTTCAAGAATTTTCTCCTCTTTTTCTAACACCTCGGTGTCAACACCAACCTTTTTTGTGGGCTCGGCAAGAATCTTTAAGAATTCGTTCTTAAAATCAATCTTGGGAATCTCCTTCCTTTTTCTGATTGTTGGTTTTTTCTCTTTTATTACGCCGTATTCATTCGTTTCTTCTTCAATCTCTGGTTCAACTGCAACCTCACGTTCGGGTTTCTTAATCTCGGTTGGTGGTTTATCATCTGCTTTTTTCGGAAGTATTAATTTCTTCATTGTCATAAAGGCGATAATCAGAATGCCGAAGGTGATAATAATATATGTCCCGAGATTTCCAAAGTATCTTAGAAAAAAATTCTTAATGATATCACCGATGAACCCACCACTATTCATATTTTCCAACAGGTTCCATTTTACAAAAAGTGAAAGGATTATGTCCGCAATCACACCAATAGGAATTAAATATAATAGATGATAGCCATCCTTTCTTTCTTTCTCAAAGAGATAAAGATAACCAAAATATAATAGGATACCGGGAATTACAAAAAAATATAACCCGATTATTGAAAATAACCAGAGTGATGTATAATAACCAAAAAGCCCGCAAAAATTTTTATATCTTTCTGCAGGAAAGAATAAAAAGGAAATTTGAGATATTAAAAAAAGTATACACAAAAGCAACGAAATTATGCCGGTGAGTTTTCGCTTTTTCTTGTCATCAAGATACCGGGCAATATAAATTAGGACAGCACAGGCAAGGGTTAATACGATAACTGCAATAATCAACGCCAGAACTGGCATATTTAATTTTACCTAAAATTGCACCTTTGTCAAGACAAATTGAGAGATTTCTGAAAAAAACCAGAAATCTTGAGAGCGATGAATACTTTTTCCGAGTTCCTTGTAGATAAGATTTTTTACTATTTAACCAATTACCATTTGTTATTTTTGTTTGACATTGGGCTTTGGTGTGTACTTCGTGCAATGGCGCGGTCCAGCATACTTGACATTACTTTGTTTGTCGTTATAATTTGTTGTTATTTCAAAGGAGGTTTAATGCATAGATTTTTGATATTGGGCATCTGCGTTTTTCTCTTTGCCCAGTCAAACGATTCCCTACCCTGGCATGGCATAATCGTTTTTGATGAATGGGTCAGAGTTGATGATGCGGATTCAATTGTAATTGGTCATCCTGCATACCATCCACAGACAATCCTTGATGAAAAGACTTTGACATTATACACAGTCTGGGAAGATGATCGTTATAATATTGGCAATTATGATATCTATTTTGCCCTTTCCCCAGATACTGCAAAGTCCTGGACAAGGCCAAATATCAATCTGAGTAATACCCCGGGTATTAATGACCAGTATCCCTGGCTCGCAGTGGATTCATCAAATCTGTATGTTGTCTGGCAATCCTGGCAGAATAATCGCTGGAAGGTCTATTTGACAAGATCTACTAATGGCGGAAAGATCTGGACCACGCCAGATACTGTTCCTGGAATTCTCGTTGTCAATGATTTTACCTCGGGCATTAATTTTGGTCCCCAACCAAAGATTGCCGTTGACAGCAAGACTAATCCCGATACTACATTCATTTATCTTATGTGGGCAGACAATGCTACTGGTTTAATTCAGATAAAATTCGCCCGTTCAATTGATGGAGGAAATTCATTCACTGACTTAGGCATTGTTGATAAAAATCTGACAAATGTCAATCGGCATCCATATATTGTTGTTGATGACAGCGGCGTAGTCCATTGTGCCTGGGCAAGGGGTACAGGCGGGACAAATCAGGATCCCCATCCCTGGATTGGTTATAACCGTTCGTCAGACCGTGGTAACACCTTTCTTCCCAATGATATTATTGTTAATGATACAAGCGCTAATGTATATCGCGGTAATCCCTCAATTACTTATAATTCTGCAAATGGCAATATTTTGATTTCCTGGGAAGATTCCCGTCGTGCTGGTGGTAATGCAAATCCTGATATCTGGTTTAGCAGGATGCACCGGGATAGTCTTTCATTTGAACCAGACCAGCGCGTCAACTGGTGGGGACCAGATACTACAGTAAGATATGACAATTTCCGACCGGTAATAAGAATGGATCCCCAGGGAATTATGGTTTCTGCCTGGCATTCAGACCCGGAAAGAGACGGAAGTTATGGTATTCATATGTCCGCATATATGGATACAATCGGCAGGTTCTCAAACAGTCAATGGTTGATTAATACTTATACCGGCACAACTGGTGCAAACTTTGGTAATGCGTTCTATTCACCGAGCCTTTTTGTAACGATGATTGATAGTGTGACAAACTTCTTTATTGTTTGGCAGGATTTTTCTGAAGATTTAGCCGGGGGTAATATCTATTCAGTGCGCGGCTGGGTGGTTGAAATGCTCGCAGATATTGATGTTGATAATGATTCGCTTGATGTAGTAAATGATACAATTGATTTACACACTCAGCCTGCAGGACCAGTCTATTCCCCTTATGCAAAAGGAACCTTTATCCTTGTAAACACAACTGATGCTTATAATCCTGACTCAATTGATGGCCCGAGTCTTTCGCGTGTTGACTCTTTGACTTATTCCAGCACCTGGGACAGCACCTTTGTCCTTGGATTGCCTATGGCTATGAGCGTTGGTCAGACAGCAGTATGCACACTGGCGATTGTAATTCCTGAGGGAACAAATCCTGGTTCATTTGATGGTGCTGTTACGATAACGGGTGTTGATTCATTGGGTGGTCCAACCTCAGAGATTTTCTATTTCAGATTCCAGGGTCCACAGCCAAGAGCCAGTCTGGATTCGTTAAGGGTTGCGCCAATTCCTTTTAAACCACACAGAAATCCAGAGCACGATGCAATCCATTTTCAGGGTTTGCCTTCTGGTGCAAGGGTTCAGGTATATGACCTGGCTGGTACTCTTGTCTGGACCGCGAATGAAGATGGCGATGGTCATGTTGGATGGAATGCAGAAGTGGCAAGCGGAATATATATCTATCTCGTGACTACTACAAATGGTGAATCAAAAAAAGGCAAATTGTCAGTAATAAGGTAAAGGATAGTTAAATTGTTAAATGGTAATTGCTTAAATCGGATCTCAGACTTTAGTCTGATGATATTTAACCATTTAACCAATCATCAATTACCAACATTCGCAGGAGGTTATTATGTCTACTCAACATAAATTTTTGGGAATACTACTGGCTGGTATTATTGGTTTACTCTATGCTGGTCCTGGTGATGCTGGCGTCGCATTTTTTAGGATCCCAGTTGATGCCCGGGTTGTGGGTATGGGTGAAGCGGCAGTCTCTTATATCGATAATGCATCTGCATTATACTACAATCACGCTTGCCTTACAAACATACAGAAACTGAATTTCCTCTTTATGCATAATGCCTGGCTTTTGGGAATGAATCATGAATATCTTGCCGGTGCCTTCAATCTACAAAAAATAGGTACATTCGGAATTGCCTTTAATTACTGGGGTTCAGGTTCAATACCGGGTATTACAATCAGGGGTGATACAATACCTGGTTATAATTTCAATGCTACAGATTGGACAATAAATATTGGCTATGGTAAAGAAATTAAGGACCTTTGCCTTGGCGTGGGTTTTAAATATTTAAACGAAAAGAACGAGAGTCTTTCCACAAGTTCATTCGGCATTGACATTGGTTCAATGTATAAGACGCCTCTGCGGGGATTGAACATTGGTGTATCCTGTTCAAATCTTGGGTCGTCAGTAAAATTAGACGAGGAAAGTTTTCCTCTGCCCATAATTGCACGCTTTGGCTGGAAATTTAATATTAAGGATTTTAACATTGCCCAGGATTTTATCTTTTCAAATGCTGATAAAATTGGTGTTGGAGTTGGTTTTGAATACTGGATTGCTCAGGTTATGGCATTGCGTCTGGGTTACAGGAGTGGTTCAGATTATGGCGGCATTTCAGGATTGCGTGCTGGCTTTGGCATTCTGTTGAAAGGATTTGGGATAGACTATAGCGTAGCACCCTATGGTAAATTAGGAATTTCGCACAGATTTTCCTTGACTTTTTCTAAATCTTGATTAAAATATATAATAAGAGGAGGTGATTTTTAAAGGCAAAAACAAAAAGGGGAATGATTAAAAAATAACCAAAATAAGGAGGCTTTATGAAATACATCTTAGCATTGTTGGTTCTTGTGGCGGTTCTTGGTGCCCAGAACCTGTTGGTCAATGGCGATTTTGAACAGGATTTGAGTAATGGTTGGTTAATTGACTCATCTGGTTTATACATAACCATTGACCGTGGGACAACTTATGAGCCTGACCCGGATTATGAATTTCATGGTGAAAAGGGCTCAGGCAGTGGTTATATCAGGGTAAATCAGATCGTTGATATATCTTCTACAGATAACTTCAATTTTTTCATTAAGACGAAACTCTATGCCTATGATAATAATGCAGATACTTTGACTTTTGCTGGAGCCGCAGTGATAATCGGCTATCGTAATTCAAGTGGTGTCCTTTTGGGTGAAACACGCATCTGTCAGTTTACTGCACCCTGCCCCTGGCAGAATACTACAACCTGCCATTTGATTATTGCGAGTGACTCACTCTGGCACAATTATGCATTCAGTTTAAATAGTGAGCTGGCGAATCTACCCGGTGTCAATCCTGCCAATGTTAAGAAGATAGAGGTTGCTTTTTATGATACTACTTCCCATACGTGCTGAGGGGCAGCACAATTGGCGAAGGTCTTCGCCGATGATGCTGCACTTATATATACCGGTAATCAACCATATATAATTCTTTCCCGTACCTCAGTTGTGAATGACAACAATGGTAATGGCAAACTTGACCCTGGTGAAAATGCGGGCATTGTGTGTTATGTAAAAAACATGGGTTCTTTACAGGCTACAAATACTACAGGTAAACTGCGTACCCCTGACACCTATATCACGCTATTTGATTCCACAACAACTTATGGCACAATTCCCGCGGGTGATTCAGCAAATAATAGCAGTGACCCATTCACACTTTCAGTTTCAGCATCTTGCCCTGATGGTCATGTAGTTGATTTTCAGCTTTATATAGTCTGTGCTGAAACATCCTGGACCAGGACTTTCAGCCTCACTGTGGGAGCTGCGGGTCTTGATTATGTGACGCATGATTGTGGTAATTGTCAGTTGACAGTGACCCGTTATGGTGCGATTGGTTTTATGGGTTCAAGTCAGTCAGGTGGTGTGGGTTTTCGGTATCCGGCGAGT
>Ga0172364_10002463_pt1 | contig 14722 bp, 13 predicted proteins | sample LakKivSesite10cm_FD_114545 | JGI IMG/M metagenome (GOLD analysis project Ga0172364, IMG submission 114545) | Sediment microbial communities from Lake Kivu, Rwanda - Sediment site 10cm | ecosystem: Environmental > Aquatic > Freshwater > Lake > Sediment | place: Rwanda: Western Province, Lake... | reverse complement strand
CGCCACGACTCACAATTCCCCCACGAAACTGTCACAACCAACGCCACGACTAACGCAAGAGTTCTCATCGGAACTGCCTCCTTCTATCGATACGCCAGAACGCCAGATTGTCAAAGCACTAAGGCACGGCACTACTCAAAAAGCAGTCGCCCTATCTTAGGCAATTTCACAAAATTATAGCACCAATCAGTCCAAAGTCAAGATTCACTCAACTAATCGAAGCCCGATCCTGCGCGCCTCTGGTTTCAACTCAATAACCTCAAATTTCTTTTTATCCCCGACCTCGAGTTTCCTGATCTTTTCAACATCCCCGCTGGTTTTGGCAATATGAACCAAACCCTCGAGATCGTTTGCTAATTTAACAAATGCGCCGTAGGCAGTTACTTTGGTAACCTCACCATTAATAGTTTTACCAACTTTAAGTTTTTTCATCTCCTTCAGCCACGGGTCTTCTGATAATCTTTTTATTGAAAGCGACACTTTGCCATCTTCAATTTTAACAATTTTTGCTTTAACTTTTTGCCCCGGTTTAAAGAGTTTATGAAGATCTGCTACGTGATCCCAAGACACTTCCGAGATATGGATAAGACCTTCGATTGAATTTAAATTTATAAATATTCCAAAAGGTGCAATTCCCGACACATCCCCCTCAACAATTTCTCCAACCTCAAAAAGCGCTTCCACTCCACCCATCGCTTCACTAACCGCTTCTTTTTCGGAGAAAATCAGTTTTTCCTCATTCTGGTCCAGCCCAATAATTTTAACCGTTAAGGGATTGCCGACTAACTTTTTAAGTCGGTACAAGATTTGATTAGAATCGCCACCTTCTACTCTGGGATAATTTTTAACCGAAAGTTGTGATACCGGCAGAAATCCGATTAGACCACCTGCATCTACCATTAATCCACCTCTGTTAGCACTAGCTACCCTAACACTCAAGGTTTCATTTCCTTCCATTTTATTTTTAAGCGTGTCCCATAGTCGGTCCTTGTCGGCACGTCTTAAGCTCAAAACGACATAACCATCCCTGCCCTCCATTGACATCACCGATGCCGTCACAAAATCTCCTATCTCCAAATCATTAGTGTCAAATGAAAATTCTTTTTCCGGAACAAAGCCGATCGCAATCCCGTCAATATCACAAATCAAGCGGTTGCCGGAAATAGAAATTACCTTACACCTCACCGAATCATTAACCTTAAAGGGGATAAGATTGTGCTCACCCGACTGGGCAATCTTATCCATTTCACTCTTAACTGTTGTTTTTGCCTTTACCATGAATATATTTCTCGTCTTTTTTCTGTTTAAAATATAATTTCCAAAACTCGCTTACTATAACTAAACGATAGTATATCAGAAAGATTAGCCAAATCAACCATATAACCCCAAGAATTACAACATAAATAGGCAAACCGATGCTATTAATTTTTGCATAAACAGATGAAACTATTATCAAAAAAAGAATGGGCATATACAACAAAAAGTCGGCGATTTTTCTGATGAAACGTTTTTGAAATTTGGGGATTTTCTTTTTTTCAACCGCAATATATAAAACTAAAGAAGCAATAATTGAAACAATAAATATTGCAAAATAAGGCCAGATAATCTCTGGTCTTTCAACCGGGGTGGTTAAATATTTCCAAGTTAATTGCATGAAAATTCGTTTACAAAGAAGAAGGTGGGCGGTTTGTACGGCTCGCCCCACGTAGCCCAAAAAGCAAAGTGTGGTGCCGAGGGACAGAATCGAACTGTCGACACCTGGTTTTTCAGACCAGTGCTCTAACCACTGAGCTACCTCGGCAGAAGTAAATCAAAAACTTAAAACCAAAAGCTAAAAAGTTGACAAACCTATTTTTTTTCAAGTGCGAAGGGGTAGGGGGTAAAGAACTCGAACCTTTAACCTCTTGAAGCTGCCCCAGCATGACTGGTAGGCCCGACTGGATTCGAACCAGCGACCTTCTCGGTGTAAACGAGACGCTCTAACCATCTGAGCTACAGGCCTGTGTCGGGCAAGTAAACCAAAACGTTCTGCCATCTACCTGCCGGTAGGCAGAGCAGGCAGGTACAAACGTAACACTATAACATCAAAACTACCCCGGTATAGCAGACAAAACCGACCAAATTGCTGATTATTCTACTTTCAACACATCGTCGCCTTCGCGGGCTTTTTCGGAAACCTTAATCCCAAGCTCTTGACCGGATTCGGCCGATTCCACGTCAGCGTGATTAACCTGCATCGACTCGACGGTCTGCTCAAAGTCACTGGTTGCGCCCTTGACCTTGATGTTTTCCCCGACCTTTAAAGGCGCTGAAAGTTTGACGATCGCAACGCCAATTTTATCGAAATAGTGGGTTATTTCCCCTATTTTCTTTTCGGCCATATGAACCTCCCAGCTTATTTTTTACAGATAAAAAATACCAGATTCTAATTATAATTGCAATAAAAACGGGTTTTGCAAGCTGTAGAACATATACTTGATGCATTAGATGATTGTAACTAAAAAAGCCCCACTTCGTACAAGACTACGCGGGGCATCCTATATAATAGCTCGAACTAAAAAAATTCGAGCGACGTGAGATGGTATGTTTGTTGGATGAAATCTTCTGCCCTGCGGGCAAAAATTTTTGCTCTGGTGGGCGAGAGAGGACTCGAACCTCCACAGCCTTGCGGCCACAAGAACCTCAATCTTGCGTGTATACCAGTTTCACCACTCGCCCACACCTCAGCTCATTTGCAAATTATACTCTTTTATCCAATTTTTTCAATATTAGCAATGAGGCAATTTTATCACACTATTTATTTCATCAAGCATAGCAACAGTTACAAAAAAAATTTTATATCCTAAGAATTTACCTCTTTTTCCATCTCTTCACTGCTAGCTCGTAGATCTTTGGTGTACCGACATCAAACCACTGCCCGCCGAAGACATAGCCCTTAATTTTTTGATCCTTAATCAATTTGGGAATTATATCCCGCTCGAGATTAAACTTAGTTTTATTCGGAAAATATTTTGCAATTCCTGCATCAACCACGTGCACACCAGCCGATATAAGATGAGAAACCGTCTCTGATTTGCGCGGTTTTTCTTTATATTCCACCATCGTATCACGATGCATTTTAACTGCACCATAATCGGTAGGGTCAGCTACAGACGTTAGCGCAATGGTTATCAGAGGATTATTTTCAAAGTGAAAATCAATAAAATCATCAAGGTCGATGTCAATCAAAACATCTCCCCAAATCATCACAAAAGGCTCACCGCCCATTTTTGAAATAGCCTTCTTGAGCGCTCCACCCGTACCCAAATCTTCTTTTTCCTTAATATAATTTATTTTTACTGCAAATTTAGAACCATCACTAAAATAAGCTTTAATCTTTTCGCCTAAGTATCCAATTGAAATATATATTTCACGAATGCCATGAGATCTTAATAGCTCGATAATGTGCTCAAGTATTGGAGCGCCTTTAATGGGCAACATTGTTTTAGGAAGTTCGTAGGTAAACGGTCTCATCTTAATCCCCTTTCCGCCAGCTAAAATCAAAGCTTTCTGTACTGACGGCTTAAAATGCGACGAAATCAAATACTCAAGCGCGTGCGATCTATTTCTAATCTTCCTACCGTCAACAATAGAGTCCACTTTTTTAAGAAGATTTTTGTCCATTGTGATAGTAAAGGGGATTCTATTCATTTTAAATGTGAATAAGGGGGGCATCTCGATGGTGCCGAAGGTGGGATTCGAACCCACATGATCTTGCGACCACTACGCTCTGAACGTAGCGTGTCTACCAGTTTCACCACTTCGGCACATCAGGTATAAAATACTACAAAAGAGACCAAATGTCGATATTATTTATGACGCTTTGTATAAAAATGCCAATTTCCCGCTAGATCGAAACGGTCAAAATCCGAAAAACATCTGGCGCAGAGCTCGAAACCTTTGACTTTCTTTGAAACTCTATACACCCTCTCGAGATTATTAAACTCTCTTACGATTTTTTCTTCGTCAACCAAAATTGAGATCTGTTCCCGCAACTCTTTGCGATTTTCTGCTTCGCTAGAACTGCTATAATTTTCTGTCAGATCGTCTATATCGGCATTAGCGACCTCGGCGAAATTTTGTCCGTTCGCACTTCTTTTGGCCGAATTATAAAATGTATAAGGATCGTCCATCGGGCTTTGATCAACTAGGATATATAACAGATCGTAATTTCTTTTGGGCAGATCTTTATTGACCGCATCTTTGAGGTCAACTTTTCTAATGCTTAGTTTAACATCCGCTTTGGTCAATTTATCCTTAAATTCAACATATTCCTTGTCTTGCGACTCTCCATTTATCTCCAACACATCCAGCGTATCTAGCCCATCCGGTTTTTCGCCGTTTAAAATCTTCTCGCGAACCGCCGTTCTCTTAAGATATGGTTTTGACGAATTTATAAACAAAACATGTTTTTTTTCAAGCTTTAAGGTTTTTTCTTGCCAGTTTTTCGGTGTTTCTCTAAGGCCAAGCGCACCGGATATTTTTCCTTTGTTAGCTGCTTTCTGCAATAATTCCTCATTGTCATAAAGGCGAATAGTAAATTTGTTGATGTATGGACCTTGAAGATGATAATCGGGATTGCGCTCAAGACGAATTTCTTTATTAGTTTTTTTAGCCACCCTATATGGTCCATATGGAAAAATCGGTCTTGTCAACTCTTCTAAAAAGTCGGGATTCGGCTCATCTAGTTTTAATGTGACTATATTATTTTCAGTTACTTCAACACCGGTACTTGGAAGATAGGTCGGATTTCTGGTAAATGTGTCCAGTATTTCATAAGCAGTTATTCGTTCAACCAGTTTAAATTTATAGCTTAGCTTGTCTTCCGACACTTCCCACGAAGTCGCTAGATCTGGTACGATTTTTTTATTTTTGTCAGGACGAACCAAACTTGCTTTGGTGAGCCGTCCAAGGTCAATCCCTTCCAGTGAATTGCCAATAAGGCCTTCGATGTAGACCCCGCCTGATTTTGGAACCCAGTTTTTCATCTGTCCGGCTGCTTCCGACCAGCGCCAAGAGGTTAGAGCAATTAAAAGCGCGATTGCAACAAAAACAGTCTTCTCGGGAATACTAAATGAGGTTTTCCAGGTTTTTAGAATATATATTAATGTTTTGTATCTAACACGGCTTAGGCCGCGTAACGGTACTTTCATATATTTAGAGTGAATTTATCCGTATGAATAAATGAGTAATAGAACTTACGACCAAGAGCACGGCAAAAATAATTGTGGAATTAAACAATAACTTTTCGATTCCTCTTTTGGAACGGTAGACATTAGCTTCAGACGCAAATACACCCCCGAGCCCTGTCCCGCGATGTTGCAGCATTATTGCCAGAACCAGCAAAATGCTTAGGACATATTCAGCAATTATTAATGCTTTTAACATAACGGCAACTAGTGTACATTAACCATTTTGTCTGTCAAGTCCAAATGAGCGATATTTGGTTTTTAATAAAAATTTGCCCTTTTGGGAACATAAATATTCGTTGTGTAAAATCAGTTTACGTTGAATAAAGCGAGGTGGAGCGGGTAACGGGAATCGGTCACTGATATTTGCCTGCTGGCAAATTCATCGACCCCAGCTCGGTGCCGTCGCACCTGCGCTTTTCGATTCCCTATGCTCCAACTAAAAAAGTGTCTTGTGACACTTTTTCTGGAGCGGGTAACGGGAATCGAACCCGTATCTCGTCCTTGGCAAGGACGTATAATAACCGCTATACGATACCCGCAATTATAAAATTACAAAATTCTAAAAACCAATTAAACTCTAAATTCCAAACTAAATCAGATTTTAGCTAAAAAATTCTTGCCTGTAAAGATTTTCAACCCCATTTTTCCCTTGACATTCGGGGGGTGACACAGCAGATAACGGGTCCGACGGTCGCAAGACCGTCGGGCCGTCGCATATATAAACAAATTTTCTCTTTATTTTTTTCAAAAAAATGTTAAGATTAAATCTGATGAAAATTAGCAAAAAAGAAATTGAAGCATTGGAGAAATCTCCGATTTTTCTCGCCACATCCTCAAAAGATCGACCGAATGTAACTATCACGGAAAGCGGAGTGGTTACCGAAGGTAAACTTTTAATATGTGACTGCGCTATGTCTCTTGCCAAAGAGAATATTCTTAAAAACTCCCATGTATCCTTCGTTAGTTCCCGCAAGTTCGACCAAGATAGATATGAATGTTATAAGGGATTTGGCAAGGCACAATATTATAAAAACGGAAAATATTTCGATTTGGCTAAGAAGCGGCTTCGGGGAGAGCCATATAAGCCAAAGGGGGCGGTAGTTATTGAAATCGAGAAGTTATTCAAAGTCGAGTAGAATTATTGGCCTCGTGGCCGAGTAGTTAGGCAACGGTCTGCAAAACCGTGCACCCGGGTGCAAATCCCGGCGAGGCCTCCACCCTTCCCCAAGAGCTACGGGGGGGCAAGCCCACTAAAATATAAAAATGTCCAAAAAAAACAAAAAGAAACTCAAAAAAATGCTTCGGGCAAGAGCGCTGGAGCAGGCACAGGCAAGACCGGCCAATGTCCTGCCTGAAAATTCTTCAAACATATCCGAATCATTAAAACCCGTAAGTTCGGATCAAAGCACGGATCAGACAGGTACCGACCAAAAAAATGGAGAATCTATTCGCGTCAAAGCCGAAATCAAAAAAATCCTGGTTACAATGGGAGCAATTATTGTGGTCATTATCATCATTTATTTTGTCAATCAAAAAACCGATCTAGCGTTACAAGCCGGAAAGTACTTAACAAATTTACTTAATATAAATTTGTAAATCTCAAGAACTAAACTCCAAAGCTTCAAACTATCAACTGTGATTAAATTCTAGATAAATACTTTTTTTATTTGTACCTGTTATCTATTCCACGGCCGGTCGGGGTGTTTGGTGAGAATATAATCCAAGCGATCTAGAGTTTTTCCGGTCTTTTCATCTATAAGCGGCGTTCCGCCGGCGTAGACCGTTCCGACCGTATCGCCGTATTGATTAAGCCCATTTTTAATAATCCAGCTTTCGATTTTACGCGACTCTTCAGAAGAAATAAGATCGCCCGCGGCAATAATGTCTCTGCCCGGAAAAGTCATCACTACCTTTTTTTCGGTTTTAATCGTAAAGCCGGCAAAGGCATTTAGAAGGGAATCCGGCACCAGTTTTTGATATTCCAAAGAATTTGTCACCGATGGAGAATCCGTACCGCTTGTACCCTTGTAAGATACAATGTAGGCGTCTGACAAAACCCCATTTTCAATAGCTGACTTTAGCGAATAAATTGTACCCGAGACAGTACCATCATCCGCAACCTCACCAACTAGGATTTCATCTTGAGAAAAAACAATTCGTTTTGGATAAGGGTTGCCAAGTTGATTCCAGCCAACCTCAAGATTGATCGTAAATGATTCATTGATATTGGTCTCAACTTTGGTCTCCGGCAAATCATATTCTCCTCCTTGGGTATCATAAAGCCAAAAACCAATCCCCGGTTTTACAAGTTCTGCATTTTCATCGGTCAGCAAACTAACATATTCTCCAGTTGTGGGCTTATAGTAATATGCCCATTTATTACGTAGTGTGGAGAGAAAATCCTCAATCGAGCTGGCGGGAAAGACATAGGGCAAGGTTATATAATTGTAGCCGGCATTTAGCTTAATCTTGCTTGTATTTGAAATTTTAAGTTGGAAAGAATTAACTGCAAGCTGGATTGGGTTTGAATTCTGGCAAGGCGAAAGACCAAGAAATCCACATCCGCTATCGCCTCCGGACTGCCTATAGTATTTCGTATCTATTCGGGCACCGGCATCTGAACCGACTGCTATTGTTCCTTTTATCTGTTGAGTTAAGCTCTGTTTGGCAGGGAGATTACCGACATACCAGTAAATCCCGCCATCGCCGGGAGAATCAAACTCTGCCAGTTCACCTAGATTTAGCTCTCGCATATAACCCGGGGTACTTTGGCTGAATCCTTCATTTATCAAGACTGACTGCTGTAAATCAATACCCGAGCCCTGAACCAAGACAAAAGTATTTGGGATTGCACTATTTCCCGAGTTTGCAACCGAGATGGTTGCAACTATTTGATCGCCGGTGTTTATTTGCTGTGGAATACCGGATAATTTAATTGAAGCCGAGCTATTAACGGGAATATCCGCATTGACGGTATAACGGCTGAAAATGGCATAAAACACTAAAATGATAACCAAGCTACTCAAAACCCCGATAATCATCAAATAAACCCTTTTGGGATTTGGAGCTTTTTGGCGCTTTGACTCAATTAGCAAACCAAAAGGATCTTTCACATTCCTAATTATATCAGATAAATGAGTCCGTTAGAACTTATAAATTATATCGTTTAAGATCAAAATATTTCTTAAGGACAAATATCCCCATTCCGCCCACGAGAGAAAAGGTAATCAGCATCACAATTTCAGTTCCCACCTCCGCATCATCAATTGCCTCTTGAGTCGTGGCTGTTCGCGTTGCTCTATAAGTATAAGTTACAGTCGGAGTGACCGATATCGAATCGGCCGTCACGGTTTGCGTCTCATCTCCTATCTCGGGCAAACCAAGGGGCGGTTCGGTATCCTGTGCTAAAGTGATTTTATACAAAATTCCACACACCAAAACCGTCAATAATAATACAAAAATTTTCTTCATGTGTTTATATTTTACACTATTTATGATTCGCATTAAAGCTAATCGGGAACCGCTACAACCAGAAGACGTTTAAGATTTGTGCCAACTGGGACACAAGTCATAAGAGTCAGCTGTTCACCTTCCAATGTTAAATAATCATCAACTTCAGATTTTCTAACCTCTCTTTTGTCCGAAACTTTGAAACGTTTAAGTTGGCCTTTATCCGTGAGATAAATTAAATCGCCACTTTCAAGCTCCGGCAAGAGGGCAAAAATAATATTATATTGGCCTTCCTCCCACCAATAATTCGAGCTATGCCCGGTAATAAAAATATTTTTACCATCATCTATATGCCCACTTCCGCTAAGATGCACAACACCATCTTTCAGTTCACTCGTTACCGCATCAGCTTTAATATCGTAGCGTACTGGCGCTACTACTCCAATCTTGGGAATAAATAAGCTTTTGTCCGGATATTGCTTTGTTGGTTTATATTGACCAGTTGTACTGGCAATAGTCAAATCATCTTGCTCACTCTGGTTGAACGCAAAAAATGTAGGGTTAAGTTTGTATTTTCCAATAACAAGACAAGCCGGCAGATTAGTCGCAAAAAAAACAATTACCGAAAAAAACAATATGAGCGATAGGTTTTTAATTAATCGCCAAAGTATATGAGGCTTCTTAAATCTTTTTGGGCTCAGATTTATATCCGAATCACCAATAGTATCAACTAGAATCATTTTCTAACTTTTCGATTTTCTCCTGATTGATTTTTTTAAAAGCAAAATATCCGATGATAAATGGAACCCAGTAAGTTAAAAGCCGATACGAAAATACCACGACGGTGGCCAGCTCGATCGGTACACTAAGCGACGTCAAAACAACAATCATTGCCACCTCGACAAACCCGATGCCATTGGGAGTAATCGAAATTACAGAGAATAAAACGGAAATTGCATAAGTGGTTAGTAAAATGCCCGGATATATAAGATAACCAAAAGCTAAAAATAGATAATACAAAATCATAATCTCAATGAGTTCAATCAGGATTACATGTAATATTGGAAGCCATAATTTTTTGTAATCCTTTTCGATATGCTCTATACCTTCACTTATATCTTGACTTGCAAAATAAACATCGGCTCGCTTGATAACATTGCCACGATTAAAAATTATTCTCATGAAAAAATTGGCGATGGTTGCTACCAATTTAAAAAGTTTTTTAAGCCGGGTAGCTTCTTCGATTGCGGCAACTAGGACAAGAATCATAAACAGCACCATGCCAAATAATATCGCGGCAGTAGTTATTTGATAGGGTAATAGCTGATGATTGAAAAGAAGATAAAACAGACCAAACAATAAAATAAAAAGAAATACCCCGTAGTACATCAGATAACCGAAAATATTGACAAAAGTTGAGCGGGTTTTAGTCATGCCGTGTTTTTCCGCTTCTGAAACAAATATCGCTACCCCAGAAAGACCGGCTGAAGGAATGGCCAAATTGGCAAAATACGACGAGAGCGAAAGAGTGATGAATCTTTTCAACCTATCTTTGATGCCAAAAAAATCATAAAGGGCGTGATAAAATGCTCCTCTGTTAATAATGCCTAGAATTTGAAGGGCCAATATCGCCAAAATAAAGTACCACGAAATCCGCGAGAGCGTTTCAACCAAAGTAGATATTTCTCCCCAACGTCTAAAAAATAAATAAATAAAAATAATTGATGCGACAAAAAAGACCGCCCGATAAATATAGGCCTTATTTTTAGTTGACATTTTTACGACAGATTGTGATAAAAACCTCCGGCGCTTTGCTATCACCCCTTCGATAGCTAAAAAAGCGCTTATCGGTAAATGTATTTATTTTGCAATCAACTATATTATTCTCCCTTATCCCTATTTTCTCAAGTTCGCCACAAAGCGCACCGGTTAGATTAAAACATTTATTTCCCGCATAATCTTTCACGTATTTGACGAAATGGGATACCATAATTGGTTTTATATCTTTACCGTAGAGCGAATAATTATTAACTCTAATATGCGGCCCAATAAAAACCCTGATGTTTTCAGGCCTGATCGAATTATCATTTAATAAAGTTTTAAAACTTTTTGAAATTATCCCACGCAATAGGCTCTTTCGCCCACAATGAATCCCACAGAGAAAACCTGTTCCGGGATCGGTTAAAAATATCGGTGCACAATCAGCAGATCGTATCGATAGGGGAGTAATATCAAAAGCAAAAAGTCCGTCGGCACCCTTTGCCGTTGCGCCGGGCTTTGCCGGCGCAATTATATTTTTATGAATTTGCTCGGCCTGCGAGAGGGGAGTGGGAAATGCGATCTTACGGCAAAACAACTTAATATTTTCCGGATTTGACAAATTCATCGGGCCATCTTCTACTTCGCTTGAGATTACCGAAATTCCAAAACTTTCCGGCAGGTTATAGCGCACTTTCCCCCCTCTCTGAAAGGCGATACTGCAATGCTTCGGCAATGTGTTTTTCCGCAACATTTGTCTCACTCTCCAAATCCGCAATTGTTCGCGCGACCTTGATAGTTTTTAAATAAGTTCTCATCGACAAGTTTAAATTTTCACATGCCTGCTCCAAAAGTATTTTGCTCTTAGTGTTGAGATTGGCGGATTTATATGTTTGATTTTTCGAAAGAGTATTATTTAATATAGCCGTATTAAACAATTTTTTAGATCTGAGGCGCTGGATTTGCCTAGCTTTTTCAACTCGAGATCTAATTTGTTTTGATGACTCTTCTTTTTGGTTACATTTAAGTTGTTTAATCGGGATTTTTGGAACTTGAAGGTGAATGTCAATCCTGTCTAAAAGCGGTCCCGAAATTTTACGATTATAAGATAAGATTTTATTCATCGGGCACTCACATTCTTTTTGGGGATCGCCTAAATAGCCGCAAGGACATGGATTTTTAGCCCCAATTAAAATAAAATCGGCTGGAAAAGTAATGGTTGAGTGAGCACGTGCAACAGTTACTACTCGATCTTCCATCGGCTGGCGAAGCGCTTCCAAAACCGAGCGGGGAAACTCCGGAAATTCGTCTAAAAACAAAACTCCGCGGTGAGCAAGAGATACCTCGCCGGGCTTAGGATAAGTGCCTCCGCCAATAATCGCGACTGATGAAGTAGTATGATGGGGCGAGCGAAAAGGCGGAGTAAAAATCGCCGGTTGCTTTTCGGATAGAAATCCGGCCAGCGAATAGATTTTTGTTACTTCCAAAATTTCTTCTTCCTCTAATTTTGGCAAAATTGAAACAACGGCACGCGAGAGAAGGGTCTTGCCGCCTCCGGGCGGACCATCAAGCAAGATATTATGGCCTCCGCTAGCGGCAATCTCGAGGGCACGCTTGGCTTGATACTGCCCGACGATATTGGCAAAGTCATAATCACCAAAATCTCCAGATTGTTCAAAAACCGGACTTTTCGTTAATTTAAAATCAGGTTTTTCAGAAACAATATTGGCAATTAATGACTTTAAATCAGAGGAGGCGATAACTGGCAATCCCGAAACAAGCGATGCTTCACCCAAATTTTTCTCGGGCAAAATTAAACTATAATCTTCGGCTTTAGCAAAAAGCGAAGCCTGAATTGCGCCTTTGACCGGCCGAATTTTTCCCGAAAGCGCCAACTCGCCAATAAAGATAGATTTTTGCAAACATTTTTCATCAATTACGCCCGCCGCAACCAAAACTCCGATCGCAATCGGAAGATCATATAAGGGTCCTTCTTTCTTAATATCGGCTGGAGCGAGATTAACAACAATTTTTTTTTGCGGAAAATTAAAGCCGGAGTTTTTAAGCGCCAAGCGAACACGCTCTTTCGACTCTTCGACTGCTTTATCTGGAAGACCCACAATTGTAAGAGACGGAATACCCGCACCGACATCAACTTCAACTTCTACCAGTTCAGCATCAAGACCACTAGAAACAATCGAATATATCTTCGCAAGTTTTTTCATCAAGGTCATTATAACACTATTGATTAAATTTAAAGGATATAGTCTAATATAACGATGCATTGGTGTGAATTTTACATATTAAGGAAATCGGGAAATGTGGCTAACCCGAAAATCCTCTAAAACGTTATAATCAAATTATGAAAAAGAAAATTATTTGCATTGTCGGGCCGACGGCTTCGGGAAAAACGGGGTTGGGAGTTTTGTTGGCTAAAAAATTTTCCGGCGAAATAATCTCGGCTGATTCCCGCCAAGTTTATCGTGGGCTAAACGTCGGCACCGGCAAAGATCGGCAAGAATATGGCAAGATTAAATGTCATCTAATTGACATTGTCGATCCGGAAGAAAAATTTACTCTATTTGACTGGCTCGAGCTTGCAAGAAGAATAATTGATAATATTTTTTCCCGGGGTAAGACACCAATTGTGGTTGGAGGAACGGGACTTTATGTGCAAGCACTTATTGAAGGATTTAAGCTAAGTCAAAAACCAAAAATTAAAAATCAAAATGGTAATTTAAAATGCAGAATTTATAAAAGGGAGGAGCTTGAAAAAAAATCGCTTAGGGAACTTCAAAATATTTACTTAAGATTTAGGACTATAGACTCGCGACTTGATCAAAATAATCCACACCGTTTAATTCGAGCAATTGAACGGGCGCAAAATAAACAAACCCCGACTAAAATAAGGCCGGACTTTGAAGTATTGCAAATCGGTATCTTCCTGCCTCGCCAAATACTGTATGAAAAAATCGGCAGAAGAGTTGACCAAAGGTTTGAAAATGAGGGGATGCTAGAGGAGATGGCGGGACTTTTGGCAAATGGAATCAGCCCACAATGGCTAAAATCGCTGGGGCTAGAATATGGGATAATATCAAATTATATAAATCAAAAAATAAAGATTAATCCGCCAGCCGGCGGACAAAATGATAAAGAAAAGATTAAAAATCTTTATCAAAAGGTGAAAAACGAAGAAGAATTTAAAAAAATGAAGCAAGAGCTGAAATATAAAATCCACGCTTTTGCCAGAAGGCAACTGACGTGGTTTAGACGCTTTCCCGAAATTAAATGGATTGAAACTCCCGAAGAGGCACTCACAATAGTTGGCAACTATCTTAAGAAGTAGAAAAGTATAAATTGTATGATAATATCATATTTATTAAACTATAATTAAAAGTCAAAGTTATCGGTATATCATATCGCGACAATCCGGTTCATGACGAATTCTTGAAGGTTGTGGCTAACGGTTTTATTACCCCGATTGCGTCAATCGTCTATCCGCAACTTATGGCATACTATATCGCGCTTAACAAAAAATTGGGTCTGGATAAACCTAGAAATTTGGCAAAATCGGTGACGGTAAAATAATCAAGCAAGCTCCGATATCAAATAGGTCCATTGATCTATACTTAAATTTTCGGGACGAAGGTCGGAACTAATTCCGGCTTTTGCGCAAATTTCTTGCATTTGCTCGCCTGATATTTTAAGCGAAGCAAAAAGAGAATTTTTTATTTTTTTGCGTTTTTTGGCAAAAGCCGTCTTGATAATTCCAAAGGCGTGTTTTCGATCAACTGTCGGCATTTTAATATTATCAATTGAGACAACGCTCGATTGAACTTGAGGCGGGGGATAAAAATGATGAGGCGACAATTTTTCAATAATTTTTACATTCCCAAATAGTTCTAAAAAAACTGTTAAAATTCCCCTGTTTGAATTCCCAGGTTTGGCGGTCAATCGTTGGGCCACTTCTTTTTGAACCATTAAAACCATTTTTTTCGGCAGGACAGGACAAACAGTCAAAAGCGAAATAATAACTGGTGAAGAAATATTATAAGGCAAATTCGAGATGACTTTGAGCGGGGGAGAAACATTTAGGGTCGGAATCAAAATTAACGCATCTTTATTTACAATGCTTAGATTTTTTTGTTTGACTTCTTTTTGTAAAAATTCAAAAATTGCATCGTCTTTTTCGCAGGCAATAATTTTTTTAGCGGGGGATTTAGTTAGCTCTCTTGTTAATATTCCAAGTCCCGGTCCGATCTCCAAAATTGTATCCCTTGCTG
>Ga0172364_10002462_pt1 | contig 14728 bp, 16 predicted proteins | sample LakKivSesite10cm_FD_114545 | JGI IMG/M metagenome (GOLD analysis project Ga0172364, IMG submission 114545) | Sediment microbial communities from Lake Kivu, Rwanda - Sediment site 10cm | ecosystem: Environmental > Aquatic > Freshwater > Lake > Sediment | place: Rwanda: Western Province, Lake... | reverse complement strand
CTTGATACCTCTTGGGACAAGTGTTTTTGGTGGTGTCTTTTCTGCAGTTATTATGGCACTTCTTCACAGGCTTTTTAAAAAGCACTTCAGCATTGCAGGGATAAGCATTGCCGGAGGCATAGCAAATAACATTGCTCAGTTCTTCTTTGTCATTCTCGTCACAAAAAATGCCGCATTCTGGTATTATCTTCCCGTCCTTATAATTCTTGGAGGATTAAGCGGTTGGGGTATTGGTTTATTAGCTTTACTGGTATATAATAAAATCAAACCGAGGGTGGAATGAAAAGGTTTAACTTGGGAAGGCTAATTATTTTTATCTTGCTTGGACTAATACTTGGAACAGTATTGGGCATGCTCATTGGAAAAGTATTTCCTAACCTGAACTACGAAGTTCCATTTGGTATTAATCCATTTACGATAAAATTAGTTTTTCTCGAGTTCACTTTTGGGATTGAGCTGAGACTTAATATTGGTACAATTGTTGGAGTAATTATCTTCCTTTACTTATATGCTGTATTATGAAAATCGTGCTTGCTTCCTCATCCCCAAGAAGAATAGAGTACCTTGAGCAATGGGGTTTTAAGTTCGATGTATTTAAGAATTCTTCTGAGGAATTAACCTTTCAGGGAGAGCCTGTAAAAACAGTTCTCATAAATGCATTCCTGAAAGCAAAAATGGCATGCGAAAAGCACACAAAAGATATAGTCGTTGCAATGGATACTATTGTTGAGCTCGAAAATAATATCCTGGGGAAGCCAAACTCAAAGAAAGAAAATATTGAAATGCTTTCTGCTCTTTCTGGAAAAACTCACAGCGTGGTAACAGGGATATGCATAATGCAGAAAAATTATTTTGTGATGGATTATGTTGAAACAAAGATAACTTTCAGGAACATTGATGAAGCTGAAATTAAAAGATATGTCAACACCGGCGAAGGCTTGGATAAGGCTGGTGGTTATGCAGTACAGGGCCTTGCTTCAGACTTCGTTGTAGAAACCGAAGGCTTACTTGACAACGTTATTGGCATCCCTGTTTTGGCTTTAAACAAGTTATTGAATAAAATAAAAGAGTTTAAACGAGAGAGGTGAAAGATGGGACTATTTTCGAAAGAACTTGCAATTGACCTGGGTACTGCAAACACAGTTGTATATATGAGGGGAAAAGGAGTTGTGTTAAGAGAGCCCACAATAATAGCAATGAACGCTAACAAGAAAATTATTGCTGTTGGAAATGAAGCAAAGGCAATGGCTGGACGTGCACCTTTTGAAATCTCCATTATGCGTCCGATCAGAGATGGCGTAATTGCAGATTTTGATACAACAAAAATGATGCTTGATTATTTCATAAGCAAGGCTGGAGGAAAAAGAGGGTTTTTTAGACCCTTCGTCCTCATCGGAGTACCCTGTGGGATAACTCAGGTTGAGAAGAAAGCCGTCATTGATGCTTCAATACATGCAGGAGCTAAACAAGCCCTGGTAGTTGACGAACCAATGGCTGCTGCGATTGGAGCGGGCCTTCCTATAGATGAGGCTAAAGGCTCCATGATTGTTGACATTGGTGGTGGCACAACAGAAGTTGCAGTAATTTCGCTTAAAGGAATCGTTGTTGTTAAATCCATTCGCATTGCCGGGGATGAAATGACTGAGGCAATTATAACATACTTGAGAAGGCAGTACAGTCTGCTCGTTGGAGAAATGACCGCAGAGCAGATCAAGCAGAGAATTGGCAATGCATACCCGCTGGAAAATGAAGAAAAAATGGAAGTAAGGGGAAGAGACCTTGTTGATGGATTGCCAAAATCAATTGTCGTTAATAATGAAGAGATAAGAAAGGCACTTTTACCGGTTTTAGAAGAGGTTTTGGATACTATAAAATCCACTCTGGAAATCACTCCTCCTGAACTTGCAGCAGACATTATGGACAGGGGAATTATGCTTTCAGGCGGAGGAGCCCTTGTGAGAAATTTCGACAAGTTTATAAGCCAGAGAACGGGAATGCTTGTTAATGTCGCTGATGATCCGCTGTCTGCAGTTGCAGTAGGTGCTGGGAAAGTTCTTGAGAATTTTGATTTTTACAGAGAGGCAGTGAAGTATTAGATTTGAATAAGCAATATTATAAAATTCTTATAGTTGCATTTCTTATTTTTCTTTTTATCTTTTTTGCCGGGCTTGCAGGTAGAGGGATTACTCTTCGATACTTATTTGATCTGATTATTGCAAGACCTGTTGGAAAGGTTCTTGTCAGCTTGAAGAATTTTGCCAATGATATCAGAAGTTTTAATGCAATCCTAAAGAAGAAAGCCATTCTTGAGCGAGAAAATGAAAGCTTAAAAGACCAGGTGAACCTTTTGCAGGAGAGGCTAAAGCTGATGGTTAATATTTACTACGAGAACACTCAGCTAAAAGCAGAATTAAAAATCAAAGAGAAAAAACTATTTGAATTTGTAAATGCAAATATTATTGGTTACGACTACATCAACCATTTTATAACTATTGATTGTGGAGTAAATGATGGAATAAACAAGAATATGCCAGTTGTCGTTTCTTTCGATGGGGAAACTATCAATCTTGTCGGATTGGTTTCTGAATCAGCGAAATCCACTTCAAGCGTCATGCTTTTGACAAGCCCTTACTTTAAGGTTGGCGTTAGAGTTTTGGAGAAAGCTGGCTTTGAAGTTCTTTACGGTAACGGAAAAAACCTTAAAATTGATTCTTTCATTTCAACATACGACGTTGAAGTTAATGATATTTTCGTAACTTCAGATGTCTCTGGCATTTATCCTAAGGATTTGTTTGTCGGTAAAGTATATGAAGTAAATCAGAAAAGCTCTGTTGAAAGAGAGATTTTGCTGAAAGCTTTAGTAAATTTAGATTCGCTTTTAAGAGTAATGGTAATAACAAAACATGACTAAAAAGCTTATCATTTTTACAATAATTTTTTTTATTTTATCCCTTATTGACTTATCTTTCGGAAGCATTTTTAAAATTTCTTTTTCCCTGATTCTTCTTTCTGTTCTCATCATTAGAGAAAAAACTCCTGAAATTTATTATGTAGCCATTATTTCAGGAATCATCCTTGATATGTCATTTGGTACTTTTTTGGGTCAGAATACTTTTCCAATACTGCTTGCTGCATTTATTCTAACAACCATTAAAGGACTTTATGTAATAAGTGATTATGTGCTTTGTTTAATTTTCTTTGTCATTTATTCGCTTTTTCTTTATCCTATAACGAAGAATATAAATTTTGTGATGAGCTTTTTCATAATTAATCTTTCTTCATCTTTTGTTTTGCTTTTCCTGAGTAAATTGCGCATCTTAAATAGGCGGTTATATGAATCAAGAGCTTAATATGAAAACTTTATTACTTTATATTCTTATTTTTATTCTCTGTTTTCTTCTGATAGGACGGCTTTTTTATATGCAAGTGATCAGGGGTGATTATTACAAAATGCTTTCAGAATATAGAAGCTTAAGAATCCTTGAAACACAGCCGATAAGAGGAAGAATTTTAGACAGGAATGGAGTGGTGCTTGCAGAGAATATTCCATCCTTTGACCTTGTTGTTGTAATGGAAGATGTCAAAAAGGAGGAAGAGGAATTTTTACAGGTTGCAAAGATAACAGGATTGACGAAGGAAGGAATTAAAGAGATAGTAAAAAAGGCTAACCTCCCTGCGTACAATGAGGTTGTAGTAAAAAGGAGCCTATCTGATAAAGAAAGAATTCAGCTTGAGGAGATTTCAAATGATATCCCTGGGTTCAGGATAAACATTTCCAGCAAGAGGTATTATCCCTTAGAAAGCATTGGTGAATCTTTTTTAGGTTACGTTGGAGCAGTTACTGAAGAGGATCTAAAAGAAGACAGCTTTTACGGATACAACGATGTAATAGGAAAACAGGGGATTGAGCTTTATTATGAGAAGTACTTAAGGGGAAAAAAGGGAGAGAAGGAAGTTCTCCTTGACTCGCTTGGGAGAGTTCAGCAGGTTATTTATCAGGATCCCGCAGTCCCTGGTGCAGACGTTTATCTCACAATCGACATTAATGTTCAGAAAAATATTGAAGGAATAGTAGGTGATAAAACTGGAGTTGCAATAGCAATGAATAGTGAAGGAGAAATCATTTCAATGGTTTCCCACCCTTCTTTTGACCCCAACCTGTTTGTGAAGGGAATAAGTGAAAAAGAATATCAGTCACTTGTTTCTTCAAATGCGTTTTTAAATAGAGCAATCCAGTCCTCATACCCTCCTGGTTCAACTTTTAAACCAGTGACTCTGATTTCTGCCCTTGAAAGCAGAACAATTACCTCAAAAACAGTAATTTACTGTGGAAGCAACATTATTTTAGGAGGGAGGATGTTCAAGGATTGGGTTTACCCTGGAGCATTTGGTAACCAGACGCCTGCAGAGGCTCTTGCTAATTCTTCTGATGTCTTTTTTTACCAGATAGGCATTAAAACTGGTATTGAAACGATAAAGAGTTACGCGGAGACTTTACATCTTGACCAGGAAACCAATTTGGATCTGCCTTTTGAAACAACAGGGCACGTCCCGGATCCTCAATGGAAAAAGGACTTGTACGGTGAGAGCTGGTATGTGGGAGATACTGCGAATGCTTCTATCGGCCAGGGCTTTGTGCTTGTAACTCCTATTGCCATGGCTACCTTCTACCAGAGCCTTGCAAACGAAGGAACAGCCTATTTACCGCATTTTTTGTCAAAGATCATTTCGAGCAACGGCGAAATTTTGGTTACTTTTCAAAAAGAAGTTTTATTTCAGTATAATGTAAGCAAAGAAACTATAGACACCGTAAAAGAAGGATTGAGAGGGCTTGCAAATAAACCTGATATGAAAATAATGAGAGTGAATAATGCCGATGTCTATGCAAAAACAGGGAGCGCTGAAGTTGGTGATGGTTCAGTGCACCATTGGCTTATTACCTTTACGCCGAAGGGTGATGAAAAAATCATAGGGCTGCTGTTCTTTGAGCATTCATCATTTCCCTCAAGCCATTCTCTTGCGCCACTCATGAGGGATTTGCTTAAAAACTTTTTCTAATTACTATGTTTATATGGAGGAGAATATGTATGAAGGAAAACCTGCTGTTTTTAAAGGATCTAAGGATGGAGTTGTTTTGCTGATCAATCGGGAAGCTCCTTTTGACCAAATTTTGAGCTATCTGGAAATGATTCTTGATGAAAGGAAATATTTTTTCTCGGGCGCGCATATTACATTGGATACTAATGGAAGAGAGCTTTCTGAGAATGAACTCAGGGACATCGAGGACTTATTAAAGAAATATGCAATAAGCTTCAAGATGAAAGGCAAGGAGAAGGTTTACGCCAGGGAGGTTGTTCACTCAACTCCTCAAAATGTTGAGAATGTTATGGTAATTCCTCACACGCTCAGGTCCGGCCAGCTTGTGAATTTCGATGGGAACGTAGTAATTCTCGGAGACATAAACGAAGGAGCAGAAGTGCATGCTGGTTTTGATGTTTATGTGTTTGGGATCGTAAGGGGAATAGTTGATGCTGGCAGGAGAGTTGTATCAATTGGCTTTAGACCCTTAAGAATGACCGTTAATAAAAAAGTATTCGAGTCGCTGGTGAACGACAAGTCTTACAAAAAGCCACGAGTTGCTGAACTCGTAAACGGGGAGATCACAATAAAGCCTGTTGGTGAAAAAGAGAAAAAAAGAAGGGGGAAATCTTAAATGGGAAGAACCTTTGTTGTCACTGCTGGCAAAGGAGGGGTAGGTAAGACCACAGTTACTGCAAATATAGGAGCTTCTCTTGCCAAGCTTGGAAAAAAAGTTGTAGTAGTTGATATGGACATCGGGCTCAGAAACCTTGACGTGGTTATGGGGCTTGAGAACCGTGTTGTCTACAACATAATGGACATCATTGACGGGCGGTGCAAGATCAATCAGGCTCTGGTAAAGGATAAGCACCTTAATAGCCTATTTTTATTGCCTGCTTCTCAGGTACACACCAAAGATGACATCGATATTGATAAAGTCGTGGATATTATATCAACCATAGAAGGAAGCTTTGATTACATTTTTCTGGATTCGCCGGCAGGGATTGAGAAAGGCTTTGAATCTGCCGTTGCTCCCGCCTCAGAGGCTTTGATCATAGCGACTCCTGATGTATCCTCAGTAAGAGATGCAGACAGAGTCATCGGGCTTATCGAGAACAGGGGTGTAACTGATATATCTCTTATCATTAACAGGTATGACGTGAATATGGTTGGAAAGAAGAAAATGCTTGACTTCGGAAGCGTTGTGGAAGTTCTTGGCATAGATCTGATTGGCATAATTCCAGAAGATAAGGTAGTAATTGACTCGACCAACAGAGGAGAAATCCTTGTAAGTTATGTTAATGGTTCTCCTGCAACCAAAGCTTTTGAAAATATTGCCAAAAGAGTCAACGGGGAAGAGATTCCTTTAATGGATTTCACACAAAACAGAGGCTTATTTGGCATATTCAGGAGGAGAAGATGAGCTGGTTCCATAGAAACCCATCGAGCGATGTTGCTAAGGAAAGACTGAAACTTATCTTAGTCCAGGACCGCTCCCTTCTTCCAAACGACCAGTTTGAAAGGATGAAGGGAGAGTTAATCAATGTATTAAACGGTTATTTTGAATTTAATAGAAGCGAAATAAGATTAAACATACAAAGAAATGTGCAAAAAACTGTCTTTGAGGCAACGGTACCTGTTATTTCAGTAAAAAGAGGAAAGTGAGACGGTTTTTTTTACTAACTTTAGCAATCCTGTTACTTAGCACAATATCCTTAATTGCCCTTTCAGTAATGAAAGGAGCTCCAAAATACATTCCAAGAGAAATAATTTATATTTTGCTTGGATTTTTAGCCTGGTATATTGTTACGAATTTTAATTTCAGGATCCTGACTAATTTTGCATTTCTTATTTATGGAGTGAGCATTTTTTTGCTGATTCTTGTAATGGTTATTGGAATTGCCAAAAATAGCTCGAGGCGCTGGATTGATTTTTTTGGTATTTTTACCATCCAGCCATCAGAAATTGCCAAAATTGCTATCATAATAGTGCTTTCTTTTATTTCATCAGTTGACTGGGAAGGCTACAAGAAATTTGTGCTTTCAACTGCACTTGTTCTGCCAGTTTTGGTTCTGATCTCTCTGCAGCCAGATATGGGCTCTGCCCTGGTTATAGGTTTTATTTATTTCATGTTTACAGCATTCACCCTTCATCCAAAGTTTTCAATTGCAATTGCCTTAGCTGCTATTACCTCAATTCCGGTCCTTCCGAAAATCCTTCTACCTTACCAGCTTGAAAGAATTTTGGTATTCATTAACCCATACAGAGATCCTCTTGGAAGCGGGTATAATGTACTTCAGTCCATCATTGCTGTTGGCTCGGGCACGATCTTCGGAAAAGGAATATCCCAGAGCACTATGACAAAGCTAAACTTTGTACCTGTCCAATATGCAGATTTCATCTTTTCAGCGATTGGAGAAATTTTTGGATTTTTTGGAGCTGCAGTTCTTGTTATTCTTCTCGGAGTCCTGCTTTACTATGCTGCAAAAGCATATGCATCTACAAAGAACAAGTTTGGGAAAGGGCTTGCAATTTGCATTTTTGCAATGTTCTTCTTCCAGATACTTGTTAATGTAGGAATGACCATCGGCATAATGCCTGTTACAGGAATACCGCTTCCCTTTGTGAGCTACGGAGGGAGCTCTACCATTGCTAATTTCATCTGCCTTGGGCTTATAACAAATGTTATTATTTATAAGGATGAAATTACTATGATGCCATGATTGAGGACAAGACTCTCCTTCAGTTCAGAAAACCTTTTTCTTATTTTGGAAATGAGCTTAACAGTATTCATAAAACCCACGGGAACAGAATAAAGATTGCCTTTATTTACCCGGATCTGTATGAAATTGGGATGTCATCATTGGGTTTTAAGCTTCTCTATCATTTTGTAAATGAGTTTGAAGATGTTGTGATGGAAAGGGCCTTTGCGCCGAAAGAAGATTTTGAGGCTTACCTGAGAGAAAACAGTACTCCTCTTTTTACCATTGAATCCCACACTCCCATAAAGGAATTTGACCTTATTGCTTTCAGCGTGCAGACGCCTTTAGACTACACTAATATATTGAATATCTTAGACCTTTCTCAGGTTGAGATCCATGAGAAAGAAAGGAAAAGGCCCATTGTATTTATGGGTGGGACTTCAGCATACAACCCCGAGCCCTTAGCTATTTTCTTTGATTTTTTTGCCATTGGGGAAGGGGAAGTGCTTTTTCCAAAAATCCTTGATCTTTACAAACGCTGGGATAAAAAAGACAAAAATGATTTTCTTGTTTCTATCTCATCCGAAAAAGGATTTTATGTTCCCAAGATTTTTGAAGTTTCAGAGCAAGGAACATTTGACACCGTTAACACTAATGAAAAGATATTCAAAGAAATCGTCCAGGACCTGAACATGTCATACTTCCCTTTAAAACCAGTGGTGCCTTTTGGCGAAGTTGCAATGGATAAGGCTTACGTTGAGCTTTTCCGCGGCTGCACCAGGGGTTGCAGATTTTGCGAGGCAGGCATGGTCTACAGGCCTGTCAGAGAGAAAAGCGTTGAAGTTATAAGGAACGAGGCATTTGAAATTCTTAAAAACACAGGTTACGAAGAATTGACCTTTCTGTCTTTAAGTACAAGTGATTATTCTAATCTGGAAGGCTTAGAAAAGCTCACAAGGGAATTGATTGATAAGTTTCATGTTTCCGTTTCCCTCCCTTCGCTCAGAATTGACAGGATGCCAGAAGGCCTTGCAAAGCTTGGAGTAGAGCAGAGGATGCACAGCATCACTTTTGCTATTGAGGCTGCAAGTGAAAGGCTGAGGCGAATAATCAATAAAACTATCAGCGACAGTGACATTTTTGATACTATCAAGAAGACAGTAAAACTGGGATATCATGTCCTGAAATTCTATCTTATGATCGGCTTGCCAGAAGAGACCCAGGAGGATATTGATGCTATAGTCAGTCTTGCAAATGAAATTTATAGAGTTGCAATGGAGAACAAAACTGCACGAAAAAGCATTTCAATACATTTAAGCATAAATCCCTTTATGCCGCAGGCTCATACCCCTTTCCAGTGGGAGGCATTTGAAGACATAGAAAGCCTTGAAGAGAAAAGGAATTACATCTTCAATAAATTAAAAGGCAGGCATTTCAAGGTGAACTTTGGGAATTTCAGAATGAATTTTATAGAAACTGCTCTTGGCAGAGGTGATAGAAAGCTTTCCAGAGTAATTGAAAGGGCTTTTAGAAAAGGGATAAAGATGGACGCCTGGAGCGAACATTTTTTCTTTGATAAATGGATTGAAGCTTTTCAGGAAGAAAACATTGACCCAGGGATTTATACAAAAAAGATACCTTTGAAACAAAAGCTTCCATGGGAGCATATTTCTACTGGCGTTTCAAAGGCATTTCTTTTAAAAGAAAATAAGGCATCAAAGGAAATGAAATATTCACTGGACTGCAGAGATGCTTCCTGCCTTGACTGTGGTGTGAATACAAATTACTTTTGTGCTGCTTCCGAAAACAAAATTCCTAGGCCACAGTTCAAGCCCTAGTACATACTCTTGACAAAAGGCGAAGATTTTATAGAATATACCTTGCAAGGGCTTCTAGCTCAGTTGGTTAGAGCGCGTCCCTGATAAGGACGAGGCCTCTGGTTCGAGTCCAGAGAAGCCCACCATCTATTAAGTGGGGATGTAGCTCAGCGGGAGAGCGCGTGGTTTGCATCCATGAGGCCAGGGGTTCAAATCCCCTCATCTCCACCATACATAGTAATATTTTTCTTGTAAGAGCAAAAGGGATTCTTTCAACCATTATTCTTGTGTTATTTGTACCCGTTGTATTTTCCGGAATTGGTTTATACTTTGCGCCATCGGGAAGACAGGCAAGGATTTCATCTTGGAGCTTTCTCGGTTTTTCAAGATTTCAGCTTGAAACACTGCATGACATACCTGGAATTATCCTGGTGATCACCTTTGTTATACACATGTTGCTGAACCTAAGAATATATTCAAACGAAATAAAATGCCTCTTCCTGAGGAAGAAATAAGTTCAAAGAGAGGGTGAAAAACCCTCTCTTTTAGTTTCAAAATATCGCAATATATTAACTCACATGTTTTCAAGATTATCAGCGTAAAATCAAATGCCATACTAACGAACGACTTTTCCATTAAGCCAGATTCAGGTACTTCAAGCTCTTGTAGAACATAATCGGGCCGATGCGGGAATTCTTTATCATGGGAGCTTTGCGGGCTTCCATGTCCCTGATTGCCTTTATTCCGTAGCCGAACGCCAGGATGGACATGGCAAGTTTTAGTCTCTTTTTCCAGTCATTGTCGTTGAATTCACTGGCAACCTGCTCTGCGAATCTGTCGATCCTTGCGTTTATCTCTTTGTAAAGCTGGTATTTGAGGTTCAAATCGTCCTCATCAAAGCGGAGCCCAAGGGCGTTATTTGCCTTGTTGTATTTGACAAAGGTCTCGCCATTCTTAACTTTGCAGTCGTCGAATATTTTCTGGTTTTCTATCCAGGTTTTCATCTTGGCAATGGCAAAAATCCAGTCTCCTAGCTTGTTGACGCTTGCGTAATCAATCAAAAGCCAGGCAGAAGGAGAGCTCAAGTCATACACGAGGATGTTTCCGCCGTGCTCGTCGCCGTGTGTCATGCAAAGGGCGAAGTCATTTTTCAATTTGTCTACCTCGCTTACGAACCTCACTTCCATGTCTGACAGGGTTATCATGCGGCCGTTGATGTCTATTTTGAGGTTGAGGGAGCTTTTGCTCACGTTGTCGAATTCAAAAAGCTCCTTTAGCTCGCTGCACCTGCTTTTGAACTTCTCCCTGTAAATGTCCAGGGCTCCTGTTTTCTCTTCCTTTGTATGAAGCCACAGGTCCTTCATTGTCATCAAGAAGTCGTCATATATGTTCATTAGTAGTTTTGCGGTGTCTTTCTTATCGTCAAAGTGCTTTATCAAGGTGGAGAAAGCAAGCGAGTCAACGAAGGTTGTTAGATAGAGTTTCTTGGACTCCTCGTCATCGGGCTCGAAAAGCGGGGAAAGAAGGTACCTTGATATTTTTGGCTTAATGCTATCCTGTTTGGAAAGCAGGTAATATCCTTCGAGTTCTTTTGAATCGTTCGGAGAATATTTCAAAGACAGGTTATCCATCCTGATGTCCACCCTGTAGCGGATAGAATCGGACTTTCCTTCGGTTTTTCTTTCTTTAAGCTTCACCATTATGGAGGGCTTCTTTTTCAAGGGCTTGTCTGAAAACATCTCGGGTTCCTTGCCTCTTACCCAGTTTATGTGAATAAGCCACTTGATGATTTCTTCCAGTTTTTTTCTGAGCATTGAATCTGAGAATTCGTATCTGTCTTGCATGGCTTTATTCTTCCTTTCCCAGACTTTCTTTGATGGCGCCTATGATGTGACTCTTTAGCTTCACTTTCATTAGTTCTTTCTCAAGTTCCTTGAGCCTTTTATTTAGCATGTTTTTGGTATATTCAGGAACATCGTCTTTCTTTAAAGCATTTTCTAGAATCGATTTTTCAATTCGTATTAGCTCAAGTATTTCCTGTTCTCTTTGCTTTATTTTTTCTTGCTTGATCTGAAGCTTTTTCGATACCCTATCTTCCATTTTACCCCATACCTCCTTAGACAAATTATACAGTGCTTCTTTGAAAAGACAAGTTTTCTGTATGTTTCTCAAAAGCTTAATCGTTATGGTGGTCATACTATTGATAGAAGAGTGCAAAGTTTCACATGTTCAGTAATTGTGATAAAATAGAAGTAGGAAGTTTATATCATCGTTACAGGAATTGTTGTAAAAAATATAGGAGGTTTTAATGGGAAAGAAGCACTTCACTGAAAAGGAAGCAGCAGAGGTTGGTAAAAAACTTGAGATTAGGTGGGATAAATTCGATCTAGACCAGTTTCGCCGCGGGATGGATGTAGAGCTTGAGCACGGGACACGGGACCCGGAAACAAATGTAACCGATGATGACCCTATTTCAACCGGTAAGATTGCATATGCTCATCTAAAAGAGTTTCCCGATTACTACGATAGATTAGAAAAAATGGAGATAGAGGCTGAAAAATACTGGAAAAACAGGTAATTTTATAAGATTGTTGTCTTGAGAAGCAACTAAAACATCAAAGAAAAAGTTAAGCATAGAGATATAAATAGTGCTTTTGTACAATTATGTCTTAAAAAATTGTCTTACTTGGGAACTCCGTCAAGCATTTCTAATTTTTCCTCAATAATTAACAATGTTCTAACTTATTGATTATAAAAAAATTCAACCAAAACGATATAATTTTAATAGAGAGGTTTTAAAAGGAGGCGTATCTGGAAAGTTTGAAGAAATGGTACATTGGAACAAGCGGTTTTCAATTTGAGGACTGGATCGGGAATGTTTACCCGGAAGGGATAAAAAAGAGTGAAGTATTTGATTACTACTGCAAAAATTATGGTTTCAATTCAGTTGAACTGAATTCAACATTTTATGCTATCCCGGGGTTCAGGTCCATAGCAAGTCTTTTAAAAAGGGCTCCTTTGGATTTCAAATTTGCAGTCAAGGTGCATGGTTCAGTCACCCACGAGAGAATATTTGATGAACTGTGGAAATTTTTAGAAGTCTCAAGGTTATTCCTGGAAGAAGGGAAACTATTATGCTTTCTTGCACAGTTTCCTTATTCATTCAAAAAAACTGAAGAAAACGTTGATTTTCTCTACAAATTAAATGAAAGGTTTTTATACCCCGAGCTTCTTTTTTTAGAGATAAGGCATGACTCATGGAATGCCTTTGCATATGAAAAAACTGATTTTAACTTTGTACTGGTTGATTTGCCAGCGTTGCCACATCTTCCCAAATTTTCGGACTGGATAAATATATTGAAAACAAAAAGACAGAAGATGCTATATGCAAGATTCCACGGAAGAAACAAGAACTGGTACGAGGCAAACGAAAAAACTAGATACGATTATCTTTACACCAAAGAAGAACTCGGTGCTTTCGCAGAAGATATAATTGATATATCTGCCACACAAAACGTTGCATTCTTCAACAACTGCTTTCTGGGTAAGGCGCTGAGGAATGCTTTTGAGTTTAAAATGATGTTTACTGATTAATAAAGAATATGCAGGAGAACAGGTAAACCATTTATTATAGAGACTAATTCAGAATTATACGCCTACTTGCGATGGTTTGCAAAAGATTTTTCCAACACCTTTTTGAATTGTAACGAGGCAGGATACAACGAAATTTTCACATCTCTAATATAATATTGGGTGAAGCTAAAGAAGTTTGTTGGATTTATAATTTTTATCTTATGGTAAGGAGATTCAAATGGCGAACCTTTTTTCTACAATTAAAATCAAGAATGTTGAACTTTCTAACAGGGTTGTGATGCCTCCTCTTGCTGTTAGGAATCCTGAGAATAGCGGGTTTGTGAACAATACCGTGATTGATTATTATTCTAAAATGTCAAAACTGGGGATGGGTCTAATAATCACTGAGAATAACTTTGTTTCCACAGAGTCGAGGGTCATGCCGAACCAGCTTCTTTTGTCGCACGATAAATTTATAGAAGGTCATAAGGAATTAGTTAACAGAATCCATGAAAATGGAGTTAAAATTGCAGTAGAAATAAATCATGCAGGTGCAAATCTATTCAATATTCCTGAACTTAAAACAATGCTTGCCAATAAAGAAGAGAGCGATTTTATTGTGGAAGGCAATGGTGATACGAGGAAGCCGCTAAAATCAATCAATGAAGAAAATCTCTCAAAGGATGATATTAGAGGGATAATCGAATCTTTTGCAAATGCTGCCAGAAGAGGAAAAGAAGCAGGATATGACATGATAGAGATTCATGCAGCACATGGATTTCTTATAAATCAGTTCCTTTCACCATTAACAAATAGAAGGAAAGATGAGTACGGTGGCAAACTGATGAACAGGACAAGAATTCTAATTGAAATATTGGAAGAAACAAGGCTTGAAATTGGTGATATGCCTATAATAATTAGATTTCCAGTATCCGATAATCCCCCTCAGTATAATTTATACGATGGTGGGCTTGTCCCCGAAGAAGGTTTAGCTATTGCAAAAGAGATTTCACAGAAAGGGGTAGATATGTTTGACATATCTGGAGGCTATTCTGGAAGTAGGCCGGAGGAATTAAGGGGAATTGAAGGATATTATGTTCCATACAGTGAAGCTCTTAAGAAAATTGTTGATTTGCCTGTCAACGTAACCGGCGGAATTAAAACACCAGAATTTGCAAACTGTATAATAAAAACAGGAAAAGCAGATACCATAGGCATAGGAAGGGCTTTGCTTGCCGATAAAAACTGGGTAGCGAATGCAAAAGAAATATTGAAAAGTGAGGTATAAAAAGGGGAGGACTGTTTGTCTCCATAGTTAGCCTTGACGCGATTTTTTAATAAAATAGCTAAGCTTTTGATTTTATGAAACTTTTTGACAATTTTTTAAAAAAGTTAGATATCTCTGACTACTAAGAGTAGAAATAGTCTAAAATCAATAAACTTATTTTTTAACTTTCGCGGTATATATATCTTCCCAGCCTATATCAAGGCTTGCCTTTGCAAGAAGCTTACCAGACTGAGCATCTTCTACCCTTAAGGTTATTTGAACAGGAGGCT
>Ga0172364_10002460_pt1 | contig 14730 bp, 10 predicted proteins | sample LakKivSesite10cm_FD_114545 | JGI IMG/M metagenome (GOLD analysis project Ga0172364, IMG submission 114545) | Sediment microbial communities from Lake Kivu, Rwanda - Sediment site 10cm | ecosystem: Environmental > Aquatic > Freshwater > Lake > Sediment | place: Rwanda: Western Province, Lake... | reverse complement strand
GCCATCAATAGAAAGCCATTCTCCCTGCTTAAAAGTCTTTGCGCCTACCTTCATCTGCTTCCGACCATAATCTATCTCCAGCGCTGAGCATCCCACCACGCAGGGCTTACCCATTCCTCTTGCGACCAGCGCGGCGTGTGAGGTCATTCCACCTCGGGCAGTGAGAATCCCAGCCGCAACCGCCATTCCGTGAATATCCTCCGGGCTGGTCTCCTGCCGAACCAGTATCACCCTTGCTTTCTTGGCTTCCCGCTCCACCTCATCCGCATTAAACACTATCCTGCCACTGGCCGCGCCTGGACCCGCATTTAATCCTTTGGCTAATAATTTCTTTTTGCTAATTGCCTGTTTTTTTTGCTCCACATCAAAAATCGGCGCCAAGAGTTGAATCAACGCCTCCGGCTCCACCCTCCGCACCGCTTCTTTTCTGCTAATCAATTTCTCTTTGACCATATCCACTGCAATCCGAACCGCGGCCAATCCGGTGCGCTTGCCGGAGCGGGTCTGGAGAATCCAGAGCCGACCATTTTGAATGGTGAACTCTATATCCTGCAAATCCTTAAAATGTTTCTCCAGACGCTGATAAATTTTCACCAACTGTTTATAACAATTGGGCATATACTCCTCAAGGCTCACCTCGCCCAAAGACTTCTTGGCCTCCTTAGTGATGGGAAGCGGGGTCCTAATTCCTGCGACCACATCCTCCCCCTGGGCATTGGGTAGCCATTCCCCGAAAAATATATTTTTACCCGTAGCCGGGTCTCTAGTAAAACATACCCCAGTCGCAGAATCCGTGCCCATATTTCCGAACACCATTGCCTGAACATTACAAGCAGTGCCCCAGTCATCCGGGATATTATTAAGCCGACGATAGGTCACGGCCCGGGGCGTATTCCAGCTCTTAAACACCGCCTCTATTCCTCCCCGGAGTTGTTCCCAAGGGTCAAGCGGAAATTTTTTCCCTTTCTTCTCAATCATTGCTAAATACCGCTCCACCACCTTTTGAAAATCCTCGGGGCCAAGCTCTATATCATTCTTTACTCCCTTCTCCTTTTTTACCCCCTCTAAAATCTCTTCAAAGTCATCTCCGGGAATTCCCATCACCACATTTCCGAACATCTGGATAAATCTGCGGAAGCTATCCCAGACAAACCTGGGATTGTCAGTCCTTTCCACCAATCCCCGAACAGTTTGAAGGTTCAAGCCTAAATTCAATATCGTATCCATCATCCCCGGCATACTTGCTCTGGCTCCGCTTCTCACGCTTACCAGAAGCGGATTGGTTTCATAGCCGAACCGAGCTCCCATCACCCGCTCAATCCGATGGATATTTTTGACCACATCTTCTTTTAATCCCGGAGGAAGTTTGTTCTTATTTTTGAAGTAAAATCCACAGACCTCAGTGGTAATCGTGAACCCGGCTGGAACCGGGATGCCCAGGTTGGTCATCTCTGCTAAATTGGCTCCTTTGCCTCCTAACAGGTCCCGCATCTCTGCTCTTCCCTCTGCCTTACCATCCCCGAAAAAATAAATGAACTTCCTGCGCTTTGCCATTTTTCCTATCCTCCTTCTTTATTTTTATCTCCTCCCACAATCTGGGAAAAATCCGCAATTCTACGGAATTGCTGAGCAATCCGGTCAAGAAGCGTGTGCCGGTTCTTGCGAATCCGCTCATCCTCCACATTCACCAAAACCTTATCAAAAAACCTATCTATCTCTGGCTTGAGCTTTGCTAATTCCAAAAGAGCTTGCTTCCATTTTTTCTCCAAAACGAATCTCTCCAGCTCTGACTTTACCGATTGAAAACTCTCCCAGAGCCTTTTCTCATCATTCTCAAAAAGCGAAATCTCCAGCTCGCCGGTCTCCTCTATAATCCGCTCCACCCGACGGAAACCAATAAATAAATCCTGAAAGTCTGGCTCTTTTCTCAACTCGCTTATCGCCAAAACCCTGTCCCAGACCGAAATAATGCTTCCCTCCCAGCTGGACACCACCGCATTGATAATATCATAGGCAAAATTGAACTCGCTCAAGATATTTTTCAGCCGGACCTGGAAAAAATCTATTATCTGACTTTTTATTTTAGCGGAATCAAATTTAGCCAGATTAGAAAACAAATTAAGCCCCAGCTCAATCATTTTATCCAGATTAAAGTCAATTTTATATTTAAGCGTGGTCTGTATCAGACCATTGGCTAATCTCCTTATCCCAAACGGGTCCTGGGAGCCTGTGGGCTGGTTGCCAGAGACAAAACCCGCAATGATTGAATCAGTTTTATCCGCAATACTTAGAATCTGTCCGAGCAAACTTTTCGGAAACCGCTTTGCGTCTATGTCCTGAGCGGTTTTCGGTAGATAATGCTCTGAAACCGCTTTCCAGACCCGGTCCGGCTCCCCCTGAACCCGAGCATATTCCCCAGCCATAACCCCTTCTAAGTCCGGAAATTCTCCTACCATCTGGGTCAATAAATCCGCCTTGCAAAGCCGAACCGCGCGGAGCGCCTCCTCCTTAAGCTCCGCATCTTTCAAGCCCAATTGCTCAATTAAATGAAGCAAAAGTTTCTCAAGCCTCTCCCTTTTGTCCAGATAACTTCCCAAGCCTGCTTGAAAGACCATCCGACCAAGCCTCTCGCTCCGCTCACTGAGCGGAATCTTTAAATCCTCCTTATAGAAAAATTCCGCATCATTCAGCCGAGCAGAAAGCACCTTCTCATTTCCCTTAATGACCACTCTTTTATCCTTAACCCGGGTATTGGCGACAAACAAAAAATTGGGAAGTAATTCCAGTCTCTCGCCTTTCTTTTTAACAGCAAAATATCTCTGATGACCCCGCATCGCTGAAATTAACACCGACGGGGGCAATTTCAAAAAATTTGGCTCAAAACTCCCGGAAAGCACCATCGGATATTCCACTAAAAAACTCACTTCTTCTATCAATCCTTCATCCGGGACCAGCTCCCCACCTAATTTTTTAGCGGTTTTTTCTAGCTCAATTCTAACCAATTGCTTTCGCTCCTCCTGGTCCACCATCACATAAGCCTTTGCCAGTTTCTCCAGATACTGCCTAAAATCCTTGACCTCAATCCTCTCTGGAGCAAGAAACCTATGCCCGTAGCTCTTGCCATTACTCTTGATTCCATCTAATTCAAATTTTATCACTTTTCCATTGAACCGGGCTAAAATCCAATGAATCGGCCTGGCAAACCTAATTTTTCCTGTTGACCAGCGCATTGATTTGGAAAAGCTCAAGCCTAAAATCAATTCCGGAACAAGGGTCTTTAATAACTGCTCGGTTTTCTTCCCTTTCTCTTCAGTCCCGAAATAAAGCCTTTCGCCTTTCTCGGACATTTTTTTCTGAAGCTCACCTACCTCTACGCCCATACTTTTAGCAAAGCCTAATGCGGATTTGGTCGGTCTTCCCTCTGAATCAAAAGCTTGATTAACAAAAGGTCCCCATTTCTCTATGGGCTTATTGGCTTGAACCGAGCTAAGCTCCTCCACCAAAAGCACTAATCTCCGAGGCGTGCCAAAACTTTTGAGCGACTTAAAGGAAATTCTTTCCCGGCTAAATATGTCTTCCGCTCGCTCCTTAAGCTGAGAGAGAGCTTCCGGCATAAATCTCGCTGGCACCTCCTCACAGCCGATTTCTAATAATAGCTCAGGCATCTTCAGCCTTTGCCTCCTTTAGCCAAGAAAATTCCTCAAGCGCTTTTTCTTTTTGTTTTTTATCCTTAAGAAACGGAAAGCCCATCTCCAATCGTTTCAAAAGATAAAGCTCCGCACAGCTCCTCGCTAACTGCCGAACCCGAGCAATATAATTGACTCGCTCACTAATGCTGATTGCGGCTCTGGCATCAAGCAGATTAAAGAGATGAGAGCATTTCAGGCAATAATCATACGCGGGCAGAGCCAATCCTTGTTTAATCAGGCTCTGGGACTCTTTTTCGCATTGTTCAAAACACCGAAAAAGAAAATCCAGGTCCGCTAATTCAAAATTGTATCTGCTCCATTCCCGCTCAGCTAAATGATAAAGCTCCTTATAGCTCACCTCGTCATTCCATTTCAGGTCAAAGACATTGTCCACGCCTTGAAGATAGGTGCTAATCCGCTCCAGGCCGTAAGTAAGCTCCACGGAGATAGGCGCTAAATCAATCCCTCCACATTGCTGAAAATAAGTGAACTGGGTAATCTCCATTCCATCCAGCCAGACCTCCCAGCCCAATCCCCAAGCGCCTAAGGTCGGGCTTTCCCAATCGTCTTCCACAAACCGAATGTCATGCTCAAGCGGGTCTATTCCGGTTGCCCGCAAGCTACCCAGATATATCTCCTGAACCTCTTTGGGACTGGGCTTCAAAAGCACCTGATATTGAAAATAGTGTTGAAGCCGATTAGGGTTGTCCCCATATCTTCCATCAGTTGGTCTCCTGCTTGCCTGAACATAAGCTACCTGCCAGGGCTCAGGACCCAGCGAGCGAAGAAAAGTGGATGGATGAAAGGTGCCTGCGCCCACCTCCAGGTCATAAGACTGCTCCAGCAAACATCCATAATCTGACCAGAAATGGTCTAGCGCTAAAATCAGCTCCTGAAGATTTTTTGGCTTAAAAACCGGCCTTTGCCCGGTTATCCTTTTTTTCCCTTCTCCCTTCATAAAACCTATCTCAACTACTAAAAATTTATAAAAGACAATTCCAGATTATATAACTTTTTCCCCCTAAGTCAATGATTTTAATGCAACCAATTGATTTTATTAACATTTTTAAAGAGGCTAATAACCAATTTTCAATTATAAAAAAATTCCTCACCAGTTTTGGTTTTTTAGAAATTTATGCTACACTAATCAAAAGTTATTTTCTGAAGGGAGATGGGGAGATGAAAATTGTTTTTATTGAGCCAATGCCACCGGATTTTCATATTTTTTCTCGCTATGCCTTGCCCCGGTTAGGAACCATTATTTTAGGCACGATTTTAAAAAAGGCTGGGCATCAGGTTGAGGTGATGGTGGAGACGGTTGAGAAGCTGAACTATAAAAAAATTTTAGATGCGGAGCTGGTTGGGATTTCTGCGATTACTTCTACTGCCAAGCGCTCCTATGTTTTAGGGGATGAGCTTAAGAAGTTGGGCAAGACCGTGGTCTTTGGCGGACCCCATCCGACCTTTTTAGCAGAAGAGGCGTTAGAGCATGGTCATTTTGTTTTGCGAGGAGAAGCGGAGAGCACGATTATTCCTTTTGTCCAGGCGCTGGAGGAGAAAACCGGGTTGGAGAAAATTCCGGGCTTGAGCTTCAGAATTGGGGATAAATTCTTTCATAATCCCAATCCTCCATTTTGCGCCAACCTGGATGATTTTCCCTTTCCGGATTTCAGCCTGCTGAACGGTCAACTTGGAAATGTAAAACCAGTAATCACTTCCCGGGGCTGTCCTTATAATTGTAGCTTTTGTGCGGTGACCGAGTTATTTGGAAGAAAATATCGGTTCCGAAACCCAGAGAGAGTTTTAGAGGAATTGGAGCAATTGAATTTGGAGAAAAATGATGCGGTGTTCTTTTATGATGACAACTTTGTTGCTAATCCTGCGAACAGCAAGCGCCTGCTTCGGCTGATGATAGAGAACAAAATTACCCCTAAATGGACCGCTCAGCTCCGGGCAGATGCTAGTGAGGATGAGGAGTTATTGGAGCTGATGAGGCTTGCTAATTGTTTTTTTGTTTATATCGGCTTGGAATCAATCAACCCGGAAACGCTCCGCGCATATAAGAAGAAAATCAATCTGGAGGAGATAAGAAGCGCGATAGAGCGGTTTCATAAACACGGAATTAGGATTCATGGAATGTTTGTGTTAGGCGCGGACACGGACAATTTAGAGACCGTTAGAGAGACTGCTAAATTTGCGCTAAAGAATAAGATAGATACGGTGCAATTTATGATTCTGACGCCGATACCGGGCACTCGGTTTTATAAAGAGATAGAATCAGAGGGAAGGCTTTTAACACGGGATTGGAGTCTTTATGATGGTCATCATGTGGTTTACCGTCCTCGGAATATGACGCCTTATCAGCTTCAGAAGGAGACCTTTAAGGGGATGGCAAGATTTTATTCACTCTGGCAGGTGCTTTGGCTATTTTTGCGCTTAGATTTTATCAGTTTTATTTATCGCTCTTATGGCAATCACCTGGTAACCCGCTGGCAGAGAGAGAGAATCAACCGCAGGTATTATAAGCTGATGAAAGAGATTAGCAATGACGCGAGGGCTCGGCTGGAGGATAATATCAGAAAGACCGCAGAGGATATCCGTAGATATTTTAAGAATTTGAGGAAAAAAGCGCTTCGGGAGTCAAAAGATTAAAAGCGGTTTTTTAGGCGCTTGGTTTAATAATCTCTTTTTTTCTAATAATGGAGCGCCTTTATCAGGGTTGAGGAAATAAAGTTTGGTGATAAAATCAGAAGTTAATGAAATTTAAGCCGGATTTTATTACTTTTGATTTCGGAGACACTTTGGTCTCAAGCGACCCACCTTATTTGACCAGAATCTGGTTAGGGCTAAAGAGATTAGGAATCAAGAGAAAACTTAAGGATGTGGAATGCGCTTATCATACTGCGGATTTTAAGGTGAGCAAAAAGCTCCTTAAGAGAAAGCATTTTGCTCCAGAGCTTTTTCAGAAGCAGTTAGGTAAGGGGCTTTTGGCAGAGCTGGGGATAAAAAATGCTCAAGAGGAATTGCTAAAAGAGCTTTCTGCTCAGCTATCAGAGCTTCGTCCCGAGCGGGTAATAGTGCCCAGCGCGGACCGGCTTCTTAAAGAATTGTTCAAGCGAGGGTATAGAATGGGAATTATTTCTAATAATGATGGTAGAACTCGGGAGAAATGTAGAATGGTCGGGATTGAAAATTATTTTGAATTTATCCTGGACTCTACCTTAGAGGGAATGGTCAAACCCGACCCTAAATTTTTCCGAAAGGCGCTATCCTTAGCTGGGGTAAGCGCAAAACAGACCATTCACATTGGCGACCTTTTGGGAAGTGATATTTTAGGTGCGTTAAATGTTGGAATCCGAGCTATCTGGATAGAAAACAAATACTTAAAGCCGGCTTTGGCTAAAAAAATTTTGAAGGTGAAAAAGCCAGACCAAGTATTAAATTATATTGTTTGAGTCAAGGAGAGATGCGGAATGAAAAAATTGCTAAAGTTTGAGCCGGATTTAGAAGAGATAATTGACCGGGCTTTAAAAGAGGATATTGGGACTGGAGACCTGACCACTGAATTTTTGGTTGATGGGCAAAAAGAGGCTCGGGGATTCATCATTGCTGAAGAGAAGGCAGTGGTCTGCGGGCTTTATATTGTGAAAAAGGTTTTTGAAAAACTTGACCCAAACGCTGAATTTAAGTCCAGGATTGAGGATGGTAAAGAAGTGGAGCAGAGCAATATCGTGGCGGAGATAAAAGCTAAAGCCCAAAGCCTTTTAACCGGGGAAAGGTTAGCGCTTAATTTTCTTCAAAAATTATCTGGAGTTGCGACTATGACCAGAAAGTTTGTCAAGGCGGTAGAAGGAACTGGGGTGGCGATAGCCGGGACTCGCAAGACCACGCCTTTACTCCGGGGGCTACAGAAATATGCGATAGAGACTGGAGGCGGGATGAGCCATCGCTTAAGGTTAGATGATGGCATTTTAATTAAGGATAATCATCTGGCAGTGGTGGGCGAGGTCAAAAAAGCGGTGAAGAAAGCCAAGGCAAGAGTCTCTCCGGGGATGAAGGTGGAGGTAGAGGTCAAAGGATTGGGGGAGCTCAAGGAGGCGTTAGAGGCTAAGGCAGATATTATTCTTCTGGACAATATGAACCTTGAGCAATTAAAAGAAGCGGTGAAAATGAACGCCGGCCGGGCGATATTGGAAGCCAGCGGTGGGGTGGGTTTGGAGACGGTGCGAAAAATTGCGGAGACCGGGGTGAACTATATTTCAGTTGGAGCGCTCACCCATTCCACAAAAGCGGTTCATTTCACGATGAACATTATTCCGATTGATGAGTGAAGATTTTAAGTCCATTTATCGGCTGATTAATTATCTTGGATATCAGATAGAGTGCTTTTCAGAAATAGATTCTACTAATTTAGAAGCAATCAGAAGGGCAAAAAGCAAAGGAATAGACAATAAAGGGCTGGTATTAGTAGCGGACTGGCAGGCTCAGGGAAGGGGGAGATGGGGAAGGAGCTGGCAGGCAGAGCCAAAAAGCTCTTTATTAGCTTCAGTGCTGGTCAAGCCAGAATTAGACCTGAAATATCTTGGCTTGGCGCCTCTTTCTGCGGGGCTGGCGATGGCAGAGGCGCTTCAGGGATTAAGTGGATTTGAGCCGGGGCTGGTTTGGCCCAATGACCTTTATGGAAAAAAAGGAAAAATTGCTGGGATTTTAGTGGAAAGTGTATTGGAGGGTGGGGAATTGAAATTTCTGGTGATAGGCAGTGGAGTCAATCTACTTCAGAAAAAAACTGATTTCCCTGAGGAGTTTAGGGCAAAAGCCAGTTCACTTGTAGAAGAGGGGGCGAAAAAAATCAATCGGGAGGAGCTTTTATATCAATATCTTTTCCGATTAGATTTTTGGAAGGAACAGCTTAAGGCTCAAAACTATCAAAGCTTGATTGAGCATTATTCAAGATATGACATAATAAAAGAGAAAGAGATAAAGGTTTTTAGAGATAATCTCCAAATTACTGGAACCGCAATGGGAATCGACCCAGAAGGAAGATTGAGAGTGAAGATAAAGGGGAAAGAGTTATTATTTAACGCAGGCGAGGTCAGGATGATTCGGGAGGATAACGATGCTTTTGGTGATTGATGTAGGGAACACCCAGACGGTAATTGGTATTTTTGAAAAAGAGAAGCTGGTGAAAAGCTGGAGAATTGGCACCAGGCCGGAGCGAACTGCGGATGAATATGGGATTCTGTTTAATCAGTTATTACCAGAGAGCGGATTAACCAAACAAAGCATTATTGGGATGATAATCTCTACGGTGGTTCCGCCTACCCGTCCGAGTCTGGAAGCGCTTGGAAAAAGATATTTCCAGGTGGAGACAATGGTGGTGGAGCCGGGGATTAGAACCGGCATCTCCATTCATTTAGATAATCCCCGAGAGGTGGGCGCAGACCGAATTGTTAATGCGGTTGCGGGCTATCATAAATTTAAAACTGGTCTGATTATCATTGATTTTGGCACCGCCACCACCTTTGATTTCGTTTCCTCTGATGGGGTTTATGAAGGCGGGGTAATTGCCCCGGGACTTAACATCAGCGCAGAGGCTTTGTTTAGAGAAGCGAGCAAATTGCCCAGAGTGGAGATGATTCGCCCTAAAAACATCATCGGAAAAAACACCATTACCGCTATGCAGAGCGGGATAATCTTTGGATACGCGGGTCTGGTGGATGTGCTGGTGGATAAAATGAAGCAGGAAATCAAGGATGCTTATCCCAAGGAGCCGATTCCAAAGGTTATTGCGACGGGGGGGCTTGCAGGGCTGATTGCCCGGGAGGCTAATTCTATTGAGCTGGTGGAGGAAGATTTGACTCTGGAAGGGCTTCATCTGATTTATGAGTTAAACCAGGAAGAAAAAAAGCCGAAAAGAAAATAATTTTCTCGCATTTTCTCGGGTTAGAAATAATCAGTTTGGAACCTATCTAAATTTTTGTTAAAATTTCTATACTATGTCTAACCAGATGTTGTTTGTCTTCTTGGGTGGAACCCTGCTTTTGCTTTATGGGGTCCAGATTGCAGGAGAGGGCTTGAACCAGGCAGGAGAAAAGCAAATCAAATCCCTCCTCGCAAGCCTGACCAGAAACCGGTTCTTCGCGCTTATCTCCGGCGTCATCCTTACCTTTCTCACCCAGAGCAGTTCTGCGACTACTATTATGCTGGTCAGTCTGGTTGATTCTGGCTTGCTCCAGGTTGCCAAAACTATGGGAATCATCTTAGGCGCGGATATCGGCACCACGATTACGGTTCAGTTGATTTCTTTTAAATTCCATAATTATGCCTTAGGGATTGTGGCGATTGGGCTTCTGATTATGTTCTTGAGCTCAAAAAAAGAGCTGAAAGCTTTAGGTAAAGGTATCCTGGGCTTTGGCTTGATTTTTTTAAGCTTGGAGCTTCTTGCGTCTGGGATGAGCCCTTTGAAAGAGAATAAGCTCTTTTTAGAGATTTTAACTGAGATGGGGGAGGCGCCGGTCTTTACAATTTTATTCTCTGCGCTTTTAACCGCGCTGATTCAATCCAGCGCAGTGACCATTGGTCTGGCGATTAGCCTTTCTTTGAATGATTTAATCAATCTCCAGACCGCCATCCCGATTATCTTGGGAGCGAATATTGGCACCTGCGGAACCGCTTTGTTAGCCAGTTTAAGAAGTAAAACTGAGGCTCGCCAGGTCGCGGTTGCTCATATTCTTTTTAAAATTATCGGGGTGGTGATTTTTTATCCTTTTTTGGGGTTATTTCAAAGTTTGGTGGAACTGAGCGCAGGGACTGTGATTCATCAAATCGCCAATGCCCATACTTTTTTCAATGTTATCATTGCCTTTCTCTTTCTGCCTTTTACCAGCCAGCTTTATAAACTGGCTCAGAAATTGGCTCCTCTGCCCAAAGAAAAGGAAGAGCGCTTTGGTCCTAAATATCTTAACCCAGAATTGCTTTCCACCCCCTCTTTAGCTTTAGCCAGCGCAGTCCGGGAGACGATTCGGATGGCAGAGATTGTCCAAGATATGCTGGCATTGAGCATTAAGCCTTTTATGGAGATGCCTTATTCGGTCTCAGAGCTAATTGAAAAAATAGAAGCAAGTGATGATAAGGTAGATATTTTAGATAGGGAGATTCGGTTTTATTTGACCCAGCTCGCCCAGAAGGCGCTTTCTGAAGAAGAGGCAAAAAAACAGATGGAGATTTTAAGTCTGATTTATAATTTAGAGAGTATCGGCGATGTGATTGATAAAAATCTTATGGAATTAGCCAAGAAAAGAGCTCGGAAAGAGGTCAGGTTCTCAAAAGAAGGGGAGCAAAATCTGATAGAGATGCACAAGGCGGTCTATGAGAATCTGGTTTTAGCGTTAAGCGCATTTACCACCCGAGATGAAACCATAGCCCAGCAGGTGATTCGGAACAAATCTAAAATTCGAGAAATGGAACAGGAATTCTATCAAAGCCATATTCGGAGATTGGAACAGGGATGTATGGAGTCATTTGAGACCAGTAGAATCCACCTGGACCTGTTATCCAACTTAAGAAGAATCAATTCCTATATTACTAATTTAGCTTATCCTTTGGTTCAGAAACAAAGCTCAGAGCCTAAAACCTGAATCAAGCAGAAGCCTGCTTTTTTTTAGTTTTAATATATACCCGAATTCTTTCTCGGTTCTCTTCGCTCAAATCCACAAACTCAACTGCCATTCCCGGCGGGAACCGTTTGGAGGCGCCTTTTTCATAGACTATCCGAAGCACCCGAGCTTTCACCCGAACCGGCGTCTGATTTTCAAATAATTTCATCTCTAAAGCAATCACTGCCCCAAGCCGTTTTGGCTCTCTGGTGCGAATGAACATTCCACCTTCAGAAAGGTCATAAATTTTTTCTGAGCCTATTTTTATTCGCTCATATCTCCTTTTCTCTTTTCCGTTTTCCATCACAAAATTATTATATCAAAATGTTTATTTTTGGCAATATAGAAATTATGCTTTGTTAAATTCCAGCGCCTGAAATTCACCTTGATTATTTTCCCTAAGGGAGAAATGCCAGAGCGCGTCTTTTAGATAATTTATTTGACATCATTTCCTCTCTATTATAATTTTAAAACTAAATTGAAAAGGAGGCAAAAATGAAGAGAGGAATTTTGGCTATTTTATATATTTTGGGTCTGGAATTGACTTTATTTTCAACCAATAGCTGGGCAGAGGAAAAATTTAAAATTGCTCAAAATGACCCAAAGGAGCTTGCGATAAATGGTCCCAGAATTGTGGGCACGACTCCGGGCAGACCCTTTTTATTTTTGATTCCGGCGACCGGAGAAGCTCCACTTAGTTATTCTGCAAATAATCTACCTAAAGGGCTCAAACTGGATTCCAAGACCGGGATTATTACTGGCTCTCTGGAAGAGGGAGGGGCTTATGTGGTGGAGCTGATGGTGAAAGGCGCCAGGGGAATAGCCATGCGGAATTTAGTGATTGTTGGTGGCAAGAATAAATTAGCGCTTACTCCGCCAATGGGCTGGAACTCCTGGAATGTCTGGGGATGTGCGGTGGATGAAGATAAGGTTCGCCAGGCAATAGACGCAATGGTCTCAACTGGCTTAGCTAATTATGGCTATCAATATGTCAACATTGATGATTGCTGGATGAACGGAAGAAATGAGAACGGAGAGATAATTCCTAATGAAAAGTTCCCGGATATAAAAGCGCTTGCAGATTATGCGCATTCTAAGGGATTGAAATTGGGGATTTATTCTTCCCCCGGTCCCAAGACCTGCCAGAGGCAGGAAGGAAGTTATGGACACGAAAGACAGGATGCAGAGACTTATGCTCAATGGGGCATAGATTATTTAAAATATGACTGGTGCAGTTATCATGAGGTAAAATTAGGCTTGAGCAGGTCTTATTTCAAAAAGCCTTATATAGAGATGAAAAAACATCTGGAGGAATTAGACCGGGATATTGTTTATAGCATCTGCCAGTATGGAATGGCTGAGGTATGGGAATGGGGGGAAACCGCAGGAGGCAATCTCTGGAGGACCACCGGAGATATTTGGGATAGCTGGAGGAGGATGTCCGGGATTGGGTTTAAACAGCATAAATTATCCCGATACGCTGGTCCCGGGCACTGGAACGACCCGGATATGTTAGTGGTAGGCAAATTAGGCTGGGGACCTCATCTTCATCAGACTAAGCTTAGCCCAGATGAGCAGATTACTCATATCACCCTCTGGAGTCTTCTCTCTGCTCCGCTATTACTCGGGTGCGACCTGACCGCGCTGGATGAGTTCACTTTAACGCTCCTGACCAATCCGGAGGTGATAGATATAGACCAGGACCCGCTTGGAAAACAGGCGACCAGAGTATTAAAGATAGGCGAAACCGAGCTCTGGAAAAAAGAGCTTTGGGATGGGACCATTGCGCTCGGTCTTTTTAACCGAGGAGAATTGGAAAAAGAGGCTTCAGTAAAATGGTCAGAGCTTGGGATTAGCGGGGTACAGCCTGTTCGGGACCTATGGCAGAGAAAAGACCTGGGTGATTTTGCTCAGGGCTTGAGCGTTTTGGTTCCTAAACACGGCGCGGTTTTGCTTAAAGTCGGGAAACCCAAAAAGACAGATTTTGAAGGATATTAATAGAAACCTTTATCCTTTTTAGCTTGATTGAAGGAATAAAGCGCGCTTAATGCCTTGACCGCATTTTCTGGAAGGCTCACCGTGGCAATGTTATCTCCGCACAGTTCCTGAATGTCTTTTATCCAATCCTTATATCCGAGAAGCATCACCACAATTGGCTTTTCTGGGATTTGTCTCCTTAGTTCCTGCCAATCACCTAAATAATTTTTAGCATTCACTCCAAAAGCCCGAAACCGCTCAATGGCTCCAAACGGCACCACTGGAATCAAAATATATCCATCCACCATTGAGTCAGAAATAATCGCGCTGAGCGCAGAATTGAAAATTCCGCTGGGACCCACATCTAAAGGATTTTTTATGTTCAAATAGCCTGGGGCAACTTTTTTTATTTTTTCTATGGTTGGCTCTGACCATTGAGCAAGCTCTAACCCTTGTTTATAAATTGCGTCTGCGGTCATTGCGCCAATAGAACCGCTGGTGGTAAGCACCCCAATTTTTTTACCCTTCATTACTGGCTGGGTGGAGATAACTTTAACCAGCTCTATCATCTCAGTAAGATTTTGAGCCCGGATTGCGCCAGTCTGATGAAATACCGCATCATAAATATCGTCCTGGCCAGAAAGACTGCCGGTATGAGATAATGTCGCTTTCTGTCCAAACGGAGTCCTTCCACTTTTTAATATCACTACTGGCTTTTTGCGCGTGGTCTCTCTTAAAACCTTGATAAATCGCTCCCCATCCTTCACCCCCTCCTGATAAATCATAATCAGCTGGGTCTTCTCATCTTCCGATAGATATTCCAGAAAGTCCGACTCATCTAAATCTATCTTATTGCCCAGGGTCGCGACCTTGCTGACCTTTATCCCCACCTCTGGCAGATGGTCTAAAAGGATATTGCCAAATACCCCGCTCTGGGCAATAATCCCGACCTTGCCTGGCTCAAGCGCCTGGTCTATTAGCTCTATGGTCGCAAACCTATTCTCAGTGTTCACCACCCCCACACAATTAGGTCCTAAAAGCCTAATCCCATATTCTTGCGCCACCTTGAGCAATTCCTCCTGCATCCCTTTTCCATCTTCTCCTAACTCTGCAAATCCCGCGCTCTCTATCACAACCGCCTGAGTGCCTTTTTTGCCCAGTTCTATCAATACTCCTTTAACCGCATTGGCAGGAACTATCACCACTGCCAGGTCAATCTCATTCGGGAGTTCGCTAATAGCGCTAAAAACCTTTCTCCCTTCTATCTCCCCACCCTTGGGATTGACCAGAAAAGCCCGCTCCAGCCAGCCCTGCTTTTTCCAGAAGGTGGGAATACCAAAGCCAAATCCCGGGGTGCGGGTCGCACCAATCAGGGCGATATTCTTAGGCTCAAAAAATTTGTTAAGAAT
>Ga0172364_10002459_pt1 | contig 14730 bp, 12 predicted proteins | sample LakKivSesite10cm_FD_114545 | JGI IMG/M metagenome (GOLD analysis project Ga0172364, IMG submission 114545) | Sediment microbial communities from Lake Kivu, Rwanda - Sediment site 10cm | ecosystem: Environmental > Aquatic > Freshwater > Lake > Sediment | place: Rwanda: Western Province, Lake... | reverse complement strand
TGGTTTAAGGTGTATTTTTTCTGTTTCCTGTAAGTATAGTATTCGGTTGAGTATTTCTTGCTCTGGCGATGGAAATTTTTCTTGCGTCAATTTGATTAGTTGTCTAACGTTCTTTGGTTTCTTTTCCTTCACAATTTCGATTATTTGTTGATCCATCTCGTCTTCCAGAAGGTTTTTGTTCAGTGACGAATCCCTCCATCAATTTATAATGTCAGATTTTCGATGAGATCGATCTGCTTTGTTAAAGCTTCGGCCTGTGATCGTCTTGCCAGTTCAAATTTCGGTTTTTTTAGCACTGTGCGTGAAGTTCCTTGGGCATGTTATCTGTTTGTACAAAAGCTTGTTTGCCCAGAAATTAAGTTTCTGTTCTTTCCCTAGGTTGATGTTATAATTCCGAAGATTCGTATGATCACAGTTATAAGGAATAGTATTCCCATGGCTAGTCCTATCTTTTCCAAGCGTTTTTTGTTGATTAGAATGTTAGTTCCACCGTAATAGGGTGAAATGAGTTCCGAGGTTATGAGTAGAATGATGGCTGTCATCGTCAGCCAGAGGCTCACGTCCCATAAAAACGGAGGAAACTGCATTTTCTATCAGCTCTGTATTCGATAGTAGGTTTTGATGCTTGCTCCATCTCTAGAAAATTCATGTTTTTCAATAGAGACACGTTTACCCGTGGCTTCAGCTATTATAACAGCCATGGAACTGCAAAGCGGACACCCCACTAAATCGCAAATGTTACGAAGTCTTCTTATCTCGTCACATAGGTTTTTGAACACGGACCCCATTATTTCTACACTAACAAAATCTCCATTCGCATTCATTTCGAAAGACTTTGCTATTTCTAGATCTTCCACAAAGAGTCTTTGCAACTCTTTTCCCAAGTGGCTTAGGGGTATTCCGGAGATTCTTTTATTCAATTTGTGCTCAAAGAGATTTGCGAGATCCTGCCCAAGGGGAACGATGCACATGCCTTTTGGTAAAGTTTGAAGCACATCCTCCTTCACTATTCCATCCGGTGGCATTAACACCTTGCCTATGGTTGAAGGTATTAAAATTTTCGACTTTTTATTTTGATTTACGTAGGTTCGCGGCAGGTAAATGGCTTTTCCCTTACACCTAATGCTTGTTAAGGTTTCGTCGAGCGCTTCAAAGGCTGATATAGTTGTGTTGTTCAGCAATGTTGATTGCACATATTTGGTCGTTGTTATAAATAAGAATAAAGTACCCCAAAAGGTGAGACCTAATCCGATGAAAACTAGAATTGTGGATAGATAAACAATCGACAGAATGAGAGCTAAGAAGCCCAAAATAAGAAGTATATACGCTATTTGTTTTGCAGAAGTCCTCCTAGATTTCCGCATGCTGAACTTTGTCAGACCATGGCCTTCAAACATTCGACTTTCCTTCATCAAGATCATTACTCTCGGCTTGTGAATCTATTTAGCTTTCGTCGATGTTTAGCAAGTTCATGCCTCTAGGTTTCATTGGTTTACTAATATGAACTCTGTTCCTTAAAACTAGGAGGTGTTGAACAAGGTGACCATGCACTATGTAACTAGGCATCATATGGCTGTTTTCCAGCATTTTTTCTATCCTTTACTTAAAACTTTTTCTTAATTGTCAACAATTTTTACAGATTGATAAGATGTGACCACCTAACAAGCGGAATAGAGGCATTTTTCCAATGAAAACTTCAAGGGAAAATACAGCTTTTGCCAATCCTATTCTATAAAGAAACCGCAATCCAAAGCTAAGAATAGGTATTTCTTCAAGAATGAGACTGTGAATATCTATTATTTTTGAGAACACGGAAAGAAGAATCTGCTTAAATTCCGAAATGTCGAATCTATAGTAATAAATCAATCCTTTGTGGAAACCCTGCTTGTTACCCTTAATTTTGTCCCAAAGTCTATTATTGTATACCATAATCAAGACCTTAGCATCTTTCTTTGAAACTCTCCGAATTTCTTTCAATCCTACAATTCTGCTTTTCATGGTTGGGACATGTTGAAAGACTGATATGCCAGTTGCCTTATCAAACACTGAATTTTTGAAGGGGAGGAGACAAAGATCCGCTAAGACAACATGGCATTTGCATCGAGATTTATTGATTTTAAGGGAATTAACGGAGTAATCTAAAGCCACAACTTCTGCGCCCTTTTTTGCGAATTCAACTGTAAATCTTCCTGTTCCAGAGCCAACCTCCAAAATCAAATCGCGATTGTTTATCTCAAAATTCCTAAAAATAAATGGGGCTTCCTTGGATTTTCGATAGGAACTGAACTGAAATTCGTAAATATCTGCTTCCTCATCCCTGCAATGAATCTCCTTCCTCTTTTTTTCAAATTCTCTTTCCATTGATCTGTACACCTTTAACGAGATTTAAAAGCACACGATGCATCCTTCAATGTGAGAGACTTTTTGAAACTATTGCTTATTTCAACGCGTGCTTTCAGCTCATGTTCCTCAAACTTCTTAAATCTGAATATTTTGACGAATTTAACAAGTCTGACTGGGCGGAAACCCAGAGCCCTAAGTGCTTTTTGCGGAGCCTTGTTAGTAGTAAGTACATATGTGTTTGCCTTTTTTACATTCTGCGACTTGAGATAATGAAGCATTTCTTCAAGCAGTTTCTTATTTAAGCCCTTTCTTCTAAAATCTGGGAAGATAAACGTGTCGTAAAGGTATGCTTCACCATTTTTGAGACTTATCGCTCTTTCAAACTCCGGAATGTATGCCTCTCTTTTCAGGCTAACCCACAAATATCCAATGATCATACCATTCCAAATGGCAATAAAGCCTAGGTCACCCTTGCTTAATCTCTTTAATGCTTCGTCCTTCAATATAGGAGATCCCTTGAAATCGCCGATAGATGCTAATCTTATATCCACTGGCATTTTGATTATTATTTTAGGTATTTTCTCCGCGAGATTGCGTTCCCAACGGAAAGCTTTTACGTATTTTAACCCTATTTTCCATAAGAAGTATTGTATGGAGACTATGCTTACAAACCGATATTTCACAATCGTCAATCCTTTACCGCAATTCGAATCTACTTAACTCGCCATGCGTTCACATCTAGCAGCGATGCCAGTACCAATTAGTGAGAACATCAGCAGTTACGTAACATGTTTGCTTCGACTTCTAATTTGTTATTTACGCCTTCCGTAAGGTTTCGCAAAGTTAGAATTTCGAAAGTTTACTTTCTAGGATGCGTTTTAAACCAATCGGTAGCAAATTTCTGATGCTTTTCCAAACCGCAACAGTTTTGGTTCTAGTTTTGAGCAGAATGCGCCCAGTGGAACCTAAGGGATACCAAATTATTTCCTGTGGGTAGAACGAACTCCCAAATCTCATTTTTTGAAGATAATACAGACTTTTAGGATCACTTGATGTCGATCCTAGGGATACGTACCTGCGACCTTCTTCTTCAGCTTTCTTAATCTCCTTCCAATATAAATAGTTTAGTAATTCATGCATGTGCTGTTTTCTATCGAGTCCAGCGTAAACACTATACGATTTCTGTCTGTCTTTAAAAAGCAGTTTCCCTGCAACTCGTTTATTCTTTTCAAGTAGCCAAATGCAAAGATTCCGAGGGTAGAGTATGTCCCACATATTCTCCATGAATTTATATGGATATGGATTAGCACCAACATGCTTCATGTTTTGGTAATATAATTCGTAGAAATCTCTCAGATCAGATTTCGTTCTTGCCTCTTGAGCTTGAAAACCGCGTCGTTCAATGAGTCTGATTTTTCTCCGGCGATTTTTGGAGAGTATTTTGTTCCATATGAACTCTGATGGTGTAGCCTTAAGGTCAATCTCCACTATTCCTTTGGTTGTCTCGAGGCAACCTGAAGGAGATTTGAAAAATCGCCACAATTTATCGTTTGTGAAACAAAACTTAGCGTAAGCAATGCCTTTGTTAGGATAGGAGCTTTGAAGAAAACTCTGCAATGCGAGAGAGGCATGCTTGATATGCTGGTTTGATATCACTGGACCTCCATAGTCTGAATATGGTATTGAGTCGTAAATTTTTGTATGCATCAAACTTACGATGAAACCTGGGCATATACCAACAATCGTCCCGTTTTCGTCTTTGATTGTCAGATAGAGGGCATGATGAGGGAATGACATCTGCAGTACTTGTTTCCATTTTAGACTATGATAGAATGTTCCCCCTTGAGAGGTCTCCAGAAAAGTCTCCCATTCCTTCGCATTCTTTAATTCTTCCACATACATACTCATCCCTTCCATGTGATGAACTATGGTGTTAGATGTCTATTGGTATTTGGCTCGGCTATTTGATACATGCATTTTTCGGCTGCCGATAGCATTGTTTCAAAAGTTAACAAGGCCATTTCCTCTTTTTTCTTTGCGTATTTTAACAGCGGAAGAAATAGCTTGTTGACATTTCTTTCAATAGAGTTTCTCGTTTCTCCGAAATTCCATAAATGGAACCAGATATGAAATGGTAACTTCTTTGCCGTAGAGATGTCCAGGATCTCTTTTAAAAACGTAAATTTTGTATGTTGATCAATGTATAGACTTGGGTGTATGTTCCATAATTTACCACATTTCTCTATATACATACAATCATTCATAAAATCTCCATAGCCCCTATAGCATTCGTACCCGTGTTTTTCAAGCATGTCTAAATGGGCTATGCTGTTGACAGGAAAAACAAAGCTTTTCGGGATTATGCCAAACTTTTTCATACCTGTCGAAATCAGTTTCAGTTCATTTTCAGCTTCGCTATGAGATAGGTTTTTGAATTGCCTATGATAGTATCCATGTGCTCCAACGTCATGTTTGATGGAGGACTTAAGAAGAAGCTTCAGGAGAGAGCCATCGACTTCGGTCAGTTGTCCCCTGATAGCGAAAGTTACTGGGATTTCAAGGTCATTGAACAGATCAGTGAATAAGGGCAGAGCTTGTTCTTCTATTTTCCCAATTGAGTATTCACTGATATGTCTATTAACATTGGCATCATTTTTTCCTTTGTTTATCAGTCCTAATTTTCTGTTACCAACATCAACGTCGATAGATATGATTAATATTCCGTTTTCAAGATGCATCTTAGGCCGTTTCAGTTCAAAAGCAATTAAATGGCATAGTTGGGAAAGAAGGGAAACGGGTCGGTTAGTCTTTCCTGTTATTCTCCCTAAAATATGTGGATTATGAAAAAAACTTTTAGTCATATGTAATCCCTTCATATCAAAGATGCCAATAACTAGCCGTTACCCATCCTTCCGTACTGATCAATCCCTTTGGTTCCTAAAGAAGCTTGCAGAGAAAGTTCGTACGTGGCCCGTATTTGTTTCCCATCTAGTAATTAATTAACTGGATGTATAAGTTTCTAAGAGCTAAAATTCCTGCGATATCCTTGTTAACCTGATCGACATGTCAATTAAGATAATGTCTTTATCGCTATTTTTTGCTGTTTCCTTGTTCTCCTTGCTATTTGGGGTACAACTTATGGCCCTCACAACTTCCGCGTCAACATTAAATAGCCGTTCAGGATGCCTAGCTGATTTGAACAAAGACGGTATTGTTGATATAATGGACCTAAGTATAGTAGCAAGGGCCTTGGGCACTTATCCTGGCCATCAAAAGTGGAATCCGGAAGCCGACCTAAACAATGATTACGTTGTGGACATACTGGATATTACGCTCTTGGCGAAAGATTACGGAATGAGATGCCTATGCTATGATTTTGATGAACCCATGGACTGGAATGTTTGGAACGTTGTTAGTGGAAATTGGAGCGTACTGAATGGTTCGCTTGAGGGCTTAAGTAGCGCCGAAGGACTAATTTATAGTAGAGACGTGATATGGAAAGAGTGCACGTTGACAGCAAGAGTAAAGATTACTGGCGATAGCCAGACTGCAGAAGCTGCATTTTGCTTTTGTTTCGTCGATACAGGAAATTTCTATTGGGCAGGGCTAGGTTGTTGGGGACATAGAGTTTCAGTTTCAAGGATGGTCGCTCATGTTCCAGAGGAGATGGTTTTTAGTGGTGACAGTGCAGAAATCGTCAAAGATTTTTGGTATATCGTAACAATCAAAATTTCTGGTGATACAATCATGGTATACGTAGATAATGTCTTGGAGTTGACGATAAAAGATCCGATTTTTACCAATGGCATGATAGGCGTAAGACCTTGGGATTCACACATAATCGTCGATTACATAACTGTTTCAGGTTTTGTATCAACGCCAATTTTCGATGAACTAGAGGTTTATCGCGGTTTTGCATGTGGAGGTGATGACTTTATTTATGAACGATATACCACTGAACATTTCAAAAAGGTTAGACAATTAGGTTTCGACTGTCTTTTAGTCGAAATCTGGTGGTCAAATTTTATTGAATCAGATAAAGATGCTGTTGGAGTCTATAACGAGCAGAATCTTCAAGGTTTAAGACGTTCTGTTGATTTAGCCCTTAGTCAAGGCTTCAATGTTATACTTAGCGGTCGAGTTTGTTATAATCCCATTGAAATGCCAGACTGGGCTGGGTGGGCAACACATGATTATGTTAATTTGCAGGATGAAGGCTTAGACCGTTATGCTAAATTTTGGGAGATGATGGTTCAAAGATTCCCTGACTGCATGTACTGTTTGTGGCATATGCCTTATCATATGCAAGGTGTGGATTCATATAGAACGGATAGGTATTATACTGTTACTTTCCCAACCTTGCTTAGTGCTGTCAGAAAACATTCAAACAATAACGTAATTTTCGTCCCTATACATCAAGGTTCAGGAAGTGGTCGAGATTCTTATTATTATGAAACTGCAACCCCTTTCAGTGACAAGAACATTATTTATGGTTGTGGACACATGACTGACCAGAAAGTTGAGTATGGGTCTAATTGGGATTACAATTATCAAAAACTAGAGGATGCGTTCAAAGGAATTAAGCGTTTTAAGGAAACCTATAATCTACCAATGATGTCTGTTGAATACTTTCCATTACAGTGGGAAAGAGGTAAACCTATTAGCCAAAGCAGACTTGACTGCTTAGCGGAAAGTTTAAAACGTATGGACAAGTATGGCATTGGCTGGATGTACTGGCGATTATCACATCAACAAAGAGGAGGCGACAATATTCTAGAGGACCTTGAAAATTTTGAGCCCAACCTTTCTATCTTAACAATACTTCAAACATGGAAATGAGTAAAATCAAAGAAAAGGTACATGGCGTATTATGCTTCTGCCAATGATGCTAACTCTACAGTGAGAGATATAAAATCCAAATATAGAGAAAAGTATGCAAGTTCTATGGTTTAATGTAGCTGTTGACGAGGATGTATGATTCGCCATTTGTGTAAACAATGCTTGAATTATGTATAGTTTCAAGTATTAAACTTGGCGTGCGGATGTTGGCCTTCTCCTCTAAAATCCCGCTTTTTCCAGGAATATGAATAACCAAAAAATCATATTCTTGCTTAGGTTGGCCATTATCGAGCGGATAGTAGTAGATTAGATGTGTTGTTGAGAAATTGGTATCCGTCAAACCTATTATTTGATTTCTTGTGATCGAGTCGCTAGCTATTCGTCCAACAACATGATTATAAACAAATTTTATTGCATGTCTTTGATATATGGAGTTCACTTGATTTATGTATCCGACAGGTTCGCTTATAGGCAAATCCGGATACAGAATGTTTGCTGAGGGTATAAGCGGCTGACAGCCGTAAAGTTCAAAAATGGCTAAAAGCATCATTAATGAAAATGCGATTGGGCGTATCCATAATCTTTTCTTGGTTATGTAGAAAACAGCCATTCCAGAAAAAAACGGAAATAGAAGTCTTTCAAAATGTAAGATTCTAGTTGCGCCTAATTTCATCGGCACTGCAATCAGCATGAGCACAAGTGCCAAGCCACCAAAAAGAAAGAAGAATTTCGCGGCGTCATTCGACTGTTTCCGGATCCTCCACAGAATAACTAAACCAATGAGTGTTAATAGCAAGAGAAAAACATCCGCACCGTAATAGACCAAAAAAGTTTTTATAGCCGCTAGCATGTCTGCGTGGACCAATTCAAAAAAGGTAGAAGGCACGTATTCAGATTTTGGAGTTGTGCCAGTTAGTACGGCAACAAAAATTTGGCCTGAAATTTCCTGCAGCGTTGAGCTTGCCGGAAACATAAGCCATGCTGCACATATTGATGCGGCTGCAATTACAGTTGAAGCCCTTAAGTAAAGCTTCGGTTTGAAATACGAAATTCTTTGGAGCGCCATGATGACTAAGAGAAATGACGTTAGAATCACTGAAGTGACCGAGTGCGCTACTGCCAATGCGAATATAAAAATTATGCATAAAAGCCAGTAATGTCGATCATTTTTTTGGAAAATTGATACTAGATTAGACAAGATTAAAAAGGCCAGCAAAATGCCGAAAAGAGTTCCAGTGACGATGTATTGTTCCGTAGTAAAGGGAACAGACGAAATGAATAGGGCAAACTTAAAGATCGCTGTTTTTTGCGAAAAGCCCGTTTTTTTCACTACGATAGATGTTAGAAGTGGATACATTGGCGAGAACAAGACTGGGAGATATTTCATTGAGTCAACCAATGGTATGTTTAGAATCATTGAAAAGATGGAAAAAAGTAGATGTGTAAGAGGCGCAGCTGTGTAATGCGAAAAATGAAGAGCGCTTGCAGTAGAAATGTAGCCTTCCTTATACACATGATTTGCTAAAGCGTACTGCACTTGCTGATCAATGTATGGCCCTTGAAACCAAACGTATTTTAAATTTGGAATCAAGAGAAACACGGTTCTGCCTATTATTGCAAGTATAACCATCCATGTCGTTCTTCTTTCAGAAAAGAAAGCTACGGCATAGGTTATCACAAATAATGTGAAAGGTATTTCTAGCCCTTCAAGAATCCAGCTATCTTGATAATCCCTCGAAATAGCAACAGCATTACCAAGGAGAACCACTATTACGATAATCAGTATAAATTTTGATATTTGAGATGTGTCCAATTTTAACTCTATCCTTGGCAACGTGCTAATCTGAAAATTTTGATTCAACCACAGGTAGAAATATTTGTTAACATTTTTTAAGACGCTGAATCCGAAACTTGCACCTCTTTATTAACTGTAAATTCTTTTGCTACCAATTTCCACGCACAACGTTCAGTTGCCCGTATAGATGAGTACGTCGATCTGTCGTACCAATTTGAAACATAATGTATGCTGGTAGCAAAGAAGACGCCAGTGCAAAAAGGGTCTCATGTATTGTCAATCCGAAAAAGTAAGTAAATAAGCGAATATGATAGATCACAGAACGAGGGTCGTTGTTAATCGCTTTTATGAATTCCTTTCTGCCTTCTGTCATGTTTCCAGAATTGCAATAAAGCGCTCCAATTCTATAGTGCCAAAATCCTCGAATTTTTCGTAGAGTCTCTAATTCTTTCGAGTACTTTTTAAACATCAATTTCTCAGCTTTTAGGATTCTATCGAGATCTATGCTAATTCTCTTCTTATGAAATCTATACAAAGTCGATAGTTCGCTTAGATAATCGATCTCATAATATTTGGCTATTCTAATCCATAGATCAAAATCTTCACTACCCATAAGATTCTCATCAAAGAGCCCTACTTTATCGAAACATTCCTTTCTTATTAGCACTGATGAACAAGTTCCTATGTAATTCATCTTCATTATGTGGGGGAAAACGTTTCCCTTTATGGATGGTACTTGGTAACCAAGTGCCTTAACGTTGCCCTCAAATAAGAGAGACCCTGTGTAAACTAGACCGATTTTAGGGTTCTTGCTAATGATTCTTAGCTGTTTTTCAAGTTTACTTGGCGTCCACAGATCATCGTCATCCAGAAAAGCAATAAATTCCCCTCTAGAACATCTTATCCCTATGTTCCTCGACGCCGATTGTCCCCTATCTTTCTCTAGACGGACATAACGGATCCTCTTATCGTCAAATTTGCCTACAACTTCTCTGGTATTATCTATCGATGCAGCGTCAACTACTATGATCTCAAAATCATTGAAGGTCTGACGTAGGACGCTTTGAATCGCAGAAAAGAGATAATGGGCTCTGTTTTTAGTAGGGATTATCACACTAACTTTTGGATCCATTTCCATTTCATCACTATCATGCAAACTTTGGGATTCCTTCATTATGAAAACACCATATTCATGTCGTCGGTCAGGCTTTGAGTCGTGTCAATAATACAAAATGTCCACGATTTTTCTCTTAGATCGGCTAAGGTCATCAAAAATAGAAAGCATCTAAGATAACAGCTGTCTGTATAACTTTAAATAATTATCTGCGACTACCTTAATGTCAAACTTTTTGCGCGCATGGGTTCGTAGACGTGCTCCAATGTCTTTTCTCAGATTTTCTGAGATGCATAGCGAATAGAGGCTTCTGGCGTAAGCCTCTATGCTTTTTGACAACATTCCCGCTGGCATGTCTAGCAATTCCCTTGAAAAAGGCTGGTTGAAGGCTGCTACTGGTTTTCCTAGAGCCATAGCTTCAATCATTCCAACTGGACAAGCTTCGTACAAACTCGGAACGCATACTATGTCGCTTGTTGCCATTGAACCTATCAGTTCCTGATGTTGAACAAAGCCCCTTAACCTGACATTTTCAGTTAGATTCAGACTCGATATGAATTCTTTGACCCTATGTTCTAATGGACCACATCCAAAGACATGAAGTTGAAAATCCTTGAACCCAAACTTGCGAGTAAGATAGACAAGTGACTTTAAGAGATGTAGAATGCCTTTTCCCCAGTAGAGCCTCCCTGCATAAAACATTTGAATCTCATCCGAGTGCGAGTTATGGACAGAGTTGCTTTTGGCAATCTCCTCAAGACCTGCAATATCTACACCAGTATGTATAATAGATAGTTTCTCTGGATTAATCTCATAACAATTCAAAATTTCTGTTGACAGACTTTGTGAAACGGCCACAAGCGCGTTGGCAAACTTGGCATGACCTCGTAAGGATACGTCCCAAAGGGGAAAACCGGCTATATAGGTAATAAAGTCTCTAAAAGATCCTTCAAGGGACATTAGAGATTTCAAAGCGTAATATAGTTGTGAGGTAGGATTAGTATGTATTGTCACGACCCACGGTATCTTTGGATTTGTCTTTTTACAATAAGATATCATTGGGAATGCCGCGCAATCTTGTCCATGGACTATGTCAAAGTTAGAAATGAGCTCAGAAACGGCATTTATGTTCATCATCTGATACCAAAAATGGCTTGGTGGAAAATTTATTCTTGGGACTCTAATTATTTCGAGATTGTTGCTCGTCTCTGTCAGCTCTATGAGTCTGGCTTTAATGGCGTCCGACGGGCAACCCGCCATTACTGTTACGCGAATTCCACGCTTTGCCAGAGCATTCGCAAGATTATAACAAAAAATGCCTATTCCTCCAAAGACATGTGGTGGAAATTCATGTGATACTATTAATATACGCAAGTAAAACACCTATTGTTCCTTTGAGGAAATCGCCAATGGACAACTAGCCTTAACATTTGCACTCTCATTGTAATCGGCCTCCTCAATAAGCCCATATCCTGTAAAAGGCTACTTGCAACTTCCGCAAAAAATACAAAATAATGAACGTTTTCAACGTTCAATAAGAAGCTTATCTAGATTAGCCCTAAGTTCCTCTAGATTCTTGTGTGCGAAATACCACTCAATAGTCTTCTTGAATCCCTCCCTGTAGGATACTCTAGGTTCCCATGCTAAGAGTCTTCTTGCTCTGGTTAGATCAGCTGCTCTAGAGGCAACTCCTTGAGGCTTTGACAGAACATGTTTGACCCGCTTTGGTCTCCATCCTACGATATCAAAGATCAACTCAGCTGCCTCATTAACCGTGATTCGGTCATCTCTACCAGCATTCACTGGAGCCCCATTCTTTATCTTCTCCGCAGCAAGCATCATAGCATTTACTATATCATGCACAAATGTAAAGTTCCTATCCTGCTTTCCTGTCCCCCAGATCATGTAAGGATCCATTCTTATAAATGCTTTAGCAATTAAAGCTACAATTGCGTGGGTTTCATTTTCTCTCGGACCGTAAGCAGTAAATATCCTCACACATGAAGTCTTCATTCCATACTGCCTATGATAAGCATTCAAGGCCATCTCAGCCATCAACTTAGCCCATCCATATTCCAAATCGGCGAAGGCCTTATCCCTGACAAAAGGGTTAGCATCCTCTTCCTTAAGCAAATATGAGGAACCTGTCTCCTCCTGAAGATAGGAGGGATAGACACAAGCCGAGCTAGCGAAACAAATTCTATCCACTCCAGCCCTGTAAGCCTCCTCAAACACAAGTTGATCCAGAATCATATTGGTGCAACACTCAGCAGGATGAGTATGTATGTAGCCCCTTCCACCATGTAAAGCCGCAAGATGGAAAACTATGTTTACATTGTTCATAACATTTCTCGTGAAAGATTTCTCTTTAAGATCTCCTTTCCAAACGGAAAGATCGCCACATATCCAAGCTCCCGAACTATCCCTTGAAAGGCTATATTCCAAATTAGTTAGTTTCCCGCTTGAGAAGTCATCAGCGACTTTGACCATTGCTCCCTTCTTTAAAAGGGAATCAACTAGATGACTGCCTATGAAAGAAGCCCCGCCAGTCACGAGTACAGTTTTATTTTTCCACATTGACTTTTCTCCCTTAATTCATCTCGAACCAATAATGTGACGACTCTGTCTAGGGTCTTGTTGTTGATAGTCGTTCAAATTTTTGAGTTTCAACTCCAATCACAAGTTTCAATGTCGCTACAACTAAGACTATCTGAGTCTTCAGGAAAGCTTGGAGTTGCCGCGACAAAAGCATCGCTAGTATAGTTATACCTATCAGAAAAAGAGCTAAATAATTTGAAGGATTTAATATAGTCACCATGACTATTCCAATTGAGCCTAGCAGAAAGAGGAATGGTAGAATGATTAGCATGAGAAAGTGAGCAGGCATGATTAAAATCCCAAAGGCGCCAAACTTATTTAAAATCATACCTTTGAATGCCATCATGTTTTCAATGAGTGTCGCCGCTCTCCTTATCTGTTGCTTAAATGAATCTTTAATTGTTTTTGGGGAAAGCTCGTAGTAAACTGCCTGTGGTTCATAGGTGGTCTTGTATCCATCCATCTTTGCCTGAAATGAAATGCAACAATCTATACATCCCTTTTCGGACAGTTCTGGCTTCCCTGCGAGATGGGCTATTATGTCTCTTCTTGCAGCACAGATTTCGCCTTTTATATCGAAGGGAGAGTCGATGTAACTTTCAGCTTCTCTTATAAAGTCATACAGGCTTCTATAAGCTACTTCAAGCTTTGGAGAGTATCCTTCTCCAATATTCTTAATTTTCTGTTTGCCTGTGACTGCCCCTATTCTTGGGTCACTGAATTTTTCAACCATGATACTCAAGGCTTCTGGATCATACTCTGTTTCCGCCCCGGTGATAGAGATTATCTCCCCAGTTGATTTAGCGAAGCCTTCTCTAACCGCGTCATTGAAACCTTTTCTTCGACCTTGTTGCACAATTATCACAGATAACCTACTGTCCTTTGCTAAATTCTCTACTATCTCAGCTGTTCGGTCAGTTGATCCTCCATCTGTAAAGATAATTTCCAATTTGTCCTTAGGATAGTGAAGTGCTTGAAGATTTTCCATTTTTCTTGGAATGACCGGGGCTTCGTTATAAGTAGGTATGATTATGGAAACTTTCGGCAGATCTTTACTCATAGATTGCGTGCGCGCCGATTTGCTTACATGCTTCTTCCTTATGTATCGTACGCATATTGCAAGATAGAACAAATAAAACCCGATGAAGATTGTGATACTAGCAAAAGCAACAGTTTCTAAGATTTGTAACATGATTTTCAACATCCAAATTTCAGTATTATTATTTTTCACAAGCTGTAGAGCTAATCCAAGAATATGGCGAACTTAGGTCTCGAGCAACATGGAAACATCATATTTAATAACCCTCGTGTGATTAACCCCAAATGAATGAAAACCATGCACGAAAACTACGAAAAACTCTCCACCAAGATTCTTCTTAGAATCATGAAACCATGCTTCAGTTTCAGTTTTTTCTCCCCTAACCTATTCCTATAATATATTGGGATTTCTCTGGTTTTGTATCCTCTCTTTTCCACTATGTGATTCATTTCAGCCTCTATGTCAAACCCCTTTGACTTTGGCTTCCAATTCTTCAATATTCGCCATCGAACAACTCTCAACCCAGTTAAAGGATCCCTAAGACTTACTCCATTGAGGAAGCGTTGTGTTAAAGCTAAGAACCTGTTTCCCACAAAGAAAGGACTTTTCATCGCGCTTAACTCGAATGAATCATTAAACCTGTTTCCAGTTACCATACCAACATCAGGATTCTCCTCCAAAATCTGAATCATCCCAGGTAAATAACTAGCAGGATAGGTAAAATCCGCATCAATGAAAACCACATACTTCTCATCTGAGTCAACATGCTTAATCGCCTGTGCAATAGAATCTCCCTTACCTGAACCTTCCTGAAACAGAACTTCAGCCCCCATCTCCCTAGCTATTTTAACGGTCCTATCTGTGCTGTTGCCGTCAACAACCAAAAACCTCGAATCCACCAAAACCTCTCCAAGCTCCGCTAAGGTCGGACCAATTCCTTCCTCTTCATTCAGCGCCGCGATTACCGCTAACACTGAAGGACGACTACTATCCTTCTCCACT
>Ga0172364_10002457_pt1 | contig 14736 bp, 15 predicted proteins | sample LakKivSesite10cm_FD_114545 | JGI IMG/M metagenome (GOLD analysis project Ga0172364, IMG submission 114545) | Sediment microbial communities from Lake Kivu, Rwanda - Sediment site 10cm | ecosystem: Environmental > Aquatic > Freshwater > Lake > Sediment | place: Rwanda: Western Province, Lake... | reverse complement strand
TGGCGTTGTCCTTGCTTAAAGGCTTCAATGCTCTCCTTGCGCTGCCTAATCTCCTTGGCAATAATGCCCAGGATATCAGCGTCTTCCAAAGTAGCCTGGCGAGCGATTTCAGCATTCCTGATGGCGGCTATTACCAATCGGATGACCGAGCGCCTCACCTTATCTCCATCTCTCAGCGCCTGCTTAAGGTCATCCGTTAGTTTTTGTTTTAATCTGGGCTTTTTCTGTTCCATAATATCTACTATCTTCTCGGTCGTCTAGCACTCTTGCGTCTCTTGGCGGCTTCCTTTCGCTTGCGCTTAAGGCTAGGCTTCTCGTAATGCTCTCGGCGGCGCACCTCAGCTAAAATACCTTCCTGTTGCACCTTTCTATTAAACCGTCGGAGCAAACTCTCAAAGCTCTCATTGTTAGAGGGTATTACGTTAGCCACATAGCATCATCCTCCTTCTATAACCTTGCCGGTAACTCCTTTTTGTGCCATCACATTTTAGTCAGCTTAAATCGCCCTGTCAACTAGCTGTACTTGAGACTGTTTATTAACCTCACCCCCTTTAAGCACCCAGAAAAATCTTCGATTTTCCTGGGTGCCCGCTTTGTCCCTCTCTCATTTTAAAAGGAGAGAGGGGAGAAGGAAGAGGGGCTGACGCCCCTCTTAGACACTCCTAATTGAGCAAGCTCTCATCGAAGAAGGAGAGATTTTAGAGAGGAGGCGAAGCCCCCTCTCTAAAACTACTTCCCCCTTCCCCTGGAGGGGAAGGGGGTCAGGGGGATGGGGTCAATACCACAGAGAAACGAAACATGATAATCTGTGTCACTAATTTATCTGAACTAACTCACTAGCGGCAGGCAGATGGCACCCTCATTGGTTTCACCACATAGCTCTGTAGTGCCGTGGTAGTGAAGAAAGGCGGTGCTAATGCCTGCTTCTCCTCAATATCTCCTGAGCTGCTATCACCCCGGAGGCTGACGCCTGGATTAAGCCACGGCTAACGCCAGCGCCATCACCAACAGCAAACATGTTGCTGACCTCGGTCTCCAGACTAGGGCTAAGTTGAGGTCGGCAGGAATAGAATTTGACCTCAATGCCGTAAAGCAGGGTATGGCGTGAGGCGACACCCGGAGCCAGCTTATCCATTGCCTGGAGCATCTCAACTATGTCGGTGAGGTAACGATAGGGAAGGGCAAAGCTGAGGTCGCCGGGGGTAGCATTCTTCAGTGTAGGTTGAACTAAGCCCCGTTCAATGCGGGCTGGGGTGGAGCGCCGACCCTCCATCAGGTCGCCCAGGCGCTGCACCAAGACGCCGCCGCTGAGAATATTAGCCAGCCTAGCCAGATATTTGCCGTAGGCGATAGGCTCGCGAAAGGGCTTGGTGAAGGCGGTGCTCACCAGCAGGGCAAAGTTGGTGTTGCTGGTCTTATGTTCGGCGTAGCTGTGTCCGTTGACCGTGATTACCGGGTCACAGCCGCCGGTAGACTCCATGATGACCTTGCCACCGGGACACATGCAGAAGGTTCTAACCCGGTCGTCAAAGCTCTTGGACAGGAACTCCAGCTTTGACTCATAGAGGACGCTGGTCAATTCCTCCATTACTGCCGCCGGCACTTCCACCCTGACGCCAACATCAATGGGGTTACTGTGCATGGTCAGTTTGAGGCGGTCAGCCTCTTTAGATAACCAATCGGCTCCTTCCCTGCCCGGAGCCAGAATGAGGTAACGGCAGCCAAAGCTTTCCCCGGCCTCGGTTTTGACCCCTTTTACCTCGCCATGGTCAGCTATTATGGTGGAAGCGGCTGTCTCAAGCCTGAATTCTATATGGGGGCTGAGGTAATCCCATATCGCCTTGAGCACAGAGCGACAGTGCTCAGTACCCAGGTGGCGGATAGGCACCGGCACCAGCTTCAATCCAGCCAGGTCAGCCTTGCCGCGCAGTTGCTCAATCCCCTCCCCAATGCCATATAGTTTATCGGGGGCGCCAAACCTGAGGTATACCTCATCAACATAGCGGATAAGGGCTCCAGCCTCGCTCTCGCTGAGGTAATTGGTGAGCCTGCCGCCAACCTGAGAGGATAGGGTCAGCTTACCATCGCTGAAGGCACCAGCCCCGCCCAGGCCACAGGCGAGATTGCAGGGTGAGCACGGAGCGCAGGGATTGCCTGTGTCACGAGCTGGGCACTGGCGATTATCAATGTGCCTCCCCTTCTCAATGAGCAGAATATCAAGGTCTGAAGCTTGAGACAGCTCCAGGGCGGCAAAGATAGCCGCCGGACCACCGCCAATGATGATAACGTCATATTTCTCAGCCATTTCTCCAGCCATGCCATTGTATAACCACTGGCTTTAGCCGTCAAGGAAGTATACTCGTTCACTACCTTAGCGACACCTCAGCTTTCTGCACCTCACCCCCTTAGTCCCCCTCTCCTTCCAGGAGAGGGGGAGGAAAAGAAAGAGGGGCTGACGCCCCTCTTAAACGCCCGGTTAGGTTAGTCTCCTTCACAATGAGGAAAAGGATTTTAGAGAGGCGCAAATGGGGTAACAAGCCTCTATTAAAATGCCCCCCAAAACTAAGAGAGCCAAAGAGAGGCTTCGCCTCTCTTTATTAAATATTTCCCCCTTCCCCTGAGGGGAAGGGGGTCAGGCGGGTTCCCAGGAAAATCAAAGATTTTTCTGGGTGCTGAGGGGGATGGGGTCAATGCCACGGAGAAACGAAACATGATAATCTGTGTCACTAATCTATCTGAACTAGCTCAGGAAGGGTTTTAATGAAATGTTAACACCCGTTTTATGGGCAATTAATCTAAGTAGCCTAAAATTGGACTATGAGCAGGCTAAAGCAGTTTTACTTCTTATGGAATACTTGCCATTTGGCAAGATTTATAGTACACTAGATTAATTTTTAGTGAACTAAATAAGGGTTAATCTCGCCATTTGGTCTTTGCCATTTGGCAAATTATTATAGGGGGGTTTTATGTTACATAAAGGTAGCGACAATTTAGGCGAAGTAATCAGGCGGCAGAGGGTTGCCCTGCCCCTGACCCAGCATGAGCTGGCTACTATGTCAGGTGTATCTCCATCCCACCTCGGCCGCATAGAGCGGGGGGAGCGCTACCCCTCAGCCCGCGTCCTGAGGAGGATCGCCAAGCCCCTGGGCTTTGGGGAGGACGAGCTATTTACCCTAGCCGGCTACCTGTCTCGCCGGTCTCCCGGGGTAGCTGGGGAGGAAGCGGACAATACTGGCGGGCAATCAGACCCCTATGTGGCCAGGTTGTTAGCCGAGGAGCCGGTTGAAGTCCAGCGGGCGGTCATTGCCATCCTGACCATTCTAAAGGATATTGCCCTGAGCCTGAGCAAAAAATGAGCCGGGTGGGGATAAAAGGTAAGCCTGCCGATGAGAGGGGCAGTGGTTAAGAGACTGCTGATAGTTATACCGGTAGTGGTGGTGCTGATTCTAACCAGCCTGTTTTTGCCGGCTCAGCGGGCTGAGGCAAGCCCTGGCTGGTGGAATACTGACTGGCAATACCGAATGAAATTAACAATTGATGATACTAAAGTTGGCTCAAACCTATCAGGTTTCCCTGTGCTTATTGTTCTTACTAGCTCCAACTTTGATTTTGCCGACGCACAGGCTAATGGCGAGGACATCCGCTTTGTAGATTCCGATGATTTAACGCTTCTAAATCATGAAACAGAAGAATGGGATAACTCCGGGGAAGAGGCTTGGATTTGGGTAAGGATTCCCACCGTCAGTTCTACCTCTGATACCGAGTTCTATATGTATTACGGTAATCCAGGCGCTTCAGATGGGCAGAATCCCTCCGCCGTCTGGGACAGTAACTTCAAGATGGTTCAGCACTTACAGGAAACCTCTGGAACTCTTTACGATTCTACTTCCAATGGCAATGATGGGACAAATTATGGCGCCGCTTATGACGGTTCCGGCAGAATAAACGGGTGTTATACTTTCACTAATGCCGACCGAATTCAAATTGCACACGATTCAAGTCTTGATATCACCCAAAGTATTACGCTGGAAGCATTCGTCTATCTAAACGATAAAACAGATGGGAAAATCATTGCCAAAGATGATACTGGCGGCGGTGGTTGCTATTGCCTTCACCAAGAAGGTAGTGATTTGAGACTCGCGCTGGATTTGGGTGGCTGGGTGCCTCTCGGCTATAGCACATATAATACAGGTGAGTGGATTTACCTAGTAGGTACCTATGACCGAACGATGATGAGGCTTTATCTAAATGGTGGTGAGAAAGCTACCCAAAGTCGCACTCAGGCGATAGCAAGTAGAAATATCAACCTGGCTTTGGGCAATCGAGCTGACGATGGTGGAACTAGCTATGACCTACATGGTTTGGTTGACGAAGTCCGTATCTCAAATATCGCCCGTTCTGCAGCTTGGATTTATGCCCAATACCTTAGCATGACCGACGACTTCATAACCTATGGCTCACCTAACCAGCGCCCCGCCACTCCTACGCTTGTCTCCCCTCCTGATGGAGCAACTGGGGTGAGTTTAACGCCTGATTTGATTTTCAATTATTCTGACCCGGATGATGATGATTGTACTAAATTTGACCTTAAAGTAGATGATAATTCAGATTTCTCCTCACCAGAGATAGATGAAACAGATTATTCTACTGGGGGTCCGTGGTCAAGTGGCAGTGAAATTATTTATTCTGTTTCCTCTCCTCTTTCGCCCGGCACCAAATATTATTGGAAGGTGAGAGTCTTTGATGGAACAGTTTGGAGCAACTGGTCAGACGGAACCTGGGACTTTACTACCAATCAACCCCCCGATCTGCCCAGTGGTTTGGGTCCCACTCAGTATGTAGACGGCAGGTGGGGCGACGATAATACCCCTGAGCTAACCTTCACCCAAAGTGACCCTGATGGCGATCAGGTCCAATATACCATCCAGATAGACGATTCCTCCGACTTTGGCTCTCCTGTGGTGGACTATACTTCAGGGTTACTCGACCAAGGGCCAACAAGCTTCATCTCTCCAGCCCTCCCTGATGGCGACTATTACTGGCGGGTAATGTCCACTGACGAGCATGGAGCTACCAGCGATTGGTCAATGGCCAATGAGGGGGAGATAGCCTTCCGAGTGGATGCCACACCACCTACCCTCGACAAGGATTTGTCAGGAACTTCAGGTCTAGCTGGCTGGTACACCAGCAATGTAGAGGTGACCCTTACGGGCGGTGACCCCACTCCGGGCTCAGGACTCAACCGAGTGGAGTACAGCTTCGATGGCACAACTTGGGTTACATACACTATCCCCTTCACCATCTCCGACGAAGGCACCACCACTCTGTATCACCGGGTTTACGACAATGCTGGCAATGAGTATGTGCTAGACCCACAGGACATCAAAATTGACACGACAGCCCCAACCTTGGAGAAAGAAATCAGTGGCGATTATCCTGGCCCAGAGGAAGGTACATGGTGGAACGAAGCTACTATTACCCTGACCGGTGGCGATGAAATTTCGGAGTTGGACAGGGTTGAGTACAGCTTCGATGGCACAACTTGGGTCACATACACTGGACCTTTCACTATCTCCGATGAAGGCACCACCACTCTGTATCACCGGGTTTACGACAATGCTGGTAACGAATTTGTGTTAGACCCGCAGGACATCACCATCTTCATTGATGTGGAGCCACCGGCGGTGGTGAGCACTACCCCTGGAGATGATGCCACCGGTGTGGCGCTTAACGCTGTGGTCAGCGCTACCTTCAATGAGGATGTCACTGCTGTAGACTTATCGGGAATCACTATCGATGGAGTTAGCGGTATCTTGGCAACCTTAGATGAGGCAACTGATACCATTACCATTGCTCATGATAACTTTAGCTATAATACCGAGTATACGGTAACTATTCTGGCTGGAGCAGTTCAGGATGTTGCCGGTAATCCCAATGCTGAATATTCTTGGAGCTTCACTACCAGGGGACGTCCTACTGGTGGGGGAGACACTACCCCTCCCAGAATTTCAAACATCTCGCTTTGTGGCGGCGTTACGGAGACCACTGCTGATATCTGCTGGATAACTAATGAGCGGAGTACTAGCCAGGTGGAATATTCGGCTAGTCCCAGCATGCTATTGCCTCTTGATAAGATATTGGTTACCGAGCATCATGTTCACCTCAGCGGCTTGACTCCGGGTACCACCTATTACTACAGGGCCATGTCCAAGGACAGAGCTGGTAACCTGGCGGTATCGCCTGAGTACACCTTTACCACTCTGGAGAAGCCACCGGCACCAGCACCGCCGACACCACCCCCGCCGGCACCCTCACCGGCACCACCGGCTCCAACACCGCCACCCCCAGTGACACCGGCACCATCAGTACCAACTCTAGCGCCAGTGATTAACTGGCCGCTGGTCGGCGGAATCATAGCGGCAGTGGCAATAATGGCATTTATTCTCTTCTTATTACGTAGAAGAATGATATTTTAGGCTTAGTCTAGGTGTAGACAGCTATCACCACGGCATCTTTGGCATTGTTCTCATCAAAGAAGATAACCGCCACCTTTCTGCCCAGTGCCATCTCGGCGGCTGGTATATTGCGCGCCACAGCAATACCTTCAAGGTAAACCTTGTAGCTGCTAGCAAGCTGGACGGTGGCGGTATAGTCGCCGGAGTTGAAACTTTTCAGCACTGCTTTTCTCAGTCTCATCTTAGCTCTCCTTCTACCAATCTATACTCCGCCTAACACTAACCGCTGCTGATACTCTCCACGGCGTGGATTATAAACCAAGGTTAGCCCGAGAACCCGCCTTTTGGCTGTTTGCAGTCCCGCCCGGCTATCGGTTATGTCAATGACGTCATATAGCTGCTGACCACAATTAGTCGGGGCGAGGATGGAGCCATTAACTGATTCTACCTCCGCCTGTCTTAAATAGGCTTCTCCCCTCTGCTCAGCTCTGGTCACACTATCTATATTCCTGTCCTCAACCTGCCCTAGCCTATCATAGAGCCTATCTATCTGTTCCCAGGTGAAGGAATTAACCACTATGGTCTCACCCTGTGTCGGGTCATAACCCTCAACTTGGACTCGGTTAAGTCCCCAGGCTTCTGCCATATACCTGCCGTCAAATATGGAGTGGGATGAGCCATAGGAGTAAGCAGAGCCGTCGGCGGACAGGGGATTTACTACATAGGCTTTGTTGCCCTCAATAAACAGAGCATCGGGGACGAAGGATAGCAGCCGGCTGATAACCGTATCGCCGGTATTATTGGGATTGATGGTGAAATCAGGGTAGTAGCCGGTTAGAACCGAGGACTGGGATTTTACCTCAAGCTTCAGCCCGACCCTAGCCAGCACGAACTGGAGTATTTGTTTGACGCTCATCTCCTGGCTTGCCTTATTCCATCGGAACTGGTGTCTGGCTCTCCAGTTTTCCATCAGTTTCCAGCCATCTGAGGCGTGAAGAACCAGACTTGCCCTACCGCCGGAGCTGGTGTGCTCATAGGCATCAAGGGCAAAGGCTAACCCTGAGCTGACCTCGTTTCCTTGAGCGGTAACATAGCCAGGGCTGAACTCAAGCTGACAACCGATGTCAAGGACGGCTAGGTCTCCCTGCCCCGGCGAAGCATACCTGCCGTCATCGTTTCTCAGTTCTACGGTAAGGTTGCCTCTGGTTTGGGTAAGCTCCTGCCTTAATGACAGGACGTCGGCGGTTAAATCCAGACTTTCCGGGGTCAGCTTAGCTCGCCACACGCCATAGGGGGTAGATAGCCAGCAATACTCACCGTGGTGAGCGATAGCCATGCCATACTGGCTGGAAAGATTAAACGGTATTGGCTCGTGCCACAGGTTATCCACAAACTTGGTCTCCGAAACTGAATGTGACCAGAAGGGGCAGTTATAAGACTTGGTGCCGGTGAACTTCTCAACAAAGAAGCAGCGATAGACATCGGGTTTATCCATGAATGCTGCCCGGTATTCAAATTTACCATCTGATGGGGCTGAGGCAAACTCCTTCAGTGCTGACCAGGTGCCGGCAGCTACCTCCCCGCCATCGCCGTAAACCAACGACCACAGCTTAAAATTACCCCCGGCGTCCTTCCCGGTAATAAACAGGTTCCAGTCACCACTATAAGCTGTGGCTACGCCTGAGAGGTCACCGGTCGACTTGTCCCAGGCAACCTTTTCTCCCCAGCTACCACTTATGCGCTTCATCACATAGAGGGTCGCCTGGTCAGCGAAGAACAGGGCGATATCGCCATTCGGCTTATAGCCAGCAGCTATGCCGTTAATGGCGGTGGTTGGGGTATAGCCTAGGAGCTGGGGGTCTCCCCAGCTAACCCCATAGTCGGTGCTCTTTAACTGGTAGAGCTTTCGGTCAGTTTTAATCCAGAAGATGGAGACCTCAGCCCCCAGAGAGCAGCCGGCGACAATAACCGCATCATACTGGTTGGTGTAAACCCACTGGCTGAAATCGGATTCCGGGCTGGGGTTAGCCACCCTCTGGCGATAGAGCTTTCTGGAATCAGCCGGTGGTGTTATCCTGACCCTGTTCAGGGAGCCATCCTCGGGGATGGTCACGGCGTGGAAGTAATCATCTTCCGAGCCGGTATAGAGTCTTGCCCACCGCAGGTTGACTACCCCGGAGTGCTTGTTTGAGGCTGCCACCTTGACGTATGGGGTATGGGTCGCTTCCTTCTGGGCAGCAAGCAATGTTGAACTAAGTTGTCTCATCGTGCCCTCCGCCTCACCAGAATAGGTGCCCGAGTAGCATACCAATGGCGCCAAAAAGTAGGAGCCACAATAAGGGGTGTTTCCTCTGGCTATCCCGAATAATATGACTCCAGGGTCTGCCACCTATCCTGGTCCAAAGCCACTTATACAGTCGGCCTATCATTTTCCCTGAACCTCTTTACAGCCCTTTCGCCAAAGTATTCTATGATAACCACCGAGACCAATCCGGCTAATAGTGGAGGCACCTCCATATTAGTCAAAATGCAGACGCTGTAGAGGGTAAAGCCCCAGACGATGATAAAGGGTCTGATAAGGCTCTTAATAAACTGGGCTAAATCCTCCATCTCAACTACACCAATGCTGCCAGGGTATCAGGCAATGGCTTATTTGCACTGCGGTAGTGGTTTGCCAGGTGCTTGGCTGCCTGTAGAATTTGCTCCGGGCTGGCATCAACTCTCCGCCCTCGGTAACCACCCCGGGAGAGGGCAGCCACCGCCGCTGGCATCCGCTCCCAGTCAACCGTCTTTTCAATATCAAGCCTCCCCTTCACGGCTCTGAAGATGTTTTTCTTATGATGGGGCAACTTCCAGGTATCAGGGTCACCTGGGTCGCCGACGATGGCAAACGCCTCCTTAGACAAGCCGTCTTTGGTCTTAGGTAGTGCTTCTCTCACTGTCATCATAGCCTCCTTTACACTCTATAGAGCTGGCGAATCCTGACCAGGTTCCTTCTTCCCAGTCTCTTTAGCTCGCTTCTGAATTGCTTTAACTTCTCATTGCCCCAAGCGAGGAACTCCCTCGGCGTGGTGGTGCCGCCGACGCTGACCCGATTGATGGCATAGCTAGCCCACTCCACAGCGGCATAGCCTTCGGCGCCGATAGCGACCAAATCCTCGTGTTTGGCCGAGATAGTAGACTCCTGGGCATTGAGGGTGTGGAGCATGCCATAATAGACATTGCAGTTAGAGCCATCGGGGACTTCGTCGCTAAACAGGGTTAGGGCATGCCCCCATAGAGCGAACCTCTGGTAGCAGGGCGGGAACTTGTCTACCGGATACTCCACCGCCTCCACCATAACCCTATCGGTCAGCGATGATATATCAATCACTCTGGAGCCTGGGGTGGTGGGAAGGGTGGCTTTTGCCGGTAAAGGCACTGCCTCGGAAAACTCCTTTACTGCGTGGGCAATGTGTCTGTCCAGCTCATCATCGCTCCAGCGGTAGTTCCCCGCGTCTTCGTCCTTCAGGTCGCGCCTGACAATGCTTCTCATCGTGCTTAGGTCCATAATTTCATACCTCCCCTCTGGGCTTAACTCGCCCGATGTGGGGGCTCATGTCCCCCACCAAAGAACTTCGTGCCTTCACCTCCAGCAAATATCTCTCTCTTGACAACAAGGGTGTCTATGCCCTGCCCCAGTTCAGTGGCAAACAGGTCCTTGAGCAGACTGCCGACTTCAATGCCAGTGCCGGCGTCAAAGGTAGCTAATAGTCTGGCAACAAGGGCTTCAATGGCAGAGCCGATTTCACTCCCAGACAGAATAGCGCTGAGCATCGGTGTGCCCTCACCACCAGACCCCGTATCAGATGATGACTTGACTTCCACAGTTTCCAGGGAAACATAGGCATCAACCCCAGAGCCAGTATCAGAGGAGGTCTTCTCGGTTACTCCTCCCGTCGTATAATCAACCTCAACATAGACTTGGGTGCATTTAGCAGCAGAACTCCCTGCAGTGCTTGAAATCTTTAATTGCAATCCAATTTGTAGCGCATCTATCTCATCCCAAGTATAGGCTGCACCAGTAGCAGGATTAGTGGTATAAGTCTGAGAAAATGTTTCATATGTAGTTACTCCAGTCTTAGATACCTCTGTGCCGTCTGTTACTGTAGTCCCAGATTTTTGCGAAGGTTTTGCATAAGCCGTTTTATTGCTAAGGGCTGTAGCTATACAGAAATAGATTGTAATGGAGTTTATCGTTCCCGAGCCTACAGAATGGGCAGGCAGATTATATAAATCTCTCAGGTAGGAAGTGCTGACGGCCTTAACATAAGTGGTATCATCATCAGCTACCGCCTCATCTACCTTATCCCAGTTTGCACCTGAATCTGGGTATTTGGTTAACTGAGTTGAATCCCCAGCAGCATTTGGTCTTAAGATTTCCGTAGCCATCAGTGCCACATCCCTTCAAGAGCTTGTCTATCAGCGCTAGAGGCGTTAGCCTCAAAGTCTTCCCTATCTTTATAGCCAAGCTCTTGCGTGTTATATTCCTCGCCGGCATCAACCGCCTTACGCACATTGAGAGCTTTCTGCCTGTCAGCCATTTACTCTCCCTAGCTCAAAGTAATGCTAACTTCTAAAGTCCAGGTGCCACTTGATTTTGTGCCCAGAGCGTCAACCTTTCTATTAAGGCACTTGCCACTGGTTGATTGCTTCACCACCCATTCATTCCAGGTATAGTTGGCTTCGCTGTCACTGAAGCTTGCCTTGAAGGTTGCTTTCTGGCTGGTGGAAGTGGGGTAGCCGGTTTCCATGCCCTTATAGGTCCTGTTGGTGGCTGCCTGAAGGTCAGTCTGGGTGGCAGTGGCAGCGGTGCTGGAATCACCGACACCAATCTGGGCGCTGGCATTGTTGAAGTGGTTAGCTGAATCACCGACAATCAAGTCCCACATCTCATCAATGCCAACATTAAGCAGGCAATTACCCTCGCCCTCAATAACCTCATAAGGCTTGAACCGGTTATAGAAGGCTGGCTCTGAGCCACGATAGGGCTCAATATCCTGGTGGTATTTACTGAGTTTGTAGTGACAATTCCATCGAGCTACATCTTTGTTTTCCATTTTCCCCTCCTCTGGGGGAGCCTCGCCAGAGGCTCCCCCGAATCTGGTTGATCTTAGTCCTGAACCCCAATTAAAGCGGCTGCCTTGATTGAGCTGAATAGCGCTAGCGAGCAGTACCACTTAATCCGGGTTCGTGATGCGTCCTTGGTCTCTAGCGAGCCGATTGGCTCTACTGTCAGGTGACCGGGGCTGGTTAAGCCGCATAGCGCCCCCTCGCCCATCTGGAAGGCGTAGATAGTGGAGCAGGTGCCTCCGGTGGTTGCCGTCTCCACCCCACCGGTAAGGACGTGGGTATCCAGTATCCAGTCATTGACGCCAATTGGGATGCCGTCCCACAACTGGATGAAGTTACCCCACTTATCTTTGTCGGTCTCTATCATGCCTCCAGCTGCCCTGACCAGAGCGTTAATCTTGCGCCTTGAGCGCCGGCTCATCAGCAGCAGATGGGGCTTGCCACCCTTGACTGCGTCAATAAGCTCATCCAGCTTAGCCAGGGTTAGGGTAGAGCCGGTGGGTCCCATTGCTATTACATAGTTGCTGGCGGTGGTGGTATCAATAAGCTTTCTGAGACCATCAAACTGCTTGGGATTAGTGGTTGCATTTCCATAGATGAAGGTATCCTCAAACTTGTCCCTGAGCGCCTTTGCCTTCAACTCGACTACGGCTGCTTCCAAATCCTGAATATTGGAGCGGGTTGCCTTGATGAAGTTATCCACGTCGGCGTCACCACCCATAATCTTCAGGTTTGCTGTTTTCTGCTCAAAGGTTGGTGTTGACTCAGCCCAGGTATCACCGACATCATAAAAATCGATGGTCGGCAAGGTCTTTTCCTGGTTATAGGTTAAGCCATTGCCCGCAATCTCAATGAAAGAGAGCTGCTGAAGGACGGGCGAGTCCTTGACGATGGTCTCCACCACCCCTTGAAGTAGCATATCATTTGACAGCTTGGCTGCTTCAGCTAATGTTAGTGCCATGGTTTATCTCCTTTCTCCTATTGCATATTGAATCTTTTCCTTTGGGGATAGGGCTGAAAAGTCTATTGCCGTCCGCTGTGGAGCCCCAGCCGGCACCCTAGCCTTGGCTATCTCAGCCTCCAACTCCTTCCTCACCTTATCGACCAGGTTCCGGGCATCTGCCACAGACTTGTCAATAGCCTCAATGCTGTCCCCGGTTATCAGTTCCTCGGGCACGCCGGGATTTGATTTAATCACCAATGCCCGGTAGCTTGATACCGCCTGAGACAGACTATTCTCAAGCTCGGTCAACCTCGGCTCTAGTTCAGCCAGAGATTGTCTAAGGGGAGCAATCTGGTTATCCCTATCAGCTATTGCTTGCTCCAGCTCAGAGATGCGGGAATCCCTGGCAGCAAGCTCCTTGTCTTTGTTGACGATAAGCTCCTCAAGCTCCACAACCCTAGCCGTGGCACTCTCTAGCTCCTCCCCGCTGGGATTTTGGTTTTGCATATCTTCTGGCAATTTTCTCCTCCTTATGCTGGAGATTACTCAACGCCTTCGGTCTCTGCGGCTAAAGCTCTCTCTCCCTCTCTGCCTGTCGTTGACCTGGCGTTAAGCGAGTTTCCAGAAAAATCTAAGATTTTTCTGGGTGAGTTAAGTTCCTTATTCATCCTGAGGATGGCTTCCCTCTCCTCAAGCCAGCGCTTAAATTCAGCCTCAGGGTCTTTAATCCCCACTTCCTCCATAGCCCCGCGTCTGGAGTGGATGCCGCTCTGAACCATTGTCTGCTCATTGGACACCAGCCGGGCTGAATCCTGGGGCAGTATCGGACTCCAGATTACCCGCAACCGGTTATCGCCAAACTCCATTCCCTGGTACTTTTCCAGGAGCTTAAGAATCATCTTGTTTCTCCGGTTATACACGGCAGTCCTGATGATTCTCTTTCGCCTCACCTTCTGAAGTAGTGGGTTGAGCTCAATCTCAAGGGCTACCCCGGATAAATCCCTCTCTGTTCCGCCGAAGGCAGCCCGGGGGGACTCCGATATATCGTGCAGGGTTCTATACAAAAGATTTATATAATCTATGTGCAGCCTGACCCCACCACCTTGTAGCAGGTCAAGCAGATAGGCTTTAGCATCCTCAGGGATATTCCACACCGCCCCCGGCCTAACGGTAATATCCTCAGCCTCTTCTACATTCTCCAGCACGGCAATGGGATTGCCCGATAGCTCCAGTATCCTGGATAGCTGTGACATTGCCCGGTTAAGCTCTCGCTGCGACTCCATAACCTGCGATAGGTCAGAAATACCCCAGAACTTCTTTGGCTCTCTAAGGTTGGGGTAGATGATAAACGGGATAAAACCATAGGGGTTGGGCTTCTTCTCAATCAGGGCATCATTCAGGTAAAGCTCAAATTCCCCGTCCGTCCATAGCTCAACAATGGTCGCCTTCTTATCCTTGGGTTTCACCCGATACAGGAGCTCGGTTTCCTCGGCGGTCAGGCTATATTTAGAAGCTACCTTCCATATTCTTGAGGTATCATCCCCTAGCCACCAGGCATAGATACCTTGAACATCGGGGGCGGTAATCCTCGCCTTCTTTGCCTCGGTGTCCCAGATAACCTTGTAGCCGGCATCGCCCAGGATGGCGCAATCAATCTCAGTCTCAAGGTCTAGCTGCTCCAGGTTATTGTCCTCATAGACCTGGCGCAAGGCTGCCTCGGCTCTTTGGGCGCTGACTTTAGCCTCGTCTGAATCCTCTATAGCATCAACAGCAAAGTTAATGCCGGACATTAGATATGAGGTAACCTTATCGGTGAATACCTTGGCATAGTTGAAGGTCAGGCGTTTCTCCCCCCACTTTTCCCTACCTTCCCACTGCCGACCGTGGTAGAAGTCAAGTAGCTCTCTATAGCCTCTGAGTCGGTCAATATCAAGACGGTTTAACTGGGTGATAATTGAAGTTTCATTCATCGGGGCCCCCTAAAATCTTGATTTTTGGGGTAGATTCATCTTTAGCCCTCTTTAGTATTCGCTGGATGGTGCGCCGACTAACGCCAAACATCAGTGCCAGCTCCTTTACTTCTTTACCCTCGGTAGTGAACAACCCCAATACCTCTTTATCTCTCAGCCTTTTCAGCCACCGGTGCTTGCCCCCGGGCTGAGCATAAACGCATTCCAGAAGGGGACAGCTAAGGCAGGAATCAGCAAATTCGCAGCCATCATCCCG
>Ga0172364_10002455_pt1 | contig 14736 bp, 8 predicted proteins | sample LakKivSesite10cm_FD_114545 | JGI IMG/M metagenome (GOLD analysis project Ga0172364, IMG submission 114545) | Sediment microbial communities from Lake Kivu, Rwanda - Sediment site 10cm | ecosystem: Environmental > Aquatic > Freshwater > Lake > Sediment | place: Rwanda: Western Province, Lake Kivu... | reverse complement strand
GGTGAATCCTATTTCTTTTCTTTGGGGTGGGATTCGGTTTGGATTTGGTGCAGGAGGGATTCTATGCGCGTTGCTTCGGCGATGGTTTTGTCGTAATGGAATTTCAATGCGGGAAGGAAGCGCAAAACAACTCGCTGGCTCAATGAGTGGCGGATGAAGCGTTTCGCTGAATTCAAAGCCGATAACACTTCCTTGATGTGCTCTTCGGAATCATCGTGCGCCGTCACGTAAATGTCGGCGTTCCGGACGTCCCCGCTCAGGCGCACGTGCATGACGGAGACGAAATTCAGGCGCGGGTCTTTGACTTCCTGATGCAGAATGACTGCAATCTCCTGCTTGAGCAGTTCTTCCAAGCGACGGATGCGTTCAGGTATCATCTTAATCTCCTGAGAATACAAGATTCACCACAGAGGCACAGAGTTCACGGAGAAATCCTTTTTCCATGTCCGTTGCCGGACATGGAAAGAATAATAATCCTCTGTGAACTCTGTGTCTCTGTGGTGCAATTTATCTTTCCTCCAATAGGCGGTGATAGGCGTCTTTGATGCGCCGTATCATGAGCGAGATGTCGAATTCGGCGAAGACTCGCTCTCTTGCCTGCTCGCCGAGGCGTTGCCGCAGGGCGTCGTCGTTGAGGAGTGTGTTCAGGGCGGAGGCGAGTTTGGACGGCGACCCGCATGGCACGATTATACCCGTCACGCCATCCTGATTCACAAATGGCACGCCCGTTTTCAAATCGCAGCTCACAACCGGCACGCCGCACGCCATTGCCTCTAACTGCACAAGCCCGTACGCCTCGCTCCTGAGATGCGAGGGCAGGCAGAAGACGTCGGCGGCGTGATAATATGCCACCAGTTCCTCATCATTCACCGCGCCGGTGAGCGTAACTCTGTCCATGACTTTGAACAGGCGAATCTGTTTTCTGATGGCGTTTTCCTCAGAGCCGGAGCCGACAATGAAGAGGTGGGCGTCAATCATGGGCATTGCCTGAATGAGGAAGTGGAGACCCTTGTAATAGCGGAGGCGTCCAACGAAGAGGATGATTTGTTCGCCGCGGGCGGTTTTTTTGATTTCATCGGCGCGCGCCTGAATGACGGGCGTTTTTTCGAACCGAGCCGTGTCAATACCGAGCGGGACGGGTGTGCATTTTTCCCTGACGCGCGAAAGATATGGGGATGAATCGATGTAGAGGGGCGAGGTGGGGAGAATGATGTCCGCCTTATTCAGGAAGCGACGCAGGAGAAGTCCGTATGCGAACATTGCCCACGTCTGGCGCACAACATCGCTGTGATACGTGACAACGACCTTTCCCTTCGGTTTTGCAATGAGATAGGAGATGTCGCCTGTGGGGTTGGGGCAATGAAAGTGGAGGATGTCTGCGGAATAGGTTTTGAGTAGGCGCGGGAAGGTCGGGCAGATGGGTGCGGAGGCGATGCGTCCGAGAGATGCCGCCTTGATGACGGGTATGCCCTGAATCTCCCTGAATTCAGTTCGGGGGTGGGTGTTTGCAATGAGGACACGCACCTCAAATTCGTCCTTTGTCCCTTGAGCCACCTCGTTTATGTGTTTTTCGACACCGCCAATTACAGGTGGATAATAATCTTTGTAAATGTGAAGGACTGAAACCATGGAGCACCTAATAATTGACAATTGACAATTGACAATTAACGATTAAAAAGCCGCTAAGATTCATTGCTTTGCCTCGTATATTCTGCGATAAATGGGGAGATAGGAGTCCCATGAGAAGAAGCGCACGGCGGTGGTGCGACATTGCTCCCTGAGATTGGGTCCGTAATTTTTCACGAGTGACAGGAGGCGACGTATGCCCTGACGGATGTCCTCTCTGTCATCAGGTTCAACACATTCCCCCACGGAGAAGCGTTTAATGATGAATTCCGTGTCGCCGATGCCGGTGAAGGCAAGGACGGGCAATCCGCAGGAGAGATATTCGGCGAATTTCACGGGCGAGGCGACCCTGCTGACGATTGATGGGTGACGCACGAGCAAACCTGCATCACAAGCCATGAGATAATCGGGCATCTTTGAGAATGGGGCGTGCATAAGGGAAATGCCGGTCATGTGGAGCCCGCGACGTTTTGCATAATTTTGCATCGCAGTCGCCTCGGGAGTCAGGATGAGCAGGCGGGCATCCGGTTGTTCCTCGCGGAGGATGTTGAAGAGTTCTATCGCACGCTCAAGCGCCTGATATGGGACGAAGCAACCGATGGAATAAACGATGGTGAAGCTCTCGCCCAAGCCGAGACTTGTGCGCATTGCCTGTCGGCGGGTCTCATCATAGCTGAAGTGCTCCGGGTCAATACAGCACGGGGTGATGAATATATTATTACGCGAAGCGATTTGCCTGAGGTGGCGCTTGAATGGGCGCGAGAGAGCGATGATTGTGTCCGCGCGACGCAGGAGGATTTTCTCCGCAAATTTCCAGAAGCGGTATCTGAGGTCGCGCCTTTTCCATTTGCGGGCGAGCATGAGTTCTTCCGGGAGGATTCCCCGCGGGTCAAAGATGAGGCGAATGCGAAAGACCAGTTGATAAAAAAGTCCGATGAGCGCAGGGACATAACTCCGCGCATGGATGATTCGGCATTTCCGCGAAGTGATTAGCCACCCCGTCATGAAAAAGAAACGCACATAGTCATAGAGAAAGCAGAGGGCGCGCAGGGGAGATGAGAATGAATTGCCCGCCTCCATGCGGAGATAGGGCGGGAGAGTCTTGCGGAAGAAGATGAGTTCCACGCCCGCCTCTTCCAGTTCCCGCTTGAGAGATTCCCTCTCTTGCGAATTTTTAAGGTCTTTGCCTCTTTCACCGGAGACGAGTGTGAATTTATATCCCTCAGAGGCAAGTCTTTTCAGAGGAACGACCACCTGAGAGCGGAGGATGCCCTGGGTCATGATGCTGGTGTAGTTAAGATAAAGTATGCAGCTCCGCCATGGCGGAACTCCAGATTTGCTTCCGACTTTTTTCATATCCGCCACGGCGGAACTCCAGATTTGCTTCCTGAGGCACAGGGATTTGTCAATTGCGTTTCTGCGGTTTTGTTGACTCCCCGTTATTTTCTCCATTATTAGAAGTAGGGAAATCCGTCAGTTTATAGTTAGAGGCAATGAATCGCTCCAAGGCATCCATGACCTTGGGGTCGAAATGCGTGCCTGAATTTTTTTTGCACTCATTCAGTGCTTCCGAGAAATTTAAGGGAACGTTGTAAGGGCGCTTGGAGGTCATGGCGTCAAAGGCATCCGCCACGGCAAGGATGCGCGACTCCAGGGGTATTTCTTCACCTTTAAGTCCATCCGGGTAGCCGGAGCCGTCAAAATGTTCGTGGTGACCCCGAATGATAGGCAGGATGTAATGGAGGTATGTGATGGGTTTTAATATTTTTTCCCCCATGAGGACATGCTCCTGAACCGTGTGATATTCCGTGTCAGAGAGTTGGGACTCTTTGGAGATGAGGCGTTCCTTGACGCCGATTTTGCCGATATCGTGGACTTCTGCGGCAGTTACAACGCGCCGGCATTGTTGTTCATCGAGTTTGAGTTCCTGGGCGATGCCGAGGGCGTAATGGCTGGTGCGCTGGGTGTGTCCCAGGGTTTCGGGGTCTTTGGCTTCGATGGCGTTTATGAGGGCGAGGATTGCCTCATGATAAGCGCGTTGGACATCTTCATAGAGGCGGGCATTAACGAGCGCCACAGCAATCTGGTTTGCCATTGCAGTGAAGAGTTCGAGGTCCTGGTTATCGAAGCAGGCAGGGTGGGAGCGGTTGTCACAATACAGGACGCCGATAACCTCCCCTCTAGACACGAGAGGTGCGCACATGATGCTTCGGAGGTTGAGGTTGACCACGCTATCCGCCTTTTCAAAGCGGTTATCTGCGGCGGCGTCTGCCAGAAGGACGCTGACCTTTTTTCTAACGGTGAATTGAAATATGCTCCGGCTGACCTCAAATCCGCCCTGTTCTTCCGGATTTCGGGCGCTCAGGAATTTTGCGCTGAACATCTTTTCATCCTCAGACTTAGAGAAGAGGCAGAAGCGCTCCACGTCATTGAAGATTTCATAGATGTGTTTTTCCATCAGGGTGAAGAGGTCATAAGTCACCATAATGGAAGTAAAGTCGCGAGAGAGATTATAGATTGTTGACAGGTGGGTTATGAGCTTGGGGATTTTGGAGGTTTCTGCGCCCTCTTCCTTTTGGGGCTTACGAATTGTCTTACCCGTCAGGCGAGTGCTTTGCGAGTCTTTTAATCTTGCCGTCATTTCGGAGAGTTTTATCCCCACATCCTCCACGGGGACCTGAGCGGTGATTATGGGGCGGTCATCCTTCCACTCAACGCGGCTTGTGTCAGAATCCACCAAGACGTTCAGGCGGCTGTTGCCGACCAAGATGACATCGCCCTGCGAGAGGAATTTGCTCGTTATACGTTCGCCATTGATGAAGGAGCCGTTAGTGGAATTTTTATCCACCAGGACCCAACCCTCATTCTCTGGTAGGATTTCGGCATGGAAGCGTGAAACCTTTGGGTCATTCAAGACGATATCGCATGTGGTGTCTCTCCCGATTGTGAATTTCCGGCGGGGGAGACTCCACCATTTTTGTTTTCCTTTACTGGTTTGATAGAGGAGTTTCATAGGGAGTCAGACCTTTCGGACGTTTCGGACATTTCGGACCTTTCGGACGTTTCAGACCTTTCGGACGTTTCGGACAATATTGGATTCACAACCTCACAATAACGTTGCCTTTTTTATGCGTTTCAGGTTAAAGACCTTATAAGAGTCGTGTTTTTCGCAGAAGGCGTAGACCTTGTCATTATCAAGGGACTCAGGCGCAATGATTTCGGATATCTGTTTTGTGTTTGTGGTGAGGTAGACAATTTCCATCTGGAAGTCGTGTTCCATGGCGAACTCCAGCATGTCCTTGATATTGGCATAGTCGGTTGCCGGGTTGGAGCCTGTGAAGGAATACTTTGTTGGCATGCGGGGTATGGTAGTGGCGAGCAGGCTGGAGAGTTGTTTTTTGTATTTGCTTGTCACGACGGCGATTTTTTTGTTGAGCGCCCTTTGGAAGTGCTTGATGAAGTTCTTGGAGAGTTCATCGGCGTAGAAATTAATCTGGTAGTAGGTAGAGGGGTCGGGTTTCAGGTGTTCTATCAGGGGCGCTACTCTGTCCTCGGTGAGACTGGAGCCAAAAACCTCCTCAATGGATAGTATGAAGCGGAGGGCGGCGATAAGATAATACAGGTCTTCCCTGGTGAGGGTCAGATGGAATTTCTGGTCAGAGGTGACGTGCACGCGTTCGGAATCCAGTTGTGGCATGAATCCGAGTCTCTGGAGGTCCTTGGCAAGTTTCCTTACATCCACGCTCGGGTTTAAGAGGACGACCTTTTTGTCTATTATGTCCTTGATGGCGTCCTGGATTTTCTTGTGAGATTTCAGGTCTTCAAGCAGTATGGGGTCATCCACGCGGATGTAACCGCCGGCGAAACCCATGTAAACCTCACCGTGCTTTTCACTGCATTCATTAATGAGGTGTTTGACGGTTTCCGGGAGACCCGGACGGCATGCCACGTCAAGGAATTTGAGGACTTCGTCTCCGCGCAGACCCTTATCCATGCCTTCACGGAGGGAGTCGCGGGTGATGGAGAGGGTGCTCATGACATCGATGTTCTTGATGTCGGCGAATTCATTCAGTTGATAGAAGGTTCTCAGGTTGAGGTCTGGAGGCGTGATGACATCGAGGTTGGGCTGGACGATGAAGTGCTGGATTTCATATTTCATGGGCTGTATGGCTTCGCGTTGTTTCTTTTTGAATAGAGAGAGGGGGTCAAAGGGGTTTTCCTTTTCGATGATGTGTCTGCCCAGTTCTGTGAGTCTGAAGTAGAATTCGATTTCAAGTGCCTTCTGGTGCTTCCGTTTGATTTTTTTCTGTCCAAACTGTGGGATATCGAAAGTGCGGTTACCGAGACGTTCAATGTCATCGTGTGAGCGGAGACCCAGTGTGACAAGTCCCATCCAGTACATCGTCTCGGCGATGACTGATTCTGCGATGAAGTGGTTCGGGCGGTTGTGTTTTTCCATAACGAGGGTTGAGCCGCGGTTTGGTATATTGATTTCTATCTGGGGCAGGAGCCCCTCCACGAAGGAGGAGAAGTGCATCCAGCGCCGATGGGGGATATTGGCGATATTTTTCAGGATAATCTTGCGGAGTTCGGAGATGTTTATGAGATTGTTGGGGAACATCTCGGCGTGAACCGTGTCCCCTTCGCTATATTCCTCATTCCACTCATTGGTTTCGAGCCAGAACTGGTAGATATCGCGGTAGCACTGCTGGGAGTCTTCAAGCCAGTTTATGAAGTTGGTGGTGACCTTCCAGGCGCCGCCCACGCCCAGGATGAATTTCTTGACGATGCAGAAGAGGGCGAGGAAGGAGATATACTTGATAGTCTTATTGGCGGACAGGAAGGGGAGTATCTTTTTCAGGTCGTTCTTGCCGATGCCGCCGTTTGAGAGGGTTTTGACCACGCTTCGGTTCAGGTAACTGGCGAAGATGACGAGGTCGCGGAGAAGGAAGTTGGAATTGTCGAATATGATGGTCGGCGGCGGCTCCTCACTGACAAGGCTCACCGTGTCTAACTCATTCAGGTTGCGGTTATCCGGCTGGTAATCATGGGAGATGATGAACTCTATGTCCCGTGGTATCATGAGGAGGTTATTGTATTTATTCGGGTCAGGCACGGCGGTGAATATGAGACCGCTCGAGGCGAGGAGGTTGTTGACAAAGTCCGCCTTGGAATGGTCATAGCGTTTTTGATAACCCGTTGCAAGGAGGTCGCGGTAGATGCAGACCCCCTTTTTGTTAAGGAGGGTTTCAAAGATAATTCTCTCCTGAGTGGGCAGTGAGGCGACGTATTGTTTCAGGTTGGCTGGGTTGAGGAGGGATTTGCGTATCAGGAGGAGGAGGTAATCTTTCTTGTTGGAGGCGGGTCTGAGTTTCAGTCCGTCGGTAACCATTGAGCGGAGTTGCTGGGAAGAGCGGTCTTTGAGAAAGTTGCCGAGATATCCCTCCCAGTAAGCGGGGAGTTCTATCAAGCGGAGATAAGGTTCCGGGACGCCCACCATGAGTGCGCCAACCTCTTCGGCTCTGAGGTCTTCAAAGAAAACAAAGCCCTTTTCAGTCAGGGAATCCACATGAGTTTTGAGAATCTGATGGTCGCCCTTGTAGCAGCGCCATGCCACCTCATCCTCTTCCAGGTCGCCGCCGTGGATGGTGAGGAAGTAGATTAAAACCTTTTCGTCCCTTGAGAGTTTTTCAAATGCGTGGCGGAAGTATTGTTCAATCTGGAGGCGGAAATAGAGGTGCTCCATCAGTTTTTTCTGGCGGACTTTTTCGCTCATGCCCTTTTCGGGGAATGGCGGTGACTGAATATCCCAGAATTCCCGTATCTTTTCAAGCACGGAATAGCTGAGAGTTTTTAGGATGCTCATCAGTTTCATGGAAATCTCATCTCCCTGGACTCTTCAATTTTATCCAGAGTTATAGCTACATAATGCGTTATCAGGGTGATATATTGCAACAACAATTATTCCTTGTTAAGTATTTCACTCAAATTATCCATGTTTTCCAGAGATATTATGCGGTAGCGATATCCTTGCTCAGTCAGGAACAGCTGGCGATTAGCGGCGAACTCCTGGTCCTTAGAGCCTTTGGTTACAAGGGAATAGAAGAATGCGAAGTTGCCTTCCGCCTTCGGGCGGAGGATGCGTCCGAGCCGTTGTGCCTCCTCCTGGCGGCTGCCAAATGTCCCAGAGACCTGAATTGCCACGTTAGCGTCGGGCAGGTCAACGGCGAAGTTGGCCACCTTTGAGACGATGAGACGTTTAAGTTTGCCGGTTTTAAATTCGCCATAGATGCGCTCTCTTTCCTTGTTGGGAGTCTTGCCGGTAATGATGGGGGCAACGAAACGTTTTGCAATAATGTCTAACTGGTCAAGATATTGACCGATTATCAGGACATTGTCGTCCTTGTGGCGGTTGATGAGTTCATTAGCAATCTCAATCTTTGCGGGGTTTTCCGAGGCGATGCGGAACTTTGCCTTCGAGTCCGCCACGGCGTATTTGAGACGGTCTGCCTCTGGCAGGGGGATACGGATTTCCGTGCATAGCGCCTGTGCAATCCACCCTTGCTTCTCCAGCACCTTCCAGGGGACATCGTACTTTTTTGGACCTATCAGACTGAAGACGTCATCCTCTTTCTGGTCCTCGCGAACGAGTGTTGCCGTCAGACCGAGGCGTCTTTTTCCCTGGATTTCCGCCACGGCGCGGAAGACAGGCGCAGGCAGGAGATGAACCTCGTCGTAGATGATAAGCCCCCAGCTCTGCAAATTGAAGAGATTCATGTGGATGAAATCCTCATCCTTTTTGCGGCGGTAAGTGAGAATCTGGTATGTGGTGATGGTAATGGGTTTTATATTTTTGAATTCGCCGCTGTATTCGCCGATGTTTGCAGGGGAGAGGTCTGTTTTATCGAGTATTTCATCGCGCCACTGGCGCAGGGCTGTAATGTTTGTGCAGAGGATGAGGGTGTGTTGCTTGAGTCGGGATATGACGGCGATGCCGATTATAGTTTTACCCGCACCGCAAGGCAGGACAAGGACGCCGCTGCCGCCGCGACTTGTCCCTCCTGCATAAAATATGTCCGCGGCATCCTGCTGATACATCCTCAGTGAGAATGGGAACTTGGCGCGGGTGGTGTTCAGGAGATTGATATCAAGGTGTTCACCCTCCACATATCCTGCGAGGTCCTCCACAGGAAAGCCGATTTTGATGAGTGTCTGCTTCAGACGACCTCTCATGCCCTTTTTGATTATGATATTATTCTTGTCTAACTTTGCCTCTATGAAGGGTTCCATCACCTTGTTGTGGGCGAGTTCGGTGATGAGAGCCTCGTCGAGGGAGAGGAGGATGAAATTATCCGATGCATCATGTTTCAGGAGTTTCAGTCTGCCGTATCGCTGGACATAATCCTTGATGTCCTGGATGATATTCTGAGGCATGTCATACTTGGAAAATTCTATGAGGGACTTGATGATTTCATCTGCGGTCATGCCGGCGGAGGCGGCATTCCAGAGGGAGAGCGGCGAGATGCGATAGGTGTGGAAGTGTTCGGGGCTTTTCAGGAGCTCGGCGAAGAGCGCAAGGGCATCCCGCGCCTCCTCAAAGCGGGGATTATCCGTTTCGAGGAGGATACTGCGGTCTGCCTGGACGACCACTGGATTTTGAGGATTAAAGCTCATACCGCCTCTTTAAAAATTCGACGCTACGAATCTGGTCACCAATATTGCCAACTCTGCCGAAGCCCCTGCAAAGAATAGACCATGGCTCTGGCGATGTGGCAATCTTGAAAATAATGAAGTTACTGCAAAGCAAGACTTCACCAAATAATAAAAAACACTACAAAATATTATAGTGGTGGGATATTTGTCAATATCGAAATAATATATATCATTGCAAAGGTACTGGGGACACATAGATTGTTATTTTTCAATCAGTTGGTATAGTTCGCAGGTCGAACTGTCCGGCACTTTTTTGAAGTAACGGTTCAGGAGCATTTTGAGCGAGGGGTGTTGCAATGGCAACATCACGGCAATATGCGTTACGCCAGATTTTTTCATTTCACATAGGATATCTTCCGGCGGGGTATTATGCGTCTCCCACCAGGTAAATTGAAATAGTCCCCCTTGGATGAAACGCCTTCTGAGCCATCGTCCGGTGGATAAAATCTCGATGTCATAAAGGAAAACCTTGCCATCGGGAGGGACGGAGGTATTCAGGAAACGACCGGCGCAGTTCTTTTCCTGACCAAGGATATAGGAGTCAAGTGTTTGTCGCGAAAGTGCTGTCCAGGGATACTCTGCCGACTCCGACATGCGGAGATAATAGTTTCTCCCCGCCATGAGAAAGAGAAATGCTGTTCCTGCAAACATGACAAGCCGCATTGCCGAACTGTGTTTTTTTGCGAGGTTTGCTATAACATAAGCCGGGGCAAGTGCGAAAAGGGCGTAGAATCCCTGAAACCAGCGCACCTGCATGTTGCTCCCGTAATAGACAAGAAATGCCAGCATGAGAAATAAGATACACCATGGGTGGCGGTCACTTTTTAACAGGAGTGACCTCACAAAGAGTATTGGGATGAGCACAAATGCAATGATTGGCATCCATGAGGCATCCCATGCGAGGAGTGGAAAGATACCCACCATCCTTGGCAACATTCGCCCCAGCGACTCAAGTGGGGGCAGTCCGTGCATATTGTGCAGGACGCGCGCCGATTGGATGAGGTCTGGATGAGTCGGGAAGAGATTCAGGAAGAATGGGTAAACGGGATTCAGCGTCAGGAGGGCATTTTTTATCATCCACGGCAGAAGAGGCAAAGTAACGCCTGCCCCGTAACAGATGATGTTGCGGAGGTTTTTTTTATGTATTATGAGCGAGGTCAGGATAGCGAGAGGGAATATCACGAATGCCACAACTCCCATGAGGAGTTTTACCGCAACTGCCCCTCCAGCACATATCCCCGCAAGGAGGAGCCAGGGTTGCTCCCAGCCGTCACGCCAATTCAGTAGGGCAAGAAGCGCCGCCATGAGGAAAGTCCCTGTGGAAAGGTCAACGAGCGAAGTTGGCGCCCATTGCATGACAAGCGGCATTGAGATGAAAAAAAACACGGCAATTAGTCCCATTTGCCGCCCCAAAATTTTTTGTCCGGCAATATAAAGTCCGACGCATGTAAGGAGCATCGTGGCGAAATTCATCATGACCCCCGCCTGCTCCTGCCCGAACCGGATTGCCGCCATGTAAAACATCTCAATCTGCAATGGGTAATTGTAACAGAAACTGATTGGGACGCGCCTGATGATGCCCTCCTGCGCGTAGTAGTTGGGAACGGTGAGATGATAAAGATAGGCATCGCCGGAGACGTCGGGGATAAGAGAGTGGAAGAAGATGAGAAGGAGAAAAGGGATGAACAATAATTGATAATTGACAATTGATAATTGACAATTGGTGAGGGGGAATGTGGTTCGATGCAGGGCAATGATTCCTAAGATTATGCCCAGTGTGAGTACAGAGGTAAGGATGCCCTGTTGCAGAAAGCCAAGCATTCCCGCAAGGAGAAAGAGGTCGCCCAGAACGAGGATTCCCAATGCTCCGGAAAAGAGAAGTATGTAAAGCCGCGAGGGTAGGAATTTTAAAAAGCCGGTGAGATGGAGTGTGAATAGTCCGTAGCCGAGGGATGAAAAGACGAAGAGAAGAAACAGGGGCAGAATGCGGGTTATGGAATATTCAAAAGGCATATTAGAGTCCGATTGTGACGGATGTTAGATGAGCGGGCTGGATATCGCAGGTGCCAGCGGATTTCCCGTTCACTGTCACTTGGTAATGACCTACCGGGGCATTTGTGAAGGCGAAAAAGCCCGTGCCATCTGTGCGGGTTTGTAATTTGCACTCTGGCAGAGAGACGAGCGCGCCATCTGCGTTGCGACCGGAGACTGTGACCGTTCCGGCAAATGTCCCATTGGGATTTGCAATTTTCCATGCGAGTGGCGGCACGTCTGCCCATTCAGGGAACGCCCGTTTCTGGAATGCCGGGTAGAATTGCGTGGCTGGCATTTTGTTTTTATTGGTTTCTCTGTAGCAGTAGAAGACGACGCCATTGGAGCCATCCTTGCGGGCGGTGGCAATCTGTTCAAGGGTATCATCAAGCGAATTAAGATATGCCCCCAGACCAATGGGCGTCAGGCGAAAATACTGATGCCCAAGGACAAAGTGAGTCCAGTTTAGGAATTGCTGTCTCGTCTTCGGGTCTTGCTGACGCTTATAACCCATGCGGAAGTTGACGTCTAAGATTTGCTGCTTCTGCCATTCATTAAAATCCTGAATGCCAGCCGAATATGCATCCGTGCGGGTGAAATCTCCGTTCGGGATGTCGCCCCAGCCGATGGTGCAGACAGAAATCTTGAGAGAGGGCTTTATAGAAGTCAGCTTGATATATGCCTTGCGGAGAAACTGGGTGACCTGCTCTCTCAGGAATGCGCGCCAGTCGGGGTCGGTGGGCGCAGGTGTGCCTTTGTGGTTGTATAGTTTTCGGAAGCGCTCGAGTGCGATGGGATTGTAACCCCAGCCAGCCTGCGGATAACGGATGTAATCAAAATTGATGCCGTCGATGTCGTAGCGTGTAGCGATGTCGGTGCAGACGCTGATTGTATAGTCCGAGACTGCGGAAACGCCAGGGTCAAGATACATGGTTTCGCCGTCAAAGATGTCGCCTTTGTAATTTTTTGACGCCCATTCAGGGTGTTTCCCGAGGATGTGGGGCGCTTTAGGAAAGCCGAGTTTGGGGTTGCCTTTGTAGATGCGATAGACGACGACCCAGGCATGGACTTCGAGGCGTTTTTTGCCGCCTGATGTGTCATGTGCGAGACTTATGACATATTTCAGCGGGTCAAAAGCGCGGTCTCTCAGGTTTGTGGCGCGGGGTTCAATGCGGGAGTCGTAATCGGCGTCGCCCGCCTTGCGAATCTCGATGATGAGGGTATTGAAATTTGCCTCTCGCGCAGTTTTAACGAACTGGCGTGCCTGTTCGGGAGTCAGAAATCCATCATTCCATGAATCCGCCCAGAGGGCGCGATATTCCGTGTTTTTTGTGCTCACGGCGAAGACTTGAGGGATGCTGAAAGTCTGTGAGGCGCCGCTGCTCTCGGCTGCGATGATACATGTCCAGAGGCTGGGTGACTCCTGTGCCGGAAAGGGACAGGTGTAGATGCCGTCTTTTGCGCCATCGTCATGGAGCATCACCGAGTAAGACTTTTCGCCGGAGCGAAAGAAGGCGGAGAGGGACTGTGAGCGAAATGGTGCACCGATTTTGACAGTCAGCACGGCGCTCTGTCCCACGGTTGGCACCGCAGGAAGGAGATTCATCCATTCGGCGAGAGTGGCGTCATAGACAGGCGGTTTCTGGGCAGCAACTCCCGTGTTGGATGAAGGTGCATTGACCGCGTGTGCGGTTAAGAAAATCAGACAGAAAAGTATTGTAGAGATAAACTTTTTCACTTGTCCCTCCTCTTGAAAAATTGCATATACAATTTGGTTACACAATCAGAGCGGTCAACCATTTTCATGAGAATCCGTCATACTTATAGAGTCCTTCAGGAGGTGTGATTATGTGGAAAAGAAGATGGGGTATTATTTTGTTCGGGATTATGCTATCTTTGATATGCGCTGGTGGCATTGCAAAGCAGGTGGAAGCAAAGGATATTGTAGGCACATATCTTGTCGCTGGGGTTTACACCATACTTCAAATTGATTTAGAAGGATTAAACTACAAATTGAGGCTTATTTATCATACAGAACCACTAAATGCCCCTGAGACGGTAGGTGTTAAGATCATACCCGACAGGGATTCATTAACTTTGGTTTACAGGAAAAATGGCGAATTTACATTGGCAGGGAAATTTAAACTCTCCACAAAAGTGGCGGGGGACTGGGACCTTGTTGGTGCGCTAAATTGTGGAGAAAACGTATCGGAAGGAGATATTTTACAGAAGATTGTGACACTAAAAACTCCAATATCTTCCTGTCTGCATCGGGTTAATGATGGGCGAGTTGCGGAATATTATACCACCGTTAGCAACAAGGATGGATATAAATCGGACTTCAGCAAGGCGGTTGCGCTTTTGAAGGATTATCCCAGTGACCCATATATTCGCGTAATCTATCTTGATGCCCTGATGCGAAATGATAAATGGGACGAACTTGCGGAAAAAAACAACCTCTGGCGTTCCGATCTGGAAAAGTCAGGAAATATTTTTCTTTCTCTTATTCCGAGGTTTATAGAACAGGGAATAACCGCGCATCGGCTCAGCGCGGAACATCAGAACGCCGCAGATTATCTACAGCTTATCGGCAAGCGGGATGTAAAGGAGTCCATTGAATCTCTTATTGAAAAGGCAGCCGCATGCAAAGGAAACGTTGAGCCTGTCTCACCGCCCATAAGTGGGGGCAATTTTGTGATTGTAAATTTTCTTGAAGGTCAGATACAGACTAAAGTCATGCGCACAGAGGCAGTTTTTGCCATGCTGAAAGGTGATAATAAAAGGGCGCTCCATCTTTTGACCCTGACTTATCGGTTCGGGCAGATGTTTTGCGGCAGGACGACCCTCATCAGCAATCTAATCTGTGTTGCCATAAAGGCAATCACGTGTGGTGGAATGGAGATTTATTTAACAAATGCCTGCCGAACGTCTGAGGATGTTAAAGCCTTTTTTGAAACCCTCCAAAATTTGAAGGTAATAGATAAGACACTTCACTGGGATGATTTTAAACACTTTGAGAATCCACTGGGTGAAGTCTGGGATGAGACGGGGATGGGGCAACCGAATTATGCAGAGGTGGAAACTCGATGGAATATGACTGAGGCGAGGTCGCGATTGCTTCTTGCGGGAGCGGCAGCGAGGTATAATTTTCTCAAGACAGGAAAATTTCCGCGCGAGGAGGCGGGTTTTGCGCCGCTTCTGCCAAACGGACTTCCGCAAGACCCATTTTCGGATAAACCACTTCGCTTTATTGCAGACAGAGACCCGTTTGTGGTTTATAGCATTGGACCGGATGAAAAAGATGATGGGGCGACTTTTCTCTATGACCCGACTAACGGGACAATCACGCCTGGTGATATATTTATT
>Ga0172364_10002452_pt1 | contig 14750 bp, 18 predicted proteins | sample LakKivSesite10cm_FD_114545 | JGI IMG/M metagenome (GOLD analysis project Ga0172364, IMG submission 114545) | Sediment microbial communities from Lake Kivu, Rwanda - Sediment site 10cm | ecosystem: Environmental > Aquatic > Freshwater > Lake > Sediment | place: Rwanda: Western Province, Lake... | reverse complement strand
ATCTGTTAACAATTTTAATTTTACCCCACTTAAATTCCATACACAACCACTTGCAATATCCCATCCATAATACCATAGATATTGATATCTGGCTTCGTTTTGATACGGATTGATTTCTATACCATCATATTTACTCACAACCTTCTTCCAATCAATTGTTTCGACATTAATTCCTCCAATTAAACTGTCTTGATATTCACGGTTAAATTGCATCAATTCCATATGTGTTTTTATTTGTAACACATTAGTATTTCCAATATCAACACTATAAATGTATTTACCTACCCATTCTGGCATTTCACTTCGTGTCCAATCAATCCATTCACTACCAAAGCCATACCAAAATCCATTTGGCTTCATTGCAACTTTTTGTGTAAATGTTCTAGGTTCTAATTCAAATGGTTTTTTCGACATATGAATACGCATATCATCTGTCAATTCCAATTCATTATGAATTGTGTTAGTTTAATCATAACTTACATTACAAATATATCACCAACATTAGCATTCAACACATCTTCAACTAGATATGGTATTGTGTTGGCAATCATATCTAACTTTTCTTGTGCTTCAACTAAATTTTGTGTATTAGCAATACTCTTACTACCATATGGACCAAAGCCTACCAAAAGATTTTTGGTAAGTGGATTGAATGTAATTTTACCGTCTTTTAAATATTGCACAAACAATTCATAGTAAAATTCAAAGTATCTAGGATGTATTCTACCTTCTCTAGCACTACGCATTGTACCAATATGATTAAACAATCTACCCTTAGCTAATTCAAATATTCTTGTTTTCTTATATCCAGCATCATCATACGAATATCTACTTGCCTTTTGTTTACCATACATAGCAAGCAATTCATTAAATTCATTATCTAACCATTTTGTATAATCTTGAAATTGAGGAGTTCTATTCATTGCATGACCTACTCGGTGAACTATAGTCCAAGCAGTCATAGGAATTTTATCAGCTGCTGTATTGCTTACAAAAAATACAGTAATATTATCACTATTTATTGTTATATCTTCATTATTTAAACCCAAACCGTCTGGATATGGTGTTACAAGAAATTCATATGGCACTTTACCTTTTTCACTGAATCTTCTTAAACCAGGCTTGTTGACAAAATAAAAATCAAAATCAGTGGTTGTGTTTTTCAACATATCTCTGACTTTTTCTACAGTTACAGGATGAGTTACTGCAGTTCTATCTCTAGAATCTTTATAAGAAGCACCCTTTTCAAAATTGCCTATTGTTTTATAAGTACCAATAGGTGCTTCATTTAATAAATCCGTTAATTTAATCATATAAATATAAATATAACAAATTAACCAATAGTTTTAAAATAATTCGGAAGAACCAATATTAACACCAAATATAAGAATCCCTAAATCTCTTGGGTCATTGTTAATTTTATATTTTTCATCCAATTTCATTTTTAATTCTGTATAATTGGATGTAACAATTCTCAAATTACAGAGTATATCTTTTTTCAAATAAAACTTAACCGTATCATTTACTATCAATATATTATCAACAGGACTTTTGACTCTAAAGTCAATGGTATCTATTTTTTGCAATACCCCACCAAATACATCACTAGTCCATAGCCAACGCTTAAATGGAGCATTGTCAGAATGCTCCATTTCGTATATACCATATATTATGTCTGCGGTTTTTTTAACACCTTCTAATGTTACGGTTTGATATTGTATATGCATAACAATATTATATATTGTTATATTGACATTATAAATTAATTATATTATATTTCAATTATTCTTTTAGCAATGGCAGCAATTGCTTGTTGTTGTTTTGGATAAATCACTGTAGGATAGATAATGTCAACCCATTGTCTAAATACAGCTTTATCTCTAAACTTTTCTGGTAATAGACTTAAGTCATCAAAGTGATAATCATTGTTATGTTTAACCATACCAATATTTTCACCGTCACCAACTATTTTATATCCTTGAGACATTGCGTTTGCAATAAAATCAATACAAGCTGATTGATATTTTTCAACTGGTTCTTTATTACCCTTACCCTTGATTTGTCTAATTGTTTTATTATTATCATCAGCTTCAATGGTAACATGGGAACGGTTCTTACTATCCCATAATGAATAGACATCTTTATTTTCATAACCAGCACCACCTACGCAATGACCCATAAAATCACCTTCAACATCTTTAGATAGTGGTGTAAGCAATTTTACCCATTTCAATCCACCTACTTGTTTAATAATTTTATAATCTTTGTTAAGAACCAATCGTTTCTTTTCAGTATCTTCTTTACTAGTATCAGATGATATACTAGCTAATTCTTTATCCCATTCTTGGACTTTTTGTTTGATGACTCTATATGGTTCTTTGTAAATCTTTCTTAAGTCATTTGGTTCTAGTGTAGCAAAGTAATCAACAGTGTGTCCAATTTCATCTACAACATCTTCTGGAAGACTACCAGTAAAGTCCATAATGTCTGGTTTATTCATCCATTCTGGTTCACCTTCTTTGTATTTATGAGGTTCAATTGAATTTTTTAGGTCAACTTCATCATTTTTGATGGCACTAACATATTGTTTCAAGAACCAATCTCTTACTTTATTAGTTTCACTACCAGCAAATTGTGGAATTTCTTTATCATTCAACACTTTATTGATTGCATTTGTTAATTCTTGGAAATTTGTTAAATTGGCTTCTGTTAATAGTCTTTTCATATGATATAAATATTGGTTTAAATTTTATTATTAGAAAAATTACATTATGAATATAACTCCACTTATGTTACACACCTTTTTTACTTCTTTCTTTGTTTTATTTTCATCATTCATAAAATCACTGATAAACACATTATTTGCTTGTTTTGGAAATCCTTTGAGTGATGTAATAGGATTACCTATACATTTAAAATCACCATCAATTATTTTTGGTGCTCCTGTAAAATCTTTTAATTGATTGAAAGATACACTTAATGAGTTACATCTATTTTTTGGTAGTCCTTCCAAAGATTCAATATTACAATCAAATATTAAATAATCACCACTTTCATTTTGAGGACAATATTCCAATGTTTTTAATGGAAGATTCATCAATCTTAAATAAGTAACTTGAGTTGCTATATGTTTTAAACTTATTAAGTTACTATTTCCTACACAATTTAATTTGGTAACAAATTGAGGACATCCTTCAAAATCTTTAAATTTACCACCAAGTAATAAGGTTTTAATAGCAGTTTGTTTGATTCCTACCAAACTTATCAATGGATTATTAAATATATCAATTGTTCCATCAACAAGTTTAGGAAAGTTATCTAATGTTGTCAACTTATTATTATTCAAATACAATCCACCTTCAATAATAACATCATTCAATATGTCTGGTATTTCTTTTAGATAAATATTGGATAAGACTACATTCTCTTTTATGTATTTATTCATAGTTAAATTTGTTCATATCGGTCACTTATGTATACATTACCATATACTTTACATCTTTTAAGAAGTTCTTCAGCAAAATAACCTCTACTTCTCATCAATGGATTGTTAAACATAATTGAAGTTGACATACTAACATCACCTTCAATTACTCTAGGAAATCCATCAAAATTTTTTAAATGATGTTGAAATAAAAAGAAATCACCGGTAAGATGTTCTGGCCCACCTTTCATATCTAATAATGGATTACCAGTAAGTTGTAAATCATGACATTTTTTAGGCAATCCAACTAAAGAATTAATTTTATTATTTGTTAAATTTATACTTACTCTATCTTGTAATACTGGGAAATTTTCTAATGACTGTAATAAAGTATTAGTTATTTTTACTCTTCCACCAGATGTAATTTTCTTTAAACTACCTTGTAAACTGTTAAATGTAGATACATTACTAATGTCTAAATGTTTTACTTCTTCTGGACAACCTTCTAAATTTGTAATTTTTGTACTATTGACATCTAAACTATCAACTTTTTTTTGTTTGATACCCACCAAACTTGTTAATGGATTATACTTCAAATAAATACTTTCAGCATTAAGAGGAAAGTTAGTTAGATTTTTAATCTTGTTTTCAGATAAATCTAAATAATCAATGATAATTACATCATTTAATATTTCCGGTACTTCTTTTAAATGAAGTGAATTTAAATGTACATATCCTTCAATTTTTTTCATAGAAATAATCTTCCCTCTACTTTACAAACCTTTCTTATTTCATTTTTAATGTCATAGATAGTTTTGTCTGGAAAAATTTTATACAAATCTTGTATATCCATATACACATTATTTCCAATTATTTTTGGAAATCCATCTAATGACATTAAATTTTTTACTACACCAGCATAAAAATCACCGCTCACAAATTCTGGACCACCAACAAATGATGTTATTGGATTGTTACTACAATCATAATTACCAGTTATATGTGTTGGACCACCCTCTAATGAATTAAGATTGTTGTCTTCACAATAAAAATTAAAAAACTGTATATTTTCTAATCCATATCCTTCTAAACTTGTAATTCTATTGAGACCAAACAATAGTGATGATCCCCCTCTTAATTTTGGCAATCCATTTAAAGATGTTAATCTATTGTTTTGAAGATAAAGTTTACCACCAATTATTTTTGCAACACCTTCCAATGAAGTGAGATTATTATCACTGGCATAGTAATGTCCTTGAACTTCTTCTGGTCCATCTACTAATGTTGTTAATTTATTGAAACTACAAATAAAGTTTCCCTTGACAAATGCAGGTGCATTTTTTAATGATGTCAAATTGTTATTGTTAACTATGTAAGAACCATGACATGCATACATTACAATAGTATCAGGAATTTCCTTTAAATGCAAATTGTCCAGTTCAACTGATTCGTAATGGTGTCTTCTTTTCATAATTAAACTATATATACATTACCTGATACTTCACATATTTCTTTAATATTTGCTTCAATTATATCAGTATCTTTAGATGATAAATCTGGAAATATTCTTAACATATCATTTTTAGATAAATATACATTGCTCATGACTCTTTTTGGAAATCCATCCAATGAATTTAATTTTGGCAAATCATTTGCCATAAAATATCTGCCAATCTCTTTAGGTGCGCCTATAAATGATGTTATTGGATTGTTACTACAATTATATGATGCGTCAACAATTTGTGGACTTCCATTCAATGATACAAGATTGTTATGTTCGAAGTAAAAATTAAAAAACTGTATATTTTCTAATCCATATCCTTCTAAACTTGTAATTTTATTGTGTCCGCTTACTAAAGTCTTTGAATATCTAGTTTCATTTCCAATAAATGTAGCAATTCCATCTAAAGAAGTAAGTTGATTATATTCACATCTATAAACATCCTTTACAAATTTTGGCCCTCCAATTAATGATGTTAAATTATTATTGGAACAATTAAAACAATCTACTTTTTTCGGTGAATTTTTTAATGATGTAAGTCTATTGTTACCAATATCATAATAACCAGTACATACATCAATTGCAATAGAATATGGTATATCTTTTAAAGATAAAAATCGTAACATTACATCTCCATTTATTATTTTCATATATTATAATCCGTCATTATCTTTGTTTTGATAAATACCACCTAAAACATCACATTTTGAATGTAATTTATCAAGTAATTGTTTGGACTGTTTAATTGATTCTGGTGTTCTTGATACTGGATGTAGTTTATACCATAATGGCGTATCACCTATATAAAGATTTCCTAAAATATATTCTGGAATACCATCCAATGAATCAATATTAGTTTCAAACAAATGACAATCACCATATATTTTTCTTGGACCTCCTATCATACTTGTAATTGGCAACCATAATGCTTCAAAATCTCCAAATACATATTGACTACATCCTTCCAATGATTTAAGAGTACTGTTACCAAATATAGATAATGTACCAGGACACATTTCTGGCAATCCTTTTAAGGATGTTAATTTACAGTTAGAAATATCAATTTTTGTTTTTGTTTCACCTGATTGAATATTTGGAAATCCTTCTAAACTTGTAAGACCGCTACTGAATGCATATAAACCACCAACTGTTTTAGGACCACCTACAAATGATTTTAAATGTTTGTTATGATGACAATAAAATCCTTTTTTTACAGATTCAGGACTATTATTTAGAGTCTTTAAATAATTTTCATTTATATTAAATGAACCGTTAATATGAATACCTTTAAGAATTTCCGGCAATTCCCTCAACTTAAGACTGTTTAAATAAACATTTCCGTTAATTGTTTTCATATATTTTATTCTCTACCATACTGGGCGGCGTAATACACCAAATTCATTTCTGTCACCATCATCATCGTCATCGTAATCCTCGTCATCGTAATCCTCGTCATCATAATCTTCATCATTATTCCAAATATAACCGTCAACTTTACACTTAATAGACTTCAATAAATCCCAAATTAAATGTTTGGTTTTAATTTTTGAACCAGTTTTATTCCTCAACTCTGTCCATAATGGCGTATCACCTATAAAAAGATTACCGTGAATATGTTTTGGAAATCCAACAAATGAGTTTATTTGAGTACTGATTAATGTACAATCACCTTCAATTATTTCCGGTCCACCAATCATATTTGTTATTGGTATACTATCTAATACAAAATTACCTTTGATTACTTTTGAACAACCTTGTAATGATTTAAGTGGATTATTACTTATATCTAAGTTACCATATAAGGTTTCAGGCAATCCAACCAAAGATGTTAAGTTGTTGTGTGATATATCAATTCTTCCTGTTAGAATATTTGATTCATATCCTGTAATTTTAGGAAATCCTTCTAAAGTTGTAAGTCTACAACTAATAGCCAGTAAATGTCCAACTTCTTTAGGACCACCTACAAAATTATTAATTTTGTTTGCGTTACAGTTAAATATGCGGTCTACCTTTTCAGGACTATTCTTTAAACTTGTTATTCTATTATAAGGAATATAGAAACCACCGTCTTTAATATGAACACCGTTAAGGATTTCTGGTATTTCTTTTAACTGAAATTGTGTTAGATTTACATCTCCTTGGATCGTTTTCATAGTATATAAATATTATACTATTTGTCTTTCCACCAATGAATTATACCACTGTCTACCAGCACTGCTTAATCTACCATCCCATTTTAAATAATGTAACCGTTGAAGTTCTTTTACCATTGCGGTTGCATGACCTCTTCTACGATGTTCATAGTGTATATTAATAAATTCAATATACACCGTTTCAAATTCTAATAGTGGTTTGTAATATTTACAATATCCTAACGAAACTCCATAATCATCCAGTATATTACAACTATAAACATCTCTTTGGTCTTCTGACTCATAACCAAGATATTGATGATTAAATTTCATTCACTATTTTAATCTACATCTTCCATGCTTTCTTCTGCTTGTTTAATTAAGCTGTTCATGTAGTTTTGTCCCTTCATTCCTCCCAAGAGTATATCCTTGATGGTTTCAATTGGCAACTTATAAAATAACTTCTTTATTACTGGTAAATATTCAATCTTTTCAGCTGGAATTAACTTTCTTAACTTCATTTCCAAAGCTGGTCCAGCCATAATTTGTTTGATTTCATCATCCATGGTTTCTGTATCCAATTCTTCTTGGGAAGCTACATCCATACTAATATAGTCACCAATACCCTTTACCAATTCATGTACTAGATATGGAAAAGTCATTGCTCTAGCTTTGATTGTATATTTTTCACCAGTTGGAACAACTTGTTCACTACCTACTGCGGACATATTAACAATGTCACTGGTAATTGGGAAATCTGGTGTAAGATAATATCCAATTTGGGTAATTGCAGCTAATACACCATATTTTTTTGATAGATTTGGACTAAGTGCGTCTAACTTATCAGATACAGCGTTAAATAAGAATAATTTGTTTACTGCATCACCTTGGGTCATATAGTTAGCAAGTGTTCTTCTCAACTTACCTTCTGTATTATCTCCCAACATGGTATTTAACTGCATATTAAGGTTTTCCGCAACAGTTAAACCATTTTCCATTTCTTCATCCATTTTATCTGCTGTAACTGATTGGGTCAAATCTACATTACCCAACTTAGCATCTATGATAATATCATTATCATCTACTAATTTCTTGATAAACTTGTTTTCTGGTAAATCCAATACAACATCAACCGCAATCTTTTCCAATTGATTTTTCAAACCAGATTCAGCTCTTTTTATATCATTTAGAGCTTTAATTGCAACCATAACCATTGTTGGATAGTTAGGAAATTTATTTTGTATTTCACTGATACTAATACCAAGATAGTAAGCTACTCTTTTTATATTTTGTTGGTAACTTTCACTGGTAATAATTTCTAAGTATCTATCTGCTTCTGGTCCTAAGTCTGGTAGAATTTGTTCTACATAGTCTTTTTCGTTTTCAATTTTGGCTCTTTTGCTTGGGTCAATCAAGTCTGGCATTTCATCACCTGTATCAATCTTTTCGGTTAAACCCTTTCTTTGATTTAAGAATGCTTTTACATCGTGACTTAATAATGCTTTTGGTCTAGGTGCGATACCAGGTCTAGTTGGTCTTAATGGATTTGGTCTAGTGGTTGGTTTGGTTGGCGCAGGAGGTGCAGAGGGTTTAGTTGGTGGTTCAATTACTGGGGCTGGTGCTTCAGACATTACTTCTTCAACCAAACGCAATATTTTATTCTTTAGATTTTTATCCATACTGAATAAATATTAAAGATATAATAAAAAATCCCGCTTTATTTCTAAAACGGGATTATTAAATTATTTACTGTTTGTTTATATTCTTCTGTACCTGTTTACCAAGTTCCGTTAACACAAATAATGGTTCGTTATCCTCATTATAACCGGATATTTCCACCAAACCTTCTTTTACTAATTGATCCATAGTCTCCTTTACTTCTGAAAAAGCAATTTCTTTATAAATATCTTCTGCTTCTTCAAGAGAACAATCACATTCTCGCATAATTACTTCAAGACAATCTTTTTTTTCTTGACGTTTAACTTGTTCTTCAACTTCATTGATGTTTAGCTTTGAACAATAGTCCAATAAAGAATCGATTGTACCTGTATATGGTTCTGACGCATTACTCATATTTATATAATTTATTAATTTTTTTTAATCTACTTTTATAGACTACACTAGTTTTGTTAACTTGTCAATTAAATTAATTGAGAATTTCATCATCCCAGATTGTAACCTTCTTAGGGTTAAACGTATCAGCATCAAATTTATTCTTAGGTTTTCTCTGATTGATGCGCTTGTTGCGCTTATCATAAGTATTGTTGCGTTTATATTTATCTTTATAGCTCTTTCCCATATTCTTACTTATTATTAATGTGCGCTTTATACGCTAAATAATTAGTTTATTATAAATCTTCCTGTTAATTTTAATTCAGAAAATCCTGCTAACTAAGTTCTGCAGGAATAATAGCAGGTTTAATAGCTTTACTAGGATCATATGGTAGAATTGAATCAACGACTGTTTTAATTGCATAAGCATAACTGTAATCATTTACCGTTTCTTTTCGGATCTTTAGTTGTTTCTTTAGATTTTGAATCAATGTATTTGTTGTGTTCTTCATACTTTTTACTGTACCATAGTTTTTTTTTAAAGTCAACCACTTTTTCTAGCTGAAGCAGCGTAATCGTGGAGTAAGATAAAAGCGTCAACTCTTTTTGGATTTAAATGTTTAATTGCTCTTGATGCTTCTCTCATGGTTACTCCTGATCCAAAGCTATCATCTATAATTAGAACATTACCATTGTTAATCTTTAAAAATAATTCTTCGTCTAATACATCATTGATATGCATGAACTTATGAAAATATCTTCTTAAACTAGATTTAGTTACCATTTTAATTTGAAACTCTTTATTCAAATTTATAGATGAATATAGACTTTTCAGCATGATATCTCTCATTTTTCTTACTTTTGATATTTTATTAATATCTTTTCCTTCTCTTTCTTCTACTCTTAAATATTCCTCGTTATCCCATCTAATATCTTTTACACGATTTTTTAATAAAAAGTCATCAATTACCAAAGTTTTTTCTGAATTAATATAAGATTTAAATTCACTAATTATCATTTGATTCAACGGAGATTGACTTGGAACAGTAATAATCAAATCATAATTTTTAAGATTATTTACTCTGGTGTTAAAATCAAATATACCACTTTTTATCATTGTTCTTATATTTTCTATATCTTTGTTAGTAAAAGATATATAATTAGTTGTACTTAGATTTTTAATTGCTCTTCTTATTTCTTTTTTGTAAGTGAAGAATAAATTTGGATATCTAGAAATTTTTGCATTAATTGTAGGATTGGCATTAATATCAATTTGATTGACAAAATTTGAAAGTTCATCCATTACATCTTTTTCACTCATGAACTTATGAGCAAGATATATTAGATTTAAATCACCAGTTCTTTTTTGTATGTACTTTCCAGAACCAATTGATATAAAATCTTCAGGATAATCTTTATCAAATCTAAAATTTAATCTGGGAATACCTTTCTTAGTATCAATCAATGATATACCTTCATTATTCATAATTTGTAAAAATCTCTATATTTAATTGACTTTTTCTTGGATTCATACAAATCTTTTCTGTATTTTTGTATCCAGTCAACCATATCCTTAGCTCTAGGATTAATACTCAATACTTTAATTACATCTTCAATTGTTCTTGGTGTAAACTTATTTATTATACCAATAAATTCTGGGTCTGGTAATGTTTTTTGACCTTGAAATATACCAGGATTATACTTGGCATTATACATTTTTATTGAATTATATAATATATCAGTATAATTTGTATCTTGTAATTGATTTGAATGTCTTTTAAGTATATCATATGGATTGAATCTATCACCGTCTCTTCTAATCAAAGAATCTTTAATAATGTTATCCATATTAGCTATATCATTATCTTTTAACGCTTCTTTAGCCAAATCAAAATAAGTGTCAACAGAATATTCAGTATCACTTATTAAGTTTTCAATGTTTCTTTTATCCAAATACGGATGAAAACTATCATCATCTACACCTTGACTACTAATACATGCATTCCATAATTGTCTTAAAAATTCATTCCAATTACCCATTTCAATTTCATCCGAAAATTGTTTTGTCATCATTTCATCAAATTCATCACGGTCAATATCAGTATTAATATTTAAATACTCAAGGGTAGAATCAAACAACTGTTTCAAGATAATATCTCTACCGTCATCTTGAAATCTTTCATACGCCATGTTATAATATCTTTCATGTTGTCTTTCATAGATATCATCATCATTCATATAATTGATAATATCATCAATCAAATCTTCTGGTAAATTTTTTAAATAATTTAATTCTTCTGTGTGTGATAACAGTCTATCATTTGTATCCCAAAGTTTTACAAATCTTCCTATTTGTCTTACTTTTTCCTCTTTATTACCTTCAACTCTCCACAATTCACTATGTGCATTACCAACTATAGCAACTTTAAATAATTGATCATCTGGTTTTTTAGTTCGGTCCTTAATCATTATGATAGTGTTTTCATGATAATAATCATTCCAGTAATTATCATTGCTGGTACTTATACACCAACCGGTACCGCCACCAAAATATTTACTTGCAGCATGTGTATGTGGTACAACAACCAACCATCTTTTATCATCTTTAATTGTATGACTACTAGATTTAATTATAGCCATCTTACCCATTTGTACTTCTTTACTTCTCTTTTGTAAGAATTGTAAAAAAGTCATGTAATCTTTAAAACTATACAAATCTGTTGAAGTACCTACTTTATTGAAGATTTCTAGGTTCTTAAACAAATCTTCCTCATTGATGTCTGGTTCTGTATTTAATATCTTACCAATCCACATTAAGTTTTTGTGATTTTTGCTGGTATCTCTATTGATAATCTTTTTAAGATAATCACTGTTGAATTTATGACTCAATAATTTGTTGAAATCATCAACTCTGCTTTCAATCAAAATGTGTTCAAACAATGTCATATGTTTATAAATATACAAATTATTGGGTTAGTATTACTTATTTTTTGCAGCTTTAACCCACGCATCAACAGCTTGTTGTTTTATATCATCGCCAGATACTTTAGGCATTGGAACTCTTTCACGCTTTGGTTCATTTTCTTTGGATGTAAAATAATTAAATTGAATTTTGCCTGGTAATCTTGTTGCTACTAATGTTTCACCATATATACTATCCAACTTAATTTGATTTCTACTTTTAGCTATACGAGGTAATAATAAGAAATAAGATATCCACTTCAATACTTTATGTGCCATATCTGAACCAAGATATCTAAATTCAATTGTTCTGTGTTCACTGAATGCAGCAATGTTTGTACCATGATTACGGTCAAAAAATGCCATTAATTCTTTTACTTGTGGATTTGTTAAAACAAATGATTTAGGCATAACATTACCTGTATCTTTTGTTTTATTAATATAATCGTGTATTTTATTAAAAATGTTATTTACGAGACTTCTTCTAAATTTGGCATATGAATTAAAATCTCTATCAACACTAACTTCATTTTTAATTGCGTCTTCATCAACCAATGTACTCATTGCCAATACATCAAACATATCAAAATCTCTGGGTACGCCAATATGAATATGCATACCAGTCTTATCACTTGTTGCTTGGTCACTTACCCAATTACCTATTTTAGCTATAACATCAAAGTCATGTCCGGTTTGACTCATGTGTCTACTTCTTATTTCAACATTTGGTCCATCTTCACCAACTGCCCATGTGGTACTATCTGGTTTATCATCTTTTCTTACATTTTCCCCAAGTCTATCTATAAAATTATAAGCGGCGTCAATTGAACTTTCCATATCTCTAATTTGATATTCATCTTCACTGATATAATCTGTCCAACTGTTGCCTCTAATTAATAAACTTATAAAATCATCTACATAATCATCCATATTTCTTCTTGACCAATATGAATGTTCATTTTCTACTTCACTTCTTTTTTCATCATACTCATTATATGCAGTATTATATTCTTCTTCTGTGGAGTAATCATCAATTTTTGGTTCTTTAACATTATCATCAAATGTATCTACACTCATTGGTCCATAAGATTCATCATAATCACTAATATTATCAATTGTTCCTCTTCTTGACCAATAAGTTGCAGCACTATTTCTTTGATTTTCTAACCAGTCGTAATAATCGTTAGTAAAACCACCGTCTTCAGACATACCAAATTTATTATGTAATTTGTTAGCAATATTATCTTTGGAGATATATTCTGTTTCAATGACTGGTTCAAATTCAAATTCTACGCCAAAAGTATAATCTGCTAATTCTTCATACTTCTTTCGCATTTCATGTTCAATATCAACAGATTTACCAAATGGTACTGCTTCAAGTAATATTTCTTTGATTAATGATTTTAATTCTTCAACAGTCATACAGTATAAATATGACGTTCAATAATTAAATAATATAAAATAAACCTCTGGAATTGTATACAACAGTTTTAATCTTGGTGTCATTTATTTTATTAATACCAAGTCTATCTATAACTTGAAATGGGTCTGGGTGTTGGTTTATAGGAGCGGACATTACTCTATCTTTTATTTTATAGACATCCAAATCAGTATTAACTATACTGGGATGATATTGTCTTACTAAAGGCATCATTTTCATATTGGTTTATTTGTTGGTTCTGCTTTTTTAACTCTACTGGATGGAAATGCTTTATTGCCAAAATCATTGCCGTGTAAACTATAAAGATGCATTATTACACCGTGTTTAACAACTACATCACCCAAATCATTTACTAATACATACGATGGTCTATCATATTTTAACATTACTGCTGAGCTAACTAGTAAATGATTACTTTCACCCGCATCCATTACTCTTTGAGCATAATTGATGCCGTCACCACTTATATTTAAATTACCATTGATATCTTCCATAGGAATTACAGGTCCACAATGTACACCCATTCTCATTTGTAAATCCGGTCTATCTTTTACTGCTTTTGCAATAGCTATTGCACAATTCATTGCATCTTCTAAATAAGTAAAGAATCCCATAACCATACCATCTCCTGTGGGTAATATAATTAATTTTTCCAAAGCATTAGCTGTTTTATATTGCATTGTACTTTTAATTAGTACCCCTAAATCTTTACAAGCTTTCTTTTGTTCTTCTGTCGTTTTTTTACTATAAGCTACTATATCCATAAAGAATATATAACCTTCTTGTTCAACATCTAATTGTAATCGACTAGATTTTACCTCAACGTCAACTTTTTCAACCTTTCTGACAATTTGTTTGATAGGTTTTGGTGTTTCAATCTTTTTAACTTCTGTTTTGGTTTCTTCTACTACTGGAATATTCTTTAATTTCAAGAAATCTTTCCAGTTAATTTTTTTGGTAGGTGCATCTTTCTTTTTTGGTTCTTTTGCGGTTTGCTCTGCTTCTAATTTCTTTATTTTAGCTTCTTCTTTTTCACGTTTTTCAATAAATTTTGCTATTTGTTTTTTAATTTCGTCTGTAATATAAATGGTAACATCTTTACCTGGTCCTCCAGTGTCGTGTTTCTTCTTTCTTTGAGCGCCTTTGGATTGTAAATATGCTTGCATTTCAACATTACCAGTTTTAAATGCCAAATCCAACGGAGCGATATTACCTTTAAAATCTGCACCATTAACATTT
>Ga0172364_10002450_pt1 | contig 14759 bp, 10 predicted proteins | sample LakKivSesite10cm_FD_114545 | JGI IMG/M metagenome (GOLD analysis project Ga0172364, IMG submission 114545) | Sediment microbial communities from Lake Kivu, Rwanda - Sediment site 10cm | ecosystem: Environmental > Aquatic > Freshwater > Lake > Sediment | place: Rwanda: Western Province, Lake... | reverse complement strand
CAGTTTCACTCAACTTTCTCTCTGTTGTTCGCTTGGCGCATCCATTCTTTATATGATTTTATTGTGATTTTCTGTTGATTGGATGGAAGTGAACGGAATGGGAGAGCCTATTTCGCTGAAGGATGTTCTAGGAGTTGGTCCTGCTACAGCCTCGAAGCTTCGTCAAGTAGGAATTACAACTATTGAAGATCTTCCCGTGTCGCCTGTTAGGGAGATAACTGATAAGACTGATATTGGTTTTGAGAAGGCGCTTCAAATCATTCTGGAAGCCAGAAAGCATGTTTGGATAGTTTTATATCTATATCGCTATAACTGATTATAGGTGTTGCTATTTGACGAGAACGTACGCTATTCTGGATAAGACCAAGGTAGGAAGGTTAAACCGTACCACTGTTCCGGAGCAAGTGCGTGCATTGCTACAATTGAAAGAGGGCGACGAGATTGTATGGTTCCAGGAGGATAACAAGGTGGTTGTGGACAGGGCTAAGAAGGAGGTTGAATGATGATAAACACACAAAAGCTGATCGATGAAATCCTCAATAAACCATACAAGCTGTCAAAAGACCAGGAAAAGGCGGTTTTGTCAAAATCAAGATACAACAGAATTATTGCCGGTGCAGGAGCCGGTAAGACTGAAACGCTCACAAGGAGAATAGCGTATCTTCTTTTAGTGGAGAAAGTAAAGCCGGCGCAAATTGTTGCTTTTACATTCACAGAGAAGGCTGCTCGGAGCATGAAAAGTCGCATTTATCAAAGGGTTGAACAGATTGCTGGCTCTGGAGCCACTGCTAATTTAGGCGAGATGTATATTGGTACGATTCACGCGTACGCTAAGAGGGTTTTGGAAGATTATTTTCAGTTTGGAAATCATGGCGTGTTAGATGAGAATCAGGAAATAGCGTTTTTAATGAGGCACGGGTGGAGCCTTGGAATTCAGAACTTTGGAGGAACTTACGCGGAATGTTGCCGGAATTTCCTTCGGACGGTGAACATGGTTTGGGGAGAAATGCTCGATGAAAAGAAGCTGGAGAAGAAAGCGCCCGAGTTTTATAGAAAGTTGAAGCGTTATGAGGACCTTCTAGCGGAGCATAGGCAACTGACCTTTGGCAAGATGATTTACCAAGTGGTTCTTGAGCTCAGAGATGCTCCTGATACCCTTGCCCACGTTCTGCATCTGATTGTTGACGAGTACCAGGACATAAATCAAGCCCAAGCAGAGTTGATTAGTTTTGTTGGGAAAAGCGGCAGCATATTTGTTGTGGGAGATCCTAGGCAGAGCATTTATCAATGGAGGGGGTCTGATGAAAAGTTCTTCGATATTTTCTCTCAGACATTTCAAGAAACATGTACTGTCACTATCCGTGAAAACCGAAGAAGCACCAAGAAAATTGTAAAAAATGCAAACAAGTTTGCTGACAGCTTCGAACGGTCGCACTATGAGAAGATGAACCCGACGAGAGACGAGGATGGATTTATTGGAATAGCCAGTCATGAAAGACCTGAAGATGAAGCTTTGTGGATTGTGGACCAGATAGAAACGCTTCTGGCCAGAAACAAAGAATTGAAGTACTCAGATATTGGAATATTGACAAGAAGTGTTAGCACATCAGCACAGCCGCTTATAGATGAATTTAGAGCTAGAGGGATTCCTTACATTGTTGGCGGTAAGGTCGGTCTTTTTAGGAGAGATGAAGCGCAGGCACTGGGAAGAATTTTTGCGTGGTTTTGGGAAGACGGGTTCTGGGTTGAAGACCCCTGGAGTTGGGGAGAACAAATACGCGGAGACGACCTAATAACCACAGCTTTAGCCTTGTGGGACGCTGCTCATCAGCATGGGCATCCAAATGATGCCGAGGCTAGGCTGAGGGAAATAAAGGATAACCTCAACTCTGCAAAGCCTTCGTATAATAATTTCACCAAGATCTACTATGACGTTTTGAAAGCGTTAGGATTTGAAAGACTGGATTACAACGTAGCGACCGACGCTCCTGTTATGGCGAATCTTGGTAGATTTAACAACTTGCTGACTGATTTTGAAAGTGCGAACAGAATCGGCGGTAGAACTCCTTATTGGAGTCGTGACCTCAAGGGTTTGTGTTGGTTTATGAATTCTTATGCGTCCCAAGCGTATGAGGAGCAGCCTTCAGATGACATTCGTGGTGTGGATGCTGTTCAGCTCATGACTATTCATCAAGCTAAGGGCTTGGAGTGGCCTGTTGTCTTTCAGTTTGCATCTGTTAACACAAGGTTTCCGCCTCGACGTCTTGGAACGCAGCAGAATTGGTGTGGTGTGCCGAGAGAGTTGTTTGATGCTACAAGATATGAAGGTGATATTGAAGATGAGCGAAGGCTGTTTTACGTCGCCATAACAAGGGCTAGGGATGCTTTGGTGATTAGTCATTTCAATCGGCTGACCAGGACTGTCGGTAGGAGCATGTTCATCGATGATATGGATGAAAGCGTGGCAACGGATTTGGAAAATGCAGCCGGTCTTCCCGACCTTACTGTCTACCCGAGTTTAGTGTCAGAGGAGATTGAGACGTTTTCTGCAGGCGAAATCCTAACCTACAATGTGTGCCCGCACATGTATCTTCTTCGAGACCTTTGGGGATATCAGCCAGAACTTAATCCAGCCATCGGGTTTGGCAATGGTCTTCATTATTGTTTGAGGAGAGCTGGGGAGCTTGTTAAGAATGAAGGTTATAGCCCGCTTAGCGCGGTAACCACGGCTGTTGACTTGGATTTTCACATGCCATTTGTTGGAGGCGCCGTGCTTGATAGGTTTAAGGGTAGTGCGAAAAAAATGTTGATTGGCTTTTCGCAAAAGTATGGGGATGATCTAAAACGTATTGAGGAGGTAGAGTATCGCCTTGAATTTCCTGTACAAAACGCGACTATTATGGGGAAAGTAGATGTCATTATGCGTGAGGGTGGGAAAATGGAAGTTAGAGACTATAAGACATCGGATGAGGTTAGAACCTTTGAGGAGATTTCGGTGCAAGTTAGGCTTTACACCCTTGGCCTTAGGAGCCTAGGTAAACCCATTGCTAACGGATCTGTTGCTTATTTAGAAACACCTGAAGTTAAGATGGTTGAGGTTGCTGATCCGTTATTGAGTGATGCCAAGAAATCGGCCGAGAAAACTGTGGATGGTATTATCAGAGGGCAATTTAAGCCAACTCCTGGAGAGAGTTGTGGTAGGTGCGATCAGAAACCTGTTTGCAGATGGAGAAAAGAATGAAATGAATGAAGTAGAAATAGGAAGCAGAGAGAAAGTTAAGGCTCTATTGAAGGAACTTTTCCAGTTTGATGTGCAGGATCTGGATTTTGGAATCTACAGAATAATGAACTTCAAGAGGAAAGAGATTGAGAAGTTCATTGAAGAGGATCTAATCAAAGCTGCTGAAGAAGAGTTCAAAGAATATGCTCGAGTTGGAATGGCTGACCTGCAAAAAGAGGTTGAAAGACTCCGATCTGAGATTATTCGGGATTTTGGTGAGGGAACAATAGACGAAGAAGGCAATGTAAGAAAGCATGAGGATGCTCCGAAAATCAAGGAATATCAGAATACAATAAAAGAACTGGGAGATGCAAAGTTAACGCAGGCTCAAATAGACGATGTCTTCAACTGCGTCTATGAGTTCTTCTCACGGTACTACGATCACGGAGACTTCATATCAAAAAGGCGATACGGTGGAAGAGCTAAGTATCATGTACCTCACAACGGTGAGGAAATTCTATTTCACTGGGTAAATAACGATCAATACTACATAAAGAGTGGGGAATTCTTCAAAAAATACACTTTCAGAGCTGGAGGATACTCGGTAAACTTTAAACTAAAGGAACCAGAGACGGAATTTGTTGGAATCAAAGGCGAAAAGAAGTATTTTCTTCTTTGCGATGACGCTTTCACACTGGATGAAAGAAAAAAGGAGTTAGATGTGTTTTTCAACTGGAGGGCACTTGTGGATCAAGAAAATGAGAAGTATGGAACTAGAAACGTTCAAGAAGCTATTACCTCAGACACCGTCAAAAATTTGCTATCAGAAATTGGTGATAAGGGTCCCGGAACAGAGCTTCGGAAAAAGTTTGATGAAGAAGAAACACTTTTAGAAAAACATCTGAAGAAGTACGTAGAAAAGAACACCGCTGACTACTTCATCCACAAAAATCTGGAACTGTTCTTGGAAAGGGAGCTTGAGTTCTACATTAAGAACGAAGTGTTGGATCTTGACGAAATTGAGAACATGGACGAAAGAAGAATGCGCTTGAGCAAGGCAAAGATACATGCAATTACGAAATTAATTAGAAAAGTGATTGAATTTCTTGCTCAAATTGAAGATTTTCAGAAAATGCTTTTCGAGAAAAAGAAGCTTGTCCTTAGGACAGACTACGTCATAACTTTAGACAAGATAAAGGAGTATACAGGAGAGCAATTCCTAGAAAGCATTCTTGACGAGGTTTTGAGGAATTCGAGTCAAACGAAAGAATGGAAAGAGCTCTTCGGAATCAATTTTAAGAACAAAGGAGACCTAATTGAAAGGCAGGCACTTGATGAGAAAGAATGGAAGAGACTGCCAATCGATACAAAACATTTTTCTCAAGAGTTCAAGATTCGCCTGATGGGTAGACTGAGTGAAAATAACGATCTAGATGAAACCCTTGATGGAATTGTTATAAAAAGCGATAATCTCCAAGCATTGTCCCTTCTCCTATCAAAATATCAGAATCGAGTGAAAACCATCTATATTGATCCACCTTATAACACTGGTAGTGATGAATTTCTGTACAAGGATAACTACCAACATTCATGTTGGCTTAGCATGATGAATGATCGATTGGCATTAGCGCGCAAGTTGATGAGTCAGGACGGTGTGTTATTCACTCATATTGACGAGAATGAACAATTCCGTCTAAGGTTACTACTTGATAGCATATTCGAACCTGATAACTATATTGCCCCTTTCGTGTGGCCTAGCAGGTCGGGAAGAGGCGGAACCGTGGCCAAAATTCAGATCGGCCACGAATACATCGAGTGTATCACACGGGATAAGCAGCAATCCAGTTTTAAGCCAACAGTGAAGGAGATTGAGGCAGGTAATTATTCAGATGAAAAAGGAGCATATAGACGGGAACCTTTGAGGCAATGGGGACCTCAAGCAAGGCGACGGGAAGATAGACCAAGTATGTATTTTCCTATTCCGACGCCTTATGGAGTTGATGCTTACCCAAAGCTTCCCGACGGATCCGATGGCAGGTGGCGTTTTGGGCTCCAAAAAGTAAAGGAAATGCTTGATGAAGGCGATTTGGACTTTTTCAGGGACGAAAAAACAGGTGTGATAACAGTCTATCGAAAAATAAGAGTTGGGGGAAAAACATTCAGCGCTCCAAGTAATATTCTTGATGATGTTGGAAGTTCAGCAGATGGCACAAAAGAAATACTATCTCTATTTGGTGAGAAAGTATTCGACACTTGCAAGCCCTTAAAACTCGCTGAGCGATTGATAGACCTTGTTACTTGGGAAGATAAAACTCCCGTTTTTGTCCTTGACTTCTTTGCAGGTTCTGGGACAACTGCTCATGCAGTTTTGGAACTAAATAAACAGGACGGCGGGCGTCGGAAGTTCATTTTAGTAGAGCTGGCTGACTTTTTCGATTCAGTCACCCTTGCTAGGCTCAAAAAAGTTTCTTATTCCTTCGATTGGGACAATGGAAGACCTCAATCGACAAAATCCTTGGGAATTTTCTTCAAGTATCATTATATTGAGCAATATGAAGACACTTTGAACAACATTGTCTTCAGAGAAAAAGACAAGACAATTCAAGAAACACTAGAAAGCTTCCATGACTATTTCCTTCACTATATGTTAGACTACGAAACCAGAGAAAGCCCAACAAGACTAACAACGCAAAAGTTCGAAACGCCCTTTGACTACAAAATCAAAACAATTAATGGAACCGAAGAAAAAGAGCAAACCGTCGACCTAGTCGAAACCTTCAATTACTTACTAGGCTTGAATGTCAGCAAAGTCCGCACATTCAACAACGGCCAACGTATATACCACGCTGTGTACGGAAAACGTGACAACCACAACACTGTTATTATTTGGCGCAATACGAAAGACCTTGACCTTCAGAAAGACAAGGAATTCATCGAAGAAAAGATTCTGTCAGGCAATACCTACGACCTCATTTTCATCAACGGTGACAGCTACGTCAAGAATGCACAAGCAATAGAACCCGAATTCAATAAGCTAATGGGAGCCTGATATATGGCGAGACCGAGAAACACTGTGACACAAAAAGCCGCCAGATTCAGGCTTGAAAATCATCTCGTTTTAGCAAGATACATAGCCAATAAACTGGGACTAAACGAAGTATCCGACATAAAACAATTCAGCGATGTCAAAGAAGGCTTCGACTCAGATGGTCGCAGCTACATGTACCATGCAATCATCACACGCAAAGGTAACAAAATCCCAGAAAGTAAACTAAGACGGTACGACGAGAACATAAAAAAATACTTCGAACGTATGAAAAGAAATAGAGAAGAAAAAATCTCCATCAAATATTATCAATACTTAGCCCTCCTATTCTCAGAAATTTACCTTGACTCATACTTCGAAAACCCAGTAAAATTCCTCAACGAACTAAACGAATGGATATCCACAGCGACCTCAGAAGAACCCTTCAGCGCGTTCAACCTCAAAAAAATAGCCTACTGGATGGCTACAGGAAGCGGAAAAACACTAATCATGCATGCAAACTACTGGCAATTCCTAGCCTACAACAAAGGTCCAAAGAAATTAAATTTTGAAAACATAATCCTCATCACAGCAAACGACGAAATGTCAAAACAACATTTAGAAGAGCTAAAAAAGAGCGGAATCCCAGCAACTCTATTCCAAGGCGAAACCGGCGGCTACTTTGAAGGAGACACAAACACAGTCAAAGTCATAAGCATATACAAACTCAAACTGCCAGAAGACAAAAAAGGCGAAGGCGTAACAATAGACGTATCAAGCCTCGGAACCAAAAACCTCGTGCTTGTTGACGAAGGACACAAAGGCCACAAATCAGAAGACATGAAATGGAAGAGAACACGCGAAAAACTTGCAAAGGACGGATTTACCTTCGAATACAGCGCAACATTCGGCCAAGTAATAACAAGCAGCAACGAAGAAGCGTTCAACGAATACTCAAAATCAATACTCTTCGACTACTCATACAAATACTTCTATGGAGACGGCTACGGAAAAGACTTCCGAATACTAAACCTAGACAGCAAGGCATTCTCTGACAAACACATCCATATATTACTTCTAGCAAACGCCATGTCCTTCTACGAACAAATCCTCGAACATAGGAACGCTGGCAGCCACCTGAAAGATTACAACATCGAGAAGCCACTTTGGGTGTTCGTCGGAAGCAAAGTGCAAAAAGAAGCCTCAGACATCCTAAAAATCGTTCAATTCCTAAACTGGCTCCTTGAAAAAGACGAAAAAACAATAAAAGAATTAATTGCAAACATCCTTAAAGGAAACTCAGGCATAATTGCAGACAAAAAAGATGTCTTCGCACCAAGACACCCAGAAAGAAACTTTGTCTATCTACGAGACAAAAAAATATCTTCAGACGAGATTTACAAAGGAATCTTCAACGAAATCCTTCATATAGCTCCCGGCATCATGGGAAGAAAACTCCATCTGGTTGACCTCAAAAACATCGGAGGCGAAATCGGGCTTAAAGCAGGGACCTCAGACAAATACTTCGGCGTTATAACCATTGGAGAAAAACCCAAGTTCCTGAAGCTCGTCGAAAACCAAGCAAAAGATATCATCGTCGAAACTGCAGCGATAAGCAGATCACTTTTTGACGAAATAAACGATGAAACCACATCAATAAACATGCTAATCGGGGCCAAAAGATTCATGGAAGGCTGGAATTCGTGGCGAGTATCTAGCATGTGCCTTCTATTCGTGGGAAAGACTGAAGGGCCTCAAATCATACAATTATTTGGAAGAGGCGTAAGACTCAAAGGAAAAGAATACAGCCTAAAAAGGAGCAGATTTGCCCCGCCGCCACACCCCACATACATTGAAGTTCTGGAAACGCTTCAAGTATATGGAATACAAGCCAACTACATGGAAGTATTCAGAGAAATAATAGAAAAAGAAGACATCCTTACGTATGAGCTACCCCTGCCAACCGTAAAAATCCAGCCATTCCCAGCAGATCTGCAAATTCTTGGTCTTCGAAAGGGATGGTCGTTTGATCAAGAACTGCTGACCCTCGAAGCAGAAGATGATGTAGAGGCTAAAGTCTACCTTTTACCGCGAGCAATTATCATCGATGGAAGAGAAGAGCAGTCCCTAGTCTCAACAACGGGTCAGATTCCCAGGGCAATTAGGAAAGAGGTTCTTGATCTTCTCGACTGGGATAAGATATTCTACACTATACTAGATTACAAGAATGAACGAGAGTTTTTCAACATCGCAATCACAAAAGAGACGCTTAAAAAAATCATGTACGAGCAGAAATACAAACTTCTGTGCAACGAAGACTTGATTGAACCTAACAGTTTTGAATCATTACAACGCGTCAATGAAATTGTCGTCCTCTTACTCAACAAATACCTAGCCTCCTACTACTCAAAGAAGAGAAATGCCGCCGAGAAAAGGCACATGGAGCTCAGGCCTCTAAAAATCGAAGACGAAAATCTTCTGAACAATTACAGGATACAAATCAAGGAAGACGATAAAGTCCTGATTGAAAACATTGACAACTTGATCAAGTCCAGAAAAATCTACAAATCAGCGAGCGAAATGAAACTAATCGGAGACCTGCGAACATACATAGACAAGCAGCCCACAGCTTTCAGAAACGCTCACTTCAAAGGTCATCTATACCAACCCTTACTCGTGAAGCAAGACAGCGAAAGGATAATCACAATACCAGTAGGGCTTAACGAAGGCGAAACCAAATTCGTTGAAGACCTCAGCCTTTATCTCAACGAGAAACAACCCGCAAATGAGGTCTATCTGCTAAGAAATCTGACCAGAAGTAGAGGAGTCGGCTTCTACGAATCGCACTCGTTCTACCCAGACTTTGTCATGTGGATAAAAAGAGACCGAAAGCAAATAATAGCGTTCATAGACCCGAAAGGTCTTGGTCACGTCGACTTAGAAGACCCAAAGCTCAAGCTCCACGAATACATCAAGGAACAGATCCAAGGAGAACTAAACAACCCAAACGTAAAATTGGATGCATTTATAATCTCAGTCACTCCATACAGCGATATTTCCAAAAGGCTACCCGGACAACATCTCACACTGGAAACATTTGAAAATAACAAACACGTCTTGTTTCAGTATAGAGATAAAGATATCCCCAACAGATCCTACGTGGAAAGGCTATTCGAAATCGCTACGTTAAATGTATGAAAATGCTTCAAAGAAAATCAAGGTCTTCCTCAGCTCCTCATATTTCACCACTTTAGTTAAGGCTTCGGGGCATCTCCAAATTCAGCTTGAACAAGAGCAACCAAAACGAGAACAACACTACTCTTAAGGAACTCTACTTTAAATGCAGAGAATTTATCTCATACTATAGTAATCTATTAATACGGTTGTGCAAGAATATTCGAATCGCATCCAGGAGCTGAACCCAACTTGACTAAGAAATGGTTTCTAGTCGAAGAAGCAAGTCGCAACATGAACATAGCGATGACATGTACAGACACAATTTACGCAATCAACCAGCTTTCTGGAGAAAAGAAGTGGAGCGCCGAGAAGCTTAGATCAAGCATCGAAAATGGAAAAAAATTTCTAGAAGAATTTTCCATAGCCGTGGAAAGCATGTACCGTGATGAGGTCCTTTCAGACCCTTTTATGTTCTCGCTTGCCGACGAGACAGCAAAATCCATAGGAGTTCGCCCGAAACAACTATTCAGCCTAACAAAAAAAGCAATTTCGGACTTGTCAGATAGGCTTCTTTCATCTGAAGCTTATAATCTCTTGACATCCATAATTAAGATAACCCAGCAAGCCGCGGTTCACAAATGCGAGTCAATCAAGCCGATTATACTATAATACCGATCAGTGAGAAGGCTCTACTTGAGAAGATAGATAAGATAGCTCGTGACTGTTCAAGGCTAAACCAATATCCCATGTCCCTTTTCAAGAAGCACGTGGAAGAGATAAAGAGAGAAGTAGAAACAAGACTTTTGGATTCGACATCAGCGACAGATCCTATTTTGAGAAGACAATACTATTTATTCTCGTGGCTGTCTGTCTGGCTGCTGAGCGACCAAGTAGAGAAATTTGCTCTTGTTGAAGCTTCAACAAGCAGTCCCATGTGGAGTCATTTGAACATTGTGATTGATGATCTTGTCACACGTCTGGGATTAAGTTCAAAACCACTGCCATTTTTTGGGAGTTCATTCTATTGCACAGGTTCTTTTGCCTATACGGAACGCGGCATTCCTGTTTCTCCTTTCTATCAGGTTTCAACCGAATCGCACGAATCATCTCTCTTCTGGCCCCTTTTAGCTCACGAGATTGCACATCTAAAACTAAATGAAACAGATGACGTCCAAAACTTAAGAAGAGAGCTTTCTAGAGAAAATCTGAGAAGCGAAAAATACCGCGAAAGACTGGATGAGGCTTTGTGCGACGTTGTGGCAACTCTCTTATACGGGCCTTCCTACATCGCTGCATTTGGCACCAAGTTCTGGCAGATCTTGGACGAGTACCACGATGAAAGTTATCCTTCGAATCAATATAGGTTATTTGTCATGTTCAAGACGATGGAAGAGAAAAATGGGCAATCAATCTACTCTATTAAGAACACTTTTGAAGTGAACGAAAGACTGGCGAGAAGAGAAAAGATATCGTTCTTGACAGACGAAATGATAGAGCTTGGGCAGAAGCTCGTGAGAAATCCTGCTAATGTTGACGATGATAAGATCATTGATTTTTGCAATGACCCTAACAAAATCGACAAAGGGAGACTAGACTATCTGTTCAATGCGTTATGGTTAATGATCTATCAAGGCACAAAAACCTTTGACGTAGCGACAAACATAGCCAACAGTATCTTAGAAAGGTGGACCAAAAGGTCTTAGTCCTTGGCTAAGGGCCGAAGCTAAGATGTGAGCCAGTTTTAATGGTGCTGGTGAAGAGTAACTATGGCTCGGCGAGCCCCAGTTCAGATATGAAAGGTAAAACACGTCTTTCGCCACATCTCCAGAGTTTATCTTTCCAGATATCGGAATCACTTCTAAAACCTTAGGAATAGGTGTTCCATGTTGATAAGTATCTACACCTGCAAGGCATATCACAATCAAATTCTTGTCTAGTTCTATGAAATCTCCTGAAAGGGGCTTGCAGATTTCTCCATTGACACTTCGGAACAATCGATGAGGAACATTCTTTTTAACTGACACAATCGCAGAATTTTTGATATTTGATTCGTCTACGAGCTTTTTGAAAGTCTCTAACTCTCTATCAGATACGTCTCCATCCCGCAAAACCAGGAAAGAATTTGGCTTAGAAGTTTTCAATGCCCTCGAAGTACAACACTTCAGTGCTTCGACATTCAGGTCTTCTCCAACAATCATGTCGCCTGGAAGAATCTCATAAAGCCCCCTTTGATCATAGACTATTCCCATAGCCCACCATTCAGCCTTTTGTCTACCAACATCGACTGCAGCATATCTTTCGTAGACTAGAGGATCATGAAGTATCCATGGGATTCCTCCAGCTTTGGCAAAAATACCCGCACAGATGCCTTCAAGGAAACCCTTGCGCTGATACTCTACTATCGAAACGGCGGTCTTTTTTCTAAGGCATTGAATCGCTATGCTATATTGTGCAAATAAGTTGGTCAACGTCTTGTAGAGAGGTGAGTCTTCTTCCAATATGGCAATGCATGCGGTCTTACCTAGAGCATCTTGTGCTTTTCTTTTTTCTAGATAATTCCTAATTTCAGCCTCAGATTTTTCGAGTAATGTAGGCTTCTCAGGAGGAGACCAACCAAAATTGTTTTCAAAATACTCTGTCAAAGCTTTCCAGAAAGGACCAGCTAAACTATCCTCCACCGAGAAAAGAAACATCTCCTCCAAATCTGGCTCCTTGAAAGGCCCTTTCATCAAAGCATATGTCAAGTGTTCTGGCCTGACTGGCGAACCGTCCTTTTGAACCATTAGTCGAGGTTTCTCGATAGTAGTGACCAGAGTAGTAACGGGTTTAAGTGCTTTGTATACATTAGCTCCTAAATCGAGATAAGAGAAATTGGAATCTAGCTCCTTTTTTAGGTATGCCCAACGTTTTCGTGCAGGCGAATGAGGATCGCGGTCTTCTTTTCTTTCGGCCACATCCATTAGGAAAGTATTCTCATTCAGAACATTTCTCGGAACTTTCTTTAAAGTTACATGTCTATGAAGCAACTGAGGAGCGTAGGGATAAGAGCCTTTGCACACAGCAGGCTGAGAAGAATCGAGTTTTTGAACGCGTTTGTTCCATGAATAACGAAGTCTCAGATAGTCATATACGCTTCCCCTCCAAGGCTTTCCTTCAATCTTCGCTTCTATCGGAATACTGGAGATGGGGCGTGGATCAACTCCATCTATCGGGATACCTTTGTTTCCAATCACATAATGAAAATAGATTCCGTTGAAACGTCTCCGACTCTGCTTATATCGCTCCCTTTCTTGCCCTATCTCCTCTTGAAGCCACTTCAAATCCTTCCCTTTGAAACGAATTTCTTCGAGAAAAGGTTTAGACTCGATGTAATGTGTTTTCGTGTCCAAAACAAGAATCGGTTGACCATTCGAAAGAAAATAATACCTGAAATGCGGTCCACGAAAGAAATTCAGTGCGCACCCATATTTTTCATAGAGGTTTTTCCATTCCCATGGAAACGCTGTATCGCGGCCCATGGTCCAATACTTCGCGTTTCTAAGTTTCTTTCTCTGGATGTTGTAGATGAGCTCAAGAAGCGCCCTTTTTCCTTCCTCGGTCGGAGCTAATGGCTGCTTTCCAACGTAAGTCACTGAAATACTATCAATAGTGTATTGCTTGTTTTGAGGCTCTTCTGCAAGGAAGCCGATTACAAAGTCTTCTTCCTTGGATTTGAAGTATTTTGCGAAAGCAGTTTTCTCAGCAAGTTCAAGCTGGAATACAACGTCCCCCAGCTTGTCGTATTTTTCGGTTCTTGGAAAGATTCCTTTAACCTCGAAGAAGTCAACTCCCTCTAGCGGTTTATCAAACATTAACCCCATAGGAAAAATATTCGTAAGGAGGGCTTCTTGGCCAGGCTTCATCTCGACCTACTCGAAGAATACAAGACTTTTTTATTATAAAAACTGTTGCTTAACGCGTTCAAAACTATGGGCATATGTGCTTGTCTTCACGTGCTCTCTTATTCCCAAACATCAGTCAAAAAACTTGTTGCCGCCCATTGATGTCCCCTCTTTGCAGCTACTTTTTGACCTACCTCCTTCATCAGTTTCTTGTTCATCCGTTGCATCCTACGAGTAACATCCCACCTTTTCAAGCCGTATTCGTCTAGCTCTGTAGCCATAGCCGAAGGCAGTGAACCTTTAACGCCATTCTGCATCAGACACGTATTTATTTGAGCGCCCACCTCCCTTCAGGGGCAACTTTCTGAATATAACTAGGCTCAAAACTCATCCACTCACGCAAACCAGCTATCAAAGTCCTTGTTCTAACGTCAATTTCACCTATTTCCCGCTCAAACGTTCAACAACTCTATAATATATTTTAATCGACCAACTTTCTCAGCCCTAGACCTACACCTTCCAGAACCTTTTGTCTGGGCTTCTAATTCAAGTACAAATGCCAGATTGTCCTCTCAGCATCAACATGTATGCGTTTGGAGCCTTGAGTCGTTAGAGAAGGTTTAAGTTTTTTGTGGTGACTCGATTTTCTCTAATGCTTTTTCCATTAACTCTAAATCGTTCAATACCCGTTCTTTCTTCGCTCTTTTCAGTCTTAGCGCAAGAATCGAAAAACCGTCCAGCTTGACGTTTTCTTCTATGTATGCCTTGAGAATCTTTCGTTCACGCTCAGTTAATATGTAGCCTCGCACTGAAATCACTAAATGGTATCAACAGTAGAAACGTTTATATTAATCTTACCTGCATGCATGGCCCATGCTGGTTGTACATGATTTTGAACAAGTTACTAGCTCTCCTGAAAAGGAAACGACGAAAACCGCCCATGCGCATGGTCGCATCTACAACTCCTGATTTTATTATAGTACCTCCGCCAGAACAGTCTCAAGCCGCAAATGAGCCGATCAACTATGAGGAAATAAGTCAAGCGAACGATGAAGAACAGTGCGAGGAACCGGCACCATACCAGATGTTTCACGCAGTTGACGTTGAAACAGCCAGAGAAAAAGCTGTCAAAAAAGGTCTGTTGATTTTGTTCAACGGGCATGAACGTTGGGATTTGTTTGGGAGAAGAAATGTGTATTGGGCTATCACGCCGGAATTCGCATTGAAACTACTCCGTCTCCAGACCGACATGAAAAGCGAGACAGAATTCACACCCGAAGAACTAATGATTCTGAGGGACTTAACACTAAAAGGATGGGTGAAGCGGCTGCAGAACGGCGGAGTATATTACTATGGTCTCAACCGGCGAACAGTGATAATTCTTCAAAGGCAGTTGTTTAAACGTAGCAATTCAGGTTAGTAATTGCCGCTAGCCTTTTTCTCGCTATCTCACAAT